>Ga0210005_1000566_pt1 | contig 28582 bp, 37 predicted proteins | sample CryGey02umfilter_3_FD_183961 | JGI IMG/M metagenome (GOLD analysis project Ga0210005, IMG submission 183961) | Groundwater microbial communities from aquifer in Utah, USA - Crystal Geyser 4/9/14 0.2 um filter (SPAdes) (version 3) | ecosystem: Environmental > Aquatic > Deep subsurface >... | reverse complement strand
AGTGAGGTTGTTATAAATATAATTAAAAAAAACTTAAAGGGTTTTACGAAAAAAATTGATTTAGAGCGTGACAACACCCAAACTGAAATAAACCCTATCATTGCTCCTGCAAGCGCGTGAATAAGCAAATCAAACCATCCATGTGTCCAGTAAAGAAAATACTCTAAAGCAAGTAGATGGAGCGCCAGAACAACAACAGAGATTATTAGAGCGGGTAACAAAAAAATATTTTTTCCCATTTGTTTTTAATATTATATCCTCTTGCCTGTATTAGAACAGGCGTGCGTATAATGGAAAAACGCACTTGCGTGCGTTTTTCCATTCGGGTTACTTGGTCATATTGCCCTAGTGAAATACTAGGTGGGAATCCTCAATTTTATCCGTCAGAATGCCGAAGCGCTCATCGAAACAAAATTATATTGGTTTCCCTAAAAATGATTTAATCTAGATAATATGCCAAATAACCCTACTAACATTATACTCCATCCACAAGCACAAAAAACATTATAAAACGTTTGCAAGGATAGAGGAAGATGGGAGACCAAAAAAGCTTTAGTTTTTTGTGTTTTTTGACCCTCAAAAAGTTTTTTATATTTTTTTCTAGAAAAAAATATGACGGGACAACAAAAAAAGATTTTCTAAAACTTTCTAGTTTTTTCAAGGAATGATTACTCTAAAATTCCGTCAATATTTACATCGTAAAGAATTTTTTCTCCAACAAGTTGGTATTTGATCAAATCTTCTTCTTGAAACCAGTGATTGATTTCATTTTTAGCTTCATCCACCGAACCGGATACATGAACGATATTTCTTACAGACCTTTTATCATTATCAGCCAGAAAATAAGAATCCAACATCAAGTCTCCTCTGATTGTTCCGACATCAGAAGTCAGAGGTTCGGTACTGCCAGTAATTTTTCTAACCACCGCAACGGCATTGGCTCCCTGCCAAACCATCACCACCACGGGACCAGCCGTCATATATTTTTTTAGAGATGTGATTATTGATTCTCCAAGCACAAGAGGGTCTTCGGAAGGTGGCTTGAGTCCTTTGTTTAAATAACTTTCAATTGTTTTTCTGCCGGTGCGTTCTTTCCAGGTTTTATCAAGAGTATAGTGCTCTTCTATCATTTCTTCGGAGGGTACAACCATTTTAACAGCCACGAGTTTTAAACCAATTCTTTCATATCTTTTTATAATTTCACCGATAAGAGACCTCTGTACTCCGTCCGGCTTTATTATCGTCAGCGTTTTCTCTATTTTGGGGTGTTCCATTTTGTTTATTAATATTTGTAAGAAAGAAAATTATAACAAAACTTTTGTAAATTAATATACTATTTCAGTTTGGTTAAAATAACTGGACCGTTTTTTCTAATGGCGACAGTGTGTTCAAAATGCGCGGATCTTGTTTTGTCTTTTGTTTTAAAGGTAAATCCATCTTTACCCAAAATTATCTTGCCGGTACCGTTTGTGAGCATTGGCTCTATTGCTATCACCATTCCCTCCTCGAGCACTATCCCGTCCCCTAGTGTCCCATAATTGGGCACATACGGGTCTTCGTGTACTTTATAGCCCACACCATGCCCACACAACCCTTCCACCACCTTAAAACCGTTCCTATTTGCAACTGCTTCTATCGCATACCCTATGTCTCCGACATTTCCTCCCGCCTTTGCGTTTTTTATACCCGCCGAGAGCGCTTCTTGGGTAACCTTTATTAACTTACTATCCTCTTTGCTTATATTGCCAACACCTACTGTTATGGCGGAGTCCGTGATAAGCCCTTTGTGTGTCAAACCTAGGTCAATACTTACCACATCTCCGTCTTTAATAATTGCGGGCGATTCATTGGATACGCCGTGGACAATTTCATCGTTTATTGAGACGCAAAGCGCGGCCGGGTACTTTCTTTTCGCACCCTCTGGTTTATAGTGAAGAAAAGCCGAAGTGTCCCCTCTCTCTTTTATTAGAGAAACGGCTATTTCGTTAAGCTCGTTGGTACTTATGCCTGGTTTTGTATTTTTCGCCAAAATATCCAATATGAGAGCAAGTCTTTGTCCGCCCTCCTTTAGAAGTTCAACTTCTTCTTCTGTTTTTTTAAAAATCATAGAAATAAATCTTTTACTTTCACCATAATATCAGCATGCACTTTTTCAATTCTTTGCTCTCCATCTATTTCAAAAAATAAATAGGATGGGTTATTGCGATAATATTCTATGGACGGAACCACATCCTCATCAAACCAATCAAGACGCTTTTCTAATTTTGAGATATCCAAATCATCAAACCGCCCTCTGGACATAAGATGTTTTTTTGACCATTCTCTGGAAACATTCAGAAAAATTACCACCGAATCTTTGAAATTTAAAAATCTAAGAGCAGTATCCAACATTTCCGCTTCAATAAGCGAGCGAGCTGCTCCGTCAAAAATTATATGTTGATTTCCTTTATAATTTTTCAAAATTAAACTGGTCCACATATAACAAGCCAAAAAATCCGGCTGTCTTGAAGCGTTTGAATAAATTTTCGCGGATTCTTTGTTTACAAAACCGTCTTTTTTAATAAAATCACGGAAGGCATCTCCGGTTTCTATATTAAGAACGGGAATTTTATAATTTTCCTTCAAAAAATTCTCAATGAGATTAGCTTGAGTTCCCTTACCGCTACCCGAATTGCCTATAAATATAAAAGCTTTTTGCATATAAAAATTATATCTTTTATCTCCGAACTTATAAACCGCCCCTTAATGGCCTTTGGGGGTTATTTAAAACAAACTCCGCGAGTGTTTTCTGTTTGTTTTCTATCTGTTTTCTCTCCGAGTAAAAGCCATAAAACAATTGATTAGTATTCTCTTATGGAAACTTGGGCATTAATCTTTTTTATCAAATCAATAACAACAGATACCACAATAAGAAGAGCGGTGCCACCAATAGAAAGAGAGTGTATGCCCGTTATACCTCTTATTATAAGAGGCAAAATAGCTATAACGCCGAGAAAAAGCGCGCCGACCAAAGTCAGCCTGGTTAATATTTTGGAGATGTATTGGGAAGTTGGAGTCCCCGGTCTAACCCCTGGAATAAAAGCTCCGCTTTTTTGTAAATTGCCTGAAATCATTTCCGGGTCAAAGGTTACGGCCGTGTAGAAATAGGTAAAGAGGAAAACCAAGATAAAATACATTGCTCCGTAAACCCACTGGTTTGCCAGAGTGTTAAGAACAAGATTAGAAATGGAGCTTAAAACCACACTGTTTATATTAGAAAGGAAATTAAAAATCATTTGAGGAAAAAGAAGAATGGAAAGAGCAAAAATAATCGGAATTACTCCGGCTTGATTAAGTCGGATTGGAAGATATGTGGATATACCCCCATAGACCTTCATTCCTCTTACGCGCTTGGCATAAGTTATCGGTATGGGCCTTTCCGCTTCCGTAACCACCACAACCCCATAAGTAATGACCAGAGTTGTTACAAGAAAAACAAGATAGAGAGGAATTTGCGAAACATTAAATGTATAAAATAGTTGAGACGCGATAGAAGGCAACCCTGCCACAATGCCTGCAAAAATTATAATTGATGCTCCATTACCCACCCCAAACTCTGAAATAAGCTCTCCAATCCACATTATGAGAACCGCTCCTGCGGTTATGATAAATAAGTTTGTAATTAGAGAAAAAGAAGACAGGGCATCAATGGCCCCATTTCTAGAGAGAAGGGTGATAAATCCAAAACCCTGTATAACGGCCATGGGTACGGTCAATAATCGGCTGTATTGAGAAAACTTCTTCCTTCCCGCCTCTCCCTCTTCCTGATACATCGCCTTGATTTTGGGGGACATAATGGTTAAAAGTTGCATTATTATGGATGCAGTTATAAATGGTCCCACTCCTAACATTATTATTGAAAGATTGGTAAGACCCCCTCCTGAAAAAAGATTCAAAAGACCGAGAAATTCATTTCCAGAAAAGAAAGCCTGGAGTCTTTCGGTGTTTACCCCAGGAATAGGTATGGTTGCCAAAAACCTAAAAACTATTAAAGCTCCCAAAAGAAATAGCAATCGCCCTTTGAGAGAACCGTCCCCTACTACCAATTTTAGTTTGCCTATCAAATTTTTCATTTTAAATATTGGTACAATAACCCCTTATGCCTTACCGCCCGCTTTTTCTATTTTCTTTTTTGCTTCGGCAGAAATAAAACAGTTTCTAACTGTTATTTTTTTTGTTATATCTCCGGAAGCTAGTATTTTAACTCTTGGGTGTTTTCCTCCGATTTTTTTTATAATCTTCTTTTGGAAAAGCGATTCTGGCGAAACTATTTCTCCCGCGACAAAAAGTTTGTTGATTGATGACAGATTAACCCCTGTCATTTTTACCTTTATTGGGGTATTTAGATTTTTGCCACGACCGCGCAGTTTGGGTAATCTCTTTATAATATCCCTCATTTCGGGACGTTTTTTTCTTCCCGCTCTGACATTCTGACCCTTTGTTCCCTTGCCAGAAGTTTTTCCACGCTTCCCCCCACGCCCGATGTATTGGGGTTTTTTGTTTTTATTTTTTCTCTTTATATTGTGCAGTTGCATATTTATTTAAATCTTGGTGTCACTGTCTTAGAGAGTTGTGACAGTGCCTTTAGAGCGGCTTTGGCATTGTTTACTGGATTTTTTGAGGTGGATAAAATCTTCGCGTTAACGGAGGTCAGCCCCGCCATTTCAAGAACAGTCCTAACCGAGCTTCCCGCCAGAAGTCCGCGACCGGGAGCCGGTATTATTATAACCTTTGATCCTCCAAATTTCGCCAAACTATCGTGGGGTATGGACATATTCTTTGTAACCTTCACATCTATCATATTTTTCTTTGCCTCCCTTAATGCTTTTTCTATGGCTAGAGGCGTGTCTCCCGCCTTTCCTTGTCCTATCCCAACCTTGCCTTTGCGATTTCCGGCAACCAGGGTTACAGAAAAGGTAAACCTTCTTCCCCCAGCAGCCACTCTTGTGACTCTTCTTATGCTGACAATTTTATTATCAAACTCTGACCTTGGTCTGCTTTCTTTTCTTGAAGAACGGCGCGGATTCTTCTTGTAATCTTTTTTCGCCAATCTTTCATTTGGAGCGCGGGAATCGTCTTTGGACGAACCTCCGTCCGCAACATCCGCTTTCTTCTCAACCTCTTCTTTTTTTTCTATTTCTTTTTCGCTCATTTTTATAGTGATAATCCCCCCTCTCTCGCGCCTTCTGCCAGTAATTTTATTTGCCCCGTATAAATATAACCCCCTCTATCAAACACAACCTTTTTGACTTTTTTTGCAAGCGCCTTTGAGGCGATTGTTTTGCCCAACTCCTTGGCACTGCCACTTTGGGTTTTCTTGCCGGCCACATCTTTATTGCTGGCAGAAACAATCGTCGTGCCAGAACTGTCATCAATAACCTGGGCATAAAGATATTTGTTTGATTTAAAAACAGAAAGTCTTGGGCGTTCTTTGGTGCCGGATATTTTAAAGCGAATTTTCGCGTGTCTGCGTTCTCTTTTTAAATTTTTTGTTTGTTCTCTATTCTGCATAATATTAGGCTGTCGTTTTCTTTCCCTGTTTTATTTTAACAACCTCGTCTTTATATCTTATACCTTTCCCTTTATACGGTTCGGGTTTCTTTAGGGAGCGTATGTGAGCGGCAAAACTGCCGACCAACTCTTTGTCTATTCCAGAAATAGTAATTGCATTTTTTTCAACCAAAGCTTTAATACCTTGGGGTATGGGTACTTCAACGGGGTGAGAAAAACCCAATGCAAAAACCAATTTGTCTCCTTTATTCTCAACTCTGAAACCAATCCCTTCAATCAAAAGATTTTTTTCAAAGCCAGAAGATACGCCCCTAACCATATTTGAAACATGGGAGGCGTAAGTTCCCCACAAAACAGCCGCTTCATCATCATCTTCTTTCTTGGGTTTTAATCTTATGGTGTTGTCTGCAATACTCAACTCCAATTTGTCATCAATGTCGCGAGACATTTCTCCCAACGGCCCCTTAACAGAAAAATTATGCCCAGAAATTGACCCTTCGGTTTTTGCGGGTAAAACTATTTCTTTTTTCCCTATTCGTGACATGGTTGATTTTGTATCGAACGTTGTGAGATTTACAAAATCACCACCCTGTCAAATAAACTCCTAAAGAGTTTTTCTTTCGCTATGCGAAAGAAAATTGACGGGGTAATGTTTTGTACCCACATTTGAAAATTCAACGAAAATTAAATTCTCAAATGTGGAACAAAGCCATTACCAAATTTCAAAAAGCGCTTCACCACCCAAATGTTCCTTTCTTGCTTCTATGCCGGTTTTTATCCCCTTGGGAGTAGTTAATATGAGCGATCCGTATCCATTTTTTACTTGCCTTATTTCTGTACTTTTTTTATAAATTCTGCGAGAAGGTTTTGAAACCCTTTTTACATTTTGTATTCTCGGCAAATCATTTTGATATAAAAGTTCAATTTCAATGATTTTTGTTTTTTTACCCTTTTTGGTTGCAGATTTCACATAGCCCTGCTTCTCTAAAACAGAACCGATTTCCATTTTAAGTTTTGAGTACGGCAAGGTAAGAGAATCTTTTCTTGATTCGCCGGCATTTTTAATCCTTGTAATCATATCTGCGATTGGGTCTGTCATGGTTGATTTTTAATGAGAGAATCCTTTACCAACTTGATTTTTTTATACCGGGAATTTTACCTTCATTGGCAAGCTCACGAAAACATATGCGACACAAATCAAAGTTTCTCATATATCCTCGCTTTCGACCACATTTAAAGCAACGCTTAACAGCCCTCGTAGCAAACTTGGGTTTCTTGAGAGAGCGAGCTATTACTGATTTCTTTGCCATATGATAGATTTTATTGAGTAAAACGATTAGAAAATTATCACCATAAATCCTGTGGGATGATGGGAAAACTTGCTATCGCTCACTCTTTTAATTTTCTACAAAAAAACGCCTAAAGCGTGGAAGTTCATCCTAACAAGGTCGCTTCGTATTGTCAAACGACTGGTTAAAACAAGGGCTAATGTTAATTTAACGCCTTATCCTCTGTCTTTTTAAACGGGAATAACAAATGATTCATAAACAACCTTGTTTCTTCTTTATTGCGAGATGATGAAACGATGGTTACCGAAAGCCCAAATACATCCTTCAGTTCCTCATCAGAAGTTTCTGGGAAAATTGTATGTTCTTTGATGCCTAAAGTATAATTACCCATTTCATCTATGGCTTTAGAAGATACGCCTCTAAAATCTTTTGTTCTGGGTAAGGCAATATTTATCAGCTTATCTAAAAAGTCATACATTCTCTTGCCACGAAGCGTCACCTGAAGTCCCACGGGGTCCCCCTGGCGCACCTTGAAAGCGGCAACGGACTGTTTGGCGCCTCTCAAAGAAGGCTTCTGCCCGGTAATTTTTGAAAGGCGGTCTAAAGCCAATTCCTTTTTCTTTGGGTCTTTAAAAGATCCTGTGCCGACATTTACAACAACTTTTGTAATTCTGGGCGCTTGCATGGGGTTTTTATAACCCATTTTCCCTTTTAGTGCTTCAAAAGTATTTTTAATTTTTTTCTGAATTGGTTCCATTCTACAAAATTTATTTTTGTTACACCTCCGTCTTACTCTTTTGGGTGATTCTTACTTTCTTGTCATTCACCATTTTCACCCCCAATCTTGTCGGTTTGTTGGTTTTGGGATCCACAAACATAACGTTAGACACGTGGAAAGGGGAAGCTTGGTCAATAATTTGTCCTTTCTGCCCGGAACTTTTTGGTTTCTTGTGAATTTTTCTGATGTTTATTCCAGCGACAACAATTTTATTATCAGAAGGAATCGCCAAGGTAACCTTGCCCGTTTTTCCCTTGTCTTTCCCTGAAATCACTATGACATTGTCGTCTTTTTTAATTTTCATTCCGATAGAAATTTTTTATTTTATGAATCGTGCTATATCCTACTCATTTTTTTACTCTTGTCTACCTCTTATGAAAATTCTTTACATTAAAACCTCTGGTAGTGCGAGTAAATTTTTTAAACCACTTCCTGCGCCAAAGATACAATCTGCTGAAACCCCTTTTCACTTAACTCCCTGGGGATGGGACCAAACACCCTTCCAGCTATTGGCTCATGCTTTGTTTTGTCTACTATCACCACCGCATTTTCATCAAAGCGAACATATGATCCGTCAACTCTTCTAAAGGGGTATCTTTGTCGCACAACCACCGCATATAAAACATCTTTCTTTTTTACTGTTTTACGAGGTTGCGCGCTTTGAACGGAGAGGATAACCAAATCTCCTATTCTTGCGTATCTTTTTTTTGAACCTCCGGGAATCTTGAAAACTCTGCCGAATTTCGCTCCGGAGTTATCAGCTATTTTAACTATGGATTGTGGTTGTATCATATTAAGAAATTACTATAAACCTTTTGTCTTTTGAAATTGGTTTTGTTTCTTGGATTTCTGTTTTTTCGCCAATTTTTTTTGTGTTGCCTGGATTATGCGCTTTATATCTCTTTTTGTGTCTGATGTACTTTCCGTACTTGGGATGTTTTATATATCGCTCTACAGAAACCACCACCGTGTCCTTCATTTTGTCAGACACCACCACTCCAACAAGTTTTTTCCCTTTTTTTATGTTCTCACTCATTTTATTTTATTGCCAATTCTTTATTTCTTCTGGAAATTTCTGTCAGAATCTGGGCTATTTCCCTTTTTAGACCCCTGCCCTCTTTCATATTTCTAATTTTACTTCCGGAAACACCAAAACGAAAATTTCTCAAAGATTCTCTCTTCTCTATGAGGGTTTTTGACAAATCTTTTTCACTTTTAGTTTTTATGTCTTTCATTTCAAATTATACGGGTATTTATTATTCTCGCGCTACTGTTTTTGTTTTTATGGGTAACTTTGTACCCGCCTTTCTAAGCGACTCCCGAGCCACCGCTTCTTCAACTCCATCAACTTCAAAAATAATCCTACCCGCCTTAACCGGAGCATGATAGCCCTGGGGGTCACCCTTTCCTTTACCCATCTTAACTTCTGCCGGTTTTTGAGTATAAGGCATATCTGGAAAAATCCTAATCCACACTTTTCCAGTCTTCCCTAAAGTCCTTGATATCACCTTTCTCGCCGCCTCTATTTGATTTGATTTAATCCTTCCGGGAGAAAGCGCTTTTAATCCGAATGAGCCAAAATTAACGGAAACGCCCCGAGTCGCCACCCCCGCTTTGCTCGGGTTTTTTCTCATTGTGTGCCACTTTCTGAATTTTACTTTTTTGGGAAATAACATAGTGAATTTTGAAATTATTACTCTCCTTGTTTTTTGGCAAATATATCGCCTTTGTATATCCAGACTTTTATGCCTATGTATCCGTAAGGGAGTTTGGCTGGGTGTTCGGCGTAATCAACATCAGCCCTGAAGGTCTGGAGAGGAATCCTGCCGAGTTTGCGCGTTTCTGTTCTGGCTATGCTTGTCCCACCAAGCCTGCCCGAAAGGGTGATCTTTACACCCAGGACATCCCTGTTTGCAATTACCTTTTCAACCATTTGCTTACTCACCCTTCTGTACGGCAAACGTTTTTCCAACGCTTCCGCGACCATTTGCGCCACAATGACCGCGTTAGATTCTGGAGATTTGATTTCTTTTATATCAAGTCTGACCTCCACGTGCGAATCATATACCTTTTTTTTCTTCAGCATAGAAACAATATTTTCCTTCAATTTGGTTGCGCCATCTCCACTCCTTCCTATAATCATCCCAGGACGGGATGATTCTATGATTATCCTTAGGGTTTTTTCATTTCTCTCAATTTCAATTGAACTGACGTAATTGCCTTTCAATTTATTTTCCAAAAATGCTCTTATCAATATGTCCCCTCGCAAAAATTCCGTGTATTTATTTTTCAAACCAAACCATCGAGATTTCCAATCTCTGATTATGCCAAGTCTGTGCGAATATGGATGTACTGTGTGTGACATTGAAATTATTTATTTTTAGTCAACTCCGTAAGTTTACCTTTTCGTTTTGAAATCTTTTCATTGTCTGTTAAAACCACTCTGATATGGCTAGTTCTCTTGCGAATCAGGGGTGCTCGACCATGGGAAGCCGACCCTCTTCTGTAAAGAATAGAACCGTTGTCCACTCTGATTTCCTTTATTCTCAAATTTTCAATATTTAAATTTCTTTCTTTTGCGTTAGCTTGCGCGGAATTTATCAATTTTTCAATCGGCAAAGCGGCTTTTTTTCCCAAAAATTTGAGAGAGAGAATGGCATCTTTTACCTTTTTGCCCTTTACAGCGCTTGCCACCATGCGGACTTTTCGCGGAGATTGTCTATAACTATTAAGTTTTGCGATGGCTTCTTCCATAAAATTTATTTCTTAGCTGCTCCAGCACTAGATGTTGGAGAAGTTTTGGCCGCTTGAGCTGACGCTATTTCTGCTTCTTTCTTTTTCTGTTCAAGTTCTTTTTGCATCTTTCCACCGTGTTTTACAAATTTCCTGGTTAAAGAAAATTCACCAAGTCTGTGCCCCACCATATCTTCGGTCACAAAAACATCTATATGATCCTTGCCATTATGAACTCCAAAAGTAAATCCGACCATTTCGGGAGAAATTTGGCTATCGCGAGCCCAGGTTTTTATAGCACCCGTTTGTTCCGGCTTTTTGCCTTCAATCTTTTTAAGAAGGCGTTCGTAGACATATGGACCTTTTTTGGACGATCTTGTCATTTTAAAAATTAAATAAGCTCGACAGAGCTTGCGGAAAATACTAACAAAATATCAGCTATTGTCAAACGATCTTTTATATAAATAGAGGGTTTTTGCTTAAAAGACAAGTAGAGCGGAAGAATGGGGCTCCTAAATGGAAGTGGCTATTTTTTCCCAACTTTACGACGAGAAACTATGAACTTGTTAGAATATTTTTTGGACCTTCTTGATTTCTGGCCTTTTCCGGTAGGTTTGCCGGAAAAACTTTTAGCCCTCCTTGTGCCTCTTCCTTGCCTGCCCTCACCTCCTCCATAAGGATGGTCAACGGGGTTCATGGCAGAACCACGCACCGTTGGACGAATACCCAACCAACGGCTTCTTCCCGCTTTTCCTAGATTTACAAGACGGCTTTCTTCGTTTGAAACTTCTCCTACGGTTGCCCAGCAATTCTCTGAAACCTTTCTGATTTCACTTGATGGCATTTTAAGATCAACGCGACCACCGTCTTTTGCAACTATCTCAATATAATTTCCGGCAGAGCGTCCTATTTTGGCACCTCCTTTTGGTTTGAGTTCAACATTGAAAACAAAAGTACCCACCCCGAGACTCTTTAACGGCAGGCGGTTACCTGTTGTCCTGGGTGCGTTTTCGGAAGCTATGTACGAATCCCCAACCAAAACCCCTTTGGGCAATAGTGCGTAGCGCCTCTCGCCATCTCTATACGCAACAAGGCCGATAAAACCACTCCTGTTAGGGTCATACTCTATACTTTTAACATAAAAAGGGATATTGATTTTGTCGTAGCCAAAATCTATTTTCCTAAACAGTCTTTTGTGCCCTCCACCCTTGTGACGAACAGTAATTCTGCCTTGGTTATTTCTACCCACCGACCTTTTAAACCCACTGGTCAAAGACTTCACCGGTTTTTGTCTGGTTGTTACTTTTGAATATGTGACCACGGTCATTTTTCGACGAGATGGAGTTGTTGGTTTAAATTTTTTCATTCCGTTAAAAGTTACCAGTTTTATTTATAAAATCAATACACAAACCAAAAGAGTTGGGTTGCTTATACGAGCCGAACATCAATATTTTTGCTGAATTTGTGATGGAATTCATATATTTATACTATTTCGATTCTGTCAGATTTTTTTAGATAGATATAGGCTTTTTTCATCCCCGGACGAACTCCCTTAACCCCTCTGACATTGATAATTTTACTGGGAATATTGACTACTCCGATTTTTGTGGGAACAACTTTGTAAATTTCTTTTATCGCTTTTGCGACATCGCGCTTGGTCGCTTTTTTTTCTACCTCAAACACAAAGACATTGCTATTCGTTGATTTGTCAGTCGCCTTTTCGGTTATATGCTGACGAATTATTGTTTTATTTATTAAACCAACATCAGAAGACAGCGTGGACTCTGTTTTCTTTGGAGCTATTGGAGTGTCTTTATCCTCCGGTTTTTCTTTTTTCGGTTCCAATTTGTTTTTTTTGTTTTTATTGAAAATTGCCATAATATTTCGCTTTTTGATTATTTTTTTCTTTTTGTATTAGTTGTTGTTTTTTTCTTCTCTGTATCTTTAATCAATTCAGCTTCTATGCCCGCTTTACTGTATATGAAAGGGAGAGAAATATCTGGATTTATGATTGCCAGCGATTTATATTGTAGAAGGGTGAGAGGGTTTATGTTTCTTATTTCGTCTATCGCGATGTTACCGATATTTTTAAAACTCATAAACGTATTACCTTCTCTTGAGGGTAGAGTTATGACCATTGCGTTGGTTTTTTTGCCCAGAATCCTTTCCATTCCTTCAATTTTTTTCCAAGAATCAATCGTTGTTTTTGCGTCTTTGGTTTTTGGTTCCGAAAAATTAAGCGAATCTATGAATATTATTTCTCCATCTTTAAATTTTCTTGAAAGAATAGTCAACAGTGCTTTTGCTTTTACTTTTTTATTAACTTTTCTGTCATAATTCTTTTCTTTTCTTGGTCCGTGTGCCACACCACCGCCAACCCAAAGAGGAGATCGGATTGAACCGTGTCTTGCTCTTCCTGTTCCTTTTTGCTTCCAAGGTTTTTTTCCTCCACCAGACACTTCACTCCTATCTTTGGCGTGAGCGGTTCCTCTCCTGTTCGTAGAAGCCATTGAAACAGAAACCTGGTGCACCAAGTCACTATTCCAACGAAGGCCGAAGGCTTCGGGCCTTAAGGAAATAGTCCCAACAGAAATTCCTTTTTGACTATAAACTTTTGCCTCCAAAGGACCTTGGATAGATTTTGTTTTAGCAATCTTTGGCTTTGTTTCTTTATTGAAGATCGACTTTGAATCTCCCGACGGCTTGCCGCGGGGATGAGAAGGCGAATTGTGTTTTGCGTCGGCGGAGGCCGATTCTTTTCCCAAAAAAACAACCTGGCGTTCTGCGCCAACACCCCGTGGCTCTGCCCCGTGGGTTGTGGCAGAACTTGTTTTATTACTTTTTTGTTTTAGCGAAGACATGGTTTAAATTTTTTCATCAAAACCTTTTACCCCCTTACCTCTACAAGAGCACCGCGCTTGCCAGGAACAGCCCCTTTGACAAGAATTGTGTTGTTGGCTTGATCAATTTGAACAACCTCAAGATGCCTTGTGGTTACCCTATCTCCACCCATTCTTCCTGCCATTCGCATTCCTTTTGGCACTCTGTTCCTTAAGCCTCCACCAATAGACCCCGCTTCTCTTTCAGAATGCTTCTGTCCGTGAGTTCTCGGTCCGCCATGAAAACCGTGTCTCTTTACAACTCCTTGAAATCCTTTGCCCTTGGAAATCGATGAGACGTCAACCTTATCACCCAAAGCAAATACCGATGCGTCAATTTTGTCTCCCACCTTTAGTTCAGTATCTTTAGTTAGTCTAAACTCTTTCAAGTAAGCAAAATTTCCAAGGCCTTTCATGTGTCCGCGTTCTGGTTTTGAAATAAGATTTTCTCTTTTTTCTCCGAACCCGACCTGAACGGCGTTATATCCGTCTTTGGTTTTCTCTTTTATTTGCGTTACAGTTACAGGGCCAGCTTCTAAAACAGTTACGGGAATAACCTCACCGTTTTCGGCAAAAATTTGAGTCGTCTTATCTTTTTTTGCAAGAATGAATTTCATCAAAATGCGAATTGGGTTAATCTGACCGCTTATCCTACCCACCCCCCCTTTTTGTCTATCCGCGCGCAATTAAGTCTTGCGCGACACTTTCATGGTTTTTCCAAACAAACCAAGAGTCGCGAACAAAACGAAATCAAATAAGCTTCACATCTATATTGACACCAGAAGGCAAGGAAAGATTTGTTAAAGATTCTATAAGCTTTTGAGTGGGGTTTACTATATCTATCAATCTTTTGTGTATTCTCATCTCAAACTGTTCTCGCGCGTTTTTGTAGACGAAAGAAGCACGATTGACGGTATATTTTTTTATTTCAGTTGGCAAAGGAATCGGCCCCAGGACATTGGCGTCATAACGAATGGCGGTGTCAATTATTTGCTTGGCTGATATGTCAAGAATTTTATACTCATAAGCCCTTACTCGAATGCGAAGTTTGGAAACAGGCGCGTCTTTCTCTGCGATCTTCTTTGTTCGCGCTTTCGGTGTTTCTTTTTTTGTTTTTGCTTTTGGCATATTCAATCACTGACCGTTTTTCAAAATTATAGAGACAAGCTCTCTTACGGCTTTTTTCGTCTGTAATTTTGTAACTGCAATTAAGCTGTAATCTTTGTCACAACTCCGGCTCCCACGGTTTTCCCCCCCTCTCTAATTGCAAACCTCTGCTTCTCTTCCAAAGCAACGGGTACAACAAGTTTCACTTTGAAGGTAACAGTATCTCCCGGCATAACCATTTCCACTTTTTCAGGAAGTGTAACTTCCCCGGTTACATCTGTTGTTCTCAAATAAAATTGAGGTTTATAGCCGGTAAAGAATGGGGTATGTCTTCCCCCTTCCTCTTTTTTTAGAATATATACCTCTGACTCAAAATCGGTATGCGGGGTAACGGTTCCGGGTTTAGCCAAAACTTGACCTCTTGTAATATCCTCTTTTTTGAGACCGCGCAGAAGAACACCCGCATTGTCTCCAGCCACTCCTTCATCAAGCTGTTTATTAAACATCTCAATTCCGGTAACGGTTGTTTTTTGTGTATCACGAAGACCAATGATTTCTATTTCTTCGCCAATTTTTACTTTTCCTCTTTCAATTCTTCCTGTAACAACCGTCCCCCTTCCCTCAATGGAAAATATGTCTTCAACGGGCATGAGGAATGGCTTATCAAGGTCTCTTACGGGCATTGGGATGTATGTATCCAATGCTTCGGCAAGCGCAAGAATTGCTTTTGACGATTCATCATCATTATTCGCAGATTCAAGTGCTTTGAGTGCTGACCCGCGAATTACAGGCGCATTTGCACCATCAAATTCGTATTTGTTTAGAAGGTCTCTTACTTCTTCTTCAACCAAATCAATAAGCTCTTTGTCGGTTACTTGGTCTACCTTGTTTAGGAACACTATTATTTTTGGAACGCCAACCTGTTTTGCCAAGAGAACGTGTTCTCTGGTTTGAGGCATAACGCCGTCTGTCGCCGCAACAACCAAAACTGCACCATCCATTTGGGCGGCTCCCGTAATCATGTTCTTGATATAATCCGCATGACCGGGAGCATCAATGTGCGCGTAGTGACGCGCATCAGTTTCGTACTCGTTGTGAGAAAGAGAAATGGTAATTCCTCTTGCCTTCTCTTCCGGAGCGTTATCAATCTGGTCAACTTTTTTTATGTTGGCCTTTTTGCCGGCGCGATTAAGAACCGAGAGGATCGCGGCGGTCAAGGTTGTTTTGCCATGGTCAACGTGGCCTATTGTTCCCACGTTGACGTGTGGCTTACTTCTGTCAAATGTTGTCATATTAGTAAATATTAACTATCTGAAGTTATCGCGCGAGAACGGATAACCTCAAGCAATCAATTATAATTTTTTGATAATACATACTGTATTTACTCCTCATCTCAGAAACTAGAAGGTTTTATCGTCTCCTAGTTTTCCTCGCTTTACGTCGTAAATAAAAACTGCCCTACCAATTGCAAGGGGGTAGTACGGTTGCCCGTTCAAACTTCACCTGAAATTTGTTGAGACAGCGTGGGGTGAGTGATTCCAAGGTGTTGATTCTAATACACCTCATCAAAAGCTATTGGCCTGTCAAATTTTAAGCCAAATCAATGGCCCCAGATAAATTTCTGAGGCTGCCTGTCTTTCTCGTCCATTCTCACTAGTTCGTGTGGAAAGAAGCGGAGTAGAAACGCCCTTCGTTGTTGTGGAAACTTTGTTTTCTTTCCTTCATCTTTTTCGTTAGGACTTTCCTCTTTTTCGCCAGTCTGCTGTGTCACAATGAAAAAACATTCAAACCTTTATTCAAACTAAAGGCCGTACGATAACCCGTGGGGTTTTCGTTTAAAACACACCAACCTAGTTCTATTTTATATATTCCATTCCCGCATTACTTATTACACCAAATAACTACGACCGTGTAATTTTAGTGTATGTAGGATTATTTAAAATTTATTTATTATTTATAATAAATGGCCGATTCTAAGGTTAAACCTTAGATACATTTTACTGGCGACTTTCTATTATAGTTTGAGCCACATTAGCGGGGACGATAGCATAGTGGTCAAATTCCATTGTGGAACTTCCTCTACCTTCCGTCATTGACCGCAAATTTGTTACATATCCAAACATTTCAGAGAGTGGGACGAGCGCGCTAATAACTTTGAGTTCCCCTCTTTCTTCCATTCCTTCAATCTGGCCTCGCTTTGAAGATAAATTTCCCGTAATGTCTCCCATAAATTTTTCCGGTACAATTACCTCTACCTTCATAACAGGTTCAAGAATAACGGGCTTTGCTTTTCTGGCTGATTCTTGAAGCGCTTGAGAAGCTGCTATTTTGTAGGCAATTTCAGAAGAATCAACATCGTGATATGAACCGAAAATGAGTTCAACAGAAATATCGGTAAGTTTGTATCCCGCCACCACACCTCTCTCCATACCCTCACGCACCCCTTTCTCTACGGCTGGAATAAATTCTTGGGGTATAACGCCTCCTTTGATGGAATCAATGAATTCAAATCCCGACTCACGATGAGCGTTCTTTGGCACTTTTTCTTCTGGGTCATATTTGGGTAGTGGTTTGATTTTTATTTTTACGTGTCCGTATTGTCCTTTACCACCGGACTGTTTGATGTATTTTGTTTCTGTTTCCGCTTCGGCAGTTATTGTTTCTTTGTAAGCAACTTGCGGTTTCCCGACATTCGCCTCAACGCTGAATTCCCTCTTCATCCTGTCTACAAGAATTTCCAAATGCAATTCACCCATTCCCATAATAACGGTTTCTCCCGTTTCTCCATCACTTTTTATCTTAAATGTAGGATCTTCATCGGAAAGACGTTTCAAAGCCAAGCCCATCTTTTCTTGGTCGGCTTTTGTCTTTGGCTCAATACGAAGCGATATGACTGGCTCTGGGAATTTAATTTGGTCAAGAATTATTGGATGATTTTCATCAGAGAAAGTGTGTGATGTCTTGGCATTTTTCAAACCAACCGCAGCAGCTATTTCTCCAGCATAAACCTTTTTTACCTCTTCTCTTTGGTCAGCTTGTAATCTTACTATTCTACCGAGACGTTCTTTTTCTCCTGTGGTTGAGTTGTAAAGATATGTTCCAGATTCTATGGTACCAGAATAAACTCTAAAGAATGTCAGCTGTCCCACAAACGGGTCAGCTTGAAGTTTGAAGGCCAAAGCGGAAAAGGGCTCTTCGTCAGACGCATGCCTTTCCACCTCTTCACCAGTATTTGGGTCTATCCCTACGATTGCGGGCACATCCAAAGGAGATGGAAGGAGGTCTACCACTGCGTCAAGAACCAATTGCACACCTTTGTTTTTCAAGGCAGAACCGCAAAGAACGGGGAAAATTTTGTTTTGTATGGTTGCAGATCTAAGTGCCTTCTTAAGTTCTTCAACGGAAATTTCATTTCCTTCAAGATATTTTTGCGTCAATTCATCATCACTCTCTGCGATCTTTTCAACCAATTCATGATGGTATTTTTCCGCATCAGCTTTCAAATTTTCCGGAATATCTTTTTCTACAATATCTTCACCGAGTTTGCCTTCAAAATAGTACGCTCTCATTTTAAGCAAATCCACTACTCCTTCGTGGCTACCCTCTTCGCCAATGGGTATCTGAAGTCTCAATGCGTTTTTGGAAAGTCTGTTTAAAATTGATTTAAACGACCTTTCAAATGACGCACCGGTTCTATCCAGTTTGTTTACAAAACAAACCCTTGGGACATTCGCTTCCTCGGCGTATCTCCAGTTTGTTTCACTTTGTGGCTCAACACCTGCCACTCCGTCAAAGACAACCACGGCTCCATCCAACACCCTAAGCGACCGTTTGACTTCCACAGTAAAATCAATGTGTCCAGGGGTATCAATAATATTAAAACGGTACTTGTTCTCTTTTTTTGTTCTATCATCAAGAGGCAGATAAGTTGGCCCCCAAAAACAAGTGATAGCTGCCGCAGTGATTGTAATACCGCGCTCTCTTTCCTGCTCCATCCAGTCAGTTGTGGTTTCTCCCTCGTGTACCTCTCCTATTTTGTGTTGAGAACCGGTGTAATACAAAACACGCTCGGAAGTGGTTGTCTTTCCGGCATCAATGTGCGCAATGATTCCAAAATTTCTTACTCGCTCTAAGGGGTAGTCTCTTTCCATAAATTTAAATTCGCAACTTACCAAGCAAAATGAGCAAATGCCTTGTTAGCATCCGCCATTTTGTGTGTATTTTCCCTTTTCTTTACCGCGTCTCCCTCGTTTTTTGAAGCGGCCATTATCTCTTCGGCCAATCTCTTGTGCATTGGTAATCCTTTTTTTGATTTAGCGGCTTCTATTATCCAGCGCATACCCAAAAATAATCTTCTTTCTGGCCGCACTTCTCTTGGAATCTGGTAATTAGCCCCTCCGACACGACGAGAACGAACCTCCATCGTTGGTGAAACATTTTTCAAAGCCGTTTCTAGCACCTCAATCGGGTCTTTGCTTTTTTCTTTTATTATATCAATGGCTCCATAAACAATTTTACGCGCGGTATTTTTTTTACCGCTACCCATTACATAATTGACCATTTTTTCCACCTTAACTGAATTATAAATAGAGTCAGCCGTGACTATGTTTCTATTTTTTACTTTTCTTCTCATTGCTTAAATAATTAAATTAAAAATGTTTGATTTACTGATTTACTTGGTCCTCTTCGTTCCATACTGACTTCTTCCCTTTCTTCTTTTTTCAACTCCTTGAGCATCCAACACGCCACGCACCACGGAATATCTCAAACCGACATCTTTTACCCTCCCGCCTTTAAGCAACACGACCGAGTGCTCTTGTAGATTGTGTCCCATTCCGGGAATATAAGCCGTAACCTCCATACCGTTGGTAAGTCTTACCCTTGCGATTTTACGAATGGCAGAGTTTGGTTTCTTGGGAGTTTTGGTCGTAACTTTTATTGCCACACCCCTCTTAAATGGGGAGTTGTAAAAAGTCGGTCTGTTTTTATTGGTATTAAAACCACGAGTAAGAGCGACAGATTTTGATTTTCTGCTTATTTTTTTTCTCTTATTTTTTATTAATTGATTTATTCTAGTCACCTTATTATTAGAGACTTTTACACGGACGCCATAGTAACATACTGTTTAATTTATTCAAGAGAGCTAATATTATCTAAACTACGCCGGTAATGAGTGAGAAAACCCAAAAGACTATTGGAAGAACCAGTCTCCAAAGGAAAAATATGAAGACTATTATCAGAAACAAAGAGTATCTTTCAATGGTGTGGCGAAGTTCAATCATGCGAAGAGGCAAAATTGAAAAAAGAATTTTAGAGCCATCCAACGGAGGAATGGGTATCAAATTAAAAATAGCCAAAATAATATTTATAAATACAACAATTTGAGAAATCACGACGAATGATTCGGGGAGAAAACCGGATGGCCCAAGAAATCTTAGAGCAAGACCAAAAACCAGAGCGATAAAAATATTGGCCAACGGCCCGGCGGCAGCAACAATCGCCTCACCCCAGCGCTGACTGCGAAGATTGTACGGGTTAAATGGGACCGGCTTGGCCCAACCAATAATAAAACCTCCCGCAAGATAGGTCAGAGTGGGTACTATAATTGAGCCGAAGAGTTCAAGGTGAACCAATGGATTTAATGTCAGCCGACCTTGATACTCGGCCGTTCTGTCTCCCAAAAAGAAAGCCGCATAACCGTGCGCCACCTCGTGAATAACAACGGAGAGAATTAAAATTGCGATTTGAAAAAATAAATCCATCGTTCCCTTATCCTAGCATAAATCACACCCACCATGCTTGTTTCTTGCAAAAACATTATATATTGTGTTAATATCGTACTCCATTGAGTTTATTTTAAATCAAAATATTTTTATGAAAGTTTGCCCAATTACAAAAAAAAGTTCTCAAGTCGGAGGCGGCTATAGCAATCGCACTCGTGCGACACAATTTAACCCTACAGGAAAAACTCGCAAGTATGCCAACCTTCAAAAGAAAAGGATATATGTCCCTGAACTTAAAAAAACTATCGTGGTAACCATTTCAACAAAGGGTCTTAAAACTATACAGAAAATCGGAGCATACAAGACGCTCAAAAAAGCGGGAGTAATCAAATAACGATTTTAGATTTTTAATTTTCAATAAAGAGAGCGCGGACAAAAAACACCCCTCACTTGCGCCAAATTTTTTGACCATCGGAAAAAATATCTATGGTTCCAAATTCAATAGTGCTAAATACCTCGCTATCGTAAGCCGCCAATCTGTCCAGAGTATCTTTGTGCGGATGACCGTACTGGTTGTTTTTGCCTGCCGAGATTATCACAATACTGGGATTAACCGCAGAAAGAAGAGGGTCGCCCGTTGAAGTGCGAGAACCGTGATGCCCGGCTTTCAGAACCTGGCATTTCATATTTTCTCCATAGAGTGACACTAGGTAGTTTTCAATTTTTTGAGGCGAATCGCCTGTTAACAAAAAACAGGAGTTGCCATAAATATATCTAGCTACAATGGACGCGTCGTTTGTATCCAAACCAGAAACATCTCTGTCCGGAAAAAGAATTTCTAAATAGGATCCGTCACCTAAGCCAATAGTTTGACCCGTTCTGGCAAAAATATTGTTTATTTTTTTCTTATTAAGAATCCTACGCAATTCATCATCAACGGAATTGTCAGACTCAACTCCCGGCTCAATAAAATTTTCCACACGATATCTACTCAAAACTTCCGGAAGTCCGCCTATATGATCTCTGTCTGGATGTGTTTCAATGACTACATCAATGGATTTGTCAAAAAATGGCATAACTTTGGAAAGGCGATTTAAAACAATCCTATTTGGACCGCCGTCAATCAAAATTTGGTTACCGTTGCGACCTTGTATTAAAATCGCGTCACCTTGCCCTATATCAAGGAAAGAAACTTTTACAAAAGTGTTGGGTTGGATCCCAAAGAAAATTATCCAGACGATAATGTTGGTAAAGACAAGCAGAGAAAACAGACTGACAACCAAATTTTTCTTTAAAAAAGACATTTATGAAAAATATACAATAATGTTATATTATAATAATAATTATTACTAACCTTGTTGTATTTATGAAAAAATTTGAAGAAAGAAAATTTAACATCCCTCGACTCAAAGGCATATCAGAAAAAAATATAGAAGAACACCTAAAACTCTATTCCGGGTATGTAAAAAACACAAATTCTATACTGGAAAAAATTCCGGAATATAGGAAGTATGCAACAGAAGACGCTTTTGCGCCTTATGTAGTTGGTGAGCTCGGTCGTCGTTTTAGTTTTGAATACAACGGCATGCGTAATCACGAGGTATATTTCTCGTCCTTTGAAGAAGGTTCGAGGCCTCTATCCGAAAAATCAGAATTGAGAAAGGTGGTTGAGAAAGAGTGGGGGTCATTTGACTCGTGGCAGAATGAATTTAAGACACAAGCCACATCCACGAGGGGTGTCGGTTGGCAAACTCTTTGGTATGACCCTAAAAATGATAGACTTTTGAACTCGTGGATAGACGAACAACACTTTGGTCTGTTGAACGGTTGTGCGATGATACTTGGTCTGGATATGTGGGAACACGCTTTCGTAGCAGATTACCAACCGTCAGGTAAAAAACAATATGTGGAAGATTTTTTTGCCAATCTTAATTGGGATGTAATTGAGGAAAATTTTAAAATAGCTTCCAATTAGTTCTTACCGCCCGCGACTCGTACCGATTTAAAAAATCTATGTCATGTCCTTTTCTTTTAAAATATTTAAATTAAAATCGTTGCCGTTTTTTACGTACTTCCAAAATACAAAACCGTATAGAACGTAAACGACCGCCATTAGAGAAAATGGAAAATTGGAGATTTTTATTGAAGCTAGTGGCAAAGACCCGAATAATTCAACCACTTTTATGATATAGAAAAGAATAATTTGTGAAATTGCTGAAAACGGAAAAGCGACTGTGTGCGAAACGAAGCCAAGCACCCCGGATATGAATCCAAAGAACATCACCAAAGGAACGAGGGGCAAAACAAGAAGGTTTACAAAAACCCCGACCAAAGACAGTTGCCCCGTTTGATAAAGAAGGAGAGGAAGAACAAATAACTGTGTAGATATGGTGGCAGACACTATTGTTCGCAAACCCAAACGCTTCGGAATAAAATTCAATTTATCTTCAAAAAATGGGGCTACCCAAATTAGAGCCGCGGTCGCAAGAAATGAGAGTTGGAATCCGAAATCAAAAACCAATATTTTTGGATTCCAAACAATCATCAAGAAACCCGCGAACACAAGCGCGCGAGTGATGTCATAGCGACGATGCAAAACATTGGCAAGCAGAGCCAAAACGCCCATAAGAGAAGCTCTGATAACCGAGGGTTCTGCGCCAACCATTATTGCAAATAGAGCTATGCCGATGATGCTGGCCCAAAGTGCTCTCCTACGAGGAATAAAAAATAACAACCCCATCATAAACTGAGCGACAATGGTTATGTTGTATCCGGAGAGTACGACAATGTGAATAATAGAGGTTTGTCTAAGTTTTTCTTCCAAATCTTTTCCCAACGCCCCCTTGACACCCAGAACTATTCCGCCGAGAAGCCCTGATTCTGGTTCAGAAATATTTCTATTAAAATTATCTATAATTTTGTTTTTAAATCCAAACAGGGCTTCTTTGGTTTTGTTGCCCTCCCCTTGCGCCAATATCTCAATTTTAGCAAAAGATAGAATAAAACGAATATCGTCTTTGCTTAAATATTTTTTGTAATCAAATTCCCTTCCCGCATCTGTAAGAAATGTTTTTGGTTCATCAACACGCCCTTCCGCTTTTATACGATCACCATAAACCGCCTTTGGGTATAGGTCCGCTCGGACTAAAATTTTTTCTCCAGTATTATAAAATTCGTTTGAGTTTATTTTTTCAATCTCAACAATCAACTGTGTGTACGATTCTTCGCTCTCCGGCTCTTTTACTATCAATCCTTCAATCAATGCTTTTCCGCCGACTAACTCATTTAGACTAGACGGAGTATGGTGGTCTTTGATCTGAAACCTTAAAATACCAAGAGAAACAGCGAATATAATAAGCGGTATAAGAATAAGTTGTGATTTTAAATTCTCATCTTTTATGGCAACAAATAAATAAAGAATTAAAACAACAACCACAAAAATTAGAAAAACCGTAGTGTTTATGGAAAAATTTAAAAAAGACGAAAGAAGGACCCCTAATACAAATCCGAATATAATTACAAAAAATTTATTGTCCTTTAAAGAGGTGAATCTTGTTGTAAGTGTGCCACGAGCCATTGCTACATAAGCATTGAGCTTTTGTAAGTATTTGAACCTTTTTTCTTGCTCCATAATTTTAAGCTTCTACTTAAAATGTGATTATGATTTCTAGTTGGCCCATTGAGCTTTGATATTTTCTTCGTCATCTAAGGAATGGGATTTCTTAAACCTTGCTCCTGATTTTCCTTTTACTCTTTTTTCGCAATCCGCCCAAGTTCTGTGAGTTTTAATGATTCCGCCAACCAAACTAACATACGAGTACGCAATTCCTTTTTTTGTTCTTGGCTTTCTGTCGGTTGATATGCCCGATTGACTCGGTACAGACAAATCTATTCTATAATTCTGCAGAATACCATAATAGAGTTTTGGTCCCCTGCCAAGGGCAAATGATGTCGCAATATCATCACAACGCTCGTTGCCCCTAACCCCGGTATGCCCTTTCACCAACTTCCAGTTTATTTGAAATTCTGGTAATAATTTCCCCAATTTCACCCAAAGATCTTTATTTAAAACCTCTTTTTTGTTCGCTGTTTTCCATCCGGATTTTTGCCAACTGTGTATCCAGGTGGTAGCCCCCTTGAGAACATAAGAAGAGTCTGTGTTGAGATGAATAAGGAATGAGGAATGAGAAATAGCGATTTTTTTGGATACAAACTCCAAAGCTTTTATCACGGCCGTGAGCTCCATACGGTTATTTGTTGTCTTTATTTCCCGTCCTCCGAGCTCCTGAACCCATTCATCATTCATCATTCGTTTTTCATCATTCACAATCATTGTTTTTCCTGCAGGAAAAACAATGATTGTTCCCCATCCGCCTCTCCCCGGATTCCCCCGTGACGCTCCGTCAGTAAATATTTTTATTTGCTTTTTCATACTGTTCATACTATATGATATCCACTATCCTCAACCTAAGTTCCAGGTAGGATCGAAAAGTGGAGTTTTCAATGGATGCAATCAAGTTTATGGGAACACCCTCTTTGGGGGTTTTACTGAACTTTTCCGGACTGGAAAAAAAACTTATAGCTTTTATTTTATTGCCATTTGAGTTTTCAAAAACAATTTCCATATGATTTTTTTCTTTGCCAAATTGTTTTAGGATCTTTGGAATTACACCCCTCAGAAGAAAGGTGGGCTTTGGGTTACCAACACCAAACGGGGAAAATTTAGCGATTTGATTGTAAAAATTCCAATTTATGTCATCAAGAACAATGGCATCATCAATATATTCCGATTTACTATCAAAGGTTGAAGTATCTTCACTTTTTTTCATTTTATCGAAAGCAACATTTAGATCCAACTCCAAAGTGTGAACCTTGTTTCTTTCTACAGAAAAACCTCCCGCCATTTTGTGACCTCCAAATTGAGAGAACGAATTCTCCGCTATCCCCATCAAAGAAAAAACGTTTGTTTTACCCTCTGAACGGCACGACCCCTTAAGTTCATTGTCGCCATTCCTTCCCCAAAGAAAAATGGGTTTACCGATATCATCCATAATGCTATTAGCGGCCAAACCGAGAAGAGATGGCTTCCAGTTAGGATTACCCAAAACAACAATGTTGGACAATTCTCCGCGTTTTTCTAGCTGTTTTTTTATTTCTTTCACCATACTCGCGACCACTCCCTTTCTCTCATCGTTTATTTTATTTAAGTGATCACTCAATACATCGGCTTCTGCCTCATCTTTGGTCGCCAGAAGTTTAAAAGCATCCATGGGATGATCCATGCGCGAAGCGGCATTAATTCTTGGAGCAAGAGAAAATGTGATATCGTCTTCGCGCAAATTTTTCTGCAATACCCCCAACTTTTTCCACAACTTTTGTAGCCCCGGTCGTGGTGATTTTTGTAAAACCTTAAGCCCGAAAAAAGATAGGGCCCTATTTTCATCCACCAAAGGAACCATATCGGAGAGCGTCGCTACTCCGACTAAATCTAGAAACCATTTTTCCCTTCCGTCTTTAAAATCAAAATCTCCCTTAGACAGAACCGCTTGAATGAGCTTGAAAACAACCCCCGCTCCGCAAAGACCATCAAACGGATATCCGCCCTGCGGATGTTTGGGGTTAATAAGCGCCAAAGCTTCCGGTAATTTACCATTCAGTTCGTGGTGATCGGTGATTACAACATCCATTCCAAGACTGTTTGCCAGCTTTACCTGTTCATAATCCGCTGTTCCGCAATCTACCGTTATGATAAGCTCGGTCTTACCTTTCGCCAAAGATTCTATCGCATCCATGTGTAAACCATAACCCTCCAGATGCCGATGGGGAATATAGTTTTCAACCTCTCTGTGTCCAAGCGCCTCAATAAATTCTCGCAGGATAACCGCCCCCGGAATTCCGTCAGCGTCATAGTCGCTATATATAACAATCTTTTCCTTTTTCTCTATCGCTTTTAGCAACCTTTCTACCGCTTTATCCATTTCATAAAGAAGAAACGGGTCATGCAGATCTAGGTTGTAATCGGGGTTAAAAAAACGTTCTGCTTCTTCAACATTATCAATATTTCTATGAAATAGAAGTTTGCGAGTAAGAGTGGGGTAGGGAGTCAGGATTTTGTCTATCTCTTGGGGTATTTCTTCTCTTAGCCGATATTCTTTCGTCATTATAGAAAACATTGTATCACCCCGAAAGAATTTCTTATAAGAAAATAGATGGTATAATATCGTCTAGTTAGGGTTTATTTCCTGTTAGCTCAATGAATAAAGATAAAAATTCCAACGGGGCAGGTGGTTCAATAAATGACTGCGTATTTTGTAAAATAGCTGACAAAAAAATACCGAGTAATTTAGTTTTTGAAGACGAGCACAGTATGGCTTTTTTGGATATCAATCCTGTTCAAATGGGGCACACACTAATAATCCCCAAGAATCATCATCCCCAAATGACGGATGTGCCAGAAGATTTACTGGCGCGACTTTTTAGAACTGCGAAGATGATAATGCCACGTCTCAAAAAAGCAATGGGTTCTGATTTTGTTGTTTTGACTATTGTAGGAACCGATATTGATCATTTTCATATACACCTTATTCCGAGATTCAAGAACGATGGGATACCGACGTTTCCTCCAACAAAAAAATACGGAAGTACCGAGGAAATGAAAACTGTTGAAGAAAAAATCCGTAAAGAGTTGTGACTATTATTAATTCCTTAATATATCATATATGATACATTAAGGAATGTTATTTTGTATACAAAAATTTCCAACGCCCTCTCCCCACTTTTGGAGGTAGTCCCATCCTTATTATCTTTTCAAACAAATCCCAAGTCATTTCATCAGATAGTTTTAGACTTCTTATCGCATGTGAATATTTTCCAATATTCTTATTCAGCGACATTCTGTAAATCGTGGCCGGACTCATAAGCAAAACTTCAGCTATGTAAGAGGGTGGAAGGTTTTTAGACAAGAGGTACACAACAGCGAATCTCTTTGCAAACATTATTTTTTCAGTTGGGGTTAGGAAGTCCTCAAAAAAAGAAACCGCGGTTCCTTTTTTACTTGCACCTTCTAACTTTGACATAAAATGGCCGTATATTTTCTGCAAATAATCTTTGTGTAATTTTTTTGATGATATGTGTGGCATTTTTAGAAATATACTATATTTATTAGTATATCATATATGATACATTAAGAAGCTGTGGGTGAGAAAACACACTCTATTTACCGTTATTCAAAGCTTCAATCCCAGGCAATGTTTCGTTTGCAAGGAAATCAAGCATTGCTCCACCGCCTGTTGATACAAAAGTAAATTCTCTTTCAATACCGAGAGAAGCTATTGACGCTACAGTATCACCTCCTCCAACAATTGATTTTGCGGAACTTTTGGCTATTTTTTTTGCCAGAGAAAATGTCGCTTTTTTAAAACCATTCTCATAGTTACCGAGGGGTCCGTTCCAAAGAATAAATTTTGACTTGCTGATATTAGAGTTAAGATTCTCTATAGATTTTACTCCGACATCAGCTATCACATCACCATCCCGCACATCTTCTGACTGTTTAATTGATACCATTTCGCCATTTTTGACAACAAGATCAATCGGTAATATCAATTTTTTATTAAGGAAGTCCTCCATGGGTAATTTTTCCTCGGACAAAAGTGAACTGCCCGTGTCTAACCCTTTGGCTCTAAAGAAATCGTTAGCCAAAGCTCCGCCGATAAAAACTTCATCAGCGAGTGAAAAAAACTTTTTTACTAGAGGCATTTTGGTTTCAAACTTGGCGCCACCAAGAATAAAAAGAAAGGGGTGGTCAGGATGAAAAGCTTTTGACAGGTTTTCTATCTCTTCCTCAAAAACAAAACCCGCAAAGCTGGGAATATATCTTGGAATTCCTATTATGGAGGCATGACTTCTGTGAGAAGCGGGGAAAGCTTCATTTACATAAAAATCGGCAAACGAAGCGATATGTTTGGAAAATTTTTCGTCATTTGATTTTTCTTCCGAATATTTTCGCAAATTTTCCAGCAAAAAAATGTCGCTTTTGCTGTTCTTTAAAACCTCCGGCGCTGACGGATAGTAGTTTTCAACAAAAGAAACGCTATATTTTGATTCCAAATATTCACAAACAGGCCGAAGACTTGTTTTCTCTTCACCTATGTGACTTCCGATGACTAACTTGGCTCCCTTGCCTAATAGAAAATCAATTGTAGGAAGGGTTTTGCGAATTCTAAAATCATTGCCGATAAACCCGTCTACAAGAGGCACGTTGAAATCCGCTCTGACAAATACAAATTTACCTTTTATGTTTCCGATGTCTCTTGCGCTTTTCATACTTTTTACCTATTGCCACTAACAATCCTCACTATTTCTCCGAAATCCCTGGAAGAAAGGGAAGCGTGGCCAACAAGAAAACCGGAGACTTCCCCGCCCCTCATCAGCTCTCCAACGTTTGAAGACTCGGCTGAACCGCCGTAAATAATTGTCACCCTGTCAGCATTATCCCTTCCATACATATCCGTTAAAACTTTT
>Ga0210005_1000562_pt1 | contig 28661 bp, 31 predicted proteins | sample CryGey02umfilter_3_FD_183961 | JGI IMG/M metagenome (GOLD analysis project Ga0210005, IMG submission 183961) | Groundwater microbial communities from aquifer in Utah, USA - Crystal Geyser 4/9/14 0.2 um filter (SPAdes) (version 3) | ecosystem: Environmental > Aquatic > Deep subsurface >... | reverse complement strand
AATTTCCGGAGAAATTTAATGACTTCCTCAACCAATTCAACCGGGGTAGTACATGGTGGAGGAAGATTGGTAGTCAGATTGGGTTTTAAAACAACTTTTTTCTGATTTTTGACAAGCTTAGAGAGACCTGTTTTCTCAAGAATTTCTGGAACAGATTTTGAAAAAGAGATAAAATCAACAAAAGATACTTTTTCCATTAGTTCATTTTAAAGATAAAAGATGAAAAATCAAAATTTATTGGACCAATTTTTCTTAAAGGATGAGGAAATAATTAAGCTTCTTGTGGAAACTGCTTCTTTTAAGAAAAGCGATGCCGTGCTCGAGATTGGTGCGGGCAGTGGTGTGATTACTCGAGAATTGGTTAAGAAATCCAGTAAAGTCATTGCCGTTGAAATCGATAAAACTTTTGCCAAAGATTTAAAACAAATACCAGGGAATATCCAATTGATTTTCGCCGACGCCTTGGGTGTTCTGAAAAACAAAAAAACCGATCGTTTGAAGTTCAATAAGATTGTCGGCAGCCTTCCTTCCTCGATAATTGAGCCCTTAGTAAACATTTTAGTGAAAACAGATTTTGAGACGGCGGTTTTTTTGGTCCCATTAAAATTTTCCTACAAACTTATTAAACAACCGATTTTTGTTGATTATTTTGATACGGTGATAGTGATGAAGGTTCCCCGAAAATCTTTTTATCCTACACCAAAGGCAAACTGGGCATTGGTTAAGATGATAAAGAAACCGGATCCTCTGAAAACAGGAGAACGCGCGCGATTTTTAAGGCAGTATATTTATAGCCATCCGAAGGCCAAGACAGAAAACGCTCTTACAGAAGGATTGGTTAGATTTTATCGGGCGCAAGGAAAATCATTGACTAAAAAACAAGCCAAAACTCTCGTTGTCACCCAAAACCCCCTTTAGCAAAAAGGCCTTAGGGGGTTTAGAAATCTTTTAAATTCTTTAATTTACCCACCGATTTTAAACATTTTAGTGCCGCAATCAGGACAAGTACCTTTCATCGCTGGTTTACCGTTTTTCATTGTTACTCTTTCCGGGTTTGATACTTCTTTTTTGGCGCGGCATTTTACACAATACATTGTTGCCATAGTTTCTTTTCACCTCCCTTCTAAATTAAATTCTGAAGGGCAGAATTAAATGTTTCTCGAGTACCAAAAACAAAGCTAGCTCGAGGCTGATAGCCAGTATGGATAAGAGAAGTGTTTTTGTCAAGTCCTTCTTGATTAAATGAACTGGATAGATATATAAAGATTCATTTTGAATACCAGAAGACGGGGGATACAGGGTCGTGGTTTGGACACGGGAAGGTGTTTGGTTGGAACCGATTTCCTGAACAGGAAAAGAGGATAAATTAGACTTTCTCCGTTGGTCAGCAATGATTTTTTGTCTTTTAGTTTTCTTCCCCACTGCAGATACGATAGCACAAACATCTGTTGACATCAAGCTAACTTATTCCTTAAAATGGGAACGAGATGTTGTTCAATTTTTCTGAAATGCCATCCTTGATTGTGACCTTGATTGTCTTTGTTTGGTTGGGCGCGGCTACTTTCTTGCTGACGAAAGTTCTGAAAACATTTAGTCGGTTGACTAAAGGGGTAGACAATAAAGATTTAAAGCAAATTCTCGAAGAGCTCTTAAATGAGATTAAAAAAGAGAAAGAAATCAGCGCTAATTTAGAAAAAAAGTTAGAAAGTTTGCGTCTAGATGGTCTCAACCACATTCAAAAAGTTGGTTTTATTCGCTATAATCCCTTCTCGGAGACAGGGGGTAACCAAAGCTTTGCCTTGGCAATTTTAGACGGTAGAGACAGTGGTTTTGTGATTACTAGTCTTCATAGTCGGGAAGCGACTCGTGTTTTTGCCAAACCAGTGAAAGAAGGGAAAGAGGCGGGTTTCGAATTTTCCAAAGAAGAAATCCAGGCAATAGTAGAAGCAAAGAAGAGAAGTCCTTCTAAAAACTGACTAGTACTGTAACAAGTCTATTGTTCGGTAGTTGCTGACTGTACGGTCATAGGGAGTGCGAAGCTAAACAGCTACATAAAAATTACTTGTTACACAGTACTAGCACTAATGAAAAGTTTTATTGTATAATCTCTTTATGATTAAAAAGAGAAATTTTTTCCTTTTACTCTTGGGAGTATATCTATTATCTGCGGGGGTCTCGTATGCAGTTTTCAACTTTACTAAAAAAAGTAAGACAACTTTAGAATCTCCTGCTTCCTCGGGAGCAGGGCAAGCATCTGGTTTCCCGGTCCTGTCTGGACCCAAAGACCAAATTTGTCCTCTTAATGGGGCGAAGTTTACTAAAACAGAAAAGGATCTTTGGGAAAAACGTCGACCTCTGGTGGTGATGATTGAGGACCATAGCGATGCTAGACCCCAATCAGGATTAAGTAAAGCTGATGTTGTCTACGAGGCAGTCGCCGAAGGAGCAATTACTCGTTTTGCTGCAGTCTATTACTGTGCCGATGCTGCCTATGCCATCAAGGATGATTACGATTTGGGACCGGTTAGATCAGCACGGACTTACTTTTTGGATTGGGCCTCTGAATACGGGGACTATCCACTTTATGTTCATGTCGGCGGCGCCGGTCAATGTAATGACCCGACAGTTGACCCACGTGCCAAGGCTCTTTGCCAGATAGAGAAATACGGTTGGAAGGCTAAAGATACCTGGAGCGATTTAGATCAGTGGGCTTTAGGAATCCGGGAGTGCCGTCGGGAAGAAACTCGAGTTGGTCATGAGGTGGCGACCGAACACCAGATGTATTGTAGCAGCAATGCGCTCTGGGCAAAAGCAGAAGCAAGGCGTTTAACTAATGTGAATTACAAAGATCAGACCTGGGATAAGGATTTCCGATCTTGGCAGTTTAAAGAAGATTCTCCTTCTTCTGGCTCAGTATCCCCGGAATTTGATTTTTGGAGAGATTACAAAGACTATCGAGTTAGATGGGATTATGACAAGCAAACCAATTCCTATAAACGGTCAAATGGTGGCCAACCCCATATTGACTTTAATACCAAGGAACAGTTGACTGCCAAAAATATAGTGATACAATTTACCCAAGAAAAAGGTCCTTTGGATGAACATAAGCATTTGCTTTATACAACTGTTGACAGTGGGCGGGCATTGATCTTTCAAGATGGGTTAGTTATTGAGGGAAAATGGAGTAAGAAGTCGAGAACCGATAGAACCTTGTTTTATGATGCCAAAGGCAAAGAAATTAAATTTAATCGCGGCCCAATTTGGATAGAAATTTTACCGACTACCGGTAAGGTTAACTACTGATCCATCGCCAGAGGCGAGGAGCCTGCCCCTAAAAATGCTGGAAGATTTAGTTATTTCGAAAGTTCGGGTTAAGTTGCTGGATATTTTTTTTGCTAACCCGAAAGAAATTTATCATGTCAGGGGGCTGGTTAGAAAAACCGGGGAAGAGATCAATGCGATAAGAAGAGAGCTTTTCCATCTTGAGAGTACCGGCGTACTAAAGAAAGAGCCTCGAGGAAATCGTTTGTATTACTTTCTTAACCCTAATTATTCTTTGTATACTGAACTGTTAGTCATTGTATCCAAAGAGACGGGTTTGGGAGAACAGATTATTAAAAACAAAAATAGAATTGGAAAGATTGCTTTTTGTGTCTTCTCAAGGAAGTTTGTGAAAAGAGAGGAAAGAAGGGAAGAAGAAGTAGATGTTTTGCTGGTAGGTAATATTGTTATGGCAGAACTTTCCGCCTTAATTCGTGCTGAAGAAGGAAAAAGAGGGAAAGAAGTTAATTATACAGTAATGACCAACGAAGAATTTGAGTTTCGCCGGAAAAGAAGAGATCCATTTTTGCTGGGGATTTTAGAATCAGGGAGAGTGATGATAATTGGAGACGAAGAAGAACTTTTCCACTAAACGCATGACTCAGAAGGTAATCAGAACAGGAAATTCTTTAGCGGTAGTTATTCCTTCCGAGTTTGTGAAATCGGTTGGAGTTAGACCTTCTGACCAAGTAAAGGTGGAAATGGAACAAGACAAAGGAAGAATCACTTATCATTTTTCTGGCGCTAAGCAACTCCCTCTTTCTGAAAATTTCCTTAAATTTAAGAGATAAAAGAGTAAAAACAAAATGAGAAGAAAAAAGGCGACTCTCTGGTTGATTATTTTCCTGACTTTTTCTTCAATAATTATTGACTTGCCAAAGAGTTTTGGCACTGACATTTCTTTGGGTTTTCTTAACCTTAAGCGACCGGCTGACCTCAAAAAAGGCCTTGATTTACAAGGGGGAACTCATTTGGTTTTTAGTGCCGATATGCAAGGGATTGAAGCTAAAGACAGGGATAACGCCTTGCAGGCAGCACAAACGAATATCGAGAAGAGGGTTAATTTTTTTGGAGTCAGCGAGGCTGCGGTTCAAACCGCGAAAACAAAAGATGATTACCGTTTAATTGTTGAGCTTCCCGGGGTAAAAGATGTTAATCAGGCAATTGATTTGATTGGGAAGACTGCTCTTCTGGAGTTCCGCGAAGAAAATCCCGATGAAAAAGAGGCTTCCGAAAGTGGGGAATTTTTCCTGAAAACAGATTTGACCGGAAAAGACTTAAAACGCTCTTTTGTTGACTTTGATAGTAATACTGGTTCTCCGGTAGTTGGATTGGAGTTTAATGCCGAAGGGGCGAAAAAATTCGGCGAGATAACTACAAAAAATGTTGGAAAGCTGGTGGCAATTTATCTTGACGGAATGCCAATCTCGGTCCCGAAGGTAGAGGAGCCAATCACAACAGGGAATGCTATTATCAGAGGCTCTTTCGATTTGGCTGAGGCCAGGAAGCTTTCGATTCAACTTAATGCCGGGGCTTTGCCGGTCCCGATTAAGTTAATTGAACAGAGGAATATTGGGGCGACTTTAGGTGAGGAGTCTGTTAGAAAAAGTGTCAGGGCCGGTTTAATCGGACTATCTTTAGTGATAGCTTTTATGTTTGCTTATTATGGAAAGTTGGGATTATTAGCTGATTTGGCCTTAATTAATTATGGACTGATAACTCTCGCCTTATATAAACTGATTCCCGTGACCTTAACCTTGCCGGGGATTGCCGGCTTTTTGCTTTCGGTGGGAATGGCAGTGGACGCCAATATTTTGATTTTTGAAAGAATGAAAGAGGAAAGAAGAGCGGGGAGGCCGTTGCCAATGGCAATGGAACTTGGTTTTGGCCGAGCCTGGGATTCGATTCGGGACGCAAATGTTTGTACCCTTATCACGGCATTTATTTTGTTCAACCCGTTTAATTGGACTTTTTTGAATGTTTCTGGGATGGTAAGAGGATTTGCCTTGACGCTAGCGGTGGGGATAGCCGTCTCGTTGTTTACCGGAATAGTGGTGACAAGAACGTTAATTAGGGTGTTTTACAAAGGATAATAATAGTTCAAAGTTCAAAGTTCAAAGTGCAAAGTTCAAAATTGCAGTCCAAAGTGCAAAGTTGTCAAACTTTTAACTAATATGAGATTCATGCGTTTTAAATGGCTCTATTTTTTGATCTCAGGGATCGTGATCTTGCCGGGTGTTTTTTCGCTGATAAAGTGGGGTCTTCGGCCGTCAATTGATTTTACCGGAGGAACACTTTTAGAGTTGGAATTTACACAAGCGATAGGTGATAAGCAAAAAGTGATAAGTGAAGCGTTAAACGAATTAGAAATTGAATATTCTTCCATTCAACTATCAGGAGAAAAAAGGATATTGATTAAAGCAAAACCAATAACCAGAGAAGATGTTTCTTCAATTATTGGAACAGTAGCGGAAAAGGCGGGAGAAAAGCCATCTGAACTACGTTTCGATACGGTTGGGCCAATATTGGGGAAGGAGCTGATAAAAAAGACAATTATTGCGATTTTACTTGCAGCCGGATTTATCATGCTGTATGTTTGGAAACAATTTAAAGAACCGATGTTTGGTGTTTGTGCAATTGCCGCAATGTTTCATGATAGTTTAGTGTTACTGGGGATTTTTAGTTTACTCGGCCATTTTGCCGGAGTGGAGGTCGATACCCTCTTTGTGACGGCGGTTTTAACAATTCTCTCTTTTTCTGTACATGATACTGTGGTTGTCTATGACCGAATTCGGGAGTCGAGAAAGAAATTTTCCGGAGTACCTTTTGAGAATTTGGTAGACAAGGCAATAACCGAGACCCTTTCTCGATCGATAAACAACTCGATGACTATTATTGTCATGTTAATTGCTCTTTATCTTTTGGGAGGAACCACTATCAAATGGTTCGTCTTTGCCCTTCTTATCGGTACTGTCTCAGGGACATATAGCAGCACTTTTACCGCCGTGCCGTTGCTGGTGGTTTGGAATGAGATAAAAACTAAAAGAAAAAGATAGACTCCGGCTATTTTTTAATTTCTTGAAGCCTACTTAGAAGAATTTCTCTCTCATTTTCAATTTTCTTTTCGACTACTTCTTCAAAGATCTGATTTAGGATTTGACCGACTTGGGGACCGGAGGGAACACCGAGAATCTCCATAACATCATGACCATTGATTTTTAAATCAGTAACAGAGAAAGGTTGGATTTGGACTTCCTCAAGTCTTTTTTTGAATTTTTCCAAACGCCAGGAAGTTTCTTTTGCCCCGCCGCCCAGTCGGTCGCCAACTCGCAGGGCAAGTATGTCTTCTAAATTTTCCTTACCAACATTGCGAATAAATCTTCTTATGGCAGAATCTGTTTGTCGCTCGTCAACTGTAAATTGGTGCCACCTGACTAAAGTAACAAGTTTTTCTTCCTCTTTTTTGGAAAATTTTAATCTTTTGGCAATATTTCGAGCAATTCTTGCGCCAACTACTTCATGGTTATAAAAAGTTCGACTTTCGCCTTCACCCTGGGCGGCAATAGGTTTACCCACATCATGGAGTAAGGTAGCCAGACGGACAAGAGCATCTTTTGACGGACAATTTTTTAATGACATTAAAGAATGTGTCCAAACATCATAGATGTGATGTTTAGCTTGTGAGAGTCCATAACCTTTTATCAGTTCTGGAATTATTAGTTGCAGAAGCCCGGAGGTAAGAAGCAAAGTAATTCCTTCGGACGGAAAATCGCTAGAGAGAATTTTAAAAAGTTCATCTTTGATTCTCTCTTTAGAAATGTGGTTTAGAAGGGAAGCATTGCTTTGAATGGCAGAAAAAGTCCCTGGTTCAATAGTGAAACCAAGTTCAGAGGAAAATCGGATCGCTCTCATCATTCGCAAGGCGTCTTCGGAAAATCTCTCTTTTGGATCGCCAACGGCTCTTATTATTTTATTTTTCAAATCTTCCTGCCCTTCAAACAAATCAACTAACTCAAGTTTACCCTGAGTATAGCGAAGGGCCATAGCATTAATAGTCAGTTCCCGTCTTTCTAAATCTTCGTCTAAACTTTTTCCCCAACTAACCTTGTCCGGATGACGTTTGTCTGTATAACCTTGTTCTGTCCGGTAAGTAGTAATTTCATATTTCTCCTCGCCCGCCGAAGTCCCGCCGAGTGGCGGGACGGAGGCGGGTTCTTCGCCTCTTTCGGTTTTTATGATTGTGCCGACCGTACCGAAGACATTGTCATAAAAACTGTCCGGGATAAGATTTTGGATAATTTCTGGATGAGCATTGGTAGTAAAGTCGCAATCGTGAATTTTTCTGCCCAAAAGAAGATCGCGTACACCGCCGCCGACCAAATAAATCTCATAATCAGAGTTAGTAAACTTTTCAAAAATGTTAAAAACTGGAGCAGGGATTTTTTTCACCAAGGCTTCAGAAAGCGTGTCTCGCATGGTAAAATTATAACACGAAGTATTTCATAACATCATGAAGTGGAAGATTTTCAGCAAAACACTAACCAGCAACAATAAAGAGATTCTTAAAATTCTTTTGGCAAACCGTGGATTGAAGACGAAAAAGGAAGTAGAAGAATTTCTTAACCCCATAGAGCCCGAGGACTTTATTGCCAAGGACTTAGGCATTGATGCAAAAGAAGTTGTAAGGGCAGTCAAGAGAATCAATGAAGCAATCGTAAATAATGAAGGGATTATTGTTTATGGTGATTATGACGCAGACGGGATTTGTGCCACCGCGATTTTATGGGAAACTTTGTATAAATTGACAAAAAATGTTTTACCGTATATTCCAGAAAGAATTTCCGAAGGATATGGAATGAATCGCGATTCAATCTCAAATCTTAAAACTTCCGCCTTCGCTAAAGCTTCGGTGGATAAGCAAAACCCACAACTTAAATTGATAATTACCGTTGACCATGGGATAACTGCTGGCGAAAAGATTAAATTTGCCGAAGAGTTGGGAATTGATGTTATTGTTTGCGATCACCACCAGCTTGGAAAAGAAAAACCCAAATGCGCCGCAGTTATTCATACTGATAAAATCTGTGCAGCCGCAATTTCGTGGTTTTTGGCAAGAGAGATTTTTAAAGAATTACCGGATCGTCAATTCAAACCGATACCGTATCGGTTAGAGAATTTAGATCTTGTGGCAATTGCGACCATCGCTGATCTGGAGCCTTTAGTTGGAGTGAATAGAAGTTTTGTTAAATACGGTCTTGAGGCATTAAGAAAAACTAGTCGTTGTGGGCTTTTGGCAATTTTTGAAGAAGCAGGAATCAAAAAAGAGGAAATTGGGACTTATCACGTTGGTTATATTATTGCGCCAAGGTTAAACGCTACCGGCAGAATAGAACATGCCCTAGAATCACTGAGATTGGTTTGTACTGCAAATAAAGAAAAGGCGAGAGAATTAGCGGGGAAATTAGGGCGGATCAATAAAGAAAGACAGCTTTTAACAGAAGAAACAACTCGACATGCCATCGAGAGTTCAAAGTTCAAAGTTCAAAGTTCAAAGTTAATTTTTATCGAGCATGAATCTTATAACCAGGGGATAATCGGCTTGGTGGCAGGAAAATTAGTAGAAGAATTTTACCGACCATCAATAGTAATTTCAAAAGGCGAGGTTTACTCAAAAGCTTCGGCCCGCTCAATAAATGGATTTAATATTATTGAGGCAATTAGAACCCAATCTGATTTACTGGTTGATGCCGGGGGACATCCAATGGCGGCCGGTTTTACCATAGAAACAACGAAACTTGAGATTTTAAAGCAAAGATTAACCGCTTTTGCCGACACTCAGATTCAGCCGGAACTTTTAGAGAAAAATTTAAAGATTGATCTTAAGTTACCGTTTCCCGTAATTACCCTGGAATTGTGGAAAGAGATTCAAAAGATGTCTCCATTTGGCTTGGGTAATCCGGAGCCGGTTTTTATGAGCAAGGCTATTGTGGCAGACTGGCGAACAGTAGGCAGCGAGGGTAAACACCTTAAATTAACCCTGAGAGTACAAAGGGCCGAGAATGAGAGAGAGAATGTTTTTTCTGCAATTGGATTTGGTATGGGGAAATTGGCTTCGAAGCTAAAAGTTGATCAAGAGGTGGAAATAGCCTATAATTTAAGTCTTAACAAATGGAACAACGAGAAACATCTCGAGTTAAAACTAAAAGATCTTCAATAGTTGGACCGGAAGAGCTAATTGCCAAAATTAGGGAATATAATCCTGACGCCAATTTTGGGGTAGTTGAAAAAGCTTTTGAATATAGTCAGATCGCTCATTTGGGGCAAAAACGTGCTTCCGGGGAACCATATTTTATTCATCCTCTGGCAACAGCAATGCTCTTGGCAGACTATAAGATGGATACAATATCGATTGTCGTTGGTTTGCTTCATGATACTGTCGAAGACGGCGGAGTTTCGCTTTCCGAGATCAAAAAAGAATTCGGCGAAGAAGTAATGAGTTTGGTTGATGGAATGACTAAGGTTAGTGCGATCAAACTCCGAGGTTCTTCAGATGAGGAATTTGTGGAGAATTTAAGAAAGATGATTCTGGCAATGGCAAAGGACTTGCGGGTTGTAATTGTTAAGCTGTGTGATCGACTTCACAATATGATGACTTTGCAATATTTGTCAGAAGAAAGACAAAAGAAAATTGCTCGGGAAACTTTAGAGATGTATGCGCCGCTATCAGAAAGATTAGGGATGGGAGAAATGAAAGGAAGACTTGAAGACCTGGCGTTTCCTTTTGTGTATCCCGAAGAGAACAAATGGCTGATCGAGTATTCAAGACCGTACTATAAGAAAGCAGAAGAGTTTTTGGAAAAAGCGACAAAGACGATTTACAGGGCTTTGGCAGAGGAAGAAATTAAGGCAAAAATCTCATGTCGGCCAAAGCATCTGTATAGTCTTTGGTGTAAACTTCAGCGGCCGGAGATAGAAGGTGATATTGATAAAGTTTATGACTTGGTGGCGATGAGGATTTTAGTCGGAACAATTAAGGACTGTTATGCCGCTTTGGGGACTGTCCACTCGATTTGGAAACCCGTACCGGCAATCGGGATTAGGGATTACATTGCCCAACCTAAACCAAACGGCTATCGCTCTATTCATACAAATGTCTTTTCTCTTCGCGAGAGAATTTTGGAAATTCAGATTAGAACTTTTGGGATGCATGAAGAGGCAGAGAACGGAGTTGCTGCCCACTGGTTCTATTCAAGTGTCAAAAGCAAAGGGGTCTCCGATAAGAAGCTGGAAAATGGTAATTTATTTGCACCTAGCGAAAAACTTTCTTGGGTAAAGCAATTGGTCAATTGGCAAAAGCAGTTAGTTGGTTCACAAGAATTTGTCGATGCCTTGAAGTTTGACGGTTTGGCCCATCGAATCTTTATCTTTTCTCCAAATGGAGACGTTTACGATTTACCACAGAATGCTACTCCGGTTGATTTTGCCTATGCCGTCCATACCGATCTTGGCAATGAGACCGTTGGGGCAAAAGTTAACGGGAAAATGGTGGCGTTGGATCATAAACTAAAGAGTGGAGACATGGTCGAAATTATTAAAAAAGAGGGGACCAAACCTACCGAGGGATGGTTAGATTTTGTCGTTACCAATATGGCCAAAAGAAAAATCGCCGGCTACTTTCGTGAGAAAAATACTTGAGTGTGAGATAATAACCCTATGCAAAGAACCTTGGTTTCTGAAACTCCCGAGAATGTAGGCAAAGAAGTACTTCTAAAAGGCTGGGTAAATACCCGACGTGATCACGGCAAGATTATTTTCGTTGATTTACGCGATAGAACTGGTTTGGTGCAAGTAGTTTTTGCAAAAATCCCTCTGGCAAAGGAATTGCGATCAGAGTGGGTAGTGGAAATTCAAGGAATAGTCAAAGAAAGACCCAAGGATTTGGTTAATCCCAAGCTGGCTACCGGGAAAATTGAAATTGAGGCAAAGGAATTAATAATTCTCGCCAGAGCCGATGAATTACCTTTTGATACTGGTCTTGACACTCTTAAGGTTAGTTTGCCGACTCTTCTTGATTATCGATCTTTGAGTTTGCGCCATCCAAAAAGTCAGGCAATTTTTCGTGTTCAGGAAACAATTATTACCGCCTTTAGAGAAGCCCTTAAAAAAGAAGGATTTACGGAAATTCAGGTTCCAACAATTGTCCCTTCGGTAACAGAGGGCGGGGCTCAAGTTTTCAAAGTCAAATATTTTGACCGCGATGCTTTTTTGGGCCAATCACCACAGCTTTATAAACAGATAGTAGTGGGAGTTTTTGAACGAGTTTTTACTCTGGCTCACGCTTACCGAGCCGAGCCTTCAGTTACCACTCGCCATTTAACAGAATATCTTGGTTTGGACGCGGAGATGGGTTTTATTGACAGTTTCCAAGAAATTATGGATATGGTGGAAAAAGTAGTAAGAAACATTTTCAACCGTGTGGTTGGGGAAAGGAAACCGGAGTTGGCCTTGTTTTTAGCCACGATTCCTAAACTCTCTCCCAAAATCCCTTGTTTGAAAATGCGAGAAGCTCAAGAAATTATTTTTGAGAGAACTGGCCGAGATAATCGGAAAGAACCGGATTTAGAGCCAGAAGATGAAAGAGAAATTTGTCATTACGCCCGAGAAAAATATGATTCCGATTTAATTTTTATCACCCATTATCCTACACGGAAAAGACCTTTTTATAGTTACCCGGATCCTAAAGATCCAGAATATACTTGTAGTTTTGATCTTTTGGGAAGGGGACTGGAATGGGTTACCGGCGGGCAGAGAATTAATGATTACGATACCCTGATCGATCATATAAAGAAATGGGGTAATAAACCTGAAGATTTTGAAATTTATTTGCAAGCCTTCAAATATGGTATGCCACCCGAAGGAGGTTTTTGTTTGGGAGCAGAAAGAATTACAATGCAGATTCTTGGATTAGAAAATATAAGAGAAGCCAGCCTATTTCCAAGGGATATGGAAAGAATTGATATAAGGCTTCCTAAAAAAGAAAAAGAAATTTCTCCAACATGAGTCTTTCGGCAATAATTTTTCAATCAGCAGAAAAAAAACACTCCGGACTTAAAGTTCTTTCTCCTCTTTTGGTTTTTTCAATACTTCTTTCTTTTTTAGCTTTAGCCATTAAGATAGTTAAAACAAAACCCTTGTTCCCTTCCACCTCAAATCAGGTTTTAAGCTTTGGAGAACTTTTACCTTCTCCAAAGCCCTATCCGATTAATAAAGAAACTTATTTTTTGCCAGAGCTTACGGCAGAGTCGGTAATTATCGTGGATGTTGACTCGGCAGTAGTTTTATATCAAAAAAATGCTGATTTAAAGCTGTTACCTGCTTCAACAACAAAGATGATGACGGCAACAGTTGTCATAGATAACTATTCGCTGGATAAAGTTTTGACGGTTGGAAATACAAAGGTAGATGGTAATACGATTAAATTAATCCCCGGAGAAAAGATAATAGTAGAAAATCTTCTTTATGGACTTTTGGTAGGATCGGGAAATGATGCGGCTCAAGTTTTGGCAGAAAATTTTCCCGGAGGAATCGAGGCTTTTGTATCGGCGATGAATCAAAAGGCGGCTGACCTTAGGTTAGAAAATACCCATTTTACCAATCCAATGGGGCTTGATGAAGGAAATCATTATTCAACCGCCAGAGATTTGGCGAGGTTGGCAACAAAAGTGGTTGGGGATCCCATTCTTGCCAAGATTGTCTCCACACCGGAGATTACCATCACTGATATTTCTGGGGAAGTAAAGCACTCCTTAAAAAACACCAACGAGTTGGTTGGCAAAATAGAAGGAGTAAAAGGAGTAAAAACTGGTTGGACGCAAAATGCCGGTGAGTGTTTGGTTGCCTGGGTTGAAAAGGAAGGTAAGAAAATTGTAATTGTTGTTTTAGAAAGCAAGAACCGATTCGAAGAAACGCGGTCTTTGATTGACTGGGCGTTTAATAATTTTGAGTGGAAAACTATTGTTCCAACCAGCTATCCGTAACCGCCGGTACATAGGCATAAAAATCCCTGTCCCCTTCAAAAACAATAACCGGTTGCAAGAAATTTTGCTGCTCATTACTATCATAATAAGCAAGGTAGACGTTTCTAATCGTGATATTTCCACCTGAATTATCTCCGAGATTAGCAACAAAACCTTTCCCATTTTTCAATAGGTTCCAAGCAGAAGTAGCGTCTTTCAAAGGATAAGTGGCAAAGTTATCTAAAGAAACCGGGAAATGAATAAACTTAACCTCGATAATGCTTCTTCCTCGATCTTTTGCTGATGACAATTTTACTGCAACATTGGAAGATTTTGGATTTGGAGGCAAGACCTTAATTTCGTCAATATCTTGACGAAAGATGTTAACTTGAGCAAAGTTTGCTTCTGAAAAAAAGAGAGCTTTGACAAGGTTTCCTTCGGAGTATTTAAAATAAAGAACCTCGCCTTTTCCGTTAACCAAGTCTTCTGTTAAAGCGCTAGCACTTTGCAGAAAACTTTTGGCTGAAGAAATAGCCTGGGCCTCTTGGGGAGGATTGCCTTGGGAGAGAATTTGCAAATCATTTTGCCAATCATAGGCAAGGGTAAAATTTTTAGTCAAGACATTTACATCAAGAGTGGTTTTGGGGGTGCTTTCGGTAGTAAAACGAAAGGCAAACTCCTCGGTTTTTTGTGGTTCTTGAGTAAAACCAAGACCTCTTGCCCAGGCTCTTGTCTTGTCCCAAGCCAAAAGATTAGGGTAAGGCTTGGGAATAAAAAATATTTTTGTTCTATCTGCCAGTTTTGGTAAGGTCCCGGAAATATTTTCTAATTTAAAAGTTAGAGTGGGCAAACCGGGTTGTTCGGGAAATTTCAATTTGGGCAGTTTACCAAAGGCAACTGTTGGCGGAGGCGGGGCTGGTGGGTGAGTTTTTTTCCAGTAGGCGCGAACGGAAATAGAAATTGACCGCAGGATTAGCAAAATAACAATTCCAATTGAGCCGTATTTGATGATTCTTCTGGAATAGTAAGCGGTTATGGTGAGACTAGCCATGAGTTTAGTTCAAAATTTAAAATTAAAAGTTCAAAGTTTCAATAGTTTTTGCTTTTTACAACTTTTAACTAAAAACTGTAACTTTGCACTTTGAACTTTGCACTTTGAACTTACTAGTTTGAGTATATGGGTAAATTAGGGTAAAATCAAGGAAGATGAAGCAGGTAAGAACACGTTTTGCTCCCAGTCCAACCGGTTTTTTGCATATCGGAGGATTAAGAACCGCGCTTTATTCTTATGCCTTTGCCAAATCGCAAAGTGGGAAGTTTGTCCTGCGGATTGAAGACACTGATCAGGATCGCCTAGTCCCCGGTGCTACCGAGAAAATTTATGAAACACTGAAAAAATTTGGCATTACCTGGGATGAAGGACCAATTGTTGGGGGTCCATATTCCCCTTATATCCAATCCGAGAGGAAAGAAGCGGGAATTTATAAAAAATATGCGGAAAAATTAGTTGAGGATAATCATGCTTACTTTTGTTTTTGCCAGCCAAAGACAGAAGAAGAGATTGAAGAGAATCATCAGAAAAAGATTGTCGAGCTACGCGATTCCTGCCGAGATTTATCCAAAGAACAGGTTGAAGAAAAACTAAAATCCGGCCAAAAAGCGGGAATTCGGCTAAGAGTTCCAGAAAATGAAAAAGTCTCCTTTTACGATTTCATTATTAAGAAAGAAATCTCCTGGGAAACTAAAGATATTGACGAGGTAATGCTTTTAAAATCCGACGGATTTCCGACCTATCATCTTGCCGTAACTGTTGATGATGCGGAAATGAAAATTTCCCATATTCTTCGCGGTCATGATTGGCTCCCCAGCACGCCGATTCATTTACTTTTATATAAATATTTGGGTTTCCCTTTGCCCGAGACCGGTCATTTAACTGATATTCTTGACCCGGAAGGCGGAAAACTTTCCAAAAGAAAAGGGAGTGTTTCCTGCGAAGAATTCTTAGCCGAGGGTTATTTACCGGAAGCGATTTTGAATTTCATTATGCTTTTAGGCTGGGCGCCAAAAGATAATCGGGAAATTTTTACTCTTCGGCAGTTCGTGGACAGTTTTCAAAAAGGGCAATTACAAACCGCCAATCCGGTTTTTAACCGCAAGAAACTTGACTGGTTTAATGGAGTTTATATTCGGCAACTTTCAGTTGGCGAATTAAGTTCAAAGTTCAAAGTGCAAAGTTCAAAGTTTGCAGAAGCAGAGGAGAAAAAACAAACTGCCGTTACCGAATTGGTACAAGATCGAATAGTGAAAATTTCGGATTTAGATTCTCTGGCTGGATTTCTTTTTGAAAGACCAAAGGTTGAGGTCAGCTTATTTGGCGATCTGCCATATAAGGAACACTTAACAAAGGCAGTAGAAGTTTTGGAAACAATTCAACAATTTAACAATTTAACAATTCAACAATGTCTATCCGACTTAATTGAAAAAAACAATTGGAAAACCGGCGACTTTTTTATGAGCTTTCGAGTTGCTCTCTCCGGCAGTCGTTTTACTCCCCCGATCACCAATTCCGCGGAAATCCTAGGAAAAGAAGAAACCCTGCATCGTTTAAAATTTTTTTTATGATTTTCAACATTAAAAATTATGACTATTAAAGTAGAGTGTAATGTAAATTTCTATGGATAAAATTTATGCCTTTATTGACAGCCAAAATCTTAATTTGGGTACCAGTAAGGATATTTTCAGAGGAAGGAAAAAAATTTATACCGGCTGGAAATTGGACTATAAAAGATTCAGGCGGTATCTTGCCGATAAATTTCGTGTTACCAAAGTATTTTTGTTTATTGGCTATATCAAGCAGAATCAGAAACTGTATAACAAACTGCGTTCGTTTGGGTTTGAACTAGTTTTCAAACCGACCGTCAAAGACAGTCAGGGTAAACCAAAAGGTAATGTTGACGCGGAATTGGTATTGCATGCCGCGGCAATAGAATATACAAAGTATGACAAAGCGGTTATTGTTTCGGGAGACGGGGATTTTTACTGTCTATATGAATATTTAGAGAAAAGGAAGAAACTATTGGGAATTATCATTCCAAATGAAAAATCAGAGTCTTCTTTATTAAAACCATTTCAGAAATATAAAACCTTCATTTTTTTTGAAAAAGATAAATTGGAGTTGAAGCCATAAAAAGTGGGAGGCGTCGCAAATAGACACGTAGTCTATTGTTCGTATTCTCCCTCGTGATTGCTTGTATCGTATCAAATGATGATCCAAATGTCAACAGTATCAAGCCTATTTACTGATACAAGCTGGCTTTTTTAAAGCCCCATTTTCTGCTAAAATTAGCCTTTAATACTTTTCGGAGTTGACTAATGGTATAATTAATTTGTGGGAAGAAATACTCGATTCCCTATATTGGTGCAGTTGCTTCCAAAAAATGATCCCCGACACAAGAGATGGATTAGAAGTTTAAGGAAAAGACCTCCTCCATGGGATAAAGGAAAAAGTAAAGAAACAGATTCAAGAGTAAAAAAGATTTCTGACACTTTTAAGAGAAAAAAAATAGATAATTTTTCAAGATGGAGAGAGGAAATGAAGAAAACCGGAAAGATCAGAGGTTCTTATCCTGATTTTGTTAAATCCAAAGAACTTGCATTTTTAATAGGAATTTCACTGGGAGACGGTAATATTCAGAGTTTTCCGAGGACAGATAGATTGATAGTGTCTCTTAATACAAAATATCCAGCATTAATTAATTATGTTGCATTAGTTATGTCAAAGATTTTTGAAAAAGAGGCAACCGTCAAAAAAGTAAAGAAAAGTAATTGCATAAGGGTATGGGTTTATCAGAAAAGCATAAGTAAAAGATTAGGTATTCCTGCTGGAGACAGAAGAAAATCTATATTAGAAATTCCCGATTGGATTTGGGATTCAAATGATTTTTTGATTTGGTATTTGAAAGGTCTTTTTGAGGCTGAAGGTTCTCTTAGTATTCACTTGCCGTCATGCACATATAATTTTGCTTTTTCAAACAGAAATGGAAAATTGCTTGATAATGTAAAAAGAGGGCTCATTAAACTTGGGTTTCATCCGGAAGTAAGAAACAATGCAATTAGACTTAGGAAGAAAGCTGAGGTAGAATGTTTCAGGAAGTTGATTTGTTTTAGAGAATTTAGTGCGGGATAGTCTAACGGTAGCGACGTCTGCCTCTGGAGCAGAAGATCTTGGTCCGAATCCAAGTCCCGCAGCCAGTATATGCACCCGAGGTGACTCGGGTGCCTCGAAAAGCCCTTTGTTTCCTTCCAAAACGTTATTTTAAAAAGCGAGGATTATAACCGTTCTTTACCCTCAAAAATCCTCCGTTCGAATCCCTACTCTGGAAGTTTCCCGTAGGATAGTGATAAAAAACTATCGCCAACTTTCGAGGCATTGCTTTATCGGGATAATGATGTTGATATTCGCCATAAGTTATAATAAACGCCATCTCGGATTAATAATCATTTATTTTATTTTCTCCAAAGCAACGAACAGTAAGGCAGATGTAGCCGCCATAATACTTCCAAAAATAAAAGGCGCACTAACTCCAAGATAAGTCCAAAGCAGTCCGGAAATAAGTGAGGCTAAAAAAAGAGTTAATCCAATTGTAGTTTGATATACACCAAAAACAGTACCAATTTTTTCTTGAGGTACTAAATTCGAAATATATGCTTTACTCACTCCTTCGGTTAAAGCCATATAAATTCCATAAACCGGAAAAAGAACCCAAAGTATAACAGGGGAATTCGTAAGGCCAAAAGAAAGATAAACTGCGGAAAAAAGCAAAAAACCCGTTAATAATACTTTTTTGGGACCGATTTTGTCAGAAACAACCCCAGCAGGTATAGAAAAGACGGCATAGGCAAAATTGAAAAGAACATAAGCCAAGACAACTAAAGTCAATGACAAGCCTAAATTCTGGGCCCGTAAAATTAAGAAGGCATCAGAACTATTACCCAAAGAAAAAATGAAACTAATTATTAAGAAAATCTTAAAGGAAGGATTAAGGTTGTGCCAACTTAAACAAAAAGGGGAAGAAAGGTTTGGCTCTTTCCGTTTTTCTTTAACAAACAAAACGAGCAAAAGAAGACCAATGGTTGACGGAATAAAAGCTAGAAAGAAAATTAAACGAAAATTATTATCTAAATAATGAATTGCCAGTAAGGCAATTAGTGGTCCGACCACGGCTCCCAAGGTATCCAACGCCCGATGAAAGCCGAATGATTTTCCCCGTGCTGAGGCGTTTGAACTTTCAGTAATTAAAGCATCTCTAGCCGAAGTTCGGACTCCTTTACCAAAACGGTCTATAAAACGGGCAAACAAAACAAAAGGCCAACTATAAGCTAAACTTAATAGAATTTTGGAAATAGTTGAAAATGAATAACCGGCGATAACAAAAGGTTTTCTTTTTTGATACTTATCAGACAACCAGCCCGAAATGACTTTTAAGATACTGGCAGTTGATTCAGCCACACCTTCAATCAAACCGACAATGGCTACAGGTGCCCCCAAAACACTTGTAAGAAAAATTGGAACTATCGGATAAATCATTTCCGAAGCCACATCATTGAAAAAGCTGGTTAAGCCCATAACGAAGACATTTCTACTAATCCAATGATTATTTTTCACAAACTTTCTTTCTGACAATCTATATTATTATGTTCACTGTTCCACTTTTCTGCTTCTGCGATAAAGGATTGAAACTCTAAGAAGGTAGGGCCGATCGTGGCTATTATTTTTGTGTTAATGCTCTTCATGATTTTGTAAACTTCTTTAAGTAGAAGCTATTAGCCCTATAACTACAGGGCGATTCATGCGAGCCTCATCGCTACATTTTCAATAATATAATTTTACTACATCGGCCTGATTATTTCTTGAACGAAACGTAATTGCATAATCAAACAATCTCGTTATTGGTAAAATTTTTAGAATAAATCGGCTTATCTCTCTTGCCGTAAATTTAGGATACTCCAGGCAATTTACCCAATCAATTATTCTACAATTAATTCTTCCATTGTTCGAAAGCATATGGAATATAATTAGTCATATATGGTAAAGAAACTTTCTTTAAGTGGATACTTCCTTATTATCGGAGCTTTTCTTGTTTTCGGAATCGCTGTTTTTTTCTGGTTTAACAAGCCTAACGAAGACAACTTCAAAGCTCCCGGAAGAAATTGGAATTCTCCCAAAAAAGTAATGTGAGGCTAAAAGGCGAGGCCTTTTGAAGCTAAAAAAATTAAAGGTCCTAGATCGGCCCGCTTGGCCATTTGTTATCGACGTTCATCTCTTCAAAGCTCCCAAGGTTAAATGTCTACCCTCAAGAGTATAATCAAATAATGCTTTCCCTAATTAGAGACCCCAAATTTATGGTAATTTCCCTGGTGCTGTGGAATGAAAACAGACAGAAGACGCAGGATAATCTTGATGAAGTAACATTTTTAGTGCAGACATTCGGTGGAAGCGTGAGTGTTGTTGTTACTCAAAACGCAACTCGAGCCGATAGCTCTACCTATATCGGTAAGGGCAAAGCGCATGAATTGGCGAATGTTATCGTTGAAAAGGAAATTGATGTTGCGGTTGTTAATGACAACCTTAAGTCAAGCCAACTCTATACTTTAAGGAGAATTTTTGAAGAACAAAAGCCGGAGATTGAAGTTTGGGATAGAACCGACCTTATTTTGCAGATATTTAAGAAAAATGCCTCAACCACTGAAGCAAAACTTCAAATCAAACTTGCCGATACCCGCCATAAAGGTCCGGAGTTATACGGAATTGGGATTACGATGTCGCAACAAGGAGGTGGTATTGGTACCCGCGGCGCCGGTGAAACAAATTCAGAAATTATGAGACGGCATTGGCGAGGTGAAATTAAAAACATCGAGAAACAGCTTGAAAAATTGACTACCAGTCGGCACCGGCAAATGGAGAACCGCAATCAAACCGAGATTCCAACGGTTTCCATTATTGGTTATACCAATTCGGGGAAAACCACGCTGTTTAATTTATTAAGTAAGAAAAATAACCTAACAAAAGACGCTCTTTTTGTCACTTTGGATAGCGGTGTCGGTGAGGTATATTTACCTAAGGTTGGCCAAAAGGTGTTTGTGACCGATACAATCGGCTTCATCCAAAATTTACCGGCAGAAACGATTAACGCCTTTAAATCGACTCTCATGGAGACTCTCAACGCCGATCTTTTGTTACACGTTATCGATATTTCCGATCATTTAATGCTGGACAAAATTACAGTGGTTGAGGAGGTTCTATCCAGCTTAGGAATCGATACTAAGAAACAGTTATATGTTTTTAATAAAATTGATCGTCCAAATATTGTAAACAAGGACGAATTACAACAACGTTTTGCTTCCTTTAATCCGCAATTCATTAGTGCCCTAAGCGGGGATGGTTCCCCGCAATTAGTAGATGAGATTCAAAAGGAATTATTCTAGACCGGCCCGCTCAGCGGATTCAATCTATGAATAAATACCATCTAGAAATTTTAGAGGAACTAAAAAAACATAAAGGTCAAGGGACTAAACATCAAGGAGAGTATATTGGATCAACAAAGCCTGGCTACTCAATTAAGACTTCTATAAAGAAACAAATTATTAAAGATTGGATTAAAAGACATGGTGATTTATCTCTAAAAGAATATACGAATCTTCTCGACTCACTTTGCAATGGAAAATCCCATGACGAAATTTCAATTTCTGGAAAACTACTGGAATCTTTACCGAGACTAAGAAAGCAAATAGAACCGGATCTATTAGACAAATGGCTTATTAAAGTAGAGGGTTGGGCGGAGGTTGATTCGATATGTCAATCAAATTTTACGAGTGAAGAAATACTAATCAAATGGAATGATTGGGAAAAGTTAATTTCAGAATTGTCTAAAAGCAGGAATATTCATAAACGTCGAGCTAGTCTAGTTCTGTTAACTGGGCCAGTAAGACACTCATCGGATACTCGTCTAGCACAACTAGCCTTTACCGTTATTAATAGACTAAAAGGAGAGAGGGATATTTTAATAACAAAAGCGATTTCATGGTTGTTGAGAGATTTGATAAAGAATCACCGTAATATGATTCAAATTTATATTGAAGAAAACATTACTCAACTCCCAAAAATTGCTATTCGTGAAACAAAAAGGAAATTATTAACAGGCAAAAAGTAGTTATAAGGACTAAAAAGTCCTAGACCGGCCCGCTCAGCAACAAAGAGTGAACCGACGCTAAAGTGTGAGTTTGGCTCGTAAAATCAATATTTTTTGTAGGTTCGAACTCTGGAACTTCGGCTTTTATTTCCGAGAGACACTTTTCTATTAAAAAGAATGGTTTGTGACCGTCTATCAGCAACTTTTTATCTTTCAAAATTAGGTTCGATCCTAAAGTTGCCAAAATACTCGTCTTTGTTTTTAAATCTCCACGGTTGAACCAATATCTCGATTATTCTTTTATTCCAAAAAAGATTTTTGAATAACCATTTTTCTACCTGCTTTTTCCGAAAAGTTCTTTTTGGAGTTATCTTCCTAAAATTTAGGAAGTAACTACTGAGTGAATTAAATTACGTCTTTTTTTCCCATTCTTCTGGCGTGATTTCTTCTCTTAAACTCGAGTTGTTGATAATTTTGTAAGGAGATTATTTACTTGAACCTAACTTTGAGGTAAAATACTGACCATGAATGTTTACTTTGTAAGGCACGGCGAATCAGAAGGAAATGTAAAAAGTACCCACCAAGGAGAAAATGTCCGATTATCCGAGGGAGGGATTAAACAATCACAATTTTTGGCCAAAAGGTTAAAAAGTAAAGACATCAAGGTTATTTATGCCAGCCCTTCCTTGCGTACGAAGCAAACTGCAGAAGTAATTTCTAAGGAACTACGTCTGTCTGTCGAATACTGGGAATTTCTAAAAGAAAGAAGAAGACCGTCTGAGATAGAAGGATTAAGCTACGATCACCCCAAGGCTTCAAAAATATTTGAGATTACCAAAGAGAACCAGTCAAAAGCCGACTGGAAATACTCTGACGATGAATCTTTTAACGACTTGCTTAATCGTGCCAAAGAAGTAGAGAAGCGTTTATTGGAACACGATGACGGGCAGAATATCTTGTGTGTATCTCATATAGGCATATTGATCATGGTCATTTTACATATGATTCTCCAAGACAAACTTAGTCCCGAGGTTTTTTGGCAATTTTACTACCATTCAAGGCTAGAAAATACAGGCATATCTCATTTGGCATACACCAAAAAAAACGGTTGGAAACTGTTAGCGTGGAACGATACCTCTCACCTGTAAAAATTAACCCATCCGGTTGAAAAAACGCATCTTTAGTCTATAATATCTTTCATGGCTAAAATTGTAGTTATTCACGGAACTCCCGGGGCTGGAAAAACTACTCATTCAGAAAGATTAGTTAAGCTTTCTCGCGCGGACTATCCAGTCTTCCATATTTCTGCCGGAAATAGATTAAGAGACATCCGTACTGGAGTTATCCAATCGACATTCGGTCTGGAGATTAATAATCCAAGCGCCCCGGCCCTTCTTGATCACCGAATCGTAAACGGGGTTATCTTTGAGTACATCGAGCAACATACGCGTAATTCTATCGTTCTGGTCGACGGATACCCGAGATTTGTCGACGCAATAGAACCATTCATAGAGGCGATTAAGACAGGTGGTCACGAATTGCTCGGATGTCTAAATTTGAGTATTTCTTTAGAAACATGTATGGCTCGACTTTCAGGAAGAGGTGTGAGACGAGGAGAAAGAATCGGTGTTGATATAGACTCTGTAGAAAGACGGTATTTTGAACATTCAACTTACACAATCGAAGCAGTTAAGGCCTTAAAAGAGATAACTCGGGTCATCGATATTGATGCTGAGTCTCACCAAGAGATTGTTTGGGAGTCTTATCTGCGGGCATTCCAAGAATTAGCCGGTAATAGACAAGGTTATTAGACTTCACAAAAAAAGTAGTATAATGCCCTATAGTCTTATGGTTGAACGGCTGACAGATAAACGAACAGTGGTTGGAGTCCCCTTTTATGACGGGGAGGGTATTGACGTGCTGGATGCCTGTTTAAGAAACATAGACGGTTGCCTCGGCGAACTTGGCGTCGACGCCGAAATTGTTGTCGGAATTAATGGCCCACGTGTCTCCCAGGGCCAGATTCCGCTTTCTTATGAAATTGATAAATCAAGATTTAATGCTAACGTAAGATTTATCAAGACCCCCCCAGGACTGGTTAATGCCGAAAAAACGATTGGACGCCGTGCAAAAGAAGATGGTTATCAACGAATTTTTTTAACTGATGCGGATATATCAAGACTTCCAAGAGCGTTTTACAACATGTGGCATGAAGGTGATAAACCAGTGGTTGGGGCAAATTATGCGACTTACCCGCTAGAAGTGCTGATAGGGGCTGGAATTAAGTTATCACCCCAAGAAATTGCGTTTATGAGGATTTTTGAAGCAGATAAACATCCGTTAGCAAGAGAATTTACCACAGTACACAGACCACAAAAGAGACTCAAAGGTAGCTTGCTCCTTGTCGACACAAAAATTATAAAGATGATGTTTGGATGTCAAGGTATCACTTCCGACAGTCGGATGAACAGTTTGTTGGCAGCCTCCGATAAACAAGTGGTTATGAATGCCGCGTTTATGCATTTTGCGAGAATTGATCTAGCGGATCATGTACAGGCCAGATTAAGGCACTTTCGTGCGGCAATGGCCGAGAACAACCTTGACGTCTTCGCCAGAAAATCTTTGATTTATTCTCAAGAAATGGCAAACGAAATAGCTGTAAATATCGTCGCCAAGTACCCCGGGGCAACTAGTATTGCGTCCGATTTTTTACTTCAATGTGCACTTCGTTATCAGGTTGCCGAGCTATGCAGCGCAGTAGCTGCTGGAAAAAAGTATGAACCAAATCTGCCCGATTCTTCCTCGGCCAGTGGCGACTTAACAATTGAGGTACACACTTTCAGTGAAGCTTCTCGAGTAATTGCAACTCTTTTTGGACAAGTAGATTGGGATTGTCTTGATCATCCCGTGACTAACGGAAAAGGGATCACCCAAGGCCAATCAAGAAAACCCATTGATTTGGGACCGTTTTTAAACTCAGAACCGCATAAACAGTTAATTCTTAGTCACTTAGGTCTCGACGAGAAAGCCGAGATTTAACAAGATAAAATGTTTAAAGATTCAGAAATTAGAATCGGAATAAATATTGGTAAAACAGGTCGTGAAGACAGGGGAATTACAGTCTATACGCAAAACATTTTACGTGAATTTGGGCAATTTGGTGGAGAGTATCGTTTTGTTCTGCTTCACTATCCGAACAGTGCCCCTCAAAACAAGTTTGGTATTAGCGAAGCAGAGTTTAAATCGCTTTCATTCTCTGATAAACACGATCCATGGTCAACAATAGTCTGCGAGCAATTACTTAATCCTTGGCAACAAAGAGAACTTGGGCTTGATGTTGTTTGGCATCCCCATAATCGTGGCCAATTTATCGTTCCCGTTGGGTATGTTTTAACCATGCACGATATTCTTCCGATTGTCAAACCTGAATTGGCCGGCCAGTACCTGAACAGAACCAATAAAAAGGCTTTGTATTTAAGTAGAACTTACTCCGCCAGGAGAGCCGATGCAATAATCACAGGTTCGGAGTTTAGTAAGGCCGAAATTATTGAACACCTTGGAGTAACCCCGGATAAAGTTGTTGTAATACACTATGGGATAGACTTGGATACCTTCAAACCAAGAGGAAGTCAATCAGAATACGAAAGAATAAGAAAAGCCTATTCGTTACCTGATCGGTATCTTTTAACAACAGGCAGCTATGCGCCCCACAAAAATATACATACCCTTGTCGATGCTTACAACCAAAGCCATTTACCTGGAAAAGGAATAGGTTTCGTGGCAGTTGGACCCAATGACGCAACTGGATATAGGGCAGGTTACAATCAACTGAAAGAGCATGTTCAGAGTCTGGGTTTAACAGGCAAGGTGAAATTACTACCTTCTGTTCCAATCGGGGATCTCGTCGCTATTTATGGCGGTGCAGAAATTTTTGCGACCGCTTCACTATATGAAGGTTTCGGTTTCACCCCGCTGGAGGCGATGGCTTGTGGAGTTCCTGTGGTCGCGTCTAATGTGTCAGCTATTCCAGAAGTCTGCGGGCAAGCTGCTTTATACGCGGATCCATATGATGCTTTGGGGTTTGCTGAACATTTGAGTGTTTTGATTGAGGATGAAGATATGAGGCAAAGATTAATAAAGACAGGCCTATCGCAAGTTCAGAGATATAATTGGCAGGTAACGGCCAGTAAGACTCTTGAAGTTCTTAAATCCGTTGCTATCGCGAGGAAATAAAATATGTCTATACTGAAAGAATTGCAGGGAAAAGATTGCGAATTATTGGCCGAAAAGAAACGGGATTTAGATCTCCACGTACTTTCAGTTGTGAGTTCAACTGTAAATTCTCTCCCGGAAGCACACTTTATATTAACAGGTAGTTATGCTATTGAGGCATTAACAGGAAATAGACTGGAGCATCGAGATATGGATGCTAATATTTATGTCGCAAATCTTGGTTATGATTTGCCAAAAATCGAGGCTCTCATAACGGGAGAAATTAAAGAACCAGAAACTCAATTTCGAGCTTATAAAAAAACTGTCGACAGATTGGAGTACGATGTTGATGTGGTATCCGGTCAAATTGCTCCCAGAAGACTTGAGATTCAATTTGTTGAAATAGTGAGTGTTTCGGGAACAGGGATATTAGAATTTAGTTTAAAAGAAAGGACGGATAGAGTTTTAAAAGTCCCCACTGTGTTACTTCCTCTTGAAGATTCTAAAGGGAGGGAATTTTTGTTCAGGATAAAATCATTACCTTACTCGATTGCAACATGGGCGATTCGTATTTCCGGTTTCGCACTCAATCCAAAAAGATCTCTAAGGAGTGAAGATAGAGGGACGTTTAAGTTGTTATTGTCACAGGGTTATGATTATCAAGAGGTTATTTTAGTAATCGAAGGTCATTCTCAAAGGCCGATAGACAAGACAGGAAGTCAAATTTTTGAGCAAGCATTAAAATCTCTAAGTATTGCATAAAAATGAGTAGATTTCCCGAATCATTATCGACAAGAAATTTTCCAGACGGGACAATAATCTTATACCGCGAAGATTTACAAAAAAGGGTGCCAGACGAAATTCCAATAAATGAAGTTTGGATACGCCAAGATTATACCCCTCCCGGTTTTGACATCGAGAAGAGTGATATGGTAATTGATATTGGAGCGCATATCGGTGCCTTCACAATTTATTCTGCTAAAAGAGCTGGGGGTGGTTTTGTTTATAGTTATGAACCAAGCCCTATAAATTTTGCAATTCTACAAAGAAATGTAGCAATTAACAGTTTAACAAATGTTCACCTGTGTCAAATGGCAATTGCCAGTGATACAACAAGTAGGCAATTAACTTTTGATGAAACTAATGATGCGGGAGCAAGTTTCTTTAGCACAGGGGGAGTAACAGAACTGGTTCATTGTATTCGTTTAGAAGATATCTTTGAAGCCAATGCCATTGCGAGATGTGGATTTCTGAAAATGGATTGTGAGGGAGCAGAGTATGAAATATTATTCTCTACCCCTCCAGATATTTTTAAGAGAATTCGCCGAATCGCTCTTGAGTATCACGTTCGAAGCCAAATACCCAATTGTGACCCAAATGCTTTGATAGATTTCTTGAAAGGTCACGGTTACGTTGTCGTTAAAAATAAGCCAAAGACCGGTTTGGGGATACTTTGTGTAGAAAGAAAGTTTTAAGAATTTTTCCTAAACGAGTAAATGCAGTAACCGAACCCGGTGGGCTTAACAGGTACGGTATAACACGTGGCTTTGTTTGTAAAGAGCCAGGCATTTGGTCAGAATCGTGTTTAAAGCGTCAATTTCCAAAAGCACAATTGGATAAAATATTTCGCAAAAACAACCTTTCTTTGTATTTTCTTAGAATTGACTCCAAAATTAGTCAGTGGTAAAAAATTACGAAAGTGTAAGATTTTTCTTATTTGCTAACTCATATTCTGGAAAAATAATTGTCTCCCTTTTAAGGGAAAGGTATCAAAACAAGAAATTATTAAAAAGAGCTAAAAGGCTCTCGCAAGTTTTAGACTTTAGCTACGAACAGCTTAGGAGTTTTATTCTTCGACAATCAGAGCCAACATGCCCATACCAGAGAGTTCCCTCTGATTTAAGAATATATCTAGAGATCGAAAAGGAGTTAGCCAAGCTAATCGAAGAAAAGTTAGACGAATATTCTACGGCCAAAGAAGATTATCAAAGAAAATTGTTATCTCCAGCCTTTGAAAGAGCGGCGGGTAACCTGATACAGGATTTGGACGACGATAGGAAATTTCAGGAAGCTCTAGAGTTACGAATTCAAAAATATGCTTACGTTTATTATAAAATCGCTTATAAATACAAACTACCAACGATGAGGGTCGTTCCCTTTATTCTCAGAATTATTTCATAAAATATATCAAACTATATCAACAATAAATTGAGACAACCTTTTTTATAGTGTCTCATTTGTCTCATTTGGCTTTAATTGTGATACACTAGGGGTAAGGTTATGGGATCACAAGGGTCCCGACCGATATGCTCAGCAGAAGCAATATTTAATTATTATGCAACAGGGTAATGGTAATAAAATAAGAACTTTACAAAAGAAACTGGATCAGTGGAAATTTGCTGATGAAAAATTTATTCCTGTTAAATTAAAGTCCCTTAGTAATAATTTAATACATATTATTTCTTGGTTAGACATTATTTTAGATACATTAATTGGGATTTATTTAACAGAGGGATTAAAAGAAAAATTAACCAGCGAAGAACGTTTAGAGATTGTTTCGAAATCAAATACTTTAATTAGCCCCATGAATTTTAAAAAAAAATTAGATTGTGCAACAAATTTAAAATTAATTAGTACTGGATTTGGCACTAAAGTAAATAGGGCTATTGAGTTAAAAAACGCTTTTTCTCACCCACACATTGAAAAGTATTTTTTAAAAATCCAGAAGTTACAAAGCAACAAAGTAGAATTAGAGAAAGAGATGGAAAATTTAAACTCTATAACTGAAGATATTGACGCATTAAAACAAGGGCAAATTAACTTTTAGTGACAACTAAAATTATGATGTCTAAACAGGTCTTGACCGGCCCGCTCAGTAATTCGATTCAAAATTTGTGTGATATAATACCGCGAATGAGAACAG
>Ga0210005_1000557_pt1 | contig 28861 bp, 30 predicted proteins | sample CryGey02umfilter_3_FD_183961 | JGI IMG/M metagenome (GOLD analysis project Ga0210005, IMG submission 183961) | Groundwater microbial communities from aquifer in Utah, USA - Crystal Geyser 4/9/14 0.2 um filter (SPAdes) (version 3) | ecosystem: Environmental > Aquatic > Deep subsurface >... | reverse complement strand
AGCAACATCTGGGTTTAATGTGTTTTTTTGCAACCTTAATAAACTGGTAATAATTTGTAAATTATTTTTAACTCGATGGTGAACTTCTTTCATTAAAAGCGTATTTTCATTGTTTCTAATGGTTATTAATTCATTTTGATTTTCAAGTTCATTGTAGGCAAATTCAAGTTCTTTTTTAGAATAGGATTGAAAAAGCAAGTATTGATAAGTAAGATAGCTTACAACAAAAAGAGCAAAAAGCACTTCAATAAATTCACCTATCAGTTCAAAATTTGTTCGTGGTTGAAGAATTTCAATGTGTTTGTTTAATGTAAAAAAGAAGAAGAAACCTAAAAGAAGGGCATTAAAAAGAATGAAGCTAACACCAACTTTTCTGCCTAGACCTACAAAAGCAATATAAATACAAACCATTATCCATAAAAAATCTACATAATGGGTTAAATTAAAAGCTGTATTCATTGCATAATGAGCCAACAAGGTGCCACTTACTGCATATATCCAAAAAACTACTTTTATTTTTTTAGAAAAATGTAAAAAGAGTAAACAAAAAATTCCAACTAAAAAAACCAATATTGAAGGTAGAACAGCCGCAAAACCTGAAAAACTGTAAAAAAAAGCGATGATAATAAAAATGAAGATGAAAACCACAGAAATTCGCCATGCAAGTAAATAGAGCCCTTTATCAAAATAGTTATTAAAAAAAGAAGTATCAGGATTAAAAAGCTTTTTCATTTTGAAAATCAACAATTTTTTAAAATTTTGATAAAAGTAATATTTTATAAAAAAAATCAAATTAATTTTGAATAGAATTATCAATAAAATCAAGCAATTTGGCTTAAATATCTCTTTTTCAAGTAGTCTATTATTTTTGATTGTAAATAATTAGTAATTTCAAAAATTAGTTGTAATTTCATTTGAAATATTTCATTTTTTCAATGAGAAATAAAAAATTGTAATGAGCAAAAAAGACTTAAAGTTATATTTAGCTTCACTTAAAAAAAAGCAATTAGAAGAACAAATTATTGATTTATATGAACGATTTAATGAGGTTAAAACCTTTTATAACTTTGTGTTTAAACCTAATGAACAAAAATTGTTAGATGAAGCAAAATTTAAAATATTGAAAGAATATTTTCCAGCAAACAATCGTAAACCGAAAATGAGGCGTTCTGTTGCTCAAAACTTAATCAAACACTTTATTCAATTAGGGGTAGATAATTACATCATTGCTGAGTTAATGTTATATAACATTGAAATTGCACAACAATATACACAGAATAAGACAATCAATCAAGCATCTTTTTACAAAAGTATGCTTACTAGTTTTGAGCAAGCAATTTACTTTATTAATGAACATGCAATGAATAATGAGTTTTATCCTAAAATCATTAAAATAATTAATACTTCTAAAGCTCAAAATTGGATGAATTTTGAAGCATTTCACAGTTCCTTAATATTAAGTAAAAATAGTTAATTTTACAGCATGGGAAAAGTGATTGGAATAGCAGGTAAAGAAAAAAAAGGAACAGAAATGGTTGTTTATGCTTCTGCAAAAGCATCTTTTGAACATGGAATTGGCGATGATTACCGGGGAGCAAGAAAAGACGATAAACAAGTCTCGATAATGACCATAGAAAGCTGGAACAGAGTATGTGAAGAACTAAAAAGAAAAATTCATTGGACAAAACGAAAGGCGAACATTATTATTGAAGGAATAGACCTTGAAAATTCAATAGGCGATATTCTAAAAATTAATGATTTTTACATAGAAATTACAGGAGAATTAATTCCTTGTGATGCTATGGATGAAGTGAGTAAAGGATTAAAACAAGCACTAACACCAAATTGGAGAGGTGGAGTTTTTGGTAAGATTATTAGTGAAGGATTAATACATGAAGGAGATAGAGTAACTTTAATGGAAAGGACTTGATTTTATTAGCTAATAAGAATAAATCATATCTTCTAAAATCGTAATTTTGTAGGGTAAAATGTTGAAATAATTTTTCATTATTATATAAAGCATTTAACACCAAAACATTAATAACTAAACTTACCTATGGCAAAATCGCAGCAAACCTATAATAAAAAAGAAATAGAAAAGAAAAGATTAAAAAAACGTCAAGATAAATTGGCAAAAAAAGAAGACCGAAAGTCAAATACTGGTGGTGGTTTTGATTCGATGATAGCTTATGTTGATGAATATGGTAGGATAACAGATACTCCACCAGATCCAACCAAGAAAAAAAAGGTAATTGATGCAGATAGTATAGAAATTGGAGTTTCTAAAAGAGTAAATGAAGAAGTTAATCCTTTTAGAAAAGGAAAAGTTTCTTTTTTTGACACTTCAAAAGGCTATGGTTTTATTTTAGATACCGATAACCAAGAAAAATATTTTGTTCACGTTAGTGGTTTAATTGATGAAATAGGAGAAAACGATAAAGTTTCTTTTGAATTGGAACAAGGACAAAAAGGATTGAACGCTGTACGTGTAAAAAAGGTTTAAGTATTTTAATTCACACAAAAATTTATTCAAATTTATTTTGCTTTAGCATCATTTTGGAGTTTTCCGAATAAACTCGGGACAGGCTGACTCGTTTGCATCATATTTTCTAACGCCTATTTTAATTGTATTAGATCCCGATGTATTATCTGGTGTTCGTTCTTTGACTTCGTCAAATTCTCACACCAATAATACACACATCATCCATCCCGTTTCGCTTGGCTTCTCGAGGATTGCGATGTCTAAGCGTTCTTGTTCGTCCGTTAAATACGGACTCCAATCACGCAGACATCGTCAACTTGCTCTAAAGTACCTTTCCAAGATTCGAAATACTTCTCTAAAATTTCTTTTTGCAAAATCATTGAGTTCTTTACTTAATTTAACAACTTTATATCTGTATTCTAAACTTTTAGAATAATTACCTGCTTGACTATAAATAATGGAAATATTATTATAAGTGTCTGTTAACGATGGTTTGTCGTTAATAATCTCTAACATTTCTGCAGCTTTGAATAAGTATGAAAATGTGTTTTCTATTTTTCCTGCGAAACGATTTAAAACACCAATATTATTATACCCATTTGCAATTAGCTTAATAAACGAAGTGTCCTTGTCAAAATCTGAGTCATAAAGATTAACGAGTTTTTGTGCATATACTAATGAACTATCTAAATTTTTAAAACCATAGTTTTCACTTAATTCATAATAAAATTTTGCTTTTTCTTTAATAGATTGAGTTGATTTTAATTTTATTTTACATTCAATAATAATAGAATCTTCTTGAGTGAAGGCAGTTGAAAATAAAGAAAAACTAAAAATTAAGGTCGCTACTATACTCAATTCACTTAGCTTTCCGAATTTTTGACTTACTCTTTTTGCCGTTATCTTCGTTAAAATTTTAAACCGTAGCTACGGCTATGCTTGAAAATTTAGTCTTGATACCAACAAAAATAGCTTACTCAAATTCCCCGAAAAGCTAAGTGATTTGAGTAAAGTTTAAAAATGTTATAACTCATTTAGTATTCTTGAAATTTAATTGAAAAATTTATTGCGAATTAAGGAAAAGTAATACCTCTGAAATCACTAATAGCTACGGGCTTTAAATTTGAGCCATAATTTTGATTAATTATTTTTATGTACTCATTAGCTATCATGGCATAACCTCTTTGGTTTGGATGAACTCCATCAATGGAATACAATCCGCCTTTTATAAATTCTGGAGAGAAACTAATTCCATCAAAATCAACACCATCATTACTATTAAGTTGTTCCATAAATTGATATAAATCAACTATAAAATAACCATGGGCTAGGGTAGAAGCTCTTATTTCAGCATTGATTGCATTTATGTAATTTTTAACAATTGCTACTTCATCTTTATCTAGTACTTCGGTATGAGGCAACGGATTTTGTTGCGTAAGACCAACGCCAGTTTTAAGTAAACTGGAAGAGGAAAGTAAAAACAAATCACCTTCTACTGCTTTTCTTATAATGTTTGTATCAGCTCCTTCTTTAATCCAAATATCTTTATCCAACACTTCAAGTGTAACGGTATTAAAAAACGGACTCTTTGTGATGTCATGAACTGTGGCACAAACGCCACCAGTTGCAGTAAGTTTTAATGTATCTAAAAGAGCATCATATTTAGCTCTAAACTCAGCGATGGGAGTTAATGGAGAAGAACCACTTACTTCATCACCACCAGCATTTGCCCAACCCATCGCATCCTGAATACCTAACCAATTGGTGAAAAATGTTGCTTTTCTATCTTTAATATGTTTGATATAATCAATAGGACTTCCAATTGTTCCAAAACTTAAAAATCGTCCATAAGGATTGATAGGTTCTCCAGCCACACAATTCCAAGCAAGTTCGTTGTTGGGTGTTCCACTGTCAAAAAGAATGAAGTTGGTTATGGCATCAGTAGGATTAAATGCAATTACATTTCTAACATTTAAACCAGCAATGGCCATGTTGTTGTAGGGTAAGCTTTTATTAGCCCATGTTAAAAAGGAAGGGTCGTACGTTTTTGCTAAAGGATGGTTGTCATTTTTTTCACAATCAAACACTTTAATTATTTCTATTTTTTCATTAATGTATGCTAAGTGCATATATCCAGAACCTTCACCTTGAACTAGGGGTTGAAGAAAATTAACACCCATTTGTTCTGCAATAATTGCTGGATAAGAATTACTTTGTTGATTAAATTCATTGTGTAATCCACCATCTTGAAAACCTTGCGAAAATGAACTTCCTATGGAAATATAGTTAGAAAAATCAGCACTTCCTGATGAAGGAACATCAAATTCATCAAATTCAGTCTTTGTGCAAGATAAAATAAAAATTAGAATTGTGAAAAGAATTGAAGTTTTTAAAGTTTTCATTATTCAGTTTTTATATCATTTTTGCTTGATTTGTTTCCTAATTTTATGTTTAATGCTAACCCATAAACATTAACTTTTCTTCGGTAAGTGGCATCAAAATTTGCTACTAATAATTTATCTTTTCTTTCAGCACTTTGACGAATAAATGAAAAATCTACAGAAAACGTATCATTAATTTTATAACCCAACCCCGCAGTATAAGCGGTTTGAGAAATATCGGGCAATTCAGGACTAACATACCCTTCTTTAATAGGAGAGTTGTCAATATACAAACCAGCTCTAACACTAAATTTTTCTTTGTAAGTAAAATCAACTCCAAAACGATGTGTAACAACATCTTGCCAATCTTTTGTTGTTTTAGATTCTGGAGTATCAGTATTGTCAAATTTAAAAGTTAGCGTATCATAAGAAGACCAGCCTGTCCAATTAAAATCATAAATAAAGGTAACCGAATAATTTTCTTTGATGTGCTGAGCACTTAGTCCAGCAGTAAACACTTGAGGTAACGTAAGTTTTGAAGTGAATCCTGTTTTTGCTGGAAAAGTTCCTTGAAGGGCAACTGGAATATTTGTGAATTCAGCTTCTCCATTAGTTAAATCAACAGCTAATTCCGAGCGATAGCTTATTCCAACATTAAGTTTTGTGCTGCTTGCTCCGTGTGCTAATGTTAAAAAATTTGAGAAAATACCTAAGTTATAGCCAACAGCATCACCACTACCCGAAAGACTAGCTTTGCCTTCTGTTGATGTTGATGAGCTTACTGGAATTGCTTTTTCTGTTGAAAAACTACCTCTTGCATAAACAAAACCACCTCCAACACTTATTTTATCGTGCAATTTATAGGAAACAGTAGGTTGAAACATAAATGTTTTTAAACTTATGTTTTGAATAATATATCTTCCTTGCCAATCGTCTTCAAAAGAAGAACTAGAACCAAATTGATTGTTTATTAAAAAACCGAAGTGCAATTTTTCATTGATTTGTCCAGAATAATAAAAATGGATAGGAGTAGCTCTCTTAGATGTTTGGTTGGTATTAGCAACCTCTGGAGTTTGAATAGAAACAGAAGGATCAATTAAATTAAATCCAAAAGTAAATTGATGCCCATTCAAATGTGACATTCCTGCAGGATTATAAAAAACAGTACTTGCATCAGATGCAATTCCTGTAGCTGCACCACCCATGGATGCTGCTTTTAATCCTTGTAAATTTAATTGAAATCCACCAGCAAATGCTGAAAGTGGTAAAAAAAGCGAAGCATAAATAACTAATTTCTTCATTTGATAATGGTGTTAATTGATTAAAAAACAAAATCCTGATTGTGCATCAAGATTTTGTGTGAATAAACTTACATGAGTTATTAAAAAATTATTTATTCACGATAAAGCGTTTCGTGATTTTTTCTTTCTGATACGTCATTTGATAAAAGTAAATACCGCTATTTAATTTTGAAGCATTTAATTTATATGTATTTAACCCTTGATTTCCAGATAAATTTTCAGAAATAAGTACTTCTCCCAACACATTAACTATGGATATGTTTACGATAGCATTTGATGGTAAATAATATTCAATAGTAGAAGTTGAGCTGAAAGGATTTGGGAAATTTTGTTTAATTCCAAAAGTATTTTTTGAAAAATCTTCTATGCCTGTGGTAGAGCTAGTTGTATCAATTATGCGTATGGAATAATAATCTACATCAAAAGGTGATGTTTGTGTTAAACCAAAAACAGTTGCGTAAGAAGTCCCACTAACACTGATGGGGTAAACTCCAGTATCTCCAACCGTTGGATTACCTGTAACGAGCATGCAACTAGATGTTCCGCCTAAAAATTTGAATGGAAGTGTGTTTTCATTCATAGAAACAATGGTGAAACCTGCCGGTAATCCTGTAACCGATGTAACCATAACGCTATCAATAGGCACAGTTGTACATGGAGGAAAAAGAACAACTACACAAGTATCAGCAGGAGTAACCGCAGTTATTGTTTCATTATAAGGACTTCCAACATAAGAAATAGGTAGGTTTGTTGCACTATCTGGATAAACGCCAGGAGAAGTATATTGACCATCAGGCACACAGTTTTGTCCGTAAGAGTTTAAAGCAAATAAAACAGTTAAAGCAAGTAAGATTTTTTTCATGAGATTTAATTTTTTAGTAACATAAAATTGATAATTTGGAAAGTAAAAGTAATAAATTATTTGTATTTACTTGAAATAGATGTTATTTTATTTCTTTTTAAAAAGAACACTTGCATAAATAGCTTCTAAACCAACTTTTCAGCAATTTAAGTTTAGGGAAAAGTTACCCCTCTGTAATTACCTACTATAACTGGCTGAATGTTGCTACCATAAAAATCATTGATAACTTGGATAAATTTATTTGCAATAATAGCATATCCCCTGGTGTTTGGATGAACTCCATCTAAAGAAAACACGCCACCGCTTATAAATTCTGGGTTGAAATCAACACCATCAAAGGTTAAACCTGATTTTAAATCTCGCATAAATGCATTCATATCAGCAAGGGCAAAGTTGTATTTTGAAGCCAACGCTCTAATTTCATTGTTATAGGCAATCACACGGTTTTGAGAAATAAGTTTTTCATCTTTATCCAACACAAAAGTATGGTCTAATGGTTTTGCTTGAGACAAACCATTTCCTATAGCCAATTCATCGGAAGCAGTTAGTAGAATTAAATCTTCATTGGTTGCTTTCCGCACATTTCCAGGATTGTTTGAATAAGGACCTTCCGTAATCCAAACATCTTTGTCAACAGCTTCTAATGTAACGGTATTGAAATAAGGAATTGAAGTAACATCAGGAATGGTTGCACAAACCCCTTTCGCTCCCATTTTTTGAAAAGCAGTTAATACGGAATCGTACTTGTTTCGGAATTCAGTAACGTCTGTTAATCGAGAAAAATATTCATTAAATTGCGATTCAAAACCGTCATCACCGCCATTGGTTGACCATCCTAACACATCATTGTTTCCAAGCCAATTGGTGAAAAAGGTTGCGTTGCTGCTTTTGATATGATCTAAGTAACTTATTTTATTAGTAACTGTTCCCCAATTTAAAAAACGAGCATTTTCATTTACATTGCTTATAAAAAAATTAACCGCATCGGAAGTGTTTTCACCGCCAACAACATTGGCAAGTTTAATTCCAGAAATACCTAAATTATTGTATTTTATGGTTTTGTTTTGCCCCCATGTTGCCCAAGTAGGATCATCATCAATTGCCAAAGGGTGGTTGTTTGGGTTGTCAATATCATAGGCTTTAATTACTTTAATTTTTTCATTTATCCAAGCCAAGTGAATGTATCCAGAGCCACTACCTGAGCAGGTTGGTTGAACATAAATTAAATTAGGGTTAATTTTCTTAAGTTGGTTTGCAATAATAGATGGGTAGGAATTACCATGTTGCCCAAGTTCATTATGCAAACCTCCATCTTGATAACCCTGTGTGAGTGAGTTTCCTACAGCAACATAGTTTGTGAAATTGGCAGTGCCAGAGTTTGCTTCAAAATTATCGAATTCTGTTTTGGTGCATGATAAAGCCAGTGCAGAAAGAGAAAGAATAAAGAGTTGTTTCTTCATAGAGTTAAAAATTAGTAATAAAATGTAAATGTATTAAAAAAATAAAAAATTAGTGTTTTTTAGGAAGGCTTTTTATGTTTCCATCTTTTGTGCGACCACAACCAAAATTCAGGTTGGCTCATAATATCTTGTTCTAGTCTTTTGGTATGAAGTTCAGAAATTTCGCCTTTTTGAGTGGTGCTTGGGTTTAGGCAAAGCATTTCTGTTTCTATATAATAAAAACCTCTTTTATAAGGTTTTACACATACATAAATAATGGGATAGTTTAATTTTTTTGCCATCAATTCTGTCCCCCAAAAAATAGGCGTTTCTTGGTTTAAAAAAGTAGTCCAATAGGCATTATTAGGAGAAGGTGTTTGGTCTGCAATAAAAACAGTTGCACTAAGTTCGTTACTTTCTTTTAACAATAGCATTTTTCTTAATGATTCTTTCATCGATAAAATTTTAACACCAAAACGAGTTCTTTTTTTATTAATCAACGCATTGAAATACTTGTTTGAAAGTGGTTTGTAAAGTACATATAATTGATAATTAGTGTTAAAAGCCATTTCTGCTCCTCCCAATTCAAAGCTACCATAATGCCCCATAACAAAAATAATTTTTTTGTTTTCCTTGCTTAATTCATTAAGCAACGTGTGGTCTTTAATCTTACATCTTTTTAATGCTTCTTCTTTGCTTATGGTAATACTTTTTATCATTTCCATTATCCAATCACAAAAAAAATGATAGAATTTTTTTATAATCACTTTTATTTCTTCTTCTGTTTTTTCTGGAAAAGAATTTCTAAGGTTGGTGGAAACTACTTTTTTTCTATAACCAACCAAATGGTAAATAACAACATACAGTATATCAGAAAAGAAATAGAGTAACCAAAAAGGAAGTATGGATAACAAATAAATGAAGGGTAAAAAAATATAAAAGAGAATTCTTTGCATCTAATAATCTTATTTTTAAGACTAAGCAAAACTAAATGAATATTTTTGTAAAAAAAACTAAACGGTTGAATTCTCCAAAAAAAATAGTGCTTGTAGGTTTTATGGGAAGCGGAAAAACTACCATAGGAAAACGATTAGCCAATCGGTTAAACCTCCCTTTTTTTGATTTGGATGAAGCTATTGTTGAACAAGAAGGAGCTGACATAACAACTATTTTTGAAACTAAAGGAGAAACTTATTTTAGAAAAATTGAACATCAAAAATTAACAGAAATACTTACTACTCAGTCTCAATTTGTATTAGCAACTGGTGGAGGAACACCTTGTTTTCATAACAACATGAAACTAATAAATGAAAATGGTGCTTCGGTTTATTTGAAATATTCAGCCCCATTTTTAGTTAGTCGCTTGATAGCATCAAAAATAAACCGTCCACTTATTAGAAATTACAACAACAATGAGTTGAAGCTTTTTGTTGAGCAATTACTTTCGGAAAGAGAATCCTTTTATAATGAAAGTAATTTTGTTGTTAGTGAAATAAATGTAAAAGTGGATGATGTACTTCAAGCCCTAAAAATAGAAATTGTTTAGTTTTCACTCTTTTTTTAACAATTTTTACAACTTTCGCTTAACCCTTATTATTGACATATATATTATGTTCATCTCTTATAACGATTAAGCATCACTATAATTTTCGACCCTCAAATTTAAGTGTTTCTAAATCGGGGTTAATCGCCAATAGAAAAGATTCGTTAAAATTTATGAATAATGGCGATTAACATTATTTAACACCTCCAATCCATAAATTTATAGGGTTTCATCGTTTTTATGCTAAATTTTGTAATGTCAAACTTTAAAACGATGTATTATGAAAACAACAATTAAAACAAGTCTTTTTGCTCTAAGTTTTTCCTTAATTGGTGGTTTTTCTGCTTTAGGAGTTTACAAATTAACAGAAACACCTCAAAAAGTATATGTAACATCAACAAACGAGGATGAAATTCCAACTCAATTAGTTGCTAATTATGAATTAGCTGAACGTCCAAAAAGTTTTGAATTTGCAGCTGAAATGTCTTTAAATTCAGTAGTTCATGTAAAAACATCTTCCACCATAAATTATCAGGTGCATCCGTTGCATCAATTTTTTTATGGGAATCAGATTCCTCAAGAACAAGTGAGAGGAGCGGGTTCGGGAGTTATAATTTCTAACGATGGATATATAGTTACAAATAATCATGTGATAGATAGAGCAGACGAAATTCAAGTTACATTGAACAACAAAAAAACCTATACAGCAAAAGTGATAGGTACAGACCCGTCAACCGACTTAGCCGTATTGAAAATCAATGAAGAAAACTTACCTTATATGCAATTTGGCAATTCCAATCAACTCAAAGTGGGCGAGTGGGTATTGGCAGTTGGAAATCCTTTTAATTTAACATCAACCGTTACAGCTGGTATTGTGAGTGCTAAAGGAAGAGATATTAATATTTTAAAAGGAGATCCATTTTCTGGAAGTACAGCCATAGAATCCTTTATTCAAACTGATGCAGCTGTTAATCCAGGAAATAGTGGAGGTGCTTTAGTAAATGTTAGTGGAGAATTGGTAGGAATTAATTCTGCTATAAAATCAAATACAGGTTCTTTTGCCGGATATTCTTTTGCCATTCCTGTTAATATTGTGAAAAAAGTGGTAGAAGATTTAAAAGAATTTGGAAATGTTCAACGAGGATTTATAGGTGTGAACATCAGAAATTTGGATGAAGATTTTGCTAAAGAACAAGGCATAGATGATTTAAACGGTGTTTTTATTATTGATGTAGTAAAAAATGGTTCGGCCGATCGTGCTGGAATTAAACAAGGTGATATTATTAAAAAAATCAGTGATAAATCGGTAAATGATGTTCCAGAATTGCAGGAGCAATTAGGTCAATTCAGACCAGGAGATAATATTATTGTTACTATTTTAAGAAACAAAGAGTTGATAAAAATTCCAGTTACACTTAAAAATTTAGAGGGTAATGAAACAATTATTAAAAAAGAAACTGTTTCTGTATTAAAAACATTAGGAGCAAAATTTGAGGAAGCAGATAAAGAAGTCTTAAAAAAATTAAGAATCAAAAATGGGGTAGAGGTTACGGAACTTTTTAACGGTAAACTCAAAAACATTGGCGTTAGACAAGGGTATATAATCACTCGTGTAAATCAAAAAAATATTAAAAATGTGGATGAATTGATTGAAATATTAACGCAATCCGTAAACAATGGAGTGCTTATGGAAGGTGTTTATGAAAATGGTCAGAGAGAATTTTATGGTTTTGGAATGAAATAAATAGTTGGTTTTGTTGATTTATCCCAAAAAATTAACTTCGTTGAACTCGCAAGCTCGGTTCACAAATTTTCAACGGTTTGATTTTGGGGTAAAAAAAAAGCGACAGAATAAACTATTTTGTCGCTTTTTTTTGTGTTAGATTTTTTTACCGATTATATACCGAAACCAAATGAATTTTCGGATTTTGGTTTCGAGTATACATTCAATATAGTCCAATAATCCCGAAAGCTTTCGGGACAGAATTATAAAACAGTTTGGGCTGTTTTATAATTGTAATTGGTATTATTTTTTTCCACCCAACATTAATAATTCATTAACAACTACTTCGGTTACATATTTTTTAACACCAGTTTTGTCTTCATAACTTCGGCTAGTTAATTTACCTTCAATAGCAACTTCATTTCCTTTGGTAAGGTATTTTTCTACTATTTCGGCTGTTTTTCCCCAAGCAACAAGGTTGTGCCATTGTGTTTCTTTAACAGTTTCGCCTTTAGCAGTTTTATACGATTCGTTGGTTGCAACAGAAAATTTCGCTAATTTTTTACCGCTTTCTAAGTTAATGATTTCAGGTGCATTACCTATGTTTCCAATTAACTGTACTTTGTTTTTTAAATTGCTCATAATAATTAAATTTAAATGGTTTATATAAAAGTTTATTTTTAGTAATCCTGATTTGTTCAGAATTGATGAGGCAAAGTAAAGACGGTTCAAATTGCACATTCGGCTTTTAAGTGGTTACTTGTGTTTAATGTCAATTGTAACCATTTGTAAACGGATAAATTTATTCTATCAAATAGATTTAATTCCCTAAATAATAATGAGTACAGTCTAAAAAGTCAGAAAAATAAAAAATGCCACAAAGTTAATAAGATACACAAAGGACTGAATTACAATATTTTAAACTTTGTGGTAGGTTGAGTCTTGGTGTCTTAGTGGCAAAGAGATGACTTTTTTGACTGGACTCAATAATTAATCTCCTTTTTAGTAATTTCACAAAAAAATATATTGCTACTAACTTAAGCAAAAATGAATAAACAAGAAATCGAAAACATAGAATTAAAATTTCTAACTATTGAAGATTATCAAGAGTTGAAAGCGGCAATGATACTGGCTTATAAATCTATGCCAGATGCTTATTGGGAAAAAGTTCAAATACAATCATTAATAAATAAATTTCCTGAAGGGCAGGTAGTTATAAAAATCAATGGACTTATTGCAGGTTGTGCATTATCATTAATTGTAGATTACGATATATATACAGAAAATCATACCTATAAAGACATTACACATAATTACTCCTTCAGTACACACACTAATGATGGCGATGTGCTTTATGGAATTGATGTGTTTATAAAACCAGCATACAGAGGTTTACGATTAGGAAGAAGATTGTATGACTACAGAAAAGAACTTTGTGAGAAACTAAATTTAAGAGGAATTGCATTTGGAGGAAGAATTCCAAATTATCATACATATTCCAATGAGTTGACACCAAAGGAATATATTGAAAAAGTTAAAAGAAAAGAAATAGACGACCCTGTGTTGAATTTTCAGATATCAAATGATTTCCATCCAACAAAAATAATGAAAGGTTATTTAGAAGGAGACCAAGCATCTAATGAGTTTGCCGTGCTGATGGAGTGGGATAATATTTATTATGAAAAACCTAGTAAAAAAGCAGCTACAAAGAAAAAAATTGTTCGATTGGGGTTGATTCAATGGCAAATGCGACCGTATAAAAATTTGGAAGAATTAATGCAACAAGCAGAATATTTTGTAGATACTGTTTCAGGATATCGTTCAGATTTTGCATTGTTTCCTGAATTTTTTAATGCTCCGTTGATGGCTGGAAATAATCATCTTTCGGAAGCAGAATCTATCAGAGAATTGGCAAAATTTACCAATGAAATTGTCCATAAATTTTCTGAATTGTCTATTTCTTATAACATCAACATCATTACAGGTAGTATGCCTGAAATTAAAGATGATCTTTTATACAATGTAGGTTATTTGTGTAAACGTGATGGTACCATTGAAAGATATGAAAAAATACATATAACTCCCAATGAAGATAAAGTGTGGGGCTTGCAAGGTGGTAGTGAAATTAAAGCATTTGACACTGATTGTGGTAAAATTGGAATACTGATTTGCTACGATTCTGAGTTTCCTGAATTAAGCAGGTTGCTTGCTGATGATGGTATGGATATTTTGTTTGTGCCATTTTTAACAGATACACAAAATGGTTACTCCAGGGTACGATATTGTGCTCAAGCTAGAGCAATAGAAAACGAGTGTTATGTTGCCATTGCAGGAAGCGTTGGTAACTTGCCTAACGTACACAATATGGATATTCAGTTTGCTCAATCCATGGTGTTTACACCCTGCGATTTTGCTTTTCCTACAAATGGTATTAAAGCAGAAGCAACACCAAATACTGAAATGATATTGATTGCCGATGTGGATATTGATTTATTGAGAGAATTAAATCAATTCGGATCAGTTAAAAACCTCAGAGATAGAAGAAAAGATATGTACGAATTGAAGCGAAAAGGGGAGTAGTTACTTTGCTTTATTTTCTTAGAGGTTGCAAAATAGCATTTGCTATTCAGCTTGTTGAGTATTTTATGCACTTTCATCAAACATAATTTCGTCTGAGCTGCCTATTTTATATGACGGTTTGTCAATGGGTAATGTAAAATAAAAAGAGGAACCTTTACCTTCCATACTTTCAACCCATATTTCACCACCATTTTTTTCTAACAATCCTTTTACCAATAGCAATCCAATTCCAGCCCCTTTATCTTTTTTTCTTGTTTCTGAAAGCGTTTTCATTTGTGGTGTAAATAATTTTTCAATTATTTCTTTCGACATTCCAATTCCAGTGTCCTTAACCTGAATAATAATTTTGTCATCTTTGCTTTTGGCAGAAACTGTTATTTCCCCACCTTTTCCGGTATGTTTTATTGCATTAGAAAGGATGTTTTGAATGATGCAGATTAACATTTTTCCGTCTGCAAATACAGAAGCATCCACATCAATTTCATGATGAAGACTTATTGTGTTTATTGAAGCGTTCTCTTTCAATGTTTCAAATACTTTATCAATATATTCGGTTAGTTTTAGTTGTGTTGGAGAAAATACATCTGAAGCGTATTTTATTCTTGCCCATTCAACCAAATAATCTAACATATTCAATTCATCTGTTGATGATTTATAAAGTAAGTCAAGCATTTCCTGAACAGCATCAGGTTTCATTTTATGAAAATTTTCCTTCAAATATTTTGCTGTCCCTATAATTGACGACAGTGGACTTCTCAAATCATGTGAAAGTATTGCCATAACACTCTCTTTATGCGTATTCAAATCTTCCAATTCTCTCACATATTTTTTTATAGCATCCTCCGATTGTTTCCTGTCTGTTAAATCCCGTAAAATTTTAACATAGCCCAACATCTCTCCTTCCTTTCCGATGAGCGGAAAAACAATTCCATAAGCATAAAACAGGCTCTTGTCTTTTGCAATGTGCCATCTGTTGTCGGTTGCTCTGCCTTCTTTTAAAGCTGTTTTTATCTCTTTTTTTGGAACACCATTTTTTAAATCTTCTTCTGTAAAAATGATATCGAACGGTTCTCCTATAACTTCTTCTGTTTCGTACCCAAATATTTTTGTTGAGCCAAAACTCCAACTATTTATTTTGAATTCTTTATCTAAAGTAAAAATTGAATAATCCTGTAAACTGTCAATTATTTGGCTATAAAACTCTGTTGTCGGTATGTATTTATCTTTAAGAACCTTCGGATTATCTTGTTTATTTTTCATGAATTAGTTAAGTTGTTTTGTTATTGTTTCTGCCATCATTACATCTATTCAATTTAGGAAGTAGTAGCAAATCTAAACCTTCAATAATTCATCAAAAGTAGGTAAAAAATAGCAGTAAACGAAGTAATAGATTTTTTGGGGACGTACGACAAATTTCCCTTTCAGTAAATGAAAGTATTGGAACATTATAAGAATTAAGTAAGGATGCGACCTTTGATAAATTTCGTTAGTAGTCGTTCATTGCGAGGGAGGTACGACCGAAGCACCACAGCCTGCCCCGATTTCTCGGGGAAGTAGCATCAATTCCTTAATTTACAATAAAAAAGAGTTGATAATCTGTTTAATCGAAGGACAGATTGCTACAGCTCCAACGCTCAATCCAAACGCTTGGGCTTCGCAATGACGCTAACGAAGGCAAAAAGAAAAAGTTAAAAGCCTCGCTGTTCCTATTTAACTGATGAAAAATAGTAAAAGGGAAATTTGTCGTACACCCATTTTTGGTGTGAGAGTTGTACTTCGCCAGTTTGTCTGGCGGAGCCATCTACTCGATTGTGGGTATGTGCTTTTATTTCGATTTCTTAGATTCCTTGTTGAATTCAAGTGCTTTGTTAACCCAAAAATCCAAGTCCATTTCATTGTCAAAACCCTCCTGATAGATGAATAAAAATCCTTTCATTGGTTTGCCTGTAAAATCCATTTCTCTGCATCCTTTCTTTTTCAAAAGTTTTTCATAAGGTTGTTTGCCAACTCTTACCATAAGTCTGTCGTCTCCAGTTTTACGGTCAGTATCTACACCAACACACATTTTTTCATTAACCATAAAAATAAGACCTCCCATCATATTTTTTTCGATGACGGGATGTTTTGAAAGACGTTGACGTACTCGGTCAGCTAAAAACTCACTATAAGGCATCTTTATTCACTTTTTTCTTAAGTGTTCGGAAGGGCATCAAATTCTTTTCTTTTATTTTCAAACCACTCTTGCATTGCATTAGGATCTTGCATTAGGTCTTTCATCTCATTCATTGCTTCAAGATGTGCCTTGTCACCAGCCTGAAACATTTCTGATCCATGCTTTTTGCTTAATTCAGCCATTTCTTCAAAAGTGTTTGCGTGAAATTCTTTGTCACAAGCACCACCGAGTTGTTTGCATGTCATTGTTTTCATAATTCTTACTTTTTTTAGTGATTAATTTTTATTCTCCTCAACATATTCTTTTAAGCCTTTAAAAAACAGCTTAATTTGTTTGTCTGATTGCCGTTTACCCATAAGAGCATCCATTAGTTTTCCAATTATACCGAACTTCATGGTATAGTTCATCACTTGGCTCACTTCGGTTTGATTTCCGATTTTCTTCAGATTATAGGAGTGTGTCAGGCTCTTCATAGGTTGATTACATCCCGTCAAAGTGAAGGTCAATCGTTCATAAGGATGAAAGTCGGTTATTTTATCAGTAAACCAACCAGTTGCTGTTTCACATTTTCGTTCAGCCCCAAGTCCATTGGCAATTTTAGAGACAAGCTCAGACTTTTTAGTAATCGGGTCATATTGGTCAAGTCTTGCCGGGTCGGCTAAAACATTCCAGACTTCTTCGGGAGAAGCGTTGATTGTAATTTTGTTATAGATTGTTGCCATAGTTTAGCCTCCTTTTAATTGTTATTCATTTTTGCCATAAACTCATTGAACTTTACTGTATCGAAATAGATTTCGAATGAATCTATTTTTTGCCCTTTTACGGATATTGTTTCAGCGACCTCAAGTTTCATCTTGTCATTGGTTGGCAATACCAACTCATAGTTTGTCAAAGCAGAAGCATTTTCTCCTTCTACTATGATAGATTTTACCTTCGCAGTTTTCACTAATTGTTTAAACTGATTGGTCATTTCGATAAAGGCTTCTTTTCCTTTTATTGTTCCTGTCGGGCTTGACATTTTAATATCATTAGATACTAAGTTTTCCCAACCCTTGTTTTTGTCGAACGCATTGAAGTATTCGAGTACTACATCTTTTGTTGTTTTCATTTTTTTAGATTTTAAAATTGAACATAAATTTAACTTGCGAAAACAAAGTTAAATAAAATAACTTGGAAATTGCAAGTTAATTTTAAAATAATTATCTTTGATGTATGAAATTGAAGTCACATTGCCCTGTCAACTATGCTTTGGAACACTTTGGAGATAAGTGGTCTTTATTGATTATCAGGGATTTGATGTTTAAAGGAAAACGACATTACAATGAGTTTTTTGAGTCGGATGAAAAAGTATCTACCAGTGTTTTGGGTGACCGATTAAAAAGTCTGGAAGAGACAGGAATCATCAGAAAAGGTGAGGATGATGTGAAAAAGTCAAGAATAAAGTATAGTCTGACTGAAAAAGGGATTTCTTTATTACCAATGATGATTGAGATGATTGTCTGGAGTGGTCAGTTTGATAAAAAGACGGCAGCAGGTAAGGATTTTCTTAGTAAAGCGAAAAAGAAAAGGGAAGCATTGATTTCCAAACTTGAAAAAAAGTTAAGGGAGGAACATTTGTCAGGGTAGTTGTCCGCATTACCCACAACTATTAACTACACGAAAGTCTGAAAAAAACTTTGTAAACACAAATAAATTTTAATTCTCATACAAAAGTAGGTGCTGAGCGTAACAAAAAAAAAGCTTGTCAAATACCTGACAAGCTTTTTCATAAAATAAATATGTTGTTTTTGTTACGGTACTACTTCGTTTTTGTTACGGTACTACTTCAACATCGGCAGAGATGTTAAGTGTAGTAACAATAGGGTCTGTATTGGCTGTAATGGTAACTGTTTTTGTTTGAGCTCCTTGTTGTTTTCCTGGGCTGTATTCTACTACAATTTCTCCTGTTGCTCCTGGTTTAATTGGTTCTTTAGGAAATAGAGGAACAGTACATCCGCAGCTTCCTATTGCATTTTCAATAATCAAAGGCTCTTTACCAGTGTTGGTAAATTTAAATATTTTAGTATGCTTAGAATCTTGTTTAATTTTTCCAAAATTATGACTGGATTCTGCAAATTGTACAGCAGTTTTAGCTCTAGTTTCAGATAAAACAGGTGCAGCAGCAGGTGCAGGTTGATTTGGTTGTGTTGGCGAAATAGGATTAATAGGGTTCAAATCATTCACATTTCCTGAGTTGGCAGAAATGGAAGGGGATGTTGCAATACTACTCGATCCTGCTGGATCATCATAACCTTTTCTCGAAGGTTTGTTGTCCATAAAAAAAGTGTTAACAACAAGTGTAACGGTAATTAACCCTAATAAGGCTACTTTAATATTTTCTCTCATGCTTTCGTTCATAATTTTAGGTTTTAGAGTTTAGGTTTTTACAAATTGTTACTACTCAGCCACTATTTCTCTTTTTTTTGCCACAGATTCACAGATTAAACTTGAACAATTTTATTAGATTTTCACTAATAAACAACCTTTGGTTGTTCAACCCCGATAGCTATCGGGGGCGTAATTATTATTTATGTATTGCTTAATCTGTGAATCTGTGGCTATTTTATTGGTAAATTAGTTGCTGAGTAATTACCACAAATTTACAAAACTTATTTATATACTATTTTTTCTTTTTTAAAAGTTGAGCCATTTATTTCCTTCAACGCAATTTGCACAGCATCATCAATATCACTAATAACTTGATAATAGGCTGAATTATCCCATAAATTTCGAGCGATAACGGCTTTTATTCGTGCCAACATAAAATCTTTGGAAATTGCTATTTGTTCATCATTTCGTTCTACTTCATTTTTTTCAGCATAAGCGATAAATGACTCCAACAATTCAGTTTCAGCATTAAAATTAGTTTTGAAATTAATAACGCTATTGTATTTACTAAATAGTTCTTCTCTATTTAATTGTGTGTAGTCCAAGGAAAATTCGTTAATCAAACCTTTTCTTAATACTTTGCTAAAATATTCTGAAGCCATACTTGTATCTATTGGAACAAATACATCAGGCATTATTCCACCCCCGCCATAAACGGTTCTTTTGCTAATTAATGTCGAAAATTTTAATGAATCAGGAAAAACAATACTGTCTTGGTTGGAAAATTCTCCATGCTCATATCGTCTGGAAAATTCTTTGTAATAAGCTTCTTTTCCATCATCATAAGGTCGTTGAATACTTCTTCCAGAAGGAGTATAATACCTAGAAACAGTTAACCGAACTGCAGAGCCATCAATCAATGAAAATGGTTTTTGAACCAATCCTTTACCAAAAGAACGTCTGCCAATTATTAGCCCTCTGTCATAATCCTGAATAGCACCGCTCACAATTTCTGAAGCAGATGCAGAACCTTCATCAATTAATACTACTAATTTACCAGTTTCAAAACCACCTTTTTCGGTTGTATAATAATCTTGTTGAGGGCTATTTAATCCTTTAGTGTAAACAATACGTTTGTTTTGGTCTAAAAATTCGTCAGCAAGTTGAATGGCTGTTTTCAAGTAGCCACCACCATTTCCTCGTAAATCAACAATAAGGTTTTTAACATTTTGGGTTTTTAGAGCTGCTAATCCTTCTCTGAATTCATCTATGGTTTTTTCAGCAAAACGATTTATTTTAATATAGCCTGTTTCGTTATCTAACATATAAGAAGCATCCACGCTAAAAATGGGAATCTTATCTCTTATTATAGTAAAATTCAACAGTTCTTTCTCTCCTTTTCGTTTAATTCCTACTTCTACTTTTGTTCCTTTTTTTCCACGCAATTTATCTTGTACATCGCTATTTTGTAAGCCTATGCCAGCAATATTTTTTTTATCCACTTCAATTATTTTATCACCAGCCTGTATTCCTACTCTTTCGGAAGGACCACTTGGAATAGGAGAAACTACAATTAACGTGTCGTGATGAATGTTGAATTGTATGCCAATTCCTTCAAAATTTCCAACTAATGGCTCGTTCATTTTTTCGAGTTCATCTCTTGGAATATATACAGAATGAGGGTCTAAATCTTTTAAAAGAGCAACTATGGCTGTTTCTACTAATTTATTTTCATTGGTAGAATCAACATAAGCATAATTAATCAGTTGCAGTAAATTATCTATTTTCTGACTTCCAGCTGTTGAGCGTTGCTGAGAAAACGAGAAGTTGGTAAAAATAAATAAGAAAATAATAAATATGTGTGTCTTTTTAATAGTCATTAGTTCAGTTTGTTTAACATGATTAACAAATTTAAGAAAATGGATTGAGTATAAAATAAGAATAGGTATTAAAAGTCAACATTTAATTGTTGGAGAACTGCTTTTAGACTAAGCAGTAAATTTTGTTTTTCGGTTTCGTCTTCTTCTATGGCTTCTTCTAAATCTAGAATCAAGTCGTTAATTTCTTCTTCGTTGAAAGTTGCGTCAAAATTTTCTATTACGGTTAACACTTCCAAACAGACTAAGTAATCATTTTTTATAGCCTGTTTAATTAAAAAATCAATGTGATTACTAACATCCAAACCTGATTGCCAAAAAATTGAAATGATAAATGGTTTTATTTCACTGTATTTTTTTGAGGAGATGGCTTTGATTAGTTCATCTATTGCTTTTTCTAATTTTAAATCAAAAAGCAAGGAACTAATTTCTTGTTTAATTTCAGCATTATTATTTTCTATGTAAACATCTAAAATGGGATGAATTGCTTCTGGTTTACCACTAATTCTTAATTGTTTAATTGCAACTAAAATTTTTTGATTATCCCCCGATAAGAGGTCTTTAATGATGTTGTTGAATTTATTATCGTTTCTTTTTATTTTAGGCATAAAGGAAAAAGGTGTTAGGGTTTAGGTGTTAGTAATTAGTAGTTAGGTTTTTGTAGGTGTAAGTGGTTAGTAATGATCTAACTCCTAACTCCTAACACCTAACTACTAATCCCTTTACTTAATAATAAATAAGTCTTCTAACTTTAGCAATATGTTTAGCTAAGCGGATAACTTGTTTGGTGTAGCCAAATTCGTTATCATACCAAACATAAAGCACAATGTTTTTTTTATCTACAGAAACAATGGTTGCGTTGCTATCAAAAACGGAACAACAAATGTTTCCAATAATGTCCGTAGATACTAGTTCAGGATCATTTTCGTATTTAATTTGGTTTACTAATTTACCTTGAAGAGCTGCTTTTCTGATAAGTTCGTTCACTTCTTCAATTGAAGTATTTTTGTTTACCTCCAAACTCAGAATTGCTAATGAACCATTTGGTGTAGGAACACGCACAGCATTGGCTGTTAATTTATTTTTTAGCGATGGAATTACTTTTGTAACAGCATTTCCTGCTCCAGTTGAGGTAATAACCATGTTTACAGCAGCAGATCTTCCTCTTCTGGGTTTTTTGTGCATATTATCCAACAGGTTTTGGTCATTGGTATAGGCATGAACAGTTTCAATGTGTCCTTTAACAACACCTAATTCGTTTTCAACTACATGAAGAATAGGAGATATTGCATTGGTGGTACATGAGGCTGCAGAGAAAATAGTTTCGTTTTCTAAATCTAATGTATCTTCATTTATTCCATAAACAACATTAGGAACTTCTTTTCCTGGAGCGGTTAATAAAACTTTACTAATTCCTTTTGCTTGTGTATGTCTAGCTAATTGTTCGCGGGTTGTAAAAACTCCCGTGTTGTCAATAAGTAAAGCATCATTAATTCCATATTCAGTATAGTTAACATCTTCAGGATTGTTAGCTTCAATCATTTTCACAATTTGACCATTGATAATAAGTGCTTTATTTTCAACATCAACATCCACGCTACCAGAAAACATTCCATGAACAGAATCATTTCTTAATAAAGCGGCTCTTTTAATCATTTCGGTTTCAGAAACAGTTCTTGTTACAATTGCTCTAAGACGTAATTGCTGTCCTTTTCCTGCTTGTTTTACTAATTCTCTTGCGGCTAACCTTCCAATTCGTCCAAATCCAAATAATACAATATCTTTTGGCTTTATATTATGGTCTTCAGAACTTTCAAAACCAGTAAGTTTAGCTTTTAAAAAGTCTGCTTGAGAAGTGTAATCTGATTTTTGCTTATTCCATTCAGCAGCTAATTTGCCTATGTCAATTTTTGAAGGGGCAATTTCAAGTGTTTTGAGTTCTTTTGCCAACGAAGAAGTATCAAAAATATCAACAGGATTGAAAGCTATACTTTTTGCTTTAGCATGTAAGTTAAGTATTTCTGAAATGCTTTTATCAACTAATGGATTTCTAAAAAGAACAAGCTCAATTGATTTTTCATACATCAGATAACCTATTGAGCTTATAAGTTTAACTGCTGCTTTTTCGCGTTTTACATACAGATTTAAATTATCTTCGTACGTTTTGTTTTTGTCAAGGATTTCCATTTTTTAAGAATTTATATATTAAAGTTTTTTAAGTTACAAGTTCATAAAGTTTGTATAGTTGGAGGTTGGAAGTAATTAGAAATTATTTAAAATTAACACTCAACATTTAAAAATTCTTTTATTCTCACATCCACACATCCACACATCCACACATTGTTTATCATCCTAAATACGCTTTTAATAATTTGCTTTTTGATGAATGTCTTAATCTTCTAATTCCTTTCTCCTTGATTTGTCTCACTCGTTCTCTTGTTAGTTCAAATTTTTCACCAATTTCTTCTAATGAAAGTGGATGAGGAACTCCTATGCCATAAAATAAAATAATTACTTCTTTCTCTCTGTCTGTAAGTGTTGATAATGAGCGGTCTATTTCTTTTTGTAGAGATTCATTCATCAATAGTAAATCTGTTCTTGGAGCATCACTATTAGAAAGTATGTCTAATAAATTACCTCCATCTTCGTCATTTCCAAAAGGTGCGTCCATAGAAACATGTCTTCCAGAAATTAAAGTAGAATCCGTTACTTTTTCTCTAGCTATATCTAACAAATCTGCAATCTCATCTGCTGATGGCTCTCTTTCGAATTCTTGTTCTAATTTAGAGAATGTTTTTTTTATTCTATTTAAAGAGCCAACTTGATTTAGTGGCAAACGTACAATTCTAGATTGTTCGGCTATTGCTTGCAAGATGGATTGACGTATCCACCAAACTGCATAAGAAATAAATTTGAATCCACGTGTTTCATCAAAACGCTGAGCGGCTTTTATCAAACCTAAATTTCCTTCATTGATTAAATCGGGTAGTGTAAGTCCTTGATTTTGATATTGTTTTGATACCGAAACTACAAATCTTAAGTTGGCTTTTACTAATTTTTCAAGAGCTATTGAATCTCCCTGTCTAATTCGTTGAGCCAATTCTACTTCATCTTCAGCTGTTATAAGTTCTTCACGTCCAATTTCTTGTAAATATTTATCCAAAGAAGCACTATCACGGTTGGTAATAGATTTAGTAATTTTTAATTGTCTCATTAAAGATAATTTATGTTAACGTAAGATAGGAATGCAAATTTACTCCCTTTTTTCCTATGAAGAATTAAAATTTGCTTATTTTTTTAACTTTAATTTAACATTTATATTTGCACTTATTGACATTGTTTTTTAAGAGGTTATTTCATATTTACTAAATTTGAAAAAGAAACTTAGTTTTGTTACTTGAAACTATAGATGAAAAATGCAATGAAACAACTTCATATTTTAATTGTAACTACATTTGGTGCTGGTTTTTCTCCTATTGCACCAGGAACTGCTGGAGCAATAGTTGGTTGTGTCTTTTTGTGGGCATTTAATCAATTTCAAATCTTTCCATTCTATCCCAATCCTGGGCTTTTTATTGGGCTAATTATAGTAGTAGCTTTAATAGGAATTTATGCTACGAATCAGTTAGAAAGAGAGTGGGGAAAAGATCCATCAAAGGTTGTTATTGATGAACTTGTTGGTGTATGGATAGCCATGATTTTCGTGCCTTTTACATGGCTAAACTTGTTTTTGGCTTTTGGTTTGTTTCGATTTTTTGATATTTTAAAACCTTTGGGTATTCGAAAAATGGAAAATTTTAAAGGAGGAATAGGCGTGATGGCAGATGATGTGTTGGCAGGTATTTATGCTAATTTGGTGCTTCAACTTATTTTGTATTTTCTATGAAGAAGAAATCGTTTATACTTTCATTTTTAAAATACCAAACAGCTGCAATTTCTGCTACTTTAATGGATTTTGCCGTTTTTTTTATTTTAAAAGATGAGTTTCATGTTTGGTATGTTGCTGCAACAGCAATTGGAGCATTGTGTGGTGCTTTAATTAATTTTATTTTATGTAGAAATTGGGCGTTTTCATCCAAAGAAAAAAAATTAGCTATTCAAATTAGTCGTTACGTAATGGTTTCAGCAGGAAGTTTGGTATTAAATACCTTACTCGTTTTTGTTATCACAGAATTGTTTCTTATTCATGAAAACTATTCTCGCATATTCACAGCAATTATAGTAGCGATAACCTACAATTTTACTCTTCAGAAATATTTTGTTTTTAAAAAATAAGGATTTATAATTAAAATCATTAGTTTTTCTGATGGAATCAATTATTTTTGCTCTCAATTAATTAAATACATAAAAATGAAAAAAATATTTTTTTTAGCAAGTACAATAGTATTTTTTGCTTGCAATAATGTAGAACAAAATCAAAATCAAGAGGTTGTTGAAGACGTTGAAGTAGTAATTACCAAGCACGGTGAAGATATTTCCGAAGAAGGAGCAATAACTACGGCTGAATTTTTAACTCAATTCGAAGGGAAAGACTCATTATACACTAAATTGATTGCACCAATTAATGAAGTTTGTGCAAAAAAAGGATGTTGGATGACTATTAATTTAGGAGAAGATAAAGAAATGAGAGTTAGATTTAAGGATTATGATTTTTTTGTTCCTAAAGATGCGGCTGGTAAATTTGCTATTGTTCAGGGTTTTGCAAAAATTGACACTACTTCTATTGATGAATTGAAACACTATTTGCAAGATGCTGAAGCTTCGCAAGAAGAAATTGATGCAATTACAGAACCAGAAATTAATTATTCATTTGAGGCGGAAGGAGTTATTATTAAAGAGGAAAAGTTAATTAGCAATGAAAAAAAATAATAGATATATCTCGATTCCGTCCCGATTATCGGGAGCTATCGGAATTTTCGGGATATTTTTTTTCATCGTTGGATGTTCAACTAACGATTCTGAGCAAACTGCAACAAATAGTTCGGTAGTAGAAAATCATCCAAACAAAGACAGTGAGTTGGCTTTGTTGATGCGTAAAATGTATGCAGAAACGGATAGTATCAAGCAATTAATTATTACTAATGAGGGAATTATATCTAAAGAATACATTGCTTCATTGGAAAAAATTCATACAGCAATACCAACAGATGCTAATGTTAAAACACCTGAGTTTAAAGCATACACAGAGCTTATGGTAAATGAAGCCAATGCTTTATTTTCTAATGAACAAAACAAAAAAGAAGGGTTTAATAATTTAGTTGATAAGTGTGTTCAATGTCATCAATCTTTTTGTCCTGGACCTATCAAGAAAATAAATAAGTTGAGAATAAATTAAATATTCTGCGATAATCAGCGGGAAACAACCAATCACTTCTTCATAAAACCTTCAGACCTTGCTATTACTGATGAAACTGTAATATCTCCTGTAACATTCACTACAGTTCGCATCATATCTAAAATTCTATCCACCGGGAAAATGATTGCAATCCATGCCGGATTTAAGCCAACAGAATCTAATACTATCATTAGCATTACCAATCCAGCACTAGGTACAGCCGCAGAGCCGATTGAAGCCAATGTTGCAGTTGCAACTATGGTTAATTGTTGGGCTAAATCTAACTCAATTAAATGTATTTGAGCTAAATAAATAACCGCAACAGCTTGATAAAGACTTGTTCCATCCATATTTACAGTTGCTCCAATGGGCAACACAAAACTAGAAACTTCTTCGGGTACTTTCAAATTATCATTTACACATTCCATAGTTATAGGAAGTGTTGCGGCACTTGAACTTGATGAAAAAGCCAACAATTGAGCCGGACTAATATGTTTGAAAAATTTGAAGTATTTTATTCTTAAAACGCTTGTTGCAATAAGTGGATAAATTACAAAAATCATTATTGCTAAGCCTATCACAACAACTATACTGTACCATCCTAAATTTATTATAATATCTTGAATGGCTTTTGGACTATCGCCAGCCATTTCGCTTAGTTTTGCTGCCATTAGAGCAAACACAAAAAAGGGAGCAGCTTTCATCACAATGTCCACCATTTTCAGAAAAACTTCATTAAACCCATCAACAATTCCTGTTACTGTATTGGCTTTTTTCTTATCAATCATTAGTAGCACAATTCCAAAGAAAATGGCAAAAAAGATAATTTGTAGCATCAATTTATTGTTGGATAAGGAAACAAAAATATTTGATGGTACCATTTCAATTAAAAATGCTAAAGGACCTGCTTCTTTCGTTTTCTTTACTTCTTGTTGTCGTTCAGTTATAGTTACATCACCAGCAATTTTTTCTTTTTCCGACTCGTATTGAGTAGAGGCATCATTAACAAAATCAACATATTTTTCATTGGTTAAGAATGATTTATGGTCTTTAATTTCTATTCCATTTTCATTTGCCCAAAGTTCATAAGCTATTCTATTTTTTATCTGTTGATTTTTATCTAGTTGGTTGCCGGGTTTTATGGTGTTAACTAAAATTAGCCCTAAACTTACAGCAAAAACAGTAGTTATGAGGTAAATTGCTAATGTTTTAAAACCAACTCGTCCTAATTTTTTAATGTCAGATAATCCTGAAATACCAACAATTATTGAAAACAAAACTAATGGAATTGCTATAAGTTTAAGGAGGTTTATAAATATTTCACCCCATGGAGCTATCCAATTTTTAGTAAATACACTCCAACCAAAATTTGCAGAAAGAAATGCCCAACCTATTCCAAGTAGAAGCCCAATTATTATTTTCCAGTGAAGTGCTAGTTTTTTCATTCTATAATTATAGTTTACTCAATTTGTTTCGTAACAAAAAATCTACAACAACCAATGCAGTCATTCCCTCAACAATAGCAACTGCTCTGGGTAAAACACAAGGGTCGTGCCTTCCTTTTCCTTCAATAATTACCTTTTCAAAGTTAGAATTTACTGTTTGTTGCGGTTTCATAATGGTTGCAACAGGTTTAAAAGCAACATTAAAAAAAACATCTTCGCCATTGGTAATTCCTCCTTGCACACCTCCCGAATGATTAGTTTTTGTTTTTACTTTATTTTTATCTACATAAAATTCATCGTTGTGTTCTGAGCCTTTAAGTAACATAGCATCAAAACCAGCACCTATTTCAAATCCTTTAGTCGCATTTATGCTAAGCATGGCTTTAGCTAAATCTGCTTCAAACCGATCAAAAACTGGTTCGCCCAACCCAACAGGAAGATTGGCAATTACACAACTAATTTTTCCACCAACAGTATCGCCTTCTTTTCTAATTTTATCAATGTAATCAAACATCACATTTGAAATGGTTTCGTCAGGGCAACGAGTGGGATGGAGGTAGGTTTTTTCTAAATCTAATTCGCTATAATTTTTAATAAGCTTGATGTTTCCAACCTGACTCACAAAAGCATTGATTTTAATGTTTTGTAGGGTTAAAATTTGTTGGGCGATTGCTCCTCCAACAACTCTTGAAGCTGTTTCACGTGCAGAACTTCTTCCACCGCCTCTGTAATCTCTAATGCCATATTTTTGTTGGTAGGTAAAATCAGCGTGTGATGGTCGGAATTTATCTTTTATGTGTTCATAATCGGTTGGCTTTTGATTGTTGTTTTTTATCATAAAACCTATCGGATTTCCTGTGGTAATGCCTTCAAAAATACCTGAAAGAAATACTACTTTATCTTCTTCTACTCGTTGTGTCGTGATACGTGATTGACCTGGTTTTCTCCTGTCAAGAGCCTCTTGAATTAGTGAAATATCTATTTTCAATCCAGCAGGACATCCATCAACAATTCCGCCAATTGCTTCTCCGTGCGATTCGCCAAATGTGGTTAGTTTGAATAAAGTTCCAAAAGTGTTTCCTGCCATTTTCTTTTAAAAAAAAGCTAAAGTACGGAAAAGTTCATAAAGTAGTTTTGATTAGAGATTAGAGATTAAACAAATTACAAAAAACAAATAACAAAAAACAATTAAAAGGTCTACGACAAATTTCCCTTTTACTATTTTTCATCAGTTAATAGGAACAGCGAGGCTTTTAACTTTTTCTTTTTGCTTAATCAAAAAGAAACAAAAAATCAAGACTTCTGATAAATTCCTTGTTTTTTTATTCGTTCTTTTTTATTGTTAATTAATGT
>Ga0210005_1000551_pt1 | contig 29101 bp, 26 predicted proteins | sample CryGey02umfilter_3_FD_183961 | JGI IMG/M metagenome (GOLD analysis project Ga0210005, IMG submission 183961) | Groundwater microbial communities from aquifer in Utah, USA - Crystal Geyser 4/9/14 0.2 um filter (SPAdes) (version 3) | ecosystem: Environmental > Aquatic > Deep subsurface >... | reverse complement strand
CAAGGTTTTAAGCGAATTCTTCCATTTCCTTGCAATTTCAAACGCCCTTTTTTCAACAACACCAAACCGTAAACCACTCTCATTACTCACTTCGATGTGCTCATGGAGGGTTTTTCAGGGGGGACTATTGTACTAAAAAACACCTCATATATGCGGTGTAGATAACTGTCAAAGTAAAATACAAAGACCTCACATATGAGGCCCAAGAAAAGAGATCCCCTGCTTGTAAAAGTAGGAAAGAAGATACAGGAAATGAGGATTGAAGCCGATTTGAGGCAAGAAGACCTTGAGGAGTATGGCATCAGCTGGAAGCACTGTCAACGCATTGAGGCGGGCACCACCAACACAACAGTACAGTTTCTCTACAAGATAGCAAAAGCCTTCAAATGCCACCCAAGCGATTTGTTACCCTAACGCTGACTTTTCAAAACTAAAATTCTACTGATACACCTTTTTCATCATAGGCTTCTAGTGCATCTCGTGCTTGTTCATAGGTAATGACGATACCTGGGTCCTGGTCCAAATGGACGCTTGTAGATTTACAATCGGGGAGAACTTTTCGAAGTAAAGCAACAGCAGCCTCTTTACGTTCAGAGATCGAAGCTCCTTCAATACGGCCTTCAGCCAAATCCTGCAAAAAACCTATGAGGGGAACAGGATCAATCTTGGATCGCAACTCCTCAGTAAGCAAGTTGCCAACCCCGCTCTTACGCCCAGCCCCTTCTCGTTTTCCACCTCGTGCCATGTTTCCTTCTTACTGATTTTTTGATTGTTTTTCAAAGGAAATGGGGAAAAATTTTATCTAAAAGAGTTAAAAGAGAACCCAATACTATCATAGGTAAACCAATCTTGAATAAGCTCGGATGCAGAAAAGAAGCTAAATAAACTTTTTTCCCATTTCCAGTCTCTTGGTAGGCCCCTCCAAGGTTTTTACCAAAAGAAAAAGCAACCAATATTGAACCAATCAAATTAAAGAAGGGACCTCCGTAATCAAACAAAAGACGTACTAAAGCATATAATTTCATTACTGATCTCCCATCTTCATTTTCAATATCCACTACAGGTACACGAAGGGCTTAAAGTACCATCGCAACATATTATCCTGTCACTGCTATCATCACAGCCACATACGCCTTGATGCCAAGAGCAACAACCACTGCGAGCAAAAAGCATTTTACTGCTCTGATCTTTACATATTTGTGAATCAACAACATTCTTTTGAATAATATTATTCAAGCGTTCTTTTATCTGCTCGCCTTCAATAACATTTTCTCTCTGCAAATTTAATCCAGAGATAGCCGAACGCGAGGAAAGAAAAACTGCACAGATCAAAACCAAGAACAAGGCAAATTGCTTCATATATGCTCCTTTTTGATGAGAGGTATCCCGGAAGTAGAACAATGAAAAGCATATTACGTTCATTTTTTTGAACAATATTTAAGGCGAACGAAGGGCAATGTTTAGAGAGAAAATTTTCGCATCAAAAAATGCATCGATACCCAAAAATCCTGCAACTTTCCTGCAACCACCAATCAAAAACAGTCGAAAATTGTCAGTTATCTTCAGAGATGAGCATTGGAAGTGGTTAATAAATAAAGACTTATTTTTTTGACATTTAACTCATTTTGCTTTAGCACCCTACGGATCAGAAGGCCGCAGGTTCGATCCCTGCCGGGCGCGCAAATGAAAAAGCAGAGTCCTTTTGGGCTCTGCTTTTTTTGTGTGTTTTTTTAGTGGTGTGGGACACTCTTGGGACACAATTCGTTTAATCAGCCCATCTATCTTCACCCCCTGTAAAAGTGAAAAGTCAAAACTTGCCCTCTTTGAAGATAGTTTTTCACAAACGTCCTTGGGCGGTTATTCATTTTGCAAAACACCCTCCAAAGTGGTAGGAAAGCCATTCATCGGAAAAGGGAAGCCCTCAAAAAACTAACACTGCCTCCCTGTTATTAAAAATTTTTTATGCCAACAATTACATTAGATGAAATCTTAAAGAATTTTATTTTACTATGGGTTGTTATTGACCCTATCGGTACGATACCTGTTTTTATTGAGTTCACAAAAAAACATGCTGATCAAGACACTGTGAAAATCGCTTTTCAAGCCTGCAGTTATGCGTTGATGATTTTGTCTTTCTTTCTGATTGCAGGACAATTCATTTTCGAATCAATGGCCATTCCTCTTGCTGCCTTTCAGACGGCAGGTGGAATAATTTTGTTCATTTTCGCACTCAGTATGATTTTTGGTGAGGGGAAACCAGGGCGTGAAGTTTCTCTTATGAAATCAGGACGAGAAACTGCTTTGTACCCAATTGCAATGCCATCGCTAGCATCGCCTGGCGCCATCGTCGCAGTTATGCTTCTTACCGATAACCACCGTTTTTCTGCCCTTCATCAAAGTGTCACGCTTGGAATTGTTGCTTTAGTTCTTCTCCTAACATTTCTTCTTATTTTAGTTAAGTACATTTATCGTATCATTGGAGATTCGGGCGCCAGTGTATTGAGTCGTATTATGGGATTAATCTTAGCAGCAATAGCCGTTAATTTTGTGCTCGAAGGAGTAAAGAGCTATTTCTTTATTTAAACCATAAAACGTTTCGATAAACTCACAATATGGCGCGCAAAATTTAGAATATGAAGTTTTTTACACCAGTATTGAGCACCACCTTACTCAGAGTCTCAATTGTTATCGTTCGGACGGCGCAAGGAAGCCTTGGTACTTAAGACATGTTTAACAGCACCTTCCTCATCTTCATCAAAAATCTCTCCGATGATCTCCTCAATAATATCCTCTAATGTGACAATACCAAGCACCTCGTTTTTTTCTTGCACAATGACCATTTGAGTTTTTCCATCTTGGATCATCCTCAAAACTTTCAATAGTGACTCCTTGGGTTTGACCACCAGCACAGGCCTTAATAATTCCCGCCAATCAGCCCTGCCAGAGGCTTGTAAAGCCATGAATTCCTTTGAATGGAGAATACCTTTGACCTCCCCATTTTTGAAAACCGGAAAACGTGTATAAGCTGATTCGATGAAAAGCAGACGAATTTGTTCCGTCGAGTCATTTATGGAAGCTGACACCACATTTTTTAGGGGAGAATAGATGTCACGAATTCTCTTGTTCTCGATATTGACCAAATTAAAAACGTACTGCCTGTGCAGTGGACTTAGATAATCGATATCCAGCACATTTTCGGCGCTTTCAGAAGTTTCTGTCTTCGACCGAGGAGCTATGACGCACAGAAGCTTTTTCGTGGACCATTCCAGGATGTTCACCGCCGGCATAAAAATCTTATCCGCCAACACCAGCCATTTGGCTGAAGCGAGAGCCACGCGAAGAGGGTTTCGTAAGGCCAAGGTCTTGGGTACCAGTTCCCCAGCAACAACACTTAAATAGGTGAAGGGAACAACAAGCAACGCAATACCCACCACTTCCGCAATTCTTTCGCTTAATCCAAGCTCATTTTCCAGATAAGGACTTACAGCCTCTTCCATCCCCACTCCGCCGGTGGCTGCAGCTACGGCTCCAAATAAAGTAATCCCAATTTGTAGCACAGATAGTGTTCTCTCGGGCTTATCACGGAGCTCTAAAAGTCTCCGAGCATTGGCGTTTCCTGTACGGGAAAGTTCTTTGAGATGCCTCTTGCCAACAGCAACAAATGCCATTTCAGCTAAGGCTAAAAAACCGTTGGCAACAATACACAGCAACATTGCTATAAGTTCACTCATAGATTAATCTCAATTTCCTTATGACTGATATCTCACCACTAGCTTGGCTTTTCTTCAATCTCTTTATTTTCATCATGCTCATTTTGGATTTGAAGGTTTTTCATCGAAAACCACATGAGATTCGCATGAAAGAAGCTTTGGGCTGGAGTGTGTTTTGGGTGGCTTTAGCTTTATTGTTTAATTTGGCCATTTATTTCTGGAAAGGCCCTCAGCTTGGGTTGGAATTTTTAACCGGCTACTTGATTGAAAAATCGCTTTCGGTCGATAATATTTTTGTCTTCGTTTTAATTTTTTCATATTTTCAGATTCCAGCTCTCTATCAACACAAAGTGCTCTTTTGGGGAATTGTAGGAGCTCTTGTGTTCCGAGCACTTTTCATTTTTACCGGTCTCGTGCTGATCGAAAAATTCCATTGGGTCATTTATATCTTTGGTTTTTTTCTGATCGCCTCGGGAATTAAACTGGCTCTTGAAAAAAATAAAGAGATTCATCCTGATAAAAACCCTGTTTTAAAACTGTTTCGAAAACTCATCCCCGTTTCGAAGACACACCACGGTGGACTGTTTTTTATTCGAGAAAATGCTAAGTGGTTGGCTACTCCTTTATTTATTGTTCTGTTGGTCATTGAAACAACTGATATTATTTTTGCGCTTGATTCTATTCCGGCTATTTTGGCGGTTACTAAAGATCCATTTATCGTTTATAGTTCCAATGCCTTTGCCATTCTTGGGCTAAGAGCTCTTTACTTCGCACTAGGTGGGTTAATGAAGCTTTTTTACTATTTACATTATGGCTTAGCTGCGATCTTAATTTTTGTTGGTGGAAAAATGTTACTTGCCGATTTCATAAAAATTCCAATTGGCATTGCTTTAGGAATTATCGCTAGCATTCTTGTTTTATCAATTCTGCTTTCTCTCACTAAAAAACCTCCTCATCAGATCTGACCCAAATTTCGAAATAATTTCAATCTCTTTCAAGGAGGGAACCGTCCCCACTTATTTCTTCTACAGGTGGACAAACTGCACATCAATCTGATAGGCCCATAATCGTAAACAGTTGGATAATGAAAACCTTTACGCTTAGGGAGGAAATGATGATGAAGATAACTAAAGGAAAATATGTGGACGGGTTTGTGCTTTCTGTCCCGAAGAAAAATACTGCCCAGTACAAAAAAATGGCGCGAGAAGCGAAAGAAGTGTGGATGAAATTTGGTGCGCTCGATTACAAAGAATGCAAAATTGAAGATTCGAAACCAAAGTGTGTTACGTTTCTGTTTCCAAAAATGGCAAAAACAAAACCAAGTGAAGCGACGTGGTTTTCGTTTATTGTTTATAAATCCAAATCGCATCGCAATGCCGTGAACAAAAAAGTGATGGCATATTTTGAAAAAAAATACGGCAAAGACCATATGCAAATGCCCTTCGACATGAAGCGTTTTACTTACGCTGGCTTTAAAGTTGAAGTGGGGATATAGCGAACGCGTTTCAAAAGAGTGCAGAAAATTATTGTACTTGTTAGTTTGGAGATGAGGAGGAAACAATGTTGAAATCAAATACGGTCTATTTACATCGCGTTTTACGTGCGCCGGTTGAAAAAGTGTATCGCGCTTTTTTGGAGCCGGATGCACTTACTCGCTGGATTCCGCCATTTGGGTACACCGCAAAGGTGCATGTGCTTGATGCGCGCGTGGGTGGTGGGTTCAAAATGTCGTTCACCAACTTTGGCACCGAAAAAAGTCATTCGTTTGGAGGAAAGTACCTCGAGCTAATTCCGAATGAGTTGATCAAACACACCGATGTCTTCGACGACCCGAATTTACCTGGAGAAATGCAGGTAACCATCACCTTTAAAAAAGTGCTCTGTGGCACCGAGCTAAAAATTGTTCAAGAGGGCGTACCCGATGTCATCCCACTTGAAATGTGCTACCTCGGCTGGCAAGAATCCCTCACCATGCTGGCCCATCTGGTGGAGCCAGAAATTTTGGATGAGATGTAAAAACAACCTCGATGCATGTCTTCATTTAAAAATTGTCTCTTCACCATTAGTTGTGTAGCAAATAAAAACATATGCACATTTCATTTCCGCAATTAACCTGGCTTTTCTATTTGATTTTGGCTTTTGTTTTTTTGCCCGGCATTTTTTATGTTCGCTATCATCGCCTGCCTTTTGTAGTTCCGCTCATTCCAAAAAACAAATATGACATAGTCGAATATCTTTACGCGCACTTGCATCTTTTATTTACGATTTTTATTTTCATCTGGCCACTCACAACAACATGGCATCCTTTTTTGGGAAGTATACTTTTCTTTTTAGGCTGTGCACTGCAAGTATGGTCTGTTATTAGCTTTGGCGCCAGTTGGAGAATTGGGCAAGACAGAAATGACACCGATTGCGAATTCGTGTGCAAAGGTCCGTTCCGTATTATGAGCCATCCCATTTACGTAAGCCTTGTATTCATTGCGTTTGGTCAAGCTATGCTCATGGGCATTGAGTGGCGTTCGGCAATACTTGTACTTGGAACACTGGCTTATATTTTTGTGCAAGCAAATGCTGAAACGAAGTATTGGAAGCGAAAGCAGAAGTAAAAACTTCCTCCGTTATTTTCTTCCTCCTTATTTAAAGACCATAAAATATCTTTTACTTATGCATTTTCAACACACGTTATTTTTCCTTGTTTTCCCCATACCTAAATCAGGGTTTCTCTGATTGTAGATTTTTTTCATTTGCTTATGAGAAACATGAACGCAACCCAATCAAAAGGAGCCCGCCATGGAATCACTTCAAGAAGTTTTTATTCATGAATTAAAAGATATGCTGCACGCGGAAAAGCAATTGGTGAAGGCTTTGCCCAAGATGGCGAAAGCTGCAGACAACGAACAATTACGAAAAGCCTTTCAGAGTCATCTTTCTGAAACCAAAAACCACGTCACGCGACTAGAAAAAGTCTTCAAGCTGTTTGACAAATCTGCCAAAGGAAAAAACTGCAAAGGCATGCACGGAATAGTAAGCGAAGGTGAAGAACTTATTTCAGATGAAGATAAAGGCGTAGCTCGCGACACCTCGTTAATTTGTGGAGCGCAAAAAGCTGAGCATTATGAAATTGCCACCTATGGAAACTTGTGCACCTGGGCAAAGCAACTTGGAAATCATGAAGCCCTCAAACTGCTGAAAGAAAATATGCACGAAGAAAAATTGGCCGATGAAAAACTTACTCAAATTGCCAAAGATATGATTTCGGAGCTTTCTCATAATGATGGCGGCTATCTGAGTTCGTAGTGAAACTTTTCTGATGAGAATCAGCTCAGTTTTTGATTATTGTCAGAGAGTTTTATTTTTTAAAACGATACATGTGATTGGCGTTAGGTTGTTTCTGTTCTTTCACAATTCAACAAACTTTAAGTCTCACTTTTAGATCGAAAGGTTTAAAAGGTAAATTGAGTCTGCAAGCAGCTGATGGCTATCCTTATTGCTAGCCACAGGTACAAACGTCACATCTGCTCAATGGGCGCGGCATCGTAGAAATACGAATAGACGGAAAAAGAAAAGGAACCTGGCCCCAAACCAAGTTCTGGGGACTTTTTCCGGGAACTTGCAGAGGGCTTCGGGAAAAGGGATGGTGAGGTTCCGACACAAAGGACTCACAATCGAACAATTGTTTTCATTTGCATTATCAACCGAGTGATCAATCGGCGTAAGTGAAAAAAGAGTTACGGTCCTTTTTCAAGATGCAGGATAACCCTTAAGGAAACGCAACAGCTTTCTGGGTACCTTCTTCGCGTTAGAGCAAAGTCGATAGACTTGGCATAGCATCTTTGACGCCTAAGTTTTACAAAACAAAAACTTCGAAAAGCGACAGAGAGCCTCACTCTGAAAAAAAAACAGGCCATCATTCTCACCCTTAATTGCAAGGTCTCATCCAAAGCATCTGCCTTTAGGTGGGTTACTTCGATGGGATCGAGTAGTTATCGCACTATGATGATTACGCCATTAGGTTTCAATTTTAGCAGTCAGATGCAAACATCTGAAAAAAGCAGACTCCCTCATGGAATGTTGCACAAAGGTAATGAGACTTCTGTTTACACTTTACCACCTCTGTTATTGGAAACAATTTTATGTGATGAAGTGAAAAGTCTGTGAGAGGTCCGGCCGCTCTGCATTTGCAGGGTGGCCGGATTTTTTTGATCAAGAGATTATCGATAATAGCTTTCGCGCGAACGCGCACCCTTTGACAAAAGCACTTGCCACACTTGAAGCGAACGTGCTCTGAAAGCACCCTCGGAAGTAAGCAAATAATATTTCCACATTCTATAAAAGCGTTCTCCATATTTTTGTTTCAGCTTTTCCCAGTGCTGATCAAAATTTTGAAACCATGCCATCAATGTTTTATCATAATCTGAACCAAAGTTGTGCCAATCTTCCATCACAAATAATTCCTCAATTGCTTCACCAATGTGCTTAAGAGAAGGAAGCATTGCATTCGGAAAAATATACTTCTGAATCCAAGGATCAATAAAATGAACCGATTTATTTTCTCCGATGGTGTGAAGAAGAAAAAGTCCATCATCTTTGAGAGAACGATGAGCTACTTGCATAAAGTGTTTGTAATTTTTTTGTCCGACGTGTTCAAACATGCCAATTGAGGCGATGCGATCAAATGTTTTGTGTACATCTCGATAATCTTGAATCCAAATTTCGATAGGATAATCAGCACATTCTTTAGTTGCTTTTCGGCATTGCTCTTCTGAAAGAGTTATCCCAACTCCTTTTACCTGATATTTTTCCACAGCATACTTGAGAAAACCACCCCAGCCGCAACCTATGTCTAACAGTGTCATTCCTGGCTTCAGCTCTAATTTTTTGCAGACAAGATCCAATTTATTTTCTTGGGCTTCATCCAACGTGGACGCATTTTTCCAATACGCACAGGAATAGATCATGCGCTTATCTAAAAAATGTTCATACAAATCATTCCCAATGTCATAATGCTTTTGCACATTTGAAAATGATTTTGGAATGCTTTGTTGGTTGCTCCATTTTGATTTCAAAATATCAAGCATCGTGCGCCACGAAATATTTTTTTGATCAAGCTTTGCCATTAAAACTTTGTTGATACACTCGTCAAGCTTATCGCATTCCCACCAACCATGCACATAAGCTTCACCCAAGCGAAGCATGGCTAAGCAGCTTCGCGTAAAATCTCTTATCTTGAACTTGAATATCCCAAGGCCGGCTTCCATTCACCACAACATCTGCTGCGAGAAAAAGTCCTTTGATTCTCTCAATGGCACCAGATGCCACTTCTTTCGCTTTGTTATTTTGAGAAATGTGAGAAATAATTTTATTTTTCGTTACTAGATCTTGAGTCGACATAAACAAACTCCTCTCAGAGCATTACCAAACACCGCCCGTAAAATGAGCCTCAGAGCGCCTCAGCCTAAGGCTGGTCAATTTGACCTTGCTCCTGCAACGGAGATCCCAGATTCACTTTCCCGTCTTCAGGAACTTGCCTAGGCTGAAAAACAAAGATGAGAACAAGAATCGCTGCAAGAACTAGAACAATGGTAAGCCATCGTTTATTCATAACCCCTCCTTTTGTGGAGGCTATCTTCATCCTCTTAAAAACAAATGATTTTCGTCAAAGAGAGAATAAACTTTTGTCATGGAAAAAGTTATTTTTTGGTGTCAGAAAGGTGTGCCGGGTAGATCAGCTTGAAACATGAGTCACATCATGGTTTTTTGTTTGTGAGAGTGCAGAGTGATGTGGCCTGTTCTAGAAAGAGAGGAACTTTATGATTATTCCACTTCAGATTACCTTTAAAGAATTGCCACACTCAGCTGCAATTGAAGCTGCTGTAAGAAAAAAAGCAGAAAAATTGAATAGATTTTCAAACCACATCATACGATGCCACGTGGTGATTGAAGCACTTCAACACCACCATCAACATGGAAATATTTTTCACATCAACATTTTGATTACGCTTCCTGGAAAGGAAATTATTGTCAGCCGCAATCCCGATCAACACCAGGCTCACGAAGACATCTACGTAGCCATACGCGATGCTTTCAATGCAGCAAAAAGGCAGGTACAAGATTACGTGAATGAGCAACAGGGAAAAGTGAAATACCACGAACTACGCACGGACGAACAGGAGAAACTATAGTATAGTCGATTTAATTTTGAATGAGACGTCATCCCCTGCCATTTTTCAAGGGGTTGCCGAAAGGAGTATTCTAGTGTAGGCATGAAGGTGCTATGGCTATCTTCAAACACAGAAGTGGACGAAGAGAAAATCAAGCACACGTGGGAATAAAAAAGACCTCCCACGCCATTGCAGAGCTACAGCAAAGAAACGCACGCCTCGGAAAACAAATCGGAAAAAATGAAAAAGACTTAAGCAAATTAAAATCTCGCTTTGTCTCTACGGTTTCCCACGAATTACGCACTTCACTGGATGGCATTCTCACTTCCGCCGCACTTATTGACCGCTATAACCAAAAGGGGAACCAAGAAAAAATAAACCAGCACATTCAAACCATAAAAGAATTGGTTCAGAACTTGGCAATTTTTTTGGATGAGTTTCTCTCACTGGAAAAACTGGGGAAAGGCCGCCTTGAATACAAGGCAACTTCATGTGAAGTTGAAACCTTTTCACCTGAGTTAAGAGATGAAATGCAAACACTGACAAAGAAAAATGAAACAAAAGGATTAGAAGAGCTAAACGTTCTTTCTCATCACAATTCTCTCATTCACTACAAAAAAATGAGCTCGTTTTTCATGAGGGCGATATTCCCCAACATCTTTTTTTCTTGGATAAAGGAAAAGTAAAAACATACAAGTCACATGATGATGGAAAGGAATATGTGACAAACTTATACAAGGCTGGAGATTTTTTTGGATATATTCCCTTGCTGAAAAACAGCGATCACACAGAATCTGCCATTGTTTTAGAGGATTCAAAAATTTGCAAAATTTCCAAAGAAGATTTTATTTCGTTGCTCTACAAAAACAAAGATGTTGCAGAAAAATTTATCGGTATGCTTTCGGGAAATATTGTTGAAAAAGAACTCCAGCTTTTGAGCCTCGCCTACAACACCGTGAGAAAGCGGGTTGCAGAGGCTTTGCTCACGTTGGAAACCCATTATCATGAAGATGGGGAAAAAAAATTTCACATCATGGTTAATCGAGATGATCTTGCCAGCATGGCGGGAACTGCAACTGAATCTGTTGTTCGCGCACTCGGTGAATTTAAAGCCGACAAACTTATCGAAGTACACGGCCGCACCATTATACTTTTAAACCCCGAAGCTCTGAAGAAAATCCACTAATTTTCTGCCGAAGTAATCTTAACTTCGTTTGTCATTCTTGTAATTCATTATGCTCAGCTTCTGTGGCTTTCTCCATTGCAGCACTTTTCTTCGCCAAGTCGTTTTTGGAAGAAAGAAACTGCCAATACAACTGACCGAAGACAGCAAGGATAACCAAAATAAGAATAATTTTTTTAATCATTTTTTTCTCCAAAAAATATGTGTGTGTCATCACGAGGAGATTGCCACAGCACAAAACACTTCGCAATGACAGTTCATTGACCTAACAAAAAAAAACGGCTCTCATCTTTCGAGAACCGTTTTGAAAAAACTTTTCTTCGTTTTTGATTCTTAAAACAACACACCCACTGAAGCTCCTGTTGAGAAATAGGAAGTGTTGGTGTTGTTTGTTTTGAAGCCGTGTGTATAGCGAGCATCCACGCCCAAAGTCATCCATTTGCACACTTCAAAATCAACACCGGCTCCAAAATTGAGACCGATGTCTAAATAAGTTGAATCGTTTGAAGGAGGCGAAACAACTAAGAATGCCAAGCCAGCGGGAATGACAAAGGGTCTGAAGCGACCAAGATTATCAAATCGCACTTTTGGATTCACACCAACATTCAACTCGGTGACATCAACGGTGCTGTTGTTTGTGCCAGCAAGCAAAGCGCTTGTGGTTTGTCTTACCAAGGCATGTGAAAACCGGGAATACTCAAGAAAGATCTCACCCGCAAGTGAAGCTACACCAGCTATTTCCCCCGGCTTCATCAATCCCAAATCTAAACCTGCTCCAACGGAAAACCCACCTTTTCCACCGTTTACACCAGCTGCCGATAAGGTATCGGTGAAAACTTCATTACCTCGAGATGTGATCAACCTGGAATAAGCACCTCTAAAAAAAACCTTATTATTCTTTTTCTCTTCAGCATGCTCACTCGCAAATGCCATGCTGGAACAAACACTTCCCAACGTTACTAACACTGCAACAACCACGAAACTAAAACGCACTTTGCTCTTCATCTTTCCTCCTCAATGTTGAAAATAGCATTTATTATTGAGGAGGCTTGTAGCTTTATAGTCCAGAGTTACTATGATGCACATCAGCTGCGCAGGTATTTGTAATCAGCTTGTCACTTCTGTTCTCTTTATGTTCATCCCATTCGTACGATGACATGATGTTTTACAAAAATACGTTCCAACGGGACAATACCGTCTGGCATCACTTTGCCGTCAAGCTCAACTGAAACAGTTCCGCTGTGAAGATGTTTTTTATTTTCCACTTTGATTTCGTAAAGCGCTTCGCCGTGGCGATAACTCATCTCAAAACCATCCCATGAAGAAGGAAGAACAGGAGCAAAGCTCATGGTCTCGGCGTTCACTTTGAATCCTAAAATATTTTCCAACCACACTCTGTACATCCATGAAGCTGAGCCAGTGTACCAAGACCAACCGCCCATGCCTTTTTTGCCTTCCAAGCTGTAGACATCCGCCGTAATCACGTAAGGCTCAACGCGATAGCGCTCTGCATTTTCTGTGGTCTGCGATTTTCGAATTGGATTGAGCGCATTCAACACTTGGACTGCACGATCTCCATCACCTTGTTTTGCAAGTGCCATCGCAAACCAAATGGCCGCATGTGTATACTGGCCGCCGTTTTCCCGAACGCCTGGAGGATAGCTTTGAATATAGCCCGGAGACGGAAGCGATGTGTTGAAAGGAGGATCGAGCAACAAAACCAATCCATCATCTTGCTGAAACAATTTTTCCCACACTGCATTTAATGCCGTTTTCACTCGCTCTGCATCGGCAGATCCACTTAAGCTTGCCCACGATTGTGAAAGGGAATCAATTTTTGCTTCTTGATTTTTGGCGGAGCCAAGCGGCGAACCATTATCAAAGTAAGCACGGCGATACCATTCACCATCCCAAGCTGAAGCTTCAATGTTTTCCAACAATGTTTTTCGATCAGCTTCATACTGTTCGCTTAGTTTTGTTTGCCCCACAGATTCTGCCATCGCAGACATCTTCAAAAAGATGTCCACCATAAACCATGCAAGCCAAACACTTTCACCTTTTCCCGCAGCGCCAACAAGGTTCATCCCATCGTTCCAATCTCCGGCACCCATCAACGGCAAACCGTTGGCACCAAAGTTTTTGCTGCACTTTACGGCTCGCTGACAATGTTCAAACAAAGATGCACGTTCCAGCGAAACTTCGGGAACAAGAAAATGTTCGAGTTGATCATCTTTAAGAAGTGGAGCATCCAAAAACGGAACAAGCTCATGCAAGATATCGTTATCGCCAGTCACCTGAATGTATTGCGCCACCACAAACGGCAGCCAAAGTAAATCGTCGGAAATGCGAGATCTAATTCCACCACCGCCCGGAAGATGCCACCAATGCTGAACATCCCCTTTTTTAAATTGTCGGCTTGCGGCGAGTAAAATATGTTCACGCGCTAATTGTGGATCGGTATACAAAAACGCCATCACATCTTGCAGCTGATCACGAAAACCATACGCGCCGCCCGATTGATAAAATCCAGAACGCGCCCATATTCTGCAACTTAAGGTTTGATACAGCAGCCAGTGATTCATCAAGATATTTATTTCAGGATCTGGCGTGGTAACAGAAAGCGCGTTCAAGCGTTTGCTCCACCACGTCTTTGTTTTTTTCAGCGCAATTTCCTGGGACAAGTCATCGCGATAATCTTCCAGTAAACGATGAGCTTCCTCTACAGAACCTGCCTCTCCCAGCAGACAAGCTATTTCACGTTGCTCTCCGGGCTCTAGGGTAATCATCAACTGCAAGGCGGCACAAGGATCGAGGCCCGCTCCCGTTTTTCCAGAAAGCGAAACTTTTTCCATCGCAAGAGGATTTCGAAGGCTTCGATTTCGTCCGATAAAAAGATTTCGATCTGCTTCGTACGAACTGAAGACATCACTTAGAGCAACAAATGCAACACGTTCGGGAAAATCGGGGTTGTAATAATTGCGCGCCAACAGTGCATTGGTATCATCATCCCACGTTGTCACCACATGCATTTGCGAGCTTTCGCGAGATTCGCCAAGCGTGAGCTCTACGTAATAGGTTAAAGACAAGTAACGAACGCGTTTTGATTCGTTGCGCAAAACAATTCGCTGCACTTTGATAGGGTCGTAAGCTTCGTCATCAAGAGGAACAAACACTGTCAACTCTTGCGCTATTCCGTGGCTGTTGTGCTCGAAAACGCTATAACCAGCACCATGCCGTGTGCGATATTCACCTTCTTCGCGAACAGGTGCAGCCGTTGGCGTCCAGTAGGTTCCCGTTTCTTCATCTCTCAGGTAAATCGCTTCTGACGCGGGGTTGAGAAGCGCATCGTTTTGCCACTGCGTGAGACGATTTCGTTGGCTATTTCCATACCAGGTAAATCCAGATCCCGTTTCACTTACAAGCGTTCCAAAACTTGGGTTGGCAATTACATTTACCCACGGAGCTGGAGTTTCTAAATTTTCTTTGAGCGTCACTACATATTCAGATCCGTCGGAAGTAAATCCACCAAAACCATTCACTGAAATTAATTCCATAAAAGGCAATGCCGATGAAGGATAACGAACTTCAGCTTTTGTGGCCACAAACGTTGCTTGATCAGCAAGTTTAAGCGACGAACTTAATTGCTGATGCAAAGTTCCTCTTGCTGCCACAATTACTATGTTTGCCACGGCGCGCAGCAAAACCAAATCTTCTTCAGACATTGCATCTCTGCGTTTTAAAAAGATGCTCCCCACTTTACTTTCACTCACATCATGCGAGTGAGAAAGAATGAGATGCTCAAGCTTTTCAAAAAGCGGATGTTCGTACGCCGTTGCTTCTTCACTCAAAATGACAAGATCAGCTTTCAAACCATGAAGCTGCCAATAAGCGTGAGCTTGCAAAAGTTGTTTGACCAAGTTGATATCCCTAGCATCACCAATGACAAGTAAGATGATGGGCAAATCGCCTGAAATAGCATGTTTCCACAAACTGCTTTGACCTTTTCTGTTTTTGGTAATGCGCTCTGAAGAAGAACGTAAAAGTGGATTAGGAAATAAAAGATGACTCGCCATTTGCTGAAAACGTCTTGCTTCATCCGCTTGGATGCGCAGCAAACGAAGCTCTAGCTGCGAAGCTGCCCACGCATAATCAATGGTTCTCTTCACCACCTGTGGATTGCTATATTTTTCGATGAGGTGTAAAACATGCTCCCTGCTTGTGTTTGCCGCCATGACCATAGAAACTTGAACACGCCTTCCCGGTGGAAACGTGAGACTTCGACGCAAACTAAAAATGGGATCTAACACAAAACCTTGGCTATTGCTGAGAGTGCCAACAGCTCCCAGTGGAGAGGCAAGCGAATTTCCGCGACCAATAAAAAGATGACGGTCTGTTTCAAATTGAAGCGGAGATTGTTTCTCCATTTCAGCATCATCAAAGGTAAAACGATGCGCTACGCATATTTGCGCATCATGCTGACTTCGCAATCTTCTGTAGGCAAGTAGCGCTTGATGCTTCTCAATATATTCTGTTTGAACAAACATTTTGTTGAAAGCGGGATGCTGCACATCTGCATTGTGCGGCGCTAAAGAAAGTTCAAAATAACTGGTAAGGTCAATGCGCCTGCTCTGCAGGGAATGATTGGTCAACGTTAGCCGGCGTATCTCAACATCATCATCTGGAGAAACCACCAGTTCAGTTTCCGTTTCAATATCATGATCAACTCGCTGAAACATAGCACTGTCTAAAGTAAAATTTGCGCTATAACTTTCTGGTTCCGTCTGAACGGGGTTATAGGTATTCGACCACAAATATTTTTTGTCGATGTCATGGAGGTAACAAAAACTTCCCCAAGCATCTTGCGTGCGATCAGATCTCCAACGAGTAATATCAAACTCTTGATACTTGCTATAGCCTCCTCCCGAATTGCTCACCATCATGGCGTAGCGGCCATTGGACAAAAGTTGTGTTTTTGGAATCGCTGTATCGGCCGTATCGAACTGGCTTATGGCCGGTGCCGGATCACTTGGGCTTGGCATCGAATAAATTCTCTCGCGCGTTGTAATGTGATGCAACGGCGGCTTCACCGGAATACATTCGTGCAACAAAGGCTCGAAGGCTTTCACTCGTTGATCAGAATGAAAACGCTGCTGCAAAATATTATCATGAAGAACATTGTTCAGCGCTAAAAGGCCCATGCCTTGATGATGCGCCATATACACGCGCACCATTCTTCCCACCATACTGCCTTCTTCGCGGCTGGACTTTCTGCTGAAATCCATTGCTTCAAAATATCCATAGTCACTCAAAAGTCCTCGGCGCAAAAGTCGCTTTAAATTTTTCACCGCTTTTTCTGGCGCCACTTGCAACGCCAATAATGTAGCGTAAGGCGCTACTACAATTTTGTTTCTAATTCCGCGTTTCAATCCAAGTTCAGGAACACCAAATGCGTGGTATTGATACGTTTTGTGAATATCCAAATCTCCAAAAGCCGATTCCGAAATTCCCCACGGAACTTTATGCTTGTCACCATAGGCAATTTGAATGGCAACAGCATCCTTGCTGGCCTTATCCAAAAGAGAATGGGGAAAGGAACGTTGAAAAAGCAGCGGCATCAAGTATTCAAACATGGTACCTGTCCAACTGAGCAATGTTCTGTGTTTGCTGATCACACCGTAAGGTCGATTCATTGCAAACCAATGCTCAACCGGAACATCGCCTCTTGCAATGGCGACAAAACTTCCAAGCCTCGCTTCACTTGCCAAAAGATCGTAAAACGCGCGGTCCAATCTGCCTTCGGAAACATTATATCCAATGGAAAAGAGTCTTCGTTCGGTATTGTAGAGAAATTTCATGTTGGTTAATTTTGTAACACTTGAAATCATTTCTTGTATTTCTTCAATCTCGGCTAAGCGTTGCCGCGCCTTCGTTTCAGCCTGACTGATTTTTTCTAACACTTCATAAATCCATGCATTACCTTCTTTTTTTGCTGCTTCTGCAGACAACTTTAATTCTTGCATCATGGCTACATTACCTTGTGCAATATCTTGCAAAGAAGGAGAACTCGCATCAGGAAAAATAACTTCACTTTCTTCTCCAAGATGTTCTTGGCTTCCTTTTGCAAGCCATCCAAAATATGAGTTTGCAATCTCTAACGCTGATTTCATCTGACTTTTAAGCTGATCCATCCAATACAAAACATGTTCATACTCAGAAACGGCTGCGCGATGTTTTTCGAAAAAGTGCTCAAACTGTTCAGATGAAAGGTGAAGGAGTGAAATTATTTTTTCTTTTTGATACGGAGGATTTTCCCACATCTTGCACATTGCCTGAAGACCATATCCATCCCAGTGGCTGACATCAGCATTCAAAACTGCATCTTGAAGTACATCTGCAGTATCGCACAAACCACGAAAAACTTTCTCATCTAAAAGTGGCTTACTCTTCAGTTGCGAAAGCCCTTCATTTAACGTCCAAAGCGAGGCAAGAAAATTTCCACTATCTACAGTAGAAACGTAACGAGGATTCAAAGGCTCCAAAGTGTTCAGGTCATACCAATTTAACAAGTGACCTTCATAACGCTGAAGCTTGTTGATGCTTTTCATGGTTTGCATCAGCTTAAACACAAGCTCATCAAGCGTAAGATAGCCGAAGTCGTAAGCGCTTAATGCACTTAGCATCCACAGCCCAATGTTGGTGGGGCTGGTTCTCATGGCCAACTGATTTTGATACGAAACTTGATAGTTGTCGGCGGGAAGCCAAAAAGTTTCCTCTTGAACGAAACGAGAAAAATAACGCCACGTACGTCTGGCTATATTTCTGAGGAACAAACTGTTTTGTTCAGAAAGAAGATACTGAGGAGAAACTTGTTCTTGTTTACGGTTTAGCAGGCATCCCACTATTGGTAAGCTTGTCCACAGCAGCAACACCAGGTACGCGGAAAAATGACTGAACGCCTGAACATATCGCAAAGCCAAAGCAGCAAGAATGCTTAAGCCACTCAAACTCAACATGGGCATCATCATGTGAAAAAAAACATTGTCCGCACTTTTTTGTTTTTGTTGCGCTGAACTCCATTCCAAAAGATAACGATGAGAAATACTGCGTCGATAAACCACACGAGCAATGGCATCCAGAGCCAAAAAGGCTTCGTATGGAAGCAAAATAAATTGAATAAGCTCGCGCAGAAGATTATGGCCAAAGCGAGAAAGCGAAACTCCCTTTAGCGCGCGGCGGGTTGTCATCCAGGTAAACATTTGCGCTAAAGAAGAAAACGTACATTGAGCAAACACAATGGCCGCGGCAAACAAAGCTGCGCGCGGAGAATGTATCCAGGAAACAAACAACAAGACTATGTTTGAAAGCGGCAACAAACTGCGCCGCAAATTATCAAAAATTTTCCAGCGTGAAAAAAGTGAAAGTTGATTCTTTTTTTTTCCTCCCCCAAACTGCGGCACCTTTGGTTTGAGCCAATCAACAATTTGCCAATCCCCGCGAATCCAGCGATGACTGCGTTTGCTGTACTGCACATAATTTTGAGGGAATTCATCATAGAGTTCAATATCAGTTGCCAAGCCCACACCTACGTGTTCGCCCTCGATTAAATCGTGGCTCAAAAGCCAGCTTTCGGGAAAACGATTTCTCAACACTTTGCTAAAAGCGCGAACATCATAAATTCCTTTTCCATGATAGGAACCTTTTCCCGACAAGTCTTGATAAACATCAAACACCGCACGAGAGTAAGGATCGACACCAACTTGATCTGAAAAAAGTTTTGCAAACGGAGAACCCGTAGCGCTTGGCAGAGATGAACTTACTCGCGGTTGGATAACAGCATAGCCATCAGCAATAGCGCCTGATTCATCAAACTGAACTTGATTCAGCGGATGAGCCAGAGTTTCAACCATTCTTCTGGCTGCATTATGTGGCAAACTTGTATCGCTATCGAGGGTGATGACAAATCGAATATGCGAAAGATGATCTCCATTTCCAACGTAGACTAAATCACTTGCGGTGGAAGACCTTGTGCCATCCAGCAAACTGTTGAGCTCTTCAAGTTTGCCGCGTTTTCGCTCCCATCCCATATATTTTTTTTCCGATTCACACCACGTGCGTTCACGATGAAAAAGAAAAAAATGGCCAGCGCCATGACGTTCATTAAGTTCTTCAATGCAAGCAACTGCTGTCTGTAATAAACTTTCATCCTGGCTAAGATGGGGAACATCGGCATCAATGTAATCACTAAACAAACTGAAGAGTAAGTTTTTTTCCTTATTTGCTAAATAGCGAATTTCTAGTTTTTCTACTTCTGCATGAATGGTTTCTTTATCCACCAACATCATTGGCACCACAATGAGGGTTCGAAATTCATCGGGAATACCTTTGAGCTTGAAGTTCATTTTTGAAAGAACGCGAAACGGAAACGTCCTCATAATAATATAATTTGTCACATCGAGTGACAGCTGGCTTAGTGGTAGCAAGAGCAAGAGAGCAAAGAGAAATGAAACAGAAGAAGAAAAAGGTGAAAAATCAAAAGAAAAAAGAATCCCAAAAAAGAGGACCTCAAAAAAACTGATGGTCAATAAATAAACTGAAGTATGATGACGATAAATCCATTGAAAAAATCGAAATCGTTTTTTCTCACGACCTGAGATTGTTTTTACTAAATATTTTCTTCCCTTTCCAAGCAAATAATATCCAACATGCGTATCTTGTTGCTTGAATTCTGATTCATCAGCAGCTTGTTGTGCAAGACGAAGAACTTGTTTTGCCACTTGCTCTTCGGAAAGCGCTGAACCGCGATGCAGGTCTTCAATGGCCTGGCGATAACGATTGCGAGTGGTGAAGTCCATTGCAGCATACACTTCAGCGGGATCTTTCCTCAAAATTATTTCCACCACACTTAATTGTTCAAAACAATCTTTCCAATCAAGCAACCCAAGCTGACGAAGGCTGGTAAAGGCTTTCCCGATGGAGACATGATCTTTTGCCTGACGCTTTTTCTCATGTACCTTAATTTCGTGAAGTGATTTTTTAAAAATGCGCTCAAGCCAATTTTGCACAGACGATAAAATATCACCTTCATCATAAAGATAATCGATAAGCTGAGAGGCAAAATAAGTGCTGGGATTGGAATTGTTTTTGATGAGCTCGGAAAGAACTAAAAAAAGCATCGCGGGCGCACGTCTATTTACAACGATGAGCCTATTTGCCCAGTAAGCAGCTTCATCTCTTTCGCGCAACTCTCTTGAGGCTTTGAGTGCAATATGTTGAAGGGCTTCTACAAGCACAATGCGAAGCGTTTGCGGAAGAGCCCATAATTCCGCAATCGATAGAGGTGAAATATGTTGATACGATTTAAGAAAGGCAAGAATATTTTCTTGATCCAAATGCAAATCGGTATGCGACAACAACTCTTTGGCAATTCCATAAATACGCGGATAGCCGCGATAGTTCTCACTGAGCAAGGCGGGAAACTGTTGATAGTAGCGCTTTGTCAAGTTGAGCTGAACATCACGCACATTACTTTCCAAAACGTACTCGTTATCAAGAAGCCACTCTGCAACAGGCGACACACTTTCTTCAGTTCTACTTGCTTCCAACAAATTTTCGCAGATGCGATGAATCCAGTTATAATTTTCTTCAAGCTGCTGAAGGAGTTTTGTATCGGCAAGCGGCTCGAGATCAAGCTGATGATCCATTGCCAAGCGCTCTGCATGTTCTTCAAGTTGTACCAGCGTTAACACAACACCCGCACTCCACGCATCTTTAACCAAAAATTCCGACTTGGGATGAAGGACAAAAATGGTAATGGGTATTTCAGTATTTTCCAGAAGAAAGGCTTTTGCCGCACCCAATTTTTTAACGGGAAGTTGCACAATCAGAATTGTTTCGCCCGCAACCAAAACACTTGAATGTTCCTGAATCAGTTTTGGAGAAACACCAAAACGTGATCGCGTTACGGAAAGAAAAGTGATCAACGCTCCAAAAATGCCCGCCAGAAAAAAAGCTAGTGGCGGTGAAAACCAACTCGGAATGAGCGCTGGGAAATCAAACGCAATCCAAAACCCAAGAAGTGCACCTAAAAGAAAGGCGAGAAGGCTAACGTAAATCCGCTGCCGGGGAAAAGAATCCCAAACTTCAAGCTGCCCATCGCTTCCCTTGCTAATCCATGCAAGACGCTTGTATCCGCGTTGCTGCATTTTTTTACAAACGCTGCGGGCTTCATGTTTTTTCGTAAAATATCCAAGGAGTGTGCCTGTTTTCATGCGAAAGACACTATCCACAAAGGGGATAGAGCGCAAACAATACCGCTGCCAATTTTACCGCAAGAGAACTTATGTTCAAAACGGTCTCAACTTTAAGCTGTTTATCACTTAGAAAAATTTAAACTGTATTCAGTATACTTTTCTCACTCAACTTTCTGCTTTACAGATGAAAGATGAGAACTTAGGCATTTCGTTCGTTATGCACCAAAGGTGCTTACAAAGGGGTTTGTATGAAGATGAAAAAAATAATCACCACCACGCTCCCAGTTTGCTTCATGTTTTTCTTTCTGCTGAGCTCAACTGTTTTGGCTGACACGATAAGCTATCCTGGAGATGCCCCTTGTAACGGAACACTTCAAGATTGTATCGATGCAGCTGCAAATGGCGACACCATTGAACTTGCCACAAACAATCGCATCAACGAATCGTTAACGATTAAAAAATCTATCACCCTCACCACGGCAAGTGGTTTTGCTCCAAAACTAGGAAGCACCACAAGTTTGATTCCAAAAATTATTGCTATTGAAGATGACGATGAAGCCATTATGGTTTCATTCACACATCTTCTTTTCGATAATGCCGTCGTCGAAGTAAGCTTTAGCCTTTTCGAAGGCAACAGCTTTACCATGCAACATTCTACCTTGAGCAATCCGGACGACCACAACAATACTCATGGTATTGATTTAAACCTGCGCACTTCTTCAACCATACTTTTGCAGCACAACACCATTCTCTCTTCAGGAGCGGGCCTTAACGTGTTGGGTTCACTCAATGAAAACAACACTGCTTCTGTTTCTCTTTTCGGAAATAGAATCAGCACCACCAACAACTCCGACTATAATTACCAAGGCATTCGAATTGATAATACTTTTAAAGGCGAGTTCAATGTCGACATTCAAAGCAATGTCATTCACAACATCGGTGGCTGCAATTGCGGCGGACCAGCCGGAGTTGAGATTTATCAAGATGCTGTTGGCACTGCAAACTTCAACATTCTGAACAATACTTTTGAGAGTATTGCTGGCAATGGAATTATCATCAATACTTTAGATTTTAGCTCTGGACTAACGCTTGTAAACATTTTCAACAACACTGTGAGCAATGTTGAAAACCTAGGCATTTCACTTCCTGATGCCGATGCAAATCTCATTATAGTAAGTGACTACAATAATTTTCACCAAAACCAAAACGGTGAAGAATGGGGAGATTACGAACCAGGAGACAACAACCTCGCTGTTGATCCTCTTTTTATGAACATTGCTCAACAGAACTACAGACTTCAAACAAGCTCACCTCTCTTAAATGCAGGAAACTCTTCTGTAAGCGGTCTTCTTTTTTCTTCCGTTGATGCTGCAAATAGCAACCGAAATGTGGGTGCTGAAATTGACCTTGGTGCATATGAAGCTGCAACAGACTTACAACTTTTCTTAAGCATTTCTGCAAACACTGTAACGGTTGGCGATGAGCTTTCTGCCACTGCTCAAATTATCAACAACGGCCCAGATGCAGACACAGCAAGCTTTAGCGGGAGCATCACTTCTGGAAAAATTCTTTTTACAGAACCTTCACAAGGAATATGCAACAACACCGACACTGAACTTACGTGCACTTTAGGAGAAATTGCAGATCTAGAAAATGTCACCATCGCCATCACGATTGAAGCAACCGAAGAAGGCTTACTTTCTTTTAACGCCAACACTACCGGAACAAGGCCAGATCAAGATCTCACGAATAACTCTGCTTCAACCGGAGATATTGACACGAACCTTGTTACAAATGGAATAAATGCTTCAGGAACAAATGGCGGAGGCGGTTGTCAGCTTGGAGTAAATACAACGCAGGCAACTCCACTCCAATTTTTTCTCTCTGTTATGGGAGCAGTGTTGTTGCTTGGCAGCTTCAAACGAAAATTGCAGCGATAATCTGGGTCATCCCCGCATGCTGTTAGCGGGGATCTCATCGATCAATTGTCAGAGGAGATTGCCACATCTGCCTTTGGCAGATTCGCAATGACAAAACAAAACTTTTACTCAACGTTCATGAGCACCAATATCGGGGCCAGCTCCTTGTGGCCTTGCCACTTCGAGCCGATCAACACTTACACTTTCTTCTGGCAAAGCTTGATCTACAGCAGGTGAAGCAGCATCAACAGTAAGCGCATTTCCTACAAGATTGTTAAACAAAGGATCTGCGCTGATGTTTCCTGAAATAGTACTTGGATCATCTGCATCAAAACCAACTTTACTATTAAGGTCTTCACTCGTTCCAATAGGATTATTCCCAGCGGCTGCAAAATCATAATATATGGCAAGATCACATGAAGAATTCAGATGAATCAAATTATTTTGAAAGGTAAGCGGACTTGCAGCATGCACGCCTTCTGCACCTGCACTGTTATTAAACTCATACAAACCAAACACATTACATCCCGCCAGCGCTTCTTGATGAACCGAAATAAGATTGTTGTTCACGCGCTGTGCTCGATGTGCCAAAAAATGTTCCACGAACGCATCAACATCAGCATAACTTAAAATAATTCCTCCCACATCATTTTCAACATTGTTCAGAAAAATGCTGTTATGAAGAATATCACTTTGAGACATCATGCTAAAAATACCGCCGGCAAAACCAGAACCACCTTGCGTTGCATAGATTTCATTATTTACAATACGTGAACTTTCTCGCGCGAGCCAAACACTGATACCCACAAAACTTCCTATGTTACCGTGAAGAAAAATGCGGTTTCCTTCAGCTTGTAACAATTCTGAAAAAGTAAGCTGCTCTTGATTGACATCTGCAAATGAAGGAGTGAAATAGGAAAGCCCCGTAGAAACAGCTGTGACACTAGAATGCTCGCCAGAAAAATCGAGGTTGTTCTTCAAAGATCGAAGTGAAAATCGTGCGCGTTGATCAGTAGCGTTATCGTCATTTTTATTATTTTCATCATCAGTTACAGAAATTCCAAAGTGGCTTTCAGAACGACCCTCACTTGTCATTTGATTCTCTTGAAGAACTACTTCTAAATTTCCTTCAGAATTTATTTCAGGAAACGCCAACACAATAGCGTTATAGCCCTGAGGAAGTGCCGGCCCAGCAACATCTGTGCCTCGGTTCGTAAAAATGCTCTTTCGAAAGCGAACCGTGAAATCAGTGTTTTCCGCTGTTTTTGTAAGCAGCAGCGCATTGACCGCGACGTTTCTATTTACAGTTGGAGCAAGCAACTCGAAATGAGAATTCGAAACTTCAAGATTTGCATTACTCGCAATAAAGTTGAGTTCATTTTGTTCACCTACAACATGAAGCGCATCGATAGTACTCGTTGTGTTTTGCGCCAGGAAGGTAATGCGAAGATTTTGATTTCCCGAATGAAGCTCCAAAGGATACGTAAGTGTTGCTGGCACACCCGTAATATCGACAAGGTTTGCAGTGAAGTCGCGTGATCTTACACCATCTTCCAATAAACCATATCCTCCAAAAAGATTTATATTATTCTCAAGCGTTACATCTTCTGCATAGACACCTTTCACAAGATGCACATTCCGGCTCCCCTCTGGCAACGCTGCAGCAAGGTTTAGCGCCTGCGCAATATTTTTCACTGGGCTTTCAAACGAGCCATCGTTTGCATCTTCACCTTCATTGGCAGACACCCAAACTCCTTCTGATTTATTTCCATCTATGCCATCGCAGTTGCTATCGGTGATCGCATCGTCAGGAAGATCAGCTGCGCCAGGGAAAATGGCAGCGTCTAAATCGTTGCAGTCGAGCGTGTTTTCAACCGTATCACCATCGGCATCTGTGTCTTCGCTGTTGATAATACCATCTTGATCGAGGTCATCATTTGGCCCCAGTCCAATTGCAAGTTGTACATTTGAAGAAGCTCCACCGCAAGAAGAGCAGCCTGCAGAAAAAAGAAGGGCACAGACAAAAAGAACGGAAAAGAAACGGAACATAAATACTCCTTTGAAAATGGTAGATTACTGCCAGGAGCGTACTTCTTTTTTAACGCCGAAACCACAAAAATAAATATAGGCAACAGCAAACACAGCAATAACAAGCATTTAAAGGCTCTTCTCATCTTCTGGCATGGCTTTCATTTTTCTTATGGCTACAGCTGGAAATGCACTTAAAAGCGAAATGAAAACAGCAGCACAATATGGCAATGCTTGCACCAACAACACCACTACCCACACATGCATATCTATGCTTGTAATGCCCTGATGACGTAGAAGCAAATAGGCAAGCGAAAAAAGCACGCAGACAAAGAGCATTTCTTCTCTCACGCTTGAGAGCGCCCGCAAAAACGCATGGGGGCTAGCATTCTTAGGAGTTCGAAAAAACGGCAAGCCTTGGGTAAACAGGCCTTGAAGAACAGCACTTGCAATGGTGTGAGAAAGCGCAATGCCTGCAAACAACGCTCCTGCTATCTGAAGCAATCCACATCGCATTCTGCGCTGATAGAGGTAAATAAGTTTCCCCAGTTTAAACACAAAAAGAAAAAGGGGCAGAAAAGAAAATTCCAACAAAGGAGGATCGATGTGCCTTGGAAAAAGCAACATGGCCATGCTCCAAAAAATAGCCAAGCCATTAAACACAAAGTTGGCTGCATCTGCCATCCACGGCAACCAACCCGCAATAAAATGATAGCGCTGTCCAAACGTAAGCTCTGTTTTTTTTTCGCCCAAACAAAGCTGAAAAATGCTTTCGCAAAATTTGCATAGAACCATATGCCCATCTTAGTCGCTGCTTTTTGAAATCAATAAATGTGTCGGGGATTAAACCTGTTCCGTATGTTTTTGGAATATACAAGGCTTCATATCCATGTTCGAAAATATTGAGACCAAGTTCAGCATCTTCGGTAATGCACCACTGAGCCCACTTTCCCACTTGGAGCAACACCGATTTTTTTACTAAGGTCATCGTGCCATGTTGAATGATGGCATTGCGTTCATTTCGTGTCATCATTCCAATGAAGAAGAAACCGCGGTACTCTGCATAGCAAGCGGCTTTGAAGGCACTCTCGTTGGCATCGCGATAATCTTGTGGCGCTTGCACAATGGCAACTTTCTCATTTGAAAATTGTGGAACTAAATCGCTTAGCCAATTTTCGCTCACCACATAATCACTATCAATCACTCCAATAATTTCTGCTCGCTCATCTGTTTTTTCCAAAGCAAAATTAAGCGCGCCCGCTTTAAATCCCTTCAACTCATCTACATGAAAAAACCGAAAGTGTTTTCCCAGTTGAGCGCAATGTTCTTTCACTGGCTTCCAGATCGCTTCATCTTTTGTGTTGTTATCAACCACAATCACTTCATAAGCAGGATAGTTTAAACGAGAAAGCGCAGACAGCGTTTCCATCACCATTTGCGGCGGCTCATTGTACGTGGGAACATGAAGCGAAACCATGGGCAAAGGGTAATCACCAGCATCATGCACTTCCAATGGCCTTCGCCATTTTCCAAGCCACATTGCTTCTGCCCATTCATGCGCTTCGGTTAAAATAACAACCACAACTCCCACCATGCCGGTGAGCACCAAAATTCCTACCACTATAGACGTAACACTTAAGTACTGCTGAAAATATTTGTACACAATCCACACGGCGATGGTGGCCAAAAAATAAGCGATAACCGCAAGAAAGCTTCTGCCGCGGGTTTTAAGCGTGGCACTGTCTGTTAGAAGGAAGGTAAGCAGAATAGCAGCAATTAAAACTGAAATACCTGCCAAGGTTTGCCAATCTGGAATGGCAACAATGGGTGCAGTAAATGAAAACTTTTGATTTCGCTCAACATCATACACTCCCCAATAGGCTCCAACTGCTCCTTCGGTTTCTTGCTTCCACGGTTGGTCGAAAGCTTCCATCACATAATAAATATAGTTTTCTTTTTCGGCTCTTGCCAAAAATCGACGAAGAAAAATAGCTTCATTGGAAGGAGACGCAACAGCAGAGCCACGAATACGGCCATTGCTAGGCCAGCCAACTTCACTAATCACAATGGGCTTACGAGGAAATTGCTGTTTTAATTTTTCCATTAAAGAGACGATGTAGTCTACTGCAAGATCAAGGTGAATCCCTTCCCAATAGGGAAGCATGTGCACCGCAATAAAATCTACATGTTCTGCAAGCTCAGGATATTTAAGCCACACATGCCAAGGCTCGGCAGTGCTGACGGGAACTTGAAGTTCAGAGCGAGCCTTGTCTAAATAAGGAATAAGTTCTTCAACCGTAACATCGCCGCGAAGCAAAGCCTCGTTCCCCACAATGGCACGCACAACATTGTTATGCTTCGCTGCAACGTCAATAAGTTTCCTTATTTCCAAGTCGTTATTTTCCAGCCTCGTATCAATCCACGCTCCCAGCGTTACATTCAGCTGATGCTTTTCTGCTAATTCTGGAACATGCACAAACGCTTCTTCCATTGAATACGTACGAACGGCATGCGCTTTTTTTGAAAGCAATGCTAAGTCAGCTTCAATTTCCTCTTTGCTCGGAAAGACTTGTTCTAAGGGGCTTTGCTCCATTCGTATGGGAGAAAAAGAAAATCCTTGAACGGCCGCGGGCCAAGCAGGCTCTTGCTCTGGCCGGTAAAAATATCCCCACAAGCACAAGGTGAGCAAGGCAACGGAAAGTCCAACAATAGTATTTGCTGCACTAAAAAATTTTTTCATGAAGGTCTTTTTCCTGTAGATGAGATGCTTTCTGTGAACGAAGAAAGTGGCGGAAATATAACACAGTCAAACTCCTGCGATGCAAGAAGTTTTCTATCAGCGTTTTTAAATTCCCTTTTCTTTTTTTATCACTTTACATTATACATGCTCGCATGGATCTTTCGCACCTTGTTCCACAACAACCAGGCGATGAACTTTTGCAAATGGCGCACTCATTTGGTTTGGGGCTTATCATTGCTGGTATTATGTTTAGCATTGTGGGATGGGGCTCTTGGCGTTATGGCCGAAAACGCCAGAGTGGAAGACATATGCTGCTTGGCGTTACCCTTATGATTTACCCCTATTTTGTAAGCAGCCTTCCCCTTTCACTCCTCTTGGGTTTTGTGCTAAGTTTTTTTATTTTTTGGCCTCCACTTTAAGCAACATCAAAGGATATCATCATGAATTTAAAAACACTCCTTCTTTTTATTTCGCTTTTGCTTTTTGGCAGCATCACTTATGCTGCGCAGATGAATACACATCCTTCAGGCTTAAAGTATCTCGACGAAAAACTTGGAAACGGCACAACTGCTATCAGCGGAAAAACAGTTGTGGTGCACTATATCGGCTGGTTGAACACCAACAATGCTAAAGGCCAAAAGTTTGATAGCTCAGTCGATCGAGGCCAAGCTTTTGTGTTTCACCTTGGCGCTGGCCAAGTTATTCGCGGTTGGGATGAAGGCGTTGCTGGCATGAAAGTGGGCGGAAAACGCACCTTGTATATTCCATCTGCTCTTGGCTATGGAAGTCGCGGCGCGGGAAATGTCATCCCTCCAAATACAAACCTCATCTTTGATGTTGAACTTCTTGAAGTGAAGTAGGCTTTTCTTTGTCACCAGCGGGAATCCAACAATTCAACCATTTTGCTGTCATCCTGAGTGCAACGAAGGATCTCCTCTGACAATCCTAAAACCGAGATCACCACGTCGCTATGCTCCTCGTGATGGGCATAATGGCAAAAAATGTGTGCTCGAGTTACCACTATCCTAAATAAATTCAAATAGTTGTTGATACTAAATTCAAACTGGTTTCAATTTCAACTATGAAACCTAAAAAAACATTGTCCTCTTT
>Ga0210005_1000548_pt1 | contig 29126 bp, 24 predicted proteins | sample CryGey02umfilter_3_FD_183961 | JGI IMG/M metagenome (GOLD analysis project Ga0210005, IMG submission 183961) | Groundwater microbial communities from aquifer in Utah, USA - Crystal Geyser 4/9/14 0.2 um filter (SPAdes) (version 3) | ecosystem: Environmental > Aquatic > Deep subsurface >... | reverse complement strand
TTATTCAAACGACAAAAGTCCCGACGCGCCATTTCGCACAACGTCCCGCACTTTGCGATGTTGTTGCGCGGTAAAATATAGCGCGAAGCGCTTCACCGCGCAACAATATGGGCGTAGCGACCGCAGGGAGCGAAGCCGCAAAGTGCGTGTTATGTGTTGTAATGAAAAACAAAGGCCGCGATTTAGCGGCCTTTAATCTTCTGGGATTGCGACAAAATTAACCTAAATTTGCTCTATCAGCTACTTCCTTGATGACACGGCCGACAACGGCTCGCACATCTTGGACTCGTTCGTCTTCAACACGTCTTTCCAATTCTTGAGAGCCAAGATCAGCTTCACCTGGGAGAGTTACGGCACCACGTTCACCTGTTTCATTTAGAGCAGATATTACTTGGCGATATACCCCGTTGTCAGAGAGCCGTTGTCGGTCTACTGGTGTAAACCGTTCCATTTCTCCTTCAACGATTGATTTTATAGTTTCTGCCATATTGTTAATGGTTAGTGATTAAAAGGAATGTATTTTAAGTATAACAGTTAATTTTGTCAAGCGCAATTCCAGAAGATTTCAAAATGCGTTAGCATTTTGGGTTTTCATTATTGCACATAACGTTCCTGAATAACTGAAGTTTGGTGGCGGTATAATTTGGAGCGAAGCGACATATCGCCGCCAAATTTGAGAGAACGAACGGAGCGTAGCGGAGTGAGTGAACCAGTTATTCATTGTTAGGCGTTGTTTCGCGCCCGTTTTTACATGTTACTTAAAGCTTGTCCAAGCATATAAAAAAGAGCGGCAAATATTATTGCAAGAACAACTCCGGTGATCATGAGTGCTTTATTTTTCTTGATAATACCTACGACAAATATAGTGATTGCCGCTACCAGTATGAGAAGAAGTAATATGCTCACATTTTTTAGTTTAATGATGAATTAGCTTTATGACTAGGGCGCGAAATTTTGCCTAACTACTGATTATGCGAACTCTCTTCGCATAATCAGGGGACGCTTTTTACTTTAGCATATTTGCTCTACTCCTCAGCAGCTCTTCCAGTTTTTTAGCTACCTTCCAGGTGCGGGCGGTGACTTTTACTCTTAGTACTTTCTCCAAATTGATTGTGCGTCGTTGCCCATCGTACTTTTTGAGTAACGGTAGTAGAGGACTTTTTCTTTTAGGCTGAACTTGTACTCCTCGCCGGCTAGTTCTATGAGAGCTTTGGCGGGTGCTGCAGTGTGCTTCGCGGAGAGAAAGACCAAGTGGCAGCGGTCTCGGCCTCATGAAGCCCCCGGACATAAACGGTGTTATTTGGACTTATTTGCCTATGTTTATTAATTTACTTTGAAGCTGAACATCATTCCTGCCTCAAGGTGCTCGGCGATATGGCAGTGAGCCATCCATGTGCCTGGGTTTGAGGTATCGAGGAGAATATCAACCGTCTCGCCGGAAGGTATAAACACGGTATCTTTCCACACAAGATTTGTCTCTTTTTTGCCGTTGCGTTCCAAGACAAGAAACCGCTGGCCGTGGAAGTGCATCGGATGTTGCATCGGGTGCATCGAATTTGGGTCATTGAAAATCCTTATCTTGACGGGCTCTTCGCGCTTAAACACCCAATCGATATCCATGTTTTCTTTGCCGGTTGCTTGGTCTATAACTTTCCATTTGATTGAAGCAGTATCGGACATCTGATTCATCGCTTGGTTCTCGTCCTCCCATTCTATACCTCCTTCCGTGCTTATTATTTGGCCGCCGTGCCCCATGCCCTGCATGTTCATAGTGTTACTCCCCATATCAATGGAAAGTTTAATCTCCTTATCCGGCGTTCTATCAAAATACTGCCGCAGAGGCGCGATGCTTTCTGATGTATCGTCATGCGTGTGAAGCTGATTGAATTCTGCTGCATAGGAGACCTCAACGGAATCTGCGCTTACGTTGACTGTGCCGAGGGTATAGGTTTTGTGCGGTGTTTTGTTTTGGATCAAAAATGCTCCGGCTGTATCAAACAGCGCTTCAACTATGGCACGCTCTGAAGGGCCGAGTATTACTGAATCTGCCCACTGATCCTTTTCGTATGCGCCGCCGTCTGCTCCCACCAACTTCATCTTTGCTCCGCCAGTGGCGAAGTTGAATGGTCGGGTGTTTGCAGAATTAGTTATATAGAAACGAACGACCTCTCCTTTTTTTGCGGAAAGAGCGTAGTCGGTCTCTCCATTCACGAGCATGATGGTGCCAAACCTGCCCATGAGCGTACGATCAGCTTCTTGCTTGCTCAAAATAATCTCGCCATTCTCAATCAAAATATCGTCTAAGAACAGAGCGACTTCATGGTTCACCGGCGACCAGTAGTCAGTATTTTCCGGAACGACAAGATAGTTTCCGTAGAGTCCAAGTTCCTGCTCGAAATCTTCTCTCACGTGTGGGTGATACCAAAACATGCCAGCATCGGGAAACGTGAGTTTATAAGAAAATATTTCGCCCGGCTTCATTTCTTTCTGTGATGTTTGTGCTCCGTCAAACGTATTGTCCATTCGGACGCCATGAGAGTGGAGAAGCGTACTCAAATCAGTGCCGTTTTTGAAGTCGATCGTTATTTTCGCTCCTTGGGCGACTTTAATAAGTGGTCCTGGGATTGAACCGTTATAGGCAAGCATCCCGTATTCCTTGCCGTTTATATTCTTTTTGACGTAGCTTGCGGTGAGATCATAGATATCGCCATCCTTAAGCTCCACAGTTTGTGTCGCCGAAGCGAGAGGCAGGCCTTCGGTATCCGTGCTCGCATACTCGCTTCGTACCAGCGAAGCTGAATCGTTTTGCGAAAAAAGAAACGCTCCTCCTATGATGACCACCGCAACACCCAGACTAATGCGAAGATACTTTTTATTCATATGAGGGCGGGATAGGCTCTGGAGGTATTAGAATGGCCCATACCACTCATCAGCTTGATAGAGTGCGTCGTCGTTGGCTCTCTCTCCTTCGTAGTGTATGTAGAATGAGTAGCGGATCCCGGGTGAAACGTAGATCGTATATCCGGCGGGGAGGTTCTCGATGTCGGTACGTTGAGTGTACTGATTCAGATTCGTGGGGACGCCGGCGACTTTCCTGAAACCTGCCTCGGCCAAGATAATCATGTGCTTGTAGGCCGACCCAACATTGCTGTCCTCAAACTTTTCCTGAGCTTTCATGAACCGGAGTAGCTTACCTGAAAGAAGATCGTCGAACTGAGCGATGCTGTGCTTGTCGTATTTCTGAAGCATGACTGCAAGTTCGGCACGGTTTACAGCATTCCCCGGTCTGAAGCTTCCATCGTCGTATCCATTCATGACTCCGATATTGTGCATACTCAAAACCGCATCGCGGTACCAGTCTTCAAACCTATCGCTATCAGCAAAGCTTCCATGCACAGCAAAGACGGTACTCGCACCTAGAATGACACCTATAATGACCAGTGAGATTTTTTTCATGATTGTGGATTATGAACTGACAACCATACTACCATCTATCCGGCAAAAAGTCATGAACGCGGTGGCTCAAGGAAGTTATTATGGCGGAGAGGGAGGGATTCGAACACCGGTCTCGCACTTCGTGCTCGCCGTCGACCCCCGCTCGGCACGCCGCCCAGAGGGCGCCCGGCATGCCTGCGCGTTCGAATACTATCTTAAAGCCAGTCGTCTGCCCCCACCTTCGGTAGGGCCACGCGACTGGCGGAGAGGGAGGGATTCGGTCACCGGTCTCGCACTTCGTGCTCGCCGTCGACCCCCACTCGGCACGCCGCCCAGAGGGCGCCCGGCATGCCTGCGCGTTCGAATACTATCTTAAAGCCAGTCGTCTGCCCCCACCTTCGGTAGGGCCACGCGACTGGCGGAGAGGGAGGGATTCGAACCCTCGATACCTTGCGGTATACGCGCTTTCCAAGCGCGCGCACTAGGCCACTATGCGACCTCTCCCTAGGGGATGCGCTGTGGAGTGTAGCGAATATCCTTCATAAGCGCAATTTCGTCGAAGTCGGTTTGCTGTAAAATAGTTTGATATTGACTGAATCAGGCATTATAGTGTCCGCCTATGTCAATCGACGATTCAGATCAAGCCGGTCGCGGGAACTTGCCCGAGGCCGCCGCACCTTTGCACTCGGGACTTATGAGGGCTCCCGCCGCCGGTGCTTCTGCCCTTGCGGCTGAGCCGACGGCTGTGGACCAAGCTCCACCCGAGGCTGCACTCGTCGACTCTCGCCGGCGTCTCCTCGCCTTAGCTGAACTTCCTCTCTCAGATGAGGGTGTTCGCAGACACTTTAGTGACCTTGCCACAGCACATCCCGACCGTGCCGCCGAGTGTCAGCGTGAGGCTGATGTCGTCTGTACCCGTCTCGAAGGGACACGCGTTCTTTTTAAGCAGCTGAGACTCTTGGACGGGGTATTCTCTCGTCCTTGGGCAAAGGAGCTCAAGCCTGCTATCGCGACAATCCGCCGCAGCTTCTTAACTCCGGAAAATACTCAGCCTCTTCTAGATCACTATGACCGTCTGGAAGCTCAGCTCAACGATCTCCTTCGTGACTTCTTTACCAACGGTATCGACTTCCTCGTAGATGAAAAGCTCACCTTCAAACCGGAGGCCGTCGCCGCGCTCCGCGCTGTTATGGAGGAGGTCTCGGCAGGTTCCGCTCTGGCTCCGCGTTTTGACGGGCTTTCGAAACTACCGAGCATCACCCCCGATATTAATGACGCTCCAGCCGATATTCCTCGCGATGAGCGTCTGACTTTCTTGAACTACAAGACTCACATGGACTTTCTGCGTCGCTTCCTCATTGATGTTCGCTCACTTGAGGGGCGTGGGCTGGCTCAGCAGCAGCTCGCCAAAATACTCGCCTTCGGTCTTAAGACGCGTGGTGCCGATGCTCATATGGCTGATTATACCCTTTCTCCTTCAGGTACAACCGACCTTGGGGAGACCGCTTTCGTTTTCGAGGCTGACGCACGGGCCGCAGAAGACGGATCCCGTTTTGACTACCCGCTACAACTTATAAACGGCTTCATCAAACTACTCCAGACACTCCGTGTCGAGCGGAATATTCTTCAGGGGGAGTAGGGCCTACTTTACTGCCCGAGTGCCTGCTCCAAACGTGTATGCGCCTGATCTGCCGTGTTATCGACGGCTGATCCTGTTTCCGCCGGGGCGCGTGTTGCGGCTGCCGCCTCCATTAGTTCCATGAAGTCGGCGATGTCGAGGACACCCTGGGGAGCTGCTGTCCGGGGTTCATCTGCGTTTTGTGCTTCTGCGTTTGCCATAGAACACAATATTAAACCACGGCTTGGTATGCGTCAACTTATTCAGCTGCCCGATGCTTTAGCCGCCAGGTTAAGCGCGTTTTTCCTTGAGTTGTCTATTCCGATTCTTGCATGTATCTTAGGAGCACTATGAAAGACGACATGACAAACAAGCCGGAATCTTACTGGAAGGAGAAGCTCACGCCTGAGCAGTACCACATCTTGCGTGAGCAGGGGACTGAGAGTCCTTACAAGAATGAGTACTATTTAAATAAGGCTGAGGGGATGTATACCTGTGGTGCCTGCGAGCATCCGCTCTTTTCTTCGGATACCAAGTTTGAGTCTGGAAGTGGATGGCCCAGTTTCTACGACCCGGTCAACCGAGAAAATGTTGAGTTGATTGAGGATAACGCTCATGGCATGAGCCGCACTGAAGTCCGCTGCAAAAATTGCGGTTCGCACTTGGGTCACGTCTTCAATGATGGTCCCACTCCAACCGGCCAGCGCTACTGCATCAACTCCTGCTCCCTGAAATTTAAAGCGAAGGAAAACTAGAAATGGCCCTACTTATCTTCCTCATCATCATCGGCCTGGCAATCTTGATTGGTGGCGCTGAGGCACTCGTTCGTGGCGCCTCCTCGCTGGCTAAGAGGTTGGGTGTCTCCCCCCTCGTTATTGGTCTAACCATAGTGGCTTTTGGTACCTCCGCTCCCGAGCTGGTCGTCAATATGTACGCCGCTCTCGGAGGGACAACGGACATCGCTATCGGCAATATTGTTGGAAGTAATATCGCAAATATCTTGTTGATTGTGGGAATCTCGGCCTCTATCTTTCCCTTAGCCGTTCAGCACAGTACAACTTGGAAAGAGGTTCCCTTCGCCCTACTTGCCTCGGTGCTGGTCTTTGTCATGGGGAACGACATGCTCATCGATGGCGTCTCTTTTTCCTCTCTTACTCGTACTGACGGAATCGCCCTGATCGCCCTCTTTATTATTTTTATGTACTACACCGTCGGTCTCGCCCTTGCGGAGAAGGGGCAGCAGGAAGACGACGTCGACACCTACACTTATCCCTTCTCTATCTTTTACATACTTATCGGAAGTTTGGGACTCTTCTTCGGAGGAAAGCTGCTCGTTGATAATGCTTCCGAGCTGGGACGTATCGCCGGCCTCTCCGAGTCGCTGATCGGTCTAACTGTTGTTGCCATAGGAACCTCGCTTCCCGAACTGGCAACCTCTGTCGTCGCCGCCTACCGTAAAGAGACGGACCTTGCCATCGGTAATATCGTCGGTTCGAACATCTTCAACGTCTTCTGGATTCTGGGTCTCACCAGTATTATCACCCCGGTTCCTTTTAACACGACAATCAATGCCGATGTTCTGGTTGCAGTGGGGGCCACCCTCCTCCTCTTTATCTTTATCCTTATTGGTGGGAAGAAGAAGTTTTTGGATACCGAGCGCCACGTAATTACCCGTTGGGAAGGCATCGTTTTTCTTCTCCTCTATATTGGGTACACCGGCTACGTTATAGCGCGCGGCTAGGTAGAGAGGCTGAAAAACAGACGCAAAAAAACCGCCGGATAAGAATGTCGGGAGGTTTTTTTACTCACCTAAGCAGCTGCCTTTGGAGCAGTCGTCTCTTTTGATCGTACAGCGCGGTTGCGAGGTGGTTTAACCATCGTTCGCATACAGGCCGTGCAGATCTTGGTCCAGACGAGCTCTCCCTTTGTGTTGGGAAGGAGCTTGCGAACCAGATTAGGAACGAAACGTCGGAGAGTCTTAATGTTTGAGTGACTCACCTTGTGTCCCGTGCTGGGTCGTTTGTCGCATTTGTCGCATCGTTTAGCCATAGCCACCAGAAGTTACTATAAAGTGATATTAAGTGCAACAGGAAATGCTGCTCTTAGCGGGGAGTTTGCTCGGAAGGAAGGCGGTTTGCAGCGTCGGCTAAGAATCTGAAAATCTCCCTCGGACAGAATTTCGGATCGATCTGCGTTACCCCAAAAGGCATTTTTATGATTACATGAACGGTCAGATCTCCGTTCTCGTCACGCCCAACGGCAACGTGCCCATCTCGTTCCCGGTCGAATGCGCGGCCCGCTTGAGCTCGCACGAAACCATCCACTGCCTCCTCTTTACCGGAGGCCGGCAGTACAACAAGTTTAACCTTGGTTCCGTAAGTTTGCTCGCGGTCGAGCCAGATTCCAAGGGCGGCAAAGTCCGCGTGGGTTAGCGGTCTGCCTACGGCCCCTATTAATTCAGGGGGGAGTTCGGTGCTCTTTTTGGGGTCGAGGTCCTCGAGCGTCTTTGGTTTATCGGCTCCCGGCTCGGTCGTTACTGCCGCCTCAGTCCCGCTACCCTCTGGATCTCTTTCTCCCTCTTTCAAGGCCGCCTGTGTCGCAGTAGTTACCCTCGTTTCTATCGCCTCGGGAGAGGGCATCTCCGCAAGCCCTCTGAAGAACTCCTCCTCGCGTGCGGCGGCTTCGGCGAGGCTTCCAGATGTCAGCTGCATCGTATCGGCGAGTCGGCCGTCAAAAATCCGCTGGTGCCTGCCCCATTGAAGACTAAGCACTTCAGCACCTCCTGCCTGACGCAAAGTCAGTTTGCCGTCGTCGGGGCTATCTCCGAAAGAACAGTCGAGATCAGCCGTGATGCTCTTTCGGATTGCCGGATCCCTCCCATTGAACTCCATAACGGGGACGAGTCCGGGGTGCCTGGTGAGCAGTCGGCGAACATCAGTTCCATCCATGCGTGGCGTGAGCTCGATGGGGTCGGGAGTCTTATTCTCAACTCCACGGGTGGTCATGCCGAGTCTCTGTTGATACGCTATACTGGGGTCGAAGCGGCCTGTTGTGCGGCCACTGTCCGTCATAGTGCGTCGGTCTGTTGTCGGTACTCCGCGTCTGCCTAACTCTCTGTCTACACTCATAGTTTTGATTGGTGAATATAAAAACTAGCACCAAATCTATCAAATAAAATAGGGCCGAGTCAAATCTTGTGGCTTGATGGATAATGCGCCTTAAACCAGTGCTGTGTACCGTGGTATTATTTGCTCATGACCGATCTCATCTATACGATTATCGCCGTCCTCTTTGCCCTTTCTTTTCACGAGTTTGCCCATGCCTGGATGGGGACACGTCTGGGCGATCCGACGGCGCGTCTCCAAGGGCGTCTGACCCTCAACCCTCTTAAGCATCTCGACCCCGTTGGGACCTTCGCCCTGATTTTTTTTCACTTTGGCTGGGGAAAACCGGTTCCTTTCAACCCTCATAACCTGGCGAACCCTAAGCGTGATGGGGCCCTGATCGCTCTTGCCGGCCCACTCACTAATTTGCTGATTGCCATTGTCGTTGCGGTTCCTCTTAAGTATTTTGGCCAGACCGGGTTTGTAAGCTCGGAGTTGTATCAACTCCTCGACGTTTTTTATCAGGTGAATATTATCCTTCTGGGTCTCAATCTTCTTCCACTGCCCCCGTTTGACGGTTCTAAAGTTTTGGGACTCTTTATTCCACGTCGTTGGTATAACGCCTACGATACCTACCTTGATCAGGGCGTGACCTACGTTCTGATTTTTATCCTATTTGATAACTTCATTCTCGGTCAGCTCTTCGGCTTCTCAATCTTAAGCTTGGGGCTCGGCTCATTTCTCTCCTGGGCACATGCGCTGATCTCGATCGGCACCTAAGTTCCACCTCTGCCGGAAGCCATTGTCGGGGGTATGAAGTGCGAAAAGTAGTAGTGGTTGGGATTATTGCAACGTCAAAGAATTGAGTTATTAGATATCTAGGAGTATTATCGGATTACTCTGTGGTGTTCGTAACGGACCCGAAAGCCCAGGCCGACTGGACTGGCACGGCATTGTGGAGTCACTAGAACTTTAAAAGCCGCACACTCGCATCAACTGTACGATGCACCCGTGCGGCTTTTTCTTTGGTCCGGGCTTTTTCTTGTTGGAGGAGAGTGATTCTGATACAATCCGCTCGCTGTAGGCCGCGATAGCTCAGTTGGTAGAGCGCATCCATGGTAAGGATGAGGTCACGGGTTCAACTCCCGTTCGCGGCTCCATTTGAAAATGGCAGCCATCGGGCTGGCGTTTTCAAATTAGAGAAGCGGTGGAGAAGTGGACCCGTAGGGTTGCCTTAAGAATGCGATGAGCGCAAGTCCGAAGGACGCAGCGCGAGTCGGATTATTAAGGACAGCGAAGCGAACGAAGTGAGCGTAGGTCAACTCCCGTTCGCGGCTCCAGAGTATTGACATTGTCACCACATGTCTGCCATACTAAAGACGGTACTATTTTTACCTATCTTTAGATATGTCTACCATCCAAATTCGCATTGATGAGAAAACTAAGAAACAGGCCAAGAAAGTCTTGGATACTATTGGAATGGATATGAGCAGCGCAATTAAAGTTTACCTCAAGCAAGTGGTCATAACGCAGGGCATTCCTTTTCAACTCCTTACTGAAAACGGTCTTACTATTCAGCAGGAGCAGGAAATCCTCAAGGCTTCTGAAGAGGCTAAGCGTGGAGTGAATGTCTCTGGTCCTTTTGAAACTGCGGAGGATTTGATTAAAGACCTTAAGGAGTAGGTATGAGGCTTGTTCTGCACAAGAATTTTAAGAAAAGCTATAAAAAGTTGTCGGCTAAGCTCAGGGCAAAGGTCGATGATGCACTGTGCGCTTTTTATTGCGATCCCTTTGATCCGCTATTGAAAAATCACGCTCTTGGAGGCTCCATGGTGGGGAAAAGAGCAGTTTCGGTAACAGGAGACGTACGTATTATTTTTGAGGAATACGATGGCTATATCTTGGTAATCGTATTGGATGTTGGGACGCACAATCAGGTCTACTGAAATGGCAACTCCCGTTCGCGGCTCCAGTTTGATGCGCTTTACCGCGAGCACACGGTGCGAGCGCGCAGCAAGACAAGCAATCCGGCTTTGCCGGTTGCGAGGCGAAGCGAGCTTAAGAAAAAGCCTTTCTTTCTAGGACGTGAATGCGGTCGCCGACTCTTAGTGAGCCCGGTTTGGTTACGCAGAACCGCTCGCCAAAGATGGGGCGACGTCGGTCGCCGGCCCAGCCTTTCTGGGCGAGGGTTTTGAGGATGCCACCCGGTACATTTCTCTCTCCCTTTCCGGGGTGTACGTCGACCATGAGGCAGCGGTCACAGGGCATTGTGGCGCGGAGCTCCGGGGCCTCGTACAGGGCATCTTCTCCCTCTTCGCCGTTCCCGAGCCGGATGGTTCTCCAGCTGTTTTCGGCGCGTCGCGAACAGCCGTTGGCTATGAGCTGCGGCCTAAAACGGGCCATAGAGACTCGCTCGCTCCCATCACCCTCTAAAACTTCGTTCAGCTCACCGAGCGAGGCCATGGAAGCCAGGAGAATATGCGCGTTATCGGCCAGGCTCGCCTGCGTTCCCGCAAACATCTCTCCGTGGTTTTTACCAACTACGCGTGAGATATTTCGCACAAGTTGGACTTCTCGATCAAGCAGCCGACTAAACCAGCTTGAGACGGCTCCACTAACTTCTATAACGAGAGCGCTATCACCTGAGCTGTGTTGGGCAGTGAGCGCTTTTCCACAATACTGGTTATCGGGATCGAAGGAGACCTCGTGACTTAGTGGCCCACGGAGTTCCAGCCGTCTGCGTTCGCCAATTTTCTCAATGGATGGATGTGCTAAAGCGAGCCGCTCGCCGCCTCTCTCTCGCTGAGTTACGGCCGTCTTGTCCTGACGGTCGATAACCATGAAGCCGTGATCGTCTCTGAGACCGAGTGCCTGAATGTCTATCCTCGCTCCTGGTTTGAGATTCAGGATTCCCGCACACGACTTTATGGGGTAGGTGACGGCTGCAAGTATGCGCGGCTCCTCGTAGTCTTCCGGTGTTCGGGCTGGGCCTCTAATCATGGCAAAAAGTATAATGACTAAGGGGCCATTATACCGTTGTGCCCTTTATTATCAAGGTTTCAGGGCCGGGCTTCTTCCGTGGCCTCCCCACTCGTCTGATCGTCTGTGGAGTTGAGGGCTGGCTCACCTTCTTTTCGGGTGTTGTCTGCTCGGCGGCTCTCACCGTGTATCTGCCTAGACTCTCGCAGTTCTTCCTCGAGTTGCCGGACCTTCATCTCTATCTGTGGCGCATTCTGAAAGGCAACCGAGCCGACGATGCCGAGTGAGGCAAACCAGAGTGCGGCCAGTACGATGAATCCCGTGACTCCTCCAACGGCACGGCGCTTTGTGATGCTCAGGCCGGCCATGAGGAGGACGATGCAGGGCACAAGGATCAGCACGTAGAGGCCGACAAGAAAGAGCCAGTAGAGGCTGCCACTCACTGTTACAAAGTCGCCGACAGTCAGCGTGGTGTAGGGGATTAGACTTCCCGAGATTGTCCAGGCGAGGCCGAAGCTGAGCAGGAGTATTCCCGCACTTCCCGCCAAGATCAAAGCCATCGTGAACAAGACTCGCAAGATCTCAAGCAGTACGTTGATTATGTAGCCGCAGAGCTTAAAGAAGTTTGTGAGCAGGTCACTGAAATAGCTCCCCGCCCCGTTGAGGCCGTCTTTCACCGAGCTAAAATCTTTTTTTTTGAGCGACTCAACGCCCTTCTTAACAGAGCGTTCGATCTCTTTTAGAGTGATACTTTCGCCGCGCATCTCGAGTTTTTGGGCTGTGGTTCGGGCCACGGGCACAACTGCCCAAAGTATGATGTAGACCACCAGTCCGAATCCACCAAAGAAGAGCGAGATAAAGAATGCGAGTCTTACAAAAACCGCATCGACGCCCAGATAAGCGGCGATTCCCGAGGCAACTCCCGCAAGAATGACATCGTCGGGGTCTCGGTAGAGGTGCCGTTTGCTTCCCTTCTCGGAACTTTTTTTCTCATTTTCTTCGTTAGGCGCTTTTGTGCTCTCATTGGGAGCTTCCTTGCTCTCTTCGTGTGTGCTTTCTTCCTCTGGCTGAGCTTCACTCTTCGGCTCGCTCTCGTCTTCGCCGAGCTGGGCAAAGTCTTGCACGCTTCCCATCTGCTTGATTATTTTTTCAATATCGTCGAGTGCTACCGATCGCTCGCGTTTTTTGTTCTTTCCCAAGAGCTTTTCGGCAATACTAATCTCAATATCTTCGATAATCTCGGCCCTGTCTGTATCATGGGCAAAGTGGCTGCCTATCTCATCCAGATAACTCGAAAGTCGCGCATAGGCATCTTCCTCAATACTGAAAACAACTCTGCCGATCGTAATGTTAATTACCTTTTTCATGAGTATGCGTTAGTGATGTTATGGATCGGGAGAGCTCCTCCCATGAAGTATTGAGCTGAGTCAGGGCCGCCCGGCCTTTTTCTGTAAGTTTGTAGTACTTTCGCGGAGGACCGGTGCGCGACTCTTTCCAGACGCACTCAACAAGCTCGTGTCTCTTTAACCGGCTCAAGAGGGGATAGAGGGTCCCTTCTACGACCAGGAGCTGTGTCTCCCTCAGTTTTTTTAGAATCTCCTGAGCGTAGACCTCTTTCTTCGCAATGATGAGGAGGATCGCGAACTCCAAAATACCTTTTCTAATCTGTGCCTGAATGTTTTCTAGGTAGTCCATCTGTCCCCATTGTATCGCATGGTACTGTGCAATGCAAGGGGTTCCGGTTCTCAACAGGTGCCGCTTCGATCTGCTTTTTGCTCACTAAGCAAGGTGTAGGTGCGGCAGGCAGCATGGGTAACTATCCGAGGGTCGGCCTCTGGGTTTGTGGCTGTGTACAATTCGGCTAACTCAGTAACAGTTGTGAGAAGTCGCTCGACAGCTGCTTGTGTGGCCGGTGGGGTCCTGAAGCTGATTGGATCGAGCCTGCCGCCCCGCAGCGAGGTGGGGGAGAGCTGAAAAGGTTCAGCCGTAAAAAACCTTACATACTCTTCCAAATGTCGTCGATTCCAGAAATCCGAGACCGCTCCCAGAGCCCCCGGAAGGCTGCTCGCGCCCATTCCTCTCATCCACGCAGCTTCCAGTCCATCCAGTGGTAATGTTTGTGCAATGCCCATCGACCTGAGTCGCTCTATCTCAAGTTTCATTTCGGCCCGTGGATTCCTGAAGTCCGACAGAACTTCCTCGAAGTCTCTGTCTAGCCTGCCGTGAAATCTGTGATCCGCACGACTCTTTAACCGGTCTCGTATTGTGCACATGTGGTTTTCGACAACATCAGGAAACAGGTAGATTGTTCTTTCCTTCCCGCCCCCCCCATCTTTGACGAAAATGGGCCCATGAATGTGGAGCTGACTCCCGGGTGTCGTTAGTATCTCGTCACACTCCAGGGCTAGTTCCGCGGCAGCGCTGCATGCACGGGAGGGGACTATCGCCGTACTTTTGCCCCCATTGCGTCTGACCGCTTCAAGGAGGTTCGTGTAGGCAGTCTTTACGCTAGCATCTCCCCCGTCCGAGTGGATGTGGAGATAGCACCCCGCATTAGGCCCTATGAGCTCCTGGAGGCTAGCAATGTAGCTCTCTCGGCGGTCAGCCTCCTCTTGGTGAGTTAGCGCCATGCGTCCTTGGCGTGCTGCTTCCGGATAATTAGGCGGCAGTATGTACATGAAGTTCTCCGCCTGGGCGTGGATCCTGAGCAGGAGATTAAGGATGAGCTTATTTTTTCGCTCCTCCTCTACCTCCCCTTGCGGGGTCACGATGGTCATGGGGCGCCGCACACGAGCATCTAAGTCGCCATCAAAAATGATATTGAGGTGTCCTTCGACTCTCTCCATCGGTGCTTTTGTTGCTCTCTGCATAATGGAAAAATTACCGCTGAGCTTTCTTGATTTAAGAAAGACTCTCTATGATTATAGTGCGTTATTCTATTATGATTAATAAATATGTCAACTTCCTCCGAGGTAGAGCGGTGGGCTATTTTTGCTCGCATTGTATTTTCTGTGTGCTATAATCCGCCTCGCATATGGCTAAATCTAAGTTTGTTATCGCCAGCTTCCGCTGCCCAACCTGTAGCACACCGAGCAAAACGACTCGTCACGGCAAGACCCCTTTAACGCCGATGAGCCGCTACTGCAAGAAATGCCGCACTCACACGGAGCAGAAACCTAAGGACGTAAAGAAGCCTTCGAAGAAGTAGTTTACTCGCCATCCTTTTGGATGTCTGCGTGCATCTTCTATTTTCTGTTGTTATGAGCTTCAAGTTTTGAGATGATTCGAGATAAGGTGAACAACACTTCTCAACCTCAAAAAGCTCAACGCGCGCGGATCATCGCCTTCTTGATCGCGGCAGCTCTTTTGGCTGCACTTCTGGTCTCTTTTCTCTGGCCTTGGCACAAGCCGATCTCGATAGCCACAACGCCCGGAGGAGTCGCCTTTGAGCAGCTTATGTCCCAGCAGACAAGCCGGGCTTTTGTTATGAACCCGAGTACACAGCTTCAGTACGCCCTCTGGAAGACGATCGCCCCAGCTTTTGTGGGGGACCATTTCAACGGGCTTTCCCTGGCTCTGAACGACCTCTTCATCAAACCAACTAAACCCCTTCCCGATGAGCTTAGAGAGCTTGTCTATGGCAGTCGTCGCTTTGCTCTAAGCTTTAGCTCTCAAGATGTTGACGACTCCGCCCCCTCGGAGGCGGAGGCTGCCGCCCCTCAAATCATTACTTTTTTCACCGAGGTTGGTACTCATCTTCAGGCTCGTGAGCTTCTCGCCGCGATGAACTCAAGCGACAAGCGTCTTCGGGCCCCTCCCTCCGCTGAGGCGACCTACTACCGTCCGGGCTTGCTGGGCGATGAGTACGAGGTCGGTCTTGTGAGTGACGTTCTTTTTATAACAACTGGTGGACGCGATGAGGCTGAGCTTATTTTGAGCCGTTTTAATCATAAGTCCTCTTCTCTTGCCGAGCTGCCGGCCTTGGGTGCAATGGCCTCCCGCCTCCCGCCTCAACTTGCCGGGTATTTTTACATCGCCGCTCCGACGGGCCCACGGTCGGCCTCATCCACTTTGGATCTATTCGGGGGGGAGAGCGGAGCCCGTCTCACCTCGTTTGAGGCAGAGGCGCGTTCACTCCGTCTGCACAGCGTTTTTGATTCGTCTCCGGGCCAAGAAGAGGCGGCTCAAACGGTAGCTGCACCTCTTACGGCTGATTTCATCTCGAGGCTTCCCCTTGAGGGGCTTCTTTTTTACGATGAGGGGCGAAAATTTGGAGCGGGAACCTCGGATAATGGCTCACTGAGCGAGCTTACTGACCTTCTCCCCCTTCCCCGGGAAACGATAAACGCCGTGTTGGATGGTGAGTATGCTCTGGTAGTTCAGGATGTCGCTGCGCTCACGCCCTCGGTTTCACTCTATATTGATGTCTCGGACACTAAGGACGAGGCTCGGGCACTTCTGCGCTCTCTTCATACCTCGCTTAAACAAGTGGTGACACTGTTCGCTCAGCAGCTGGGGCAGTCCGCTGAGGATGCTTCCATCGAGCCGTTTGTAACTCAGCATAACCTTGTGGGCAGTCTCTTTACCGGTGGACGCCTCACCCTCTACCCTGCGCGTATCCCCCCCGCACTCCTCAACCTTCCTCTGCTCGGTGTTTTCGTCGAACCGATCGACCTGACCTATGGTGTAACTTCAGATGGACTCCTTGTCTTCTCAACCCATCCCGGCATAGAGGCGCTGATAACCTCTTCGGCTTCGGCAAAGAAGAGTGCCGAGCTTACGATGCTCCCTGCCCATCTGGGTCCTCCCGGCCAGCTTACCTATGTTTCTCTACAGGGCCTCCGCGCGGTTGTCTCTGATTTGGTTGCCGCTGTAGATCGCCGGCTTCCGCTCGATCCTTCTCAGAAGGTGTTGCTTGATAACCTCCAGCTCTACTTTGGTGGTGTCTCCGGTTATGTACAAAAAGTTTTTGTTAACAATGGAAGAGTTTCCGCCGAGGGTGTTTTTACTTTCAGATCTGCCGATCTGTAACAAACGGCGGTCTTCTTGGTAATAAACTATGAAACAGCCTTGGTGAAATCTTTTTTAAAAAACTTACTTTTTAACACCACCCAAACTTTTTATGAAGACGCCCACTAAACTATTTACGGTTTTTGTAGCTTTAATTTCCGCTGTCCCCCTTTCGGTTTTTGCGCAAAACGGAGATGTCGTTGAGGACTCGCCGGGCTCCGTCTCCGGTGAGACGATCGCCTTTAAGGACCTTTCGACTTCTCATCCTTTTTCCCAAACAATCGCCGAGCTCAAGGATCTCAAGCTTGTCGCGGGTCATCCCGATGGCACTTTTCAGCCTGACAAGACGATCAACCGTGCCGAATTTGTGACCATGGTTGTGGCCTCCATTAACGATAACCCGCAGGGGTCGAACTGTTTTACCGATGTTAAGGAAGAGTGGTACGCCTCACGTGTCTGCTATGCTAAGGAGCAGGGGCTTGTAAGCGGCTACTCGGACGGCAGTTTTGGTCCCGCAAAAAATATAAACTTTGTTGAGGCTTCTCTGATACTCGCAAAGGCTCACGAGCTCAATCCTGCGGCACCTGCTCCCGATGAGGAGTGGTATGCTCCTTCCGTCAACAAGCTGGCTGATGGGAAGGCTATCCCCGTTACGGTCGACAGCCTTGACCGTAAACTCAGCCGTGCCGAGACCGGTGAGATGATCTACCGAATCAAAGTTCCCGGCCTGGACCGTCCTTCAATGACACTCGCCTCACTTACCGATCCGCTTCCCTCGGTCGCTTCGTGTGATGAGCTTGAGGCCCGTCTTGAGTTTCTTAAATACCAACAAAATCGCCCCTACTATGGTGGCGGCGTTTTGAGAACCATGTCGCTCGCCGTCCCCGAGTCGGCAGCCCAGGACTCTAGTCCCACTCCTCCAGCAGCCGCTCCCCAGGCTCCAACTGAGCCGGGGGCCACCGCAGACGGGGAGGCCGCTACTTCGAATAAGGCAGAGTCTTCGGATGACTTCTCTCAGACCAATGTACAGGTTGAGGGTGTCGACGAGGGCGATGTCATTAAGAATGATGGAGAGTTTATCTACATGGTAAGTGGAAGCACGGTCCGCATTATTAAGGCTTACCAGCCTGAAGATCTTGCCGAGGTAGCTCGTCTTGAGCTTTCAGATAAGACCGTCGCCCCCACTGAGATCTACGTCGATGGTGACCGACTTGTTGTGCTTGGTCATAGTTATGCCAACTACGGTAAACCCATGCCGGTTGATCTTCCCGTCGAACCGGTCGATGACTCAGGCCGCAGCAGTTTTTCACCTATCGGCATTGTCCCTGCTCAGCAGCGGGCAGTGGTTTTTGTCATCGACATGAGCGACAAGTCCAACCTTACAGAAGAGCGTTCCGTTTACTTCGACGGTTGGCATGTTTCTTCTCGTCGTATTGGCAACGACCTTTACCTCGTGACCAATAACTCGCCTTACTTCTACCCCTATCTTGAAGCCGATGCTTCGGTTAGCGATGTTTTGCCCAGCTTCAATGACTCACGTGTTGGTTCGGAACAGCCCTCAGCGAACTGCTCGCAGGTTCACTTTGTTCCCGGTTATAACGATGTAAACTTCCTTACTGTCGCCAGCCTCAATCTTGATGACCCGGATGCACCTCTGAAGCGTGAGGTTGTAATGGGAGGAGGGGAGACGGTCTACGCCTCAACAGGTGCCCTTTATGTTGCAGCAACCCGCTACATCTACCCTGAGGTAGGGATCTATGATGTTTGGGGAGGAGGCGGCAAGGAAGAGACGCGACTTGTTCGTTTCGCCCTCAATGACGGAAACGTCGCCTTCGGCTCGTCCGGAACTGTCCCCGGTCACCTTTTGAATCAGTTCTCAATGGACGAGAGCGGCTCCACCTTCCGTGTTGCAACCACAGTTCAAGGCAGCTTCGGCTTTGGTATCGCGGCGGATGGCTTTGCTCCACAGTCCCAGAGTCAGAGTACCAATAACCTTTACACGCTGAGCAGTGCAAACCTCTCAACGCGGCTTGGTGCAATCGAAAACATAGCTCCCGGTGAGTCGATCTACTCGGTCCGTTTCTTGGGTAACCGTGCCTACATGGTGACCTTCAAAAAGATCGATCCCTTCTTTGTTATCGACCTTAGCGATGCAACGAATCCTCGCATCTTAGGTGAGCTCAAGATACCGGGTTACAGCGACTACCTTCACCCTTACGACGAGAATCATGTGATCGGTTTCGGTAAGGACGCGGTTGCTCCTCAGGAGCTTGCCGATGCCGGCCTCACGGGTCGCCTTGGCTTCGACTTCGCCTGGTACCAGGGCATGAAGCTCGCCCTCTTCGATGTTACCGATGTGGCCAATCCCAAACTACAGTTCAGCGAAGTTATTGGTGATCGGGGAACGAGTAGCGAGCTCCTCTATAACCACAAGGCTCTCTTCTTCGATAAAGAGCGCGGACTGTTGGCTTTCCCCATTGAGGTTCACGAGGTAACTCAGGAGGTTAAGGATCAGGCGGCACGAAATCCTTGGCCAACCGATCCCAACTCACTCTATGGCGAGACAGTTTTCAGAGGTGCTTATGTCTACTCCCTCGATCTTGAAAACGGCTTTGAGCGCGTCGCTGCAATGACTCATCTTCCCGCCGGATTCTTCGATCGTGAGGAATCTGAGCTCTACACTCCCGAGGCCTACAACTCGGCCATTAACCGTATCGTCTCTATTGGCGAGTACCTCTACACGATCTCACTTAATAAGGTCAAAGCCTTCACTCTTGGTGGCGACTTTAGCCAGGTTAATGAGGCAGGTCTAACTGTTGACGAGCAGAGCTGGGGCCCGATCCTTTACTAGGGCGCCCACGGGCTGGTCGCGGAGTCGCAATCTAAAATTAAGCTGATCTATGCCGGCGTCTGCCCTTCGGACGAAGCTCAACTATGAGGTTCACGTCCAGGGCGAACGCCAGCTGGGTCAGCTTTTTTAGTGTCAGATTCTGCTTGCCGTTTTCAATCCTCGCGATAACGCTCTGGCTTGTTTTGAGGCGTCGGGCCAGCTCGGCTTGTTTCATCCGTCGCTCCGCACGCAGGTTTCTTATCTCTTCACCTATGCTGAGGCGTTCGTAGCGCTCCAGCGCCTCGGGCGTGGTGAGTCTCTTGGCTAGATGCTGCTCGTGGTCGTTCTGGTCACTCTCGCCATGGGCCTTTTTCATGAGGTAATTATAGCATATATGCGATAACGCTTGAATTTTTAGCGAATCTCATGGTATAATGTTTCTGTTAAATCGTTTTTCTTCGCAACCGCACCGCTACTGGATGGCGGTTTTTTTGTGCCTTGCATTCTTAGACCTCTCTCGCCTATACTCCGTTCACTATGAAGACCTTAAGCATCGCGATAATCGCACACGTCGACCACGGCAAGACGACACTAACAGACCATCTGCTCCGTCAGGGTGGCGCCTTTGCGGCACACGAAGAGATCGGGGATCTGGTTATGGACAGCAATGCTCTCGAGCGTGAGCGTGGTATTACGATCCTCTCCAAGAATGCTTCAATCCACCGCGACGATGTGAAGATCAACATCGTCGACACTCCCGGCCATGCCGACTTCGGCTCCGAGGTTGAGCGTGTTCTTAAGACGGTCGACTCAGTTCTGCTTCTTGTGGATGCCAAAGAGGGGCCGATGCCCCAGACGAAGTTTGTCCTGAAGAAGTCGCTTCAGCTTGGTCTTCGTCCTATCCTCCTTATAAATAAGATTGATAAGCCCGACCAGCGAGCCCATGAGGTTGTCGACATGGTTTTCGATCTATTCGTCACTCTTGGTGCAACGAATGAGCAGCTTGACTTCCCCATCGTCTACACCATCGGCAAGCTCGGTATCGCAAAACATGAGATGGCTGACGAGAGCACGAATCTCGATCCGCTTTTCGAGACCATCTTTAAGCATGTTCCACTCTATCCGGATCGCTCCGCCGATCCTCTTCAGATGCAGGTCACCACGCTCGCTTATGACGACTATGTCGGACGTATCGGTATCGGACGTGTTGCAGCCGGATCACTCCAGAGCGGTCAGCAGATCTCACTCTGTCGTCGTGATGGAAGTATCATTCCCGGGAAAATTACCAAACTTTTTGTCTTTGAGGGTCTTAAGCAGGTGGAGGTTGAGTCGGTTGAGGCCGGAGATATCTGTGCCGCCGCCGGAATTGACGATATTACCATCGGTGAGACGATTGCTGATAAAGCAAATCCGGTCCCACTTCCAATGATCGAGATCGACGAGCCGACGATGGAGATGAACTTCCTCGTTAATAACTCTCCTTTTGCAGGAAGAGAAGGTAAGTTTGTGACGAATCGTCATCTCCGCGAGCGCCTCGACCGTGAGCTCGAGACTAACGTCGGTCTTCGTGTTGAGCCACTCGGTGGCGTTGATGGTTTCAAGGTTAGCGGACGCGGTGAGCTTCACCTCTCGGTTCTCCTTGAGAACATGCGCCGTGAGGGTTATGAGATTCAGGTCTCAAAGCCCGAGGTTATCTTCAAAGAAATTGAGGGTAAGAGGTGTGAGCCTATCGAGCAGGTCTTGATTGACGTTCCCGATGAGTTCGCAGGTGCCGTTATCGAAAAGCTTGGACGTAGAAAGGGTGAGATGGTCAATATGATCGCCGCAAATGGGGTCAGCCGTATCGAGTACAGTGTTCCTACACGAGGTCTTATCGGCTTCCGCTCAGACTTTATTACCGATACTAAGGGTGAGGGGATTTTGGATCACAGCTTCCTTGAGTATCAGCCTTATCGTGGCGAGATTTCAGGGCGTCTCAACGGTGTACTTATCGCCGGAGAAAATGGCGTAACTATGGCCTACTCTCTCTGGAATCTCCAAGAGCGTGGAAAGCTCTTTATCGGTCCCGGTGTTGAAGTCTACATCGGCATGGTTCTTGGTCAGCACTCACGCGATAATGATCTTACCGTTAATCCATGTAAGGGCAAGAAGCTCACAAACATGCGTGCCTCCGGAAGTGATGAGTCTGTTCGTCTGGTTACGCCAGTCGATATGACCCTTGAACTTGCTCTTGAGTACATCGAGAATGATGAGCTTGTGGAGGTTACTCCAACAAGTATTCGTATTCGCAAAAAATACCTCACGGAAAACGAGCGCAAGCGTGCAAAGGGCTAGGAGCTGATGGTCTGTCTTTTGACCTGCTGTTTGCTCAGTCGATGGTTAGCTTCCCAGCTCACGTTGGGGCGTCTTGCCAGCTGATGACTCTTCCCTTACTATAGGCATCGATGCATCTACTTCGTAATATTTACGGCCGTCCGGAACTTGAGAAGAAGCTCGAAGTCGAGGCGGTTGAGCGGACGACGATCTCTTTTTACCGCTATGTTCCCCTTACCGATCCGGAGGCGCTTCGTGATGAGCTCTACAAGGAGTGGACAGAGCTGGGTGTTCTTGGACGCATCTACCTTGCCACCGAGGGGGTGAATGCTCAGTTCAGTCTTCCCACTGAAAATATCGAGGCCTTCCGTGCGAACCTCGAGTCCCGGGCGGAGTTTAAGGAGATGCCTTTTAAGATCGGCCTGATCGGGGGCCCTTCCTTTGTTAAGCTCACCCTGAAAGTCAGAAAACAGATTGTTGCCGACGGTTTGGAGGAAGGAAGTTACGACATTTCAAACGTGGGTAATCACCTAACACCCGAGGAGTTTAACAGGGCGATGGATGAGGATGATGCGATCGTCGTCGATATGCGTAATCACTATGAGAGTCGTGTCGGCCATTTTGAGGGTGCACTCTGCCCCGATGCCGATACCTTCCGTGAGGAGTTGCCACTCGTGAGTGAGGAGCTTAAGGGGAAGGAAGATAAGAAGATTCTTCTGTACTGTACCGGTGGTATTCGCTGCGAAAAGGCCTCGAGTTACCTGAAAAGCCAGGGGTTTAGGAATGTGAATCAGCTCTACGGCGGAATTATTAACTACGCTCGGGAGGCCCAGGAAAAAGGCTTTGAGCCTCGTTTTAAGGGCAAAAACTTCGTTTTTGACGGGCGGCTTACTGAGCCGGTTACTGCTGACGTTTTAAGTGAGTGCGATCAGTGTGGTGGAAAAAGTGATCGCGTCACCAACTGTAAAAATGAGATCTGCAACCTGCTCTTTATTCAGTGTGAGGCCTGTGCCGAGCAGATGAGCGAAACCTGCACCGATTTATGCAAAGAGGTTGCGGCACTTCCCATCGAGGAGCGTCGGGAGCTTCGTCGCAAGGCGGGGAAGACCGACTTTAAGCGGTTTAAAAGTCGCCAGCGTCCTGCCCTAAGAAGGAGTCAACCCGTGAGCTAGTGCCACTAGTGGCATCTCGGAGCCCAGGCAGTTTTTCTGTCATTTGTCTCGGTCGTCTGCCTGCGGTGGCCGCCTCAGTCTTGGCAGGCCTTTTTTAGAGGCGTAGAATGATAACCCCATAACCCCCGTTTTTATGAAAAGGACAGCAAACTATCCGATCAGTTCGGCCCTTCTTAATCGTTGGTCACCACGTGCACTAAGTGGAGAGACCCTGAGTGATGCCGAGCTGATGCCGCTTTTTGAGGCCGCGCGCTGGGCTCCGTCTTCTTACAACGGTCAGCCGTGGCGTTTTGTCTATGCGAAGCGTGATTCCGCTGCATGGGATACGCTCTTTGGTCTTATGGTTGAGTTCAATCAGAGCTGGGCTAAGAATGCTGCCGCCCTTGTGGTTGTTGTCTCGCGCACCACCTTTGAGCACAACGGTGAGCTATCAGTCACCCATAGTTTTGACTGCGGTGCGGCTTGGGAAAACCTCGCACTCGAGGCCGAGGCGCGGGGCCTTGTGGCTCACGGAATGCAGGGATTTGACTACGGAAAAGCTAAAAGTGAGCTGGGCGTTCCTGAAGACTACTCGGTTGAGTGTATGATCGCCATTGGCAAGCCCGGCAAAAAAGAGGATCTGCCCAAAGACCTCCAGGAACGTGAGTTCCCCTCAGATAGAAAACCCCTCGAAGATATCATTATGGAGGGGAAGTTTAGGGCTTAGGTTAGGTCAGAAGCGCAAGGAGTGCGGCCATATCCTCATTCTCTCTCAAATTTCCCAGGAAGGCCGCTGCCCTCGTTTCCTGAAAAGCCTCCTCGGCTCCTTTGGGAACTCTCAGCTGGCCATGGGTAAAGGTAGTTATATCTGTTGTAGGGCCAACTTTTTTGGCTATCCCAAAAGCTATAGCGTCCCCCCCACTCAGTGCTATTTCGCGTGCAAAGAGATCATCGGGGTTTTCGCCTACAGTCTGTGTGATGACGGCCTGTACCAAGTCTCGTTGTTCCCTTCTTGCTGCATCGATGAGTCTGGCGCTGAGCTCACTCCATTCTGCTCTTGTTGATGCTCTCAAATGGGCACGCCCTTCATCATCGAGCAGTGCCTCCAGCTCTTCCATCCTATCTCCTGCGTGGGCTATATGCCACATAAGCGCAGTACCTTCACCAACGTAGCGCCTGTCCGGGTCGGCAGCCAAAAGGAGATTTGCTCCTCCACTCATTGCAACATCGCCAGCAAATGAGGCGGCGGTCCCGCCCGATGCACGTGCCAAGCTGGACATTGCCGCAATCCCCTCAGCGACTTGTCGACTGCCGCCATAACTATCAACGAGCAGTACGCAGTTAAAGGGACCGGATATGATTCGTCTTCCTGCTTCAACCATATGAGCGGCCGAAGCTCCTTGATTTGAGGCGAACTGATCGAGTTTACTGAGCGCTCCTTCAAGCGTTGTTGCTCTGTTGTACAGCGCTAGCCCCGGCGCTCCCTGGTGGGCTTCGGTCCCTTGTGCGAGTCTGCGGATTAGGCTCAGATCCAAAAGAAATCCCGTTGGAAGGTGCGTTAGAACCCCTTTATCGGAGCCGTTTGGCGTTGAAAAAATGGCTGGGGCTGTTGCTAGCTCTATTTGGTCATCCCATTGTGTCCAACCAGTATCGAATCCTGCCTCAGCTTCGAGGTCTTCAGGTACTGTGATGGTGAGTGTTCCAAGCGATTCCCGGGAGGATTCTGACATAGTGGTGGTGTTAGTCGGCGGTGCGTTATTATGGCATTATTGCTGAATAATGCAACAGTTGGCTCCTGCATAACTATGTACCGGCCGCTGCACTCATTCGTGCCTCTATGCCTCGTACGATAGCACTATAAACCTCAGTACTGCCGTCGTAACGGGTGCGGACTGTTTCATGTGCTTCTGCAGCTATCTCCGGAACACTCCTTAACGTCCAAAAAGATCGTGTCTCTTTAAAAGTCACTCAGCTTAGCTTCTTCTTCTGGAGGTTTAGTTTTTTCTTCGATGAGTTTTAAAAATTTTGGTACAAATCTGTCCAACATCTCAATGATTTTCTCGTCATTTGTTGCCTCAATGTTTTTTCCTGTATGAGGATCGTACATTATCTCAGCATTTAATGAGGATTTGGTGTCCTCACCATTATCGGTAAATAAATCTAAAGACCCAATGACCACCGGATAAGCATTTTGTGACGGTCCGTCCCATTTCTCACCTATCATACCGATGTCTATTTGACCGGTTGTATCCTGTCCACCCCCCTCCCTTCTTATACTGCCTAATTGTTAAGCCGGGACCTCCTGAGGAATGGGTATCAGAGAATGTAATATCATAATCTATTCCATTCTCTTCATATTCGATAGGACCAACAGTGAAAAAAGGATTTGTGTCACTACGCGGTCTATTCATTGGAGCCCAATAATCATCATCCAGACGCTCGGCATCTATCAACTCTGCAAGATGATCTCTTAATGCAGTTAATCTTTGAGCAGCTTGGTTGCCGGTCTCGTTAAAGACGGGTTCTTTTTCAAATCCTGGTGGGCTCATTATCTCATCACTCGCGTTGACTTCACTCATAAGGGTTGATGGGTCTCTATCTTTTTCTGCTGGAACTGGATCGGGTAGAAGAGACATACGTGCAATTCCACTTTTAATCGATTCGGCTCCATTTTGAGATGCTTGTTCCCCTAGATCTTTGTCTGCTTGTTGTGCATTTGAATTTTCAGGCGCACCGCTCCGTATCTCAGTTTGACCTTCCGAAGGACCACTATGAAATATAAGACGTTGTTCTTTAAACATTTTTGTTTTGTTAGGTTAACTGTATATATTATACAATATATTGATATATAAGACAACTCCGCATTCGCTGAAACCGTAGAATTACTAAGCGTATCTATGACAAAAAGCTGGAAGAGCTTAAAGGCCCTCAGCACAACCTCAGCAACGAATCGGCCAAATACACCGAAGTCGGCACTACTGCTTTAGTTCCAGGTTGTCCTATCTGGCAGGGGCGGAAGGAATCGAACCCTCGACTAAGGTTTTGGAGACCTTCGTTATACCATTTAACTACGCCCCTATTTTGTAAGCTTCATTCGTTCAGACCGGCAGAGCCGGATCTTCGCTCATTGCGCGCTCGCACCGTGTGCTCGCGGGTCACCGGTAAGCTTAGTTTCGCTCGCTTCGACTCGCAACCGGCAGAGCCGGATTGCTCCTCTCGTTCGCGCTCGCACTGTGTGCTCGCGGGTTGTGAGAGATGTCGTCTCGTTCGTGTTTGCGGGTTGAGAGGTGGCTTCTTTGCTGCGCGGTTATGGTACCGTCTCCTTGGGGTTTTGTGCAAGGGGAGGTGTGGCTGAGGGCGTGACTTGACTGCGGCCGTTGAAATAGGGTAGAGTAGTTCTCCTGTGTCGTCACAGTGAACACTTTAACACTCAATTTTTTATGTCATCTCCTTCAGAACAACAACGCGATCATGAGTCCCAGAAGCCACCCAGAAGTGGTCCTGGCACCCGTCCGGGTATGTCTATTGCAACCAAAGCTCTTATTGCTGGAGCATGGGCCGCCGCCCTCGGAGTCATGGGGTGGAAAAACGACCTGATTAGCTGTGGTCGGCGTCCCAACTCGTCTGCCCCAAGTAGGGCTGCCAATCCGGCTGATGCCGGCGAGCTTCCGGGTGACGCGAGCGCTGAGGTCTCCAATACCGACGCTATTTTGGCCCTTCCCGAAAATCCGGATATTCCCATGCCCTATTTTGCAATCACCGGAGAGCCTGTTCACTTTGAGCCTCCTAAAAATCTTCAGGGGTTTACCGGCGAGGAGTTGGAGCGTTTCAGTATAACACTCGGAGAAATGCTTGAAGCCCGCTTCCACACAGATGTTGAGCCGCAACTTAATCAAGGTATTCCCCCCAGTCAACTTATTGGGCCGGCTGTATCCGCTACGGCACTTCTACTTGAGCAGAGTGATCCGCGTGTAGCGGCTGAGCTCGCATCCTTCAGGAGCACGTGGAATCAGCAGTCTCCGGATGCCGGATACGAGCTTGTTGCGCACTTGAATGAGTACCTGCTCCCCGGAGGGCATATGCTCTATATTGGCGTGGGAGATAGGCTTGACCTCCTTAGGGTGAGTTCTACCGAGTTTCGTAACCTTTACGATAACAATGACGGTCCCGGTGGTGAGGAGCCCAGGATAAGAGTTCCCGTACTTCACGTTGCAAGCACCATGAAGCTGGCGAGCGAAAGTGATCAAGGCGTTGGTGAGTACGAGCATCACTCAGGGGTTGTTCTTATCTATCCCGCACATATCGCCGCCGACGCACAACAGCGTCTTGCGAACCGTCCCGACTATCCCCGCTTTAAAGGGCCGATGCCACTTGAGGAGATGATTGATCATTCTACTGAAGAAACTATTAACGGCCTGCTGGTAAGCCCTTACTTTGCGGCGCGCTTCCCTAAGGTGGGTCGTGAGTTCACGGAAGGAGTTGGATACGAGGCGACGATTCCGGTTCGCACTAAAGAGGGGGAGCGCTCTTTGACCTTGGCTTTCCCTCCCGCAGCACTACACCTCTTGGCTCAGCTGGGCATGAGTCTGGCAACAACAACGAGTGATATGCCGTTCACTCATAGTGCTTATCTGCAAAAAACTCCGGCAGATGATCCGGTAAGGTACTTGATCCGCCAGCTCCTTCCACTTGCAACGATTCAGGCTGCTCCTAATACTGAGCGTGCGAATGCTCAAAGGGCACTTTTCTTGCATGCTCCGAGTCTGGAACAGCTCAGAGCTCTCGTTGGTACACCGCACTACTCAAGTGATCACACTAACCGTGCCGGAGAGGTCCTCTACAGGATTGGCTTTGATCTGATGCACCGGGCTGAGGCCGGGGAGCTGCCCCGCGGTGAGCTTAGGGCCGTTCCGGGGCCGAACCCTCGTCCACTTCCCCGTTAGCTCATCGGCGCCTAGGCGTCCGGTGGGATGTTGTAGTATTTAAAGAGGAACTCGGCTATGTCGTGGAAGAGAGGAGCTGCTGTCGCATCGGCCCAGATGGTTGTGCGAGGCCGGTCGATCTTTACGAGCATTACAAACTTTGGATCGTCGATTGGAGCAAAGCCTATAAACGAGGCGATGGTTGTTCCCGGGCCGGTAAGGGGGATTCCGTTTTTATAGGTCTGAGCCGTGCCAGTTTTGCCTCCGATGTGGTAGCCTTTAACTTCGGCGCGCTTGGCTCCACCATTCTCAATGACGCTCACCATCATCGCCGAGATTGTCGCCGCTGACTTCTCGGAAATAACTTGGCGAACTTTCTCCGGCTCGGTTGGGATAACGGTTCCATCCGCCTTGCGAATCTCCTCGATAATGTGAGGCTTCATGAGCACGCCTTTGTTTGCGAGTGCTCCCAGAGCTGAGATCATCTGAATCGGCGTGACGGCAATTCCCTGCCCAAAGGCGTGGGTGATGAGCTCACTTTCTGCCCAGCGTGAGGGGTCTTTGAACTGTCCGGCATGTTCGTTTTCAAACTCGATGTCTGTTCTTTCGCCAAAGCCGAACTTGCCCAGATAGCTGCCGAAAAGTTCGCGTCCCATCTTTCTCGCTACGAAGGCCATACCGGTGTTGAGCGACTGCTCAAGGACTTGGCGCATCGTCGTAATGCCATGGTAAGTGTTGACCGCATTGTGGATCTCGAATTCATCAACTTTAATGGGGCCCGTGTCGTTGAAGGTTGTGTTTGGAGTGACGTCTCCATCATCGAGAGCGATAGACATGGCGACGGTCTTGAAGATCGAGCCCGGCTCCCAGATATCCGAGACGGCGCGATTTCTGTAGACGCCTGAGCCCAGAATATTTTGAAACTTTGAGTAGATGGTGCGGCCCGTATCAATAAGGGTTTTGAATATCTGAATACGGTAGTGTGAGTCGTAGTCGATGTTGAGGTAGTGAGTCTCGTTCCCCGGCTCACCTACGGTTGTTATGCGCTCGAGCTCCTCAGCGCTCAGGTTTATATCTTCTGTCACCAGGGCGTCGCTAAAGTCATTCGGATCGAAGGTGGGATAGTGGGCCATGCTGATGATCTTTCCTGTTTTTGGCTCCATGATAAGTACGAGACCTGAGTCGGCGCGGCTGTCGCGGACCGCTTTGCCAAGCAGCTGCTCCACCTTCATCTGGATGGAGCGGTCGATCGTCAAAACCACCGAGTCTCCATCTATGGCGGGTTCGATAACGAGGTCGTCACCAACAATGACTTGCTGGCCGATCGCATCAAGCTGAGTTTTGAAGATTCCTTTCTTGCCTCGGAGTGTCAGGTCGAAGCTCTGTTCGATACCATAAACGCCGCCGCTCTGTGCGGTAAAGCCGATTACCTGGGAGGCCAGCTCTCCTTCCGGATAGTAGCGGTAGGTGCGATCCTGAAAATTTATTCCTGCGTACTGCTTTCTCCCCGCGTCTTTATCTTCTTTCATCATGGCGCGTATCTCTTCTTCAAGGGCTGAAGGGATACGGTCGCGTAGGACTACATAGCGGTTGCGTCCCACAAGGAGCTCGGCCAGCCGTTCGTTGCTGATTTCTACCACCGGAGCGAGTACTTGGGCCACATAGTCGCGGTCGCCAATTTGTGCGGGGTAGGCGATGATGGAGCTCTCGCTAACCTGGATGCCCGGAAGGTTTTTCTCCTTCAACAAGGCCCGCATCTCGACC
>Ga0210005_1000543_pt1 | contig 29344 bp, 19 predicted proteins | sample CryGey02umfilter_3_FD_183961 | JGI IMG/M metagenome (GOLD analysis project Ga0210005, IMG submission 183961) | Groundwater microbial communities from aquifer in Utah, USA - Crystal Geyser 4/9/14 0.2 um filter (SPAdes) (version 3) | ecosystem: Environmental > Aquatic > Deep subsurface >... | reverse complement strand
TATATTTCCGGCGCAATCTCCGGCATGGTGCTGCTGCTCGCATCCTACCTCATTCTGAACACCGTGAGTCCTGATTTGGTATCGCTTCAGTTTCCGATGCATAAAAATGCACTACCAAAACTACCAGATATTTGTTGTTATACATTTGGTGGTGAACTTACCATAATGCCTGTACAAGAAAATAAAGTAGGACGTTTACGTAAATTAGCACGTTGTGATGGTGCTATCGTTGATAGGGCATATTGCCAGGAAAAAGTTATTCCTGGTACATGCAGAGTATCACTTCGTGATATAGCATTGGATTCTGGCCATCATAAATGTTTTGATTATACGACTTATAGTGATTATAAGTCGTCTCTATACAGAGCATTTTGTGTTGCAATGGCCCCTGATAAATTTTGCTGCTGTGAAACTTTATTCTAGTAAACTAAAACTGGTGAAATATATAGTGCTATTTTTTAGACACCACTTTTCAATTTATTCCCCTCGCTCATAATAAAGGCTAAAAATGGAATATGCCTATGATTTTTATTTATCCAACCGATACCGCGTACGCAATCGGCGGCGATGCGCTGGATGGTAACGTGCATCGACGCGTCGCACGCATAAAAGGACGCACGAAAGGAAAGCCGTTTCCTTGGATTGCCGCATCCTTTATTATGGCGGAAAAATACTGCGAGTTTTCTCCCGCCGCAAAAAAACTGGCAAGAAAACACTGGCCCGGACCATTAGCGCTTGTTTTGCCGCTCAAAAAAAAGTATCAACAGAAATTGCATATCACCACAATCGCGTTGCGTGTTTCCCGTCACGCCATAGCAAGAAAACTTTCCAACATAATTGGTAGACCCATAATTGCAACCAGTGCCAATCTTTCCGGAAAACCTCTGTGTTACACAATTACTGCGGTCAAAAAGCAATTCAATGACCATGCGCCCAGTATCAAAGGCAAGCTTTTTCTTTCTCTTAAGCGTGGTATCTTTTATTCCACTCTTGATGCGGAATCCATAGATTCCCTTCTCCGCGGGAATGACAAAGAAAAGGTGGATAACCCTATAGAAAATATAAAAAATACTCCCGATCTCTACATTAACGGCGGGACGTTGCCACGGCGCAAGGCATCAACGATTGTGCGGGTAGAAAAGGATGGCGTTATCACCGTGCTGCGCGAGGGAGCGATCAAAATAGAAGCAGAAAGTGCGAAGTAAAAATAACTTTGCAATACAACATTTCGACATCGCAAGTCCTTTGGGCTTGCGATGTCGTAGAGTAACGGCGTTCCAACTTTTGGGGAAATTTGGTATAGTGGTTGGGTAGCAACATCTCATGGTGCATAAAGAGCGGTAAAGAAAATTATCAAGTTTTATATTTTTTATTCAACGACAGAAGAACTTTCGGTTTAGACTCCTCTATTTTTATCCCATGTCCTTTACATCCTATTTCAAAACCTACTTTGCGCATAATTCCACCTCACAGGTGCGGGAGCTCTACACCTCCGCGACTATTTTAAATTTTGCCATTTCCGCGGTTGGGTTGTTTGAGCCGCTCTATCTCTACCAACAGGGGTTTACGCTCGTACACATTATTTTGTTCTATCTGACAATCTATAGCGGTTATTTTCTCGGCATGCCTTTTGGGGCGAAATTCGCGCGGAAGAAAGGCTACGAGCATAGTATCCTTGTTTCCACGCCATTTTTAGTGTTGTATTACCTCTCGCTCTTTGCCATTGCCATCCACCCGGTTTTTATCGGCAGCGCGGTGGTGATGCTCATTACCACAAAGACTTTCTATTGGCAGGGGTATAACGCCGACTTTGCCAAATTCAGCGTGGATGGCGAGCGGGGGAGAGAAATCAGCAATCTCATTGCGCTCAATAACATTACGTCAATTCTTGGACCTATTGTCGGTGGGCTTATTCTGGAGTTTTTTAACTTTCGCATACTCTTTGCGGTTGCATCGCTCTGCATACTTGCTTCCAACATTCCGCTCCTCAAAACTCCCGAACAATTTACCCCTACCACTTTTTCTTATAAAGATGCGTACAAGCGTCTCGTACGCCGTGACAACCGGCGCGCCATGGTGTCGTATATGGGGTATGGTGAAGAATTGGTGTACATGTATCTCTGGCCCATATTTATCTTTTTTGCCGTGAAAAACGACTATCTGTCCGTTGGCTCGCTCGTGGCGTTGGCGACGCTGCTCTCAACCTTGGCGGTGTTGTATGTTGGAAAAATAAGCGATCGGTACAACCAGCGATCGGTGTTGCGTTTTGGCGCGATTATCAAAAGCTTATCGTGGTTTATTCGTGTGTTTACGCGCGGGGTGGGTGGGATATTTTTCATCCAAATACTCTATCAGGTATCGGATCATTTGGTGCGGGTGCCGCAAATGTCCATGACCTATGAAAGCGCCAACCATGGCAGTACCATGAAGCGCATGGTATTTTTTGAAATGGCGTTGGTTGTCGGTAAAATAACGGTCATGGCGGTAATTTTGTTGACTCTCCTTGTGGCGGGGCAGCAGCATTTTTGGACGGTTGCGTTTGTCACATCCGGTATTATGACGCTTTTGTACATGCTATTGTAAGATGTCTACTGTAAAATTGCTCTCGGTCACATTAAAAAAGCCTTGAACTTGAAGTTTGCTCAAGGCAGGATTGTGCATGGCTACTCAAAGGGAATGCGCGTTGGGGGGTCCGTGCTCACATTGTACTGGTCAGTGAGTTGCTGATCGTGAAAGATCAGCTTGATGATTGCGGGCGGTTGCGCGGGGTCCATAACCACGACGTAATAGTACGCATTGCTCCGTTTGGAACTCTCCGATTTTGTCAGCGACCATCGTGAGCTCATGTAGTCGGTGAGTTCCAGCTCGTCCGCATGGTACGTCACGCAGCCGAGCGGTCCGTTCCGCACGCATTGCATGGCGCGCAGCGAACTTACATCAAACGTACCCTGCATGCCGCCGCAGGCGCACAGGCTGATGACGGTACAGCAAAGAAGTGAAAAGAACTTTAAGCAACGCATGGCAGTTTCCTCGGGCTTGAGGTAGAAAGATATGCTATGTATATATAAAAAAATAATTTTTGTCAAACTTAGCTGTCGGACAGCTAAGTGAGGTAGTAATTTATATGACGCTACGGGAAAAAACACTCGCGCTGTGCGCAACCTATCATATACGACCGGATAAAAAATCAGGTCAGTGTTTTTTGGTTGACGAGGAAGTATTGGCTCGCATCATGCGCGAAGCGGGTTTGCAAAAAACAGATACGGTTTTGGAGGTTGGCGGCGGACTCGGCGTTCTTACGGAACTGTTGGCGGCGCACGCCGGAAAAGTGGTAGTGGTGGAGAGGGATCGGCGTCTTGTGCCAATTCTACAAAAACTGTCCACACAATTTTCCAATCTCACGGTTGTGGAAGGAGATATCCTGCGGTTCTCGCCGGTTGGGGATGGATTGCAACAAGATGCTTATACCATAGTTGCGAATATCCCCTACAATATTACGGCAATGTTTTTAAAGAGATTTACCGCAACGCTGGAAGCCAAACCGAAAGCAATGGTCGTGATGCTGCAAAAAGAGGTTGCGGAACGTATTACGGTGCCAGCCGGATCCTTGAGTATTTTGGGGGTCGCGGTGCAGTACTATATGCAGGTGGCATATCTTTTTACCGTGTCGCGTAAAAATTTTTATCCCGAGCCGAACGTAGATTCCGCGGTAGTGCGGCTTACACGCAAGCAATCATTGCCTCTGGACAGCGTACAGGAGAAACACATGTTTCAGCTCGTACACATCGGCTTTGCCGCGCGTCGCAAGCAGTTGAAAAATAATCTCGCGGCAGGACTGCATATTCCGGTTGCGGAGGCGGAAAAGTTCATTGCGGGGATTGGACGCGCGGAAACGGTGCGTGCACAGGAATTATCGGTTGCGGATTGGGTGCGGCTTACGCAATGCGTATCTCACAACCTATAAGTATCAGGAACTTATGCCCCGTGTTTGCGCTTTGTAAATCTTACGGACGCGCGGAGTCGGATGCCGGTATGTTACAAGTTGTGAGTTGCAGGAAGTTTGTGGTATAATCAAAAAGCGTTGCGTGTGCTATACTTACCTTAACTTTTCCACACATGACAAGAAACGTCTACGAAGATGCCTACAATGACGTGCTGCTGCACCGTGGAGAAGAACCGCAGCGTCCCTATACGCCAAAGCAAATCCTGCTCGCCTGCATGTTGTTGTTACTCGGCGTGTTTGCGATAGCACTTGGCGTTTTGGAATTGAAAAATCGTATCAATGCACCTTTACATATGGCAGATGATGGATCAATTACGGACACATTAGGAAATTTGCAGGACGATTCGTTGCGTAGCGTGGCTGACGTGCTCAAGGATACGGACGGAGATGGTCTGTCGGACAAAGAAGAGCTGGAGGTGTATGGCACGAGTCCCTACTTGGCAGACACCGATTCAGACGGCTACGGTGACAAGACCGAAGTGGAGAGCGGCAACAATCCCAATTGCCCATCGGGACAAGATTGTTTTGGCGGCGCGCTTGTCAATCCCGATGCTGATACGACCACCGGTACAAATGACTTTGCGTATCCGAATGTGAGCGGCACGACAGGCGTACCCACAGCCGGCAACATTGATCCTGCGATCTTGCAAGGAACGGCAACACCGCAGCAGGTGCGTAATCTTATAGTAGCGTCCGGCGCGGACGCGGCCATAGTCGCGCAATTATCCGATGCAGAAGTTATGGCGCTTTACCAACAGACGTTGGATTCGCTCGCTACGGCTGGGGCGATACCTTCGGGAACCGGTGGAGCAGCGGCAAGCCAGCTGGAAGGGTTGTCCGGAGCGCAAATCCGCGCGCTGCTCGTCCAGCAAGGAATAGACACGAGCTTGATTGATGGGCTTACGGATGATCAACTGCAGCAGCTATTTATGGAAAGTGTTGCGGGACAGCCCGCGCCGTAGACACACGACAGGAGAGTGGATGATGACTTATATCAATAGCAAAAAATCAATAAGAATTACGGGACGAAGTAGATTGATTGAAAAACAAAAAGTTCCCCATGATCTTTTGAAAAAAGAAAAAAGCCTCGCGAGCCGAAGGCAAGCGAGGCGATGATAATACTTTAAGGTGAAGGAGCAGGGTTTTTTGGGGGTTCCAGCACCTCCTCCGTTTTCGCATCAACGATGCGATAGAGAGTTCCACTACGGAACTCTGTACGGATGAGGCGGTTCTTCCCCCCTGTGCGGATTTTGGAAACAATGTTTCCATTTCCGCTACTGACACCGACCTCTGCCGTTGGGTCAATGTCTAGAAGTATTGCAGCTGCGGCGTCATAGTTCTCGCCAGCAGCCAACTCATGCACTTGAGGAGGCATGGTCTTGGTCTTCTGCTCCTCCACGTTCGTGCGGCTTGCACCAATGCCTGCAACTACGGCATCAAGTGCCAAGCCACACCCACAACATCCCCACAACATCCCTACTGCCACCACCAATAGTTGAAGCATATTCTCTCCTTCAATGACGAGGGAACAGCATATCACTATCACTACCACTTATTGCATTACATGTCAAGTAAAACAAAAAATACAACACTGCGGAACATATACATGGTCAGCATAGCACTTATATTTAGTGTGAGTTTTTTTGTGCAAGTTTCTCCTGCGCATGCAGCGCCTGTAGAAGATACTACCGCGTGGCCGCAAAGAATTGGTCAATTTATTTTGGATAAAGCATCTGCCGCGGCAGAGTATGCACTAGATTCCGAAGGATTGTTATTGGATATCAAGAAAGAGCTCAGAAAGGAATCCTGGGCGATTGCCTATAAAAACACGCTGCGCCAGTTTCTCAATAATCTGGCGCATGATACCGGTGTATGGTTGGGATCCGGCGGACAGGGACAACAACCCACGTTTATTACCGAGGGGTGGGGTGAATATTTGAAAAACGCGGGCGATTCCGCCGCAGGAACTTTCATAGAAACGCTTGCTGATAATTGGGGAAAGAAATCTCAAGACGAAAAAAATGTATCGGAAGAGCAAAAGCGGCAGCTCAACAATGTGCAGGATACAATAGCAGCCAAACAACAAGCGTGCGATGCACTCATCGCCCAATGTCTGATAGAAGGCGTTTCTGTAGCTTCGTGTCCGGACGCGGATCAATGCTACAATGAACTGGAACTTTTACGGAATCAGGAGAGTGCAATGTTTGAAGTTGTCAAGCAGGACATCAATCGGGACATCGAGCGGGAAAAAAGCAGCAATACCATTAGTGCGGTTCTCAATAATATTTGCCGCCCGAATCTACAAGTGCAGCTGCGCATTACCGCGGGATTGAATAAAAGCATCTTGGGGAAGAAGCCCAAGTGCACGCTTTCCAAGATCATTGACAATTGGGAAGACGAAATCAACGATCCGAATTTCTTAAATAAATTTCAGGCAAATTTTGATCCGTGGGAAAATGACCTCGGCATCGCTTTATCCGTGCATACCGGGATTTTGCAGAACAGCGAATTGGAAAAAGAAATCAATAAGAATGCAAGACTGGAGTCCTCCGGAATAAACCCGGTTATTGCCAAAGTTACGCAAAAGATCGTTACACCCGGAAGATTTGTTACTGAATTAGCAGGATCGACGATTAAAGAGAGTCCAGCGGCAGAGAAAACACCGACTGAAAGTATTATTGCCGATGCGATAAACATTTTTGCCCAAACACTCGCGGGAAATCTTCTTGACCAGTGGTTCAAGAAAGGCATTGCTTCGCTCCAGGGAGGCGGAGGAGGCGGAGGAGAAGGCGGTGGGTCTTCTGGATTATATAATCCGCAGTCAACATCATCATCCGCGCTTGGCGGTATTAAAGGCGCGGAAGCACGCTTTGCCGGTTTGGCAAAAGCAAATATTAAAGTTGGCGGTCCGTATGAAATTCTGCGCGATCTCACTATATGCCGCAATGAAGATAATCCGGGTCCGAATGAGTGTATTATCACGCAAAGTTTCCGTCAGGCGATTGAGCGCAAACTTACCGTGCGGGAAGCTATTGCCGAAGGATTGCTGGACGACAGTAGTACCTTTGGTTTTACCGCGGACGGATTTGAGCCAAACTATAAAGAAGGGTATCCCTACCGCTCGCTGATTGTGTTGCGCAAACACCGCATCATTCCTGTTGGTTGGGAGATTGCGGCGCGCTACATAAAAGACATTGGTCACGAGCAAAAGAATTTGCGCCAACTGATCAACGACTTTACCAATGGTGGCAGTCCATTTTACGGGCTGGTGGACCCGAACTGGGTATTAAAAGCACCGGAAGCGTATTGCGGATTAAAAGGCGCAGGTCCCGTGCTCGTATCAGATAGAATTACAAACGGCATAGACCAAAATAAAGATGGCGATTTTAATGATCCGGACGATATCTCTCCTACGCGCCAAATCAGCCGCGATGCCAACTACTGCGCGGATGACCGTTCCTGCATTAAAGAACGACCGGACGGAACGTGCCAGTTCTACGGCTACTGCACCGAAGAGCGCAGGGGTTGGGACTACGGGGGCGATGCCGAAACCTGCGAGCCGCGCAACCAAACCTGCCAGACGTTTGAAGATAAAAACGGCAATGACGTGTCGTACCTGCAGGATACGCTCAACTTCAACAACTGTTCCCTGGATAATGCAGGCTGCACGTGGTACTGCACGGACGTGAATATTTCCACGGGTGAATTTACCTGCAGCGATGGTCCGGCCGACCAGCGTCGCTATTTTGATCGCGGCGCGACAAGCTGCGGCGCGCAAGATGTCGGATGCCATGAGTTTATCCGCATTACCCCTGGCACGAATTTGGTGAAAAATGGCAGTTTTGAAGAAGATTGGAACGGGGATGGCACAACCGATGACGGTTGGAGCGGTACCCGGCTTGCTTATGGTGCCCTTGGCACCACGGAAATTACTACCGATGAAGCGGTGTCGGGAACGCATAGCTTGAAAATTAAGCAGACAGACAATAGTAATGATGTTAGGGGTTTTACCTTCCGCAGCCAGGAAATATATGCTGAATTTGACGAAACGACCTACACATTCTCCTACTGGGTAAAAACTCCCGATATTGCAAATACGGTAGCGCATTACGGCGCATGGATGATGCTCTATAAAAAGGTTGATGGTACGGAGATTAACGGGGTTAGAGTGTATTACGGAAGCGCGGAGCAAAATGGCGGCAGTGGTGCAGTATATACCATTCCCGCCGATGGACAGTGGCACCGTGTCAGCTATTCGTTTACCACCAATCCTCGCGCGATTTCCAATGATTTTTTTACCATTGAAACACGTATTCAAGGGAACGTGGGTACGGCATACTTTGATGACATTCAGTTAGAAGTTGGCAATGCCGCATCCTCGTACAGCGACTACGGAGCCAAAAACGTGATCAATGAAAAAGTGGCGCCGGACTATTTGGATTGCAACGGCTACACGCCGAACAATCCGGGACCAACGCTCGCCGGCTTTACGGAAGCTACTTGCGTGAACGATGGACAATACTGGTTTGACGGCGAGTGCCGTAAAATTGATACGGCGGCGTGCGGTAGCTACGCGCTCTCCTGCTTTGAGGATGAAGTCGGCTGCAAGACGTATACGCCAAAGAAAGGCGGCCCCGCGGTTCCGGGTATTGTGGGTGACGGCGACACCTGTCCCGCCGAGTGTGTGGGGTATGACACCTTTAAGCAGGAACTGACGTACTTTGAACCATCGGGATCAGCGGCACTGTCCTATTTCATTCCCGCAACCGGAAAATCCTGCAACGCGAAAGACGCGGGCTGTACCGAGTTTACCAATCTGGACCGACTGGCGGAGGTTAATGGCGGCAATGCGAATGACGTGGAATTATCTCCGGAGGCGATTGAGTACTATGCCACCTTGCGCCAGTGCGTGCTGGTGGACGAATTCGGCCAGCCCAATGCCGCGCAGCTTGGCGCGGGCGCGAGCTGCGAAGCGTACTTCAGTTGGATAGGATCGGACGAAACAGGGTATCAATTGGCGAGCGAGGAATTGAAGAGCATCGGCGGCAGTCCGATAGGTGACGGCGGCGTTGCGGGATCGGGATGCGAGAGCCAGGGTGATGCTCTTGCCGATCCCAACTGCCGCGAATTCTTTGACGCGGGCGGCAACACACTGTACCGTTGGTATGATACAACCGTAACCTGCGCGCAAGATTGCCACCCGTACCGCATGAGCCGGTCGGCAACACTGCATAGCGCGACCCAGGAGCAAAATTGCACTAATTCCGGAGGTGTTTGGACTACGTATGATGTCTGTACGGCGGGAACGCGCCTTGGATTGTCCTGCAAGGTAAACACTGACTGCGATACCGCACCCGGTGCGGCGGATGGCGTGTGCGGTCCTTCTCCTGAAAGCGGCTACTGCATCTACCACGCCATTCCCGGACAGGGGCAGACCTGCGGCGAAGCGGCAAAAGACTGCCGCGCGTACGCGGGCAACGCTTCGCGCAATACGCGGACGCTCTTTACCGACACCTTTGAAAACGAGAGCGATATTCGCCAGTATTCCGATGGAACGATATCCAGCGAATCCACGAATCTTGGAGGACATTCGCAAAAAGTGATCCAAGCGGGCGGTACAACCGAAACAAACCGTTCGGTAAGCAAATTGGCGTTGATTATTGAGTACCAGGAAAACCTGCCCGCAGAACCAGGGGCGCCGCTTTCCTACTGGGAAGACGCGTTCGGCGCGTTGGGCTATAAGGTGATTAAAGATACCGACATAGCTACAATTGATGCCGTGGCAGACTATCAGCCGGATATTGTGGTAAGCATAAGTTATAGGTGGGGTACCCAAAAAGCCGCTCTGTTAAATCAGCTCTATGACGCGGGGTATGCGTTATTTACCCAGGGGAATGATTCCATAAACAATATTACGCCAATCGCGCAGAGCAGCGGATTTGTGATACAGGATGAACCGGTCATACATAGTACGGGCAATCATTTCATCGCGCGAGGATGGAATACCAGCGCTGGCAGTAAGGGAGATACTAGAGAACGTATTCTTGCCATTCACCCCGCGGCAACGGTCATAGCCCAGGAATGGGAAGGCGGTAATCGCTATACCGAAGCCGTCTACCTTGCCGAATCCGGCAAAGGCAGATGGTACCATCACCAGCCGCTCATCTTTCCCGTAAGCCATCCCCTCAACACCACGTTATTCGCAAACGCCATTTCCGCGCTGGACTCCCGCGCGGGCGAGGCGATACAAAATGACAAAGCGTACGAATTGTCATTTTGGGCAAAGGGTACGGGCGATATGAGCATTGCCTTTTCGGGAGCACCCGCAGGCAGCGAATTTACCACGAACCTGCACCTTACTTCTGACTGGAAACGCTACACGCTAGGACCCGTGTTCGTAACCTGGGATAGCGAACCGAAAGAAACGCTGGACTTTGCAACAATGAACAATCTTTTCCTGCCTTTCTTTATTGACAACGTACAGCTTACTGAAGTAAAGGAAAACATCTACGTCATCGCGGGATCATGGAAAACTCCCGAAAGCTGCGACCAAACATCCGCGGGAGACCCGTGGCCGCAATACGCTTTGGGATGTGAGGCGTACACGGCGACCGGCGGCACCTATAATTTGAAGAGCTTCTCGGGACTCTGCCGCGAAGAGGCGATCGGCTGTGAAGCGATGATTGACACGCAGAATTCCAACAACCCCCTTGCCGAAGATTTTAATATCGGCGACGATGCGCGCGATGACGTACGCGTTCCCGCGGACAATGTAGTGTACATCATTAACGATCCGAATACGTATTGCAATACGGAGGGGCAAGGATGCCGTCTCTTGGGTGAGCCGCAGTTTGACCGCGAAAATACGCTTACCGGATTTGAGGCGACCTATTTGCGCGATGATCCGGATACATATGACCAATCGCTCTGCACGCAAGAAGTGCTGTGGTGCGAAGAGTATTTCTCGGACACCGGTCTTGCCTATTTCCGCGATCCCCTGCTCCACACTTGCGAATGGAAAGACGGCATCGGCGGCTACTCCGGCTGGTACAAGCGCGGCTCGGTTGCGGGCGCGCCCGATTGTCCCATGGCAAGCCACATCGGCTTCAACGGCCAAACGGTAACCCAGCCAGCGGGCGGCTGGGCTGGATTGTGTCCTGCGGACGAGTCCGGCTGCACGCAGTACGTGGATCCCATCAGCACGTTTAATCCCAACATCCTCCTTAACGGCGATTTTAATCAGGATACGGATAATAATGGCGTGCCGGATGGATGGGTCAATGACAATGGCATGATTGGTAACTTTGAGGCAGGTATACAAGGATCGCGCGCGGTGAAGGCGGAGGAGGCTACGCTTACTGCCATATACCAAAATATTTTGCTCGATCCGAATACGCTCTATGAACTTTCCGGATTTGTAAGAGATGGAGGTGATGGGAGTCGTCCCCGTCTTTACATTGACAATGCTATGACCGGCAGATGGGGAGTGTGCCAGGATAGCAAAGGAGCCGCCGCGGTTCTGAATGCAGGTGCGCCTGGTGCCGGTGCCGGTGCCGGTGGAGCTGATCGCTGTTTTTCAAGCAGTGAATGTACGGTACCGGGCGGCCAAGTCTGTATAGCGGGGATTTTAGGTATTGCGTGCAATGCTCATAGCGCGTGTGATACCAAGCCAGAGAGCGGTGATGGACGCTGTAATTTTCCCGTGTGTAATTACGCCGCTGTGCCCGATGTATGTGATGATGCCGCTGTCTGTCCATCCGGGCTTACATCTCCTGACGGATCAATGCTTGCTCAAAATGATGCAGGAGTGCCTTATGCTGACGAAGCCAGTACCTTTTTTGACCTTGATTATATTTCAAATCAGTTTCAGCGCTTTAGCGGCAGATTTCATTCGGGAAGAGGTGGAGTGGCAGAGGTATATTTTGGCGCAAATCATGGTGGCGAACCGGCTCACGGAACAGGTCATATTTTTGACAATGTGGAATTGCGCAAGGTCAATATTGATTATCTGATGCAAGACACCCTTGACGCAACCAGCTGCAACGGAGCAGTGGACTACGATAATGGCTGCATCTTACTCAATGCGGCGACACGGGGCGGAGCGCTCAACACGGTAACGTACGACCCTGACCACAATTTTAGTACCTCCGGCAGGCTGGGATCCGGTGCATCATGGGTAGTATGCAGTCAGGACAACAGCTACACCTCCGCGTGCGAAGCGAATACACTCGTAAAGGCGCGTCCCGACCGTTCTTGCGGTGAGTGGCTGTACTGCGAAACACTCTCTGAAGTGAAGGATGAAAACGGCATCATCACCAATCAGTGCTACGGTATCGGGCTGTGCAATCAGTTGGATGAAAATGGCAAGTGTGCCAGCGCGGTGCAAGAGGATACCGCTTCAGCAATCATCACCAATGTGGCGCAACTGGCGGATCTTACGGGGTATAGCGTACCGGGCTACAATGGCTTTCCGGGAGGCGGCAGTATAGCAGGCTATAAGCCGCTCAATGCAGCAGTGCAGCGGGGCAATGTGGGCTTAGTGCCGAATGGCGGGTTTGAATACTTTGATAATACCACGAAAAAACCCTACAGCTGGAGTGGTACGAAAAATAACTACGAGGTACTCAATAATCCACTGGATTTTGAACGCAACGGTTTCAAGCAGGCACCCGAGGGCAACAGCGTACTTAAAGTGAGCGGCGATGGGGATGTATTTTCCGAATCGCTGGATACGTTTGGCGGAACCTACTATCTGCAAGCAGACATCAACACCATTCAGGCGTTCGGCGATCTCACCCTTTCCGTGAGTGGGGAAGGTAATAAGATAACGGTGCCGGCCGGAATTGCGTGGCACAAGAAAATAGCGAAAGTATTACTGAAATCCGGTTCGGCGCGCGTTACGATACGCAACAGCCAAAAAGAGAGTACGATATTTATTGACGACGTGCGCCTGTTGCCCGTGTTAGACGAGGTCGGAGGCGTTCCGGATCCGGATCCGGAACGGCTGATCGGCTCAAGCTGCAGGTTGTACCCGACCTCTAACGCGCCCTCATGCTCGTACCATGATCAGGCGGGGAAAAATTATAAAGGTACCGCGGGCTACTGTTTGCAGTGGGATACCAAAAACACGAACGTTTGCCAGCTCTGGTGGCCGGTGGATACGATAAATGGCGATATCGGCACGCTCAACTTAAGTTACAATGGCCGCATACCCCTGTATTACTGCGTGGAATCGGACGATAGTGTTGTGTTGGCGCATGAGTGGAAAGGAGATATTTTCTTGGAGAATGATGAGGGGTCATCGTTGGGTTATTTGGATTTTGATCAGCTAAATATCAGCGAGGGGATGCAGGAATTTTTACGCAAAGAATCAATTGACCACATAGAACTTAAAGGCATTAACCAGGGCGGCCATGGTGCAGGATCCTGGTCGGCGGTGCTGGGCGGGGCGGTCAAAAAAGGCATAGATTCATGGTGTGATGGTGATGGGGGTTTTTCGTGGACGGGATGTTCTGACTGGTCATTTATTTATCGTAGGAAAGATATGACCAAAGAGTGCAGAGTTGCTGATTTCTGTACCGCACAAGATGGAGTACTTCCCGAAACGAAAAACAATGTGCAGGAGGTGCCGTTGGTGTACAACCCTGAAACTTTGAGCACCAACATCCGTGACTTGGCATACTGTAATCAAGACAGATTAACGCAAGATGTGAATGGAACGATAACAGACGAAATTCCTGACGGCAAGGTAGATTTTGATAAGGCAACCAAAAATCCGCTCTATGGAAAATATGATTGTATTGATTTTCTCAACGATGAGTGGGATGTCACACTAAACGACGACGGTGAAGATATGTGGCAAGTGATGGCGGTATTTGATAATTCAGATAGCCGCTACTTTAAAGGACTTGCCTATATCATAGGAGATGACAACAATGATTCAAGCGTGGAGCTTAAAGAAGTGCGCGTCTACGTTCATTCCCATGCATGTAACGTTTTATCCAAAGTAGTAACTTCAAGCGGCGAGGGCAAGCCTTGGTCGGCGCGCGTACGCAGTGGCGGCGGCTATACGATTAAGGGGCTAGCGGATCTCCAAAAGAGCGATCTCACGGTTCACAGTATCGTACAAGTAACATATGATTCCGATTATGCACCATTCGGCTCGGTCGTACCCCCGGCAATATCCATTGATCTACCGGACAATTGGGACGGCACAACGGATTTTGGAAGGCAACCTCTTGCGACATTGCCCCCCAATACGATAGATTTTTTGCCCCCCTATCAAGTGCGTGCCGGAAATCCCTATGACTGCACAGCACAAGACAAAGAGAACCCTTGCAATGATCTTATAGATAATGCCGTCGAGCGATTGCAGCAACTGTTTGTAAAGAGCTATGGCGCGTGGGAGTGGAAAGGCGCGTGCGCAAACCCCGGAAGTTTTGGTAAGACGTGTGCGGCCGGCGCTGACTGTGATAAGATTGTTGCCGGTGTACTGGAACCAGGATTATGTGAAGATTTTCGTTATAGATCCATAGATCCAAGCGTACAACCCAAACTCTATTGGATCCCGCCAACCGAGCAGTGTGTTATCAATAATATTCCGGTTGCAAGCCACGCGGATCCCGACAACCCCTATTGTGGCATACGTCCGCAAGCAATCATTATTAAAGTAAACGGCAAAGAAAATCCGGGAGACCTCGTGCCGGTCAATGTATCCGGCTACGTAACACTCACCTTCAATACCAATGTAGATCCGCAGCAATTGCCGATCAAGAGCTATGTCATTGACTGGGGCGACGGCAAGACGACCTCAATTTCCGGCTTGCAATCACTCCAAAAATCGGATCCCAATGATCCGGAAATATTCCAGCATTTCTATAGCTATTGGGATATTTTGGATAAAAAAAGTCAAGGAATTATTCCGGAAAATACGTGTGCCGCGGGTGTATGTAAGCTGAATCCAAAAATACGAATTTATGATAATTGGGGCTGGTGTACAGGTGCGGGGGATATGCCGGGATGCGGTTGGAATACTTTTGCCGGCGGTGTAGCCGTGAATGGCCTGCAATAAAAAATGAGGCAGGTAGCTTTCTCATAATGGGTGTATTGACACCTACGAATGATTTCGCTACACTGGTGTTACGTGAACAATTTACCAACCGCCAGTCGGGGAAGAGAGGTGTAAATCCTCCGCAGATCCGCTACGGTAATCGTCATCATGACGTAAGCCCGAATACCGAAGGTGGTTGCAATGAGTATACTCTTGCGAGATACAAGAGTCCTCCTTTGCCAAAACTCTCAAAGGTTTTATCACCATTGGCGAATGCGACGGCCCTTTCTCTCCTTGAGGAGGGTTTTTTGTTTGACATAAGGTGAGCAAAAATTACTCCATCTACCTCGTTGGTCCCAAAGCACTTACTACATCACCCTATCGTTATGCGCAACAGAAAATACATTATTCTTTTCCTTATCCCCATAGCCTTTTTTTGTCTGGCCGCTTCTCTCGTGTTTGCCGACACTTCAACTGCCATAGCATACTTACAACAACACCCGCAAGATGCATGGACAACGCAAGCACTAGTTGCCGCGGGAGCGGATACGGGAGATACGGCGTATTTGCAATCGTTTTCCGGTACCACGGCAACGGAGTACGCGAAACATATTTTAGCAATTGTTGCCCTAGGAGAGAATCCGTACAATTTTTTCGGAAGAGATTTGGTTTCCGGATTGCTCGGGATGGCGGACGGCACGCAACTGGGCAGTGCAGATCTGTTGAATGATGATTTCTGGGGGGTGCTGGCTTTGCGTGCCACCGGGTATACGATTGATGCGCAGGCAATACAGCAGAGCAAAAATTTTATTTTGGCGCATCAAAATACCGATGGCGGTTGGGGCTATGCGGTTGGGGGAGAGAGCGACACAAACGATACGGCTGCGGCAATCACCGCGCTTGTGGAAGCGGGGATGAGCGTGGATGATCCGGTAGTCCAAAACGCGCTTGCCTATGTGCAGGGGACGCAGAATACGGATGGGGGCTTCCCCTATACTCCAGGCGGTGAGTCTGACGGCGGGTCGGATGCTTGGGTATTATGGATGCTGCATAAGACGGGTATTACGGCAGGTGCGTGGTCTGCGGCAAACGGCGCAACCGTGAGAGATCATTTGGCATCACTGCAAACAGATGACGGCGGATTTAGATGGATGGCATCGGATGGCACGGCCTCGGTCAATATTACGGCACACGCGGTGATTGCGTTATCGGGCAAGAGTTTTCCTGTGGCGCATGCCGCGGCACAGGAAAATCCAACTTTTGCGGTGCGTATTGAAGGCAGTGACAAAACGGTATGTACTGTGCGTGTTTCCGGTCCGAGTGCGCTGGATGTCGTGCGGCACGCGGCATCCGCATGTGACTTTACGTATACCATTGAAAACACCTCGTTCGGACCATATCTTAAGCAAATTAATAATGATGCGGCGGAAGGGTTGAACGGCTGGATGTACTGGGTAAACTGGCAAAGTCCCGTTGTTGGCGCGGCTGACTATGCGCTGCAGACGGATGATGAAGTGTTGTGGGCGTATGGCGCGTGGAATGCGCAGCTGCTACGTATTTCCGTTGATAAAAATCGCGTGCAGATTGGTGAAAGCGTAAAAGTTTTAGTTGAGTCGCGTACGGAAGGTATCTGGCAGCCCGTAGTAGGGGTTACGGTAAAATGCGGTGAGAGTGCTACGGCTGCAACCGATGTGGCAGGGATTGCTTCGTGCAGCTACACCACCACTGCCGTCGCGCATATTGTAGCTGAAAATTCGGGTTATGTACGAAGCAACACTTTGGAAGTAGCAGTTGGCGGTATCGCGCAGTCTATTGATCTCTCCGTAGAGATAGAGGAGAATCCGGACGGGCAGGTTGGCACGGTACCAGATCTCGCGTTTACCGTTTCAGCAGGCACGGTCAATTTTGGCATACTGAAAGCGGGAGGTGTTGGAGAAGTACCGGTAACGCTTACCAATACCGGAACACGCGATTTATATCTTGAAAGTATCGTGGAGGGGGACGCCTTATTTACGCAATCGCTCAAGCTTGGGGGATATGACTGGCAGTCATATGCGACAGAGTTGTCGCAATCAAAACATACCGTACTTGATTTGACGCTTCCGGTGTCGTCAAACTATACGGCAATAGGCATAAAAAAGGGATCGCTCATTTTTTGGGGAACGGGAGTTGCAACCAACAACAACTAACGTATAATCAACTATAGGGCGATGCATAAAAAAATACACTCTATCGCGGTCATTGCCGCAATTTCCGTTATAGCAGTGGTCGCACTACCCGTTTTTGCGATCGGCGTTGGAGTTACGCCGTCTGCTCTTGAGGTGAGCGGGCGCAAGGGAGGCGCAGCCGAAGCGTTGCTTATGGTAACCAATACGGCACAAGAGGCCGGCATGTACCGGATAAGCGCAGATGACTATGCCGCATGGATGGTGTTTGCGCCGGATGAGATACGCTTGGAAGCGGGAGAATCACAAAAGATACGCATACGCCTGCTGCCGCAACAAGAGGGAATATTTGGCACCACTATTTCGGTGGTAGGGTATGCGCTGGACAAAAAGAGCTTCAACGCGGGTTCCGGAATCAAGGTTCCGCTACGCTTTACCGTTACAGGATTGGAAGCGGATCGGCTGCTCTTTTGGAGAAACGTGATTATTGATATACTGATCGTACTCATGGTTGGGGGAGCTGGCTTGTTCTGGTGGCTATGGTATGGAAAAAGGCACAGGAGTTTTACGGAGAATATGGGCCGCTTCTTGCATCCAAAAAAAAGGCAATGGTGGAAATAAGAAAAAGCGCGGAAATATGCATCAAGTGATACACACCTAACATGAAACGCCGATACGGTATCCTTATAGCGATTATATTTTTTATCTCGGGTTTATTGCTTGGGAAGGGCGCGGTTGTGCCAGATCCTATAAGTGTGCCGCAATCGGGTAGGATGGATGTAGCGGAACAAACGGTAAATTTTATATTGGATTTTGATGAGGAACAACTCCGAACATTTCCGCAAATACGGTTTACAGAAGGAGAAACCGTATGGGAAGTGCTAAACCGCACTATGGCAGTTGCAGGCATTGCCCTACACTATAAAGACTACGGCGATATGGGCGTATTTCTGGAAGGGATTGACGGCGCTGCCAATACCGGCGATACGTATTGGCAGTATTGGATAAATGGTCAATATGCGGAGGTTGGCGCGAGCGCGTATCATCTGCAACCAGGCGATACAATTTTATGGAAGTTGACCAAGAGTCGGCAGTAACGCAGAATTGTTCTGCAGACTCCAACAGTAAACTTTTTATTTCTCATTCCCGCAAAGTATGCTACAAAAAAAATCTTTCTTCTTCGTACTCCTGCTTATTAGCATCGCGGCGCTTGCTCGGCTCATGCCGCATCCGTGGAACTTTACGCCGATTGGCGCGGCAGGATTGTTTGCCGGAAAATATTTGCAAAAAAAATGGGCATTTGTTGTACCACTTGCGGCGATGGCGCTCGCTGACCTGTGGCTGGGATGGTATGATTGGAGACTCATGATTGCGGTGTACGCAAGCATGGCTGCATACACGTTTCTCGGCGTACTCGTACGCGCCAAGGGCTTTGTACCTACCGCAACCGCGACGCTCGCGGGATCGCTCCAATTTTTTCTTCTTACCAATGGTATGGTATGGGTGCTGTCCGCGTGGTATCCGCATACGTTGCAAGGATTATTGACGGCCTATACACTCGGCGTCCCTTTCTTTAAATATACGCTGGCGGGCGATGTGTTGTATGTTGGCGTGTTTGTCCTTAGCTTTGTATTCGCGCAACTTGTCTATCGCCAACTTACCCTTGCGCCACGAAGTAATGCCGCATAAAAAGTTGGCAGCACACTGTAAAACCGCTTACCAAAGCGGTTTTAAACTTGCCTATTCCACGCGGCAAGCTAGTGCCGCATAGGCAGTTTATGCACAGATGTAATTTTGTTGTGAGGGGTAATTTGTGGTACAATATAAACTATAATCTGGACATAGAGTTCTTTAGACTTTCAGGAATTAGGTTACATTGCTCCACGAAACGCGCAGCACAATTTTAGAGAAAAATGTCTACAATTTGAACAAACAATAATATATAGGGGTATACATGCCGGAAGAAATAGCACAATTTGACGCGGATGCGGAAAATGAAGAAGAAACAGATGGCGTGTATGCAAGGGACTACGCGTTCGCGCGGCAACAGGCACGACTTGCGAGAAGGGTAGAGGACGGTGAAGGTCCCTCCATTCAAAAACTGCGCCATCAGCAGGAAATTGCCGAACGCGAAGCGGCTGCGCAAAAGGAAAAAGATATGCCGACCCAGCGTGAGGCATTGGAAACGACCAAACAACAGCAACGGGCGCAGGCGGCGATGGAAGAGGATACGGTCGGACAGCGGTTGCAAAAACAGCTTGAGATCAGAAAAAAGAAAGATAAAAAAGATACGGACCTCGTGCACGAAGCACATACATGGTTGAAGCGACTTTTTGTTTGGAATCTGTTAGTCATCATCGGCGGCATTGTTTCACTTTTTTTCACTATAGGTTTTTTAGACATTGCTATCGCTTATTTGCAGAGTGTATGGGACAAAATATCGTAAACTGCAACCACTCCTCTCTCTGCAACAACCCTCTCATGATGCGTCTCAAAAAAAATCTTCTGTAAACATGCGTATCGAAGCTCGCTTCCATCTCCCGTATCTCACCACTATGCTTACCAATAAAAAAGGTCTGTTTTTTGCGATGGCGATAGTGGTACTTACGCTCACGCCGTTTGTTGGTGTGCATGCAACTGTGTTTGAAGCATCATTCTTGAGTTTGATTGGCAACATCATCATTTTTTTTGCCGGACTGCTTGGAAAAATACTCACGCTTATCATAGGCGTGTTTATTGCGCTAGTTCAGTACAATAATTTTATCAAAGAGCCTATAGTTACTACCGGCTTCTATATCGTTCGGCAACTCTGCACGATGCTCTTCGTGGTGATACTGCTGGTCATCGCCATTGCCACCGTGCTGCACATTGAATCGTACCACTGGCGCAGAACGCTGCCAAAAATGATGATCATGGTGGTGCTGGTGTACTTTAGCTTGAGCATCACCGGATTTATGATTGATATCGCGCAGGCGGTGATGCTGACGTTTGCGAATGAAATACGCGATGCTGGGGCAGGTGATTTTGCAAATAATCTGGGTCTTCAGAATTTTTTAAATATTAGCGTAGAGCATGCTAAAGCAACAAAGAAAGATTCCGGCGACGAAGGGAGTTCTAATTTTTGGTCTGTAATACTATCCCTTGGCGTTGCTCTTATAGCGCTATTTCTTGCGGTGATCGTCATGGCCATGCTTGTGGCGGTTATTGTGGTGCGCATCGTCATGCTTTGGATGTACGCGATATTTTCGCCTTTCGCATGGTTTTTGCAAGTCTTTCCGGGAGGCCAGAAATACGCTTCGCAATGGTGGACGGGATTTACCAAGTATCTTATTAACGGACCTGTCCTTACTTTTTTCATCTGGCTTGCCCTCTCCTCTTTTTCAACTACACTTAACGGAGTTGATTTATCGGGTAGCACGAAGGAGCTTTGCATTTCTGATAATTCTATAGGGTGTCTTAGCAACATGTCTTCTTTTTTGGTGTTTTTGGGATTGATGGTAGGGTCGCTGATTTTAACTCGGGAATTGGCAGGTGCGGCATCGGGTGCCACGAATGCCATACACGGAGGCATGATGAAAGGCGTTTCAAAAATTAAGCAGTTTGCGGGGAGACATAAGGCGGTTGTTGGCGGCGCGTTGGTTGGCGCGGCAACGGGAGGAGTTGGCTTGGTGGCTCTTGGTGCCGTTCTTGGGAAAGGTGCAAAAATAGGTGCTCGTGCAGGAACATTGCGGGTAGGTGGAAAGATAGGAGCGTACGCCAAAGCAGGCAAAGAAAAGTTTGCAGATTCTTATGCAGGTAAATTTTTAGGTTATAACGAACGGTATAATAAAGAATTACAAATTAACCAGCAGGCAAAGGCAAAAATGCGATTGGAGAAAGATCCTGAGAAAAAGAAAAGACTTGCAGCACAAGCCGCAAGAGAAATAGCAGAACAACGCCGTTTGAGCATGGTAGAAAAAGGGGGGAGGCCGACTGAAGAATATGCGGAAGCCGAAGCGAGAAATGCTTTAGCGAAAGCCAATAAGAAAAAGGGATTAGAACATATTGGGCTTACAGATTTGATTACAGAAGATACGCAAGCTCTTGCGGGGGGTTTTGAAGATACGGACATTATTGATGCGATGAAAAATGTGCGTCTGATGAGTAGGGAAAGAAGAGCTCAAATATTGAAAGATAGTCCGGGAGATTCTCCACGCGATAGAATGGATGCCGCCGCCGCCGCTATATTTAGCGGTGGTGGCACTACTACTACCCCGGCACCCAGAATGATTGTAGATGAAGAGTTGGGAAAAATGCGCGGCACAGGAGAGGTATCGGTAAATCGTTTCGCGCGCGGAGAAGGGAAAACTGTTGCAGTTGATTTTGATGAGGCGTTTAGCGATTTGGATTTTGTACCGAAAAAAGGAACCGATTACAGCCGTACCAAAGGCATAAATGTTACTGATGCCGACCAAATAGGAAAAGTGGCGAGTCGTTTGGCAAGTACGCTTGATACAAAGATTCGCGCTATAGAAGCAAAGGGCGGCAAAGCATCGCAGACGGAAACGCAAAAAATGGAACGCATGCGTGAAGCGCGTGACAGAATGAACAGCATTACATCGGGCGACGAGAAGGTGCAGCAACTTGAATTGATAAACTCCGCAGCGGTAGGGTATGGCCTGCGTGATGCCATTAAAACCACCTTGCATGAACAAGCGCATACGGCAGGAGCAACCGATACAGATAACCAAGCAGAACACATCGCACAAATGATAGAGCGGCACAAAATGTATGCCAATCGCGATGCGGTAACGCGCGATGTGTCGGCGGGCGTTGCTGAAGATGAAATTATACGGCGCTATGCGAAAAAGCAAGATACAACCGCACCAGTGCCCCAACCACCGGAAGTAGAGATTAACCCCGATGAGCTAGTGAACGCGGTACGGGGGAAATCAGCCGAAGGTCAGCATGCCAGCGCAGTACAAATGGAAAATAACTTCCGTACAGAAGTGCAACAACGCGTTGCGCCGGCTCTGCAGCGCGTCCAATCCGGCACTTCCGTCCAAATTGCGGGAGGAAAATATTTCTCCATAAATCAACTCACCACACTGAAGAAAGTTCTGCAACCCCTCATGGACGCGCTCAACAAGCTTGGGGGACAAAATGCAAATTTACAAAACATGCAAGACAATCTCGCGGCACTTGCGCGCGATTTGGATGAAATTGGCAAGGATGGTTTTGCACAAGTAACGTATATGCAAAATCAAGGGGAAGGCTCTCCCTTCGCGCAAGCCATAGAATTGACCGGAGGAGGGCAGGATAAGGAAGTATAATAGACACGCAATTAATATGTGGACTTCGCAAGTCCCAAGGACTTGCGAAGTCGGGAAATCAGCACATGTTTCAACAAACATTCAAAAAATATCAGCAATTACCGCGCGCGGTGCGGGAGAAACTTTCTTCTCCGGATATTCTGGCGGCTATTGGCAACTTGGAGGCGCATTTTCACCAAAAGTTGGCGCTTGTGGTGATGCGCGTGGCAGTGGGAGATGTAGCTGCAAAAAATCTTGCGCGTGTACTGCGTGAGGAGAACGGCATGGATCCCGCGGGAGCGCAAGAGCTTGCTAGATCTCTTATCACCCAAGTGCTGCAACCCGCAGGCATTGGCATGGACGGGCAGATACGGCAAGAGCGTGATACTTCGGTTGTGTCGCTGCAAGCCGTAACACCCGCGAAAACGTCTGTGGAACAGCAACCGACAGCCTCCCTGGAAGGACTCACCGCGCAAGAGCGCGAGGAATTAGTCAAAATAACGGGGAAAGCCGCAGGCTCACAAGACCCTCTTGTAACCGCGGCGCCATCGGCGGAAGCGATATCCACGACTCCTCCCGATGTGGCGCTGGATGCCATGATCATGGAAGTCGGCATTCCGCTGGATGACGGGGATCGCATACGCAAACTGCGCAACATTTTGAAATCCGCTTTCAAAGGTATTCGCGACCGCATCGCAACGCGCGATGCGCTGGTGCGTCCGCACGACGCGGGCGGCGCAGCGCTGACCGAGGGCGAGGCGGCGCATCTCATACGCCTACTCAATGAAGCGCAGTCGGCGTCTGCAGGAGGCGTGCGCAAGCAGCAGTATGCCGCGACCCCTGCGCAAGCGCAGAAAGACGATGCGTGGTTTACCAAGCCGGAGAATTGGCAGTTGGGAACCGGCAATCGCCAGCAGGAACAAGCAAATATATCAGCGGTCGTAGCAACCGAACACCGCGCTATCGGCAAGATGCCTAATACCCAAGGGGATGCCGTGCATCTTGGCGACTCAATTGCCGACCGGAAAAAACCAGGGTCCGGTATCGCGGCTGCGCTACTGCAAAAGAAACGGGAGAAAAAGGAAGAACCAAAAACGTATGCACGCTCGGTGTTTGCGCCTCCCGAAATTGCGCCGCCTCCGCCTGCGCTACGACCGCAACCCGACCTGCAACCACCAACCCCCATTTCCCAACAAGAAGCATCGGAAAAATACGAAGATTCCTCGGCGCCGCTTGGCAGGGCAAAGGCGGAAGTAAAAAGTTCCGTGCAGGAATTTCGGGAAAAGACTCAACATCTGGTTGCGGCAGAGACGCTACCGCCAGCATCTTTCCCCAAGAATATACCCGCCGCTTCCCCACACTCCCTGCCGCCACAATCAGCGATTGCGGCTGTGCGCCCAGTGTTTCCCCAAGCACCGCAGGTTGAGCGTAGAGCCTCTGTGGCACCGCGGGCAAAAATTAAACTTGATGACATGCATGCCGTTGCGCCCCGCAAGCCGGAGCTCCGCGGCCCAATTGATGAATTACGGACACTCACCTTGCGTGATTTCCGTAGAATAGACACCGATCCGCGTCATGCCGCAAAAAAAATTGAACAGAAAATTGATCTGCTGGAAGATGAAGCATTTGAGAAGCGTATTGGGGGAATTCAAGGTTTTCGGCATAGCCCACTCTTTGCGCTCTACGTGGGTTTGGGGCATGCAGGTTTGGCGCAGCAGAAAAGTGTGGATGATCTGGTTACCAAAATTCCCGGGGAAGAGGACAAACTGACCCAGGATGAGTTTGAAGCGATTATGGATTTGAATCAAAATTTGCGATTTTGATTAATGTCCCGCGAAACCGCCATCTCATATCATTTTCATAGCGGAGAAGCACCATAGGTGTTATCAGTCGGGTGCCATACGCCATAGTTATGCAACAATTCGTCGTACCACAATTCATTGATGTTGAAGATAAGGTTATAGGGCCAATCACGACTCGCCAGTTCATTATTATTATTGTAGCGCTCATCATCATGTTCATTGAGTATAAAATGTCCGACTTTGCGTTGTTTCTGGTGCTTGCGGTGTTCACCTTTGCTTTCTTGGGACTCTTTGCGTTTTTGAAAGTAAACGGACGCCCCGTTTACTATTTTTTGCTCAATGTCTTGCAAACCATGAAACGCTATCAATTGCGCGTATGGATCCCCGAAGGGGAAGAAATGGAGCACGTTATTCGCAAAAAGAAAAAAGATGAGGATATGCCGAAAGTCTTCCGCAAAGAAATGGTATCCTCCTCGCGCTTGTCACAGCTTTCGCTGGTTGTTGATACGGGAGGCGTCTATCGCGGCGAGGAAAAAACAACGCTGCCACCATCTGCCGCGGTAAAAATAGCATAGGAAGAAAATTTTCCGCACCCGTACTAAAATATGTTATACTACCGTAAGTTATTTGTGGTGAGTGGTTAGCGGTCGTTTCTATGCAATCAAAAAAACTGCAAGGCAACAAACCCTACATTTCCACGCGCAAGTATTTGGATATCGCGGAAATACGCGATGATATCGTAATCCTGCGCGACGGAACACTGCGTGCGGTTGTGCTCGTATCATCGCTGAATTTTTCGTTGAAGTCCGAAGAGGAACAGGATGCAATTATTGCCGCGTACGTGAATTTTCTCAATTCGTTTGATTTTGCAATCCAAATTGTGGTGCAGTCACGCAAGCTGAACGTGGACAATTACCTTGAGCGCCTGCAGACAGCGGAAAAAGAACAGGAAAACGAACTGCTACGCGTACAGATCAGTGAGTATCGTGACTACATTGCGGAACTAGTCAAAATCGGCGAAATTATGACGAAGAAATTCTATGTGGTCATATCGTACGATCCATCAACGGACAAACAAAAGACATTTGGCAGTCGGCTCTTGAGCACGTTTAAGCCTGCAACGGTGGTGCGTCTTCAGGAAAAAGTGTTCCAGCGCAGAAAGCGCGAACTCTTGATGCGCGTTGACCATATCATGAACGGCCTTTTTAGTGTGGGTGTCTCGGCGGTGCATCTGGATACGCAGGCGTTGATTGAGCTGTACTACAATACCTACAATCCAGATGTTTCAACGAGTCAGCCCATGCAGCCGATAGAAAATACGCGGGTGATTACGTAATATGTTTAAACCAAGAAACATACTGCGGCAGGAAAAAAATGATACGCGCGCGCGCCAACAGCCGCTGCGCGAGGATATCGCCAACATCAAGAAACGGCGGGTTTGGGAGACAAAAGAAGTAGAGGAAGAAAAAATACTGCTCAAGGAAGAAAAGATTTTGCGCAAAGGCGAGGTGTCGGTGTTGGATCTTATCGCACCCTCCGCCATGAAGATTTCTTCCAACTTTTTACAGCTGGGGGAGAAATATGTGCGTACGGTATTTGTGATCAACTATCCGCGCTATATCAGCATCGGGTGGTTTGCGCCGATCATTAATATGAACGTGGAGCTGGATATTGCCATGTTCTTCTATCCCGTGCAGTCGGCGGTTGTGCTGAAGGATTTGCGCAATAAGGTTGGTAATCTGGAAGCCCAGCTTATTGCGGATACGGAAAAGGGTGCTCCACGCGATCCCATCCGCGAAACGGCGCTGCGCGATATTGAAAAATTGCGCGATGACTTGACCCAAGGCATTGAACACTTTTTTCAGTACGCGCTCTACGTAACGCTCTACGCGGACTCGCTTGAAAAACTCAACCAAATGACGGAAGATATAGAATTGATTTTCGGCTCCCGTCTGGTCATGACGAAAAAAGTTTTGTATCAGGCGGAACAGGGATTTAATTCCACGCTGCCGGTCGGCAATGATGAACTGGCCATTGTCGTCAACATGAATACGAGTCCCGTGGCATCGTCGTTTCCGTTCATTTCATCAGAATTGACATCGGATGACGGTATTTTGTATGGCATCAACCGCCACAACAACAGTCTCATCTTGTTTGACCGTTTCTCGCTGCAGAATGCAAATTTTGTGGTGTTTGCAACGTCCGGCGCCGGCAAATCTTATACCATCAAACTGGAAATACTTCGCTCGCTCATGCTGGGAACGGACGTTATCGTGATTGATCCGGAACGTGAATACAAGCACTTGTCGGATGCGGTTGGCGGAACGTACGTCAATATTTCATTGAGTTCCGACAGCAAAATCAACCCGTTTGATCTGCCGCGCCCCATGGGCGAAGATGTACGCGCAGGCGATATTATTCGCGGCGCGGTGATTACGCTCAAGGGACTCGTGCGCATCATGCTGGGCAGCCTCACGCACCAAGAGGACTCTATCGTTGATCGCGCGCTCTTGGAAACGTACGCGAAAAAAGATATTACGCCGCAGTCGGACTTGACCAAAGTTGAAGCACCCATCATGCAGGATTTTCAGGAAGTTTTGGAGGGTATGGAAGGGGCGGAAGATTTGGCACTGCGCTTGCGCAAGTACACGAGTGGCACTTTTTCGGGACTGTTAAACCATCCAACGAATGTGGAAATGAACAACCAGCTGGTGGTGTTTTCGGTACGCGATCTGGAAGATGAACTGCGGCCCATTGCCATCTACACGATTGTTAACTACATTTGGAATGTCGTGCGCTCGGAATTGAAAAAGCGCATTCTCACAATTGACGAGGCGTGGTGGCTCATGCAGCACGAGGATTCCGCGCGCTTTATTTTTGCGCTCGTAAAACGCTGTCGCAAGTACTATCTGGGTGTTACCACCATTACCCAGGACGTGAATGACTTTTTGACATCCGTCTACGGTCAGGCGATTGTCAACAACTCCGCCATTCAAATGCTGCTCAAACAGTCGCCCGCAAGTATGGATTTGGTGCAGCGTACCTTTCTCTTGACCCAAGGGGAGAAGTATCTGTTGTTGGAGTGCGGCGTAGGCGAAGGTATTTTCTTTGCAGGTCAAAAGCACGCGGCAATCAAAGTGGTTGCATCCTATACCGAAGATCAGCTTATTACGTCCGATCCGCGGCAACTGTTGGAAATAGAAGAGGAGAAGCGGCGGTTTGCGCAGGAGCGGGATGCGCGCGAGGCAGAAGTCGCGGGAAAATCTCGTACGGAGGAGGTTGTGCAACCAGTCGGCGCGCAGGATATGCCGATTTGATTTATCTTATAACGTCATTTTTGCCTATGCCACTCTTTTCAAAAAAAATGATCTACCTTACATTGGGGATTTTCGGTGCCATACTCATCATCGCGCTTGTAGGGTGGTTTCTATTGCGCCGAGCCGAGACTCCCGTCATGCAGCCCGCGCAGACGACAACACAAAACCCGACAACAGGTACCGGAGGCGGTTTTACGGGATCTGTCGGCGCAACCTTTACCCCAACATCAACAACCAGCACGTCGTTTTCTCCGGCCCAAGTTGGACTCCAGCAAACCGCTTTTCTGTTTACCGAGCGGTATGGTAGCTATTCAACGGAGAGTAATTTTGAAAATTTTTCTGATGTGCGCACAATCATTACAGACCGGCTTGCCAATCAGCTTCGCGCCGTGGAAGGTCGTGGTGTTGCATCCGATGTGTTTTCCGGTGTTGTGACCAAAGCGCTTCAATTTACGTTGGAAGATGAAAGTGCAGTGAAAACGAGCGCACGTGTGCGCACCCAACGCCAGGAAACTCTTGGCATAAGTTCCGCGCCCCGCATCTTCTACCAAGATATCACGCTCTCACTCGTAAAAATAAATGATATGTGGTTGGTGGATCAAGCGGAATGGCAGCCGCTATGACCATACGGTCGCATGCGGTTCGGCTCTTGCGATTTGCGCAAGATGTTGTATTTCCCTACACCTGTGCGGCGTGCGGTGTTGAAGGCGAAGTGTTATGCGCCGCATGTCGGTCTTCCATTACCCTCTCCGGAAGTGGGGAGTGTGTTTTTTGCGGGGATGCGAGCGTTGGCGGCGCAACGTGCGATACCTGCCACGGCGCGCATGCCCTGGACGGACTTACCGCGGCAGCGGCATACCATAATGCTGTGTTGCGCGCATCCATCGGTCGCTGGAAGTATCACTTTCAAGCTTTGCTGGGAGAAGTGTTGGGTGGCTATGTCGTGCGTTCGTTAACTCCCGCGTTTTGGTCGCTCATGGATCGCACGAACGCTATCGTTATACCCATACCATTGCATCCATACCGGCTGCGCTACCGAGGCTTCAATCAAGCGGAGCAGCTTGCGCGTGCTATTGGCGAGGCGTATGCGCTTCCGGTTTCGTGCGACATACTCGTACGATTCCGTCTGCACAGGTCACAAGCTCATAAAACGCATGAAAAACGATTGGCGCTGAAGAATCCGTTTAAAGTTTTACCGAGTGACATCCTTATCGGCAAAACCGTAGTACTGGTTGATGATGTGGCAACCACCGGCACTACTTTGGATCATGCGGCAGCAGTGTTAAAACAAGCAGGATCGGCGTGTGTGTGGAGTGTAACACTTGCGAAGGGATAGAAGCGACTAGCCGCTTATCAGCACACGAGACACACAAAAATACTTTGCTGATGGCGTTGACAAGCCGATAGAAATAGGATACAACAAGTACATTGCTTAGTTGTTTGTTGGCAAGAAATCATTGGTTGTGCAGTATTTTTACTGTCTGCCGAGAAATAGGGAGAGATGGCCGAGTGGGTCAAATGTAGTGTACATTTGACGGGCTGCAAAAGGCAGCCCTGGCAGACACGAGGCTCTATTTTTTGACCGAGGCTCTGCCGAGAAATAGGGAGAGATGGCCGAGTGGGTCAAATGTAGTGTACATTTGACGGGCTGCAAAAGGCAGCCCTGGCAGACACGAGGCTCTATTTTTTGACCGAGGCTCTGCCGAGAAATAGGGA
>Ga0210005_1000536_pt1 | contig 29537 bp, 34 predicted proteins | sample CryGey02umfilter_3_FD_183961 | JGI IMG/M metagenome (GOLD analysis project Ga0210005, IMG submission 183961) | Groundwater microbial communities from aquifer in Utah, USA - Crystal Geyser 4/9/14 0.2 um filter (SPAdes) (version 3) | ecosystem: Environmental > Aquatic > Deep subsurface >... | reverse complement strand
ATCCATTCTCCAGACTATTTCAACAATCTGGATCCGTCCCCGTGAAAACGGGGATCAGGTCGGGGATGACACAAAATAATAATTGATATATTATGATACAGTTTTGTCAAAGACCGTGAACTCTTACGGTTTAGAAACCATATATTTTACTGACAAAAAGTACTATCTCATTTTCAAAAAATATCATTGTGTAGAGCCCCAAAATGAGAAACGGTCCAAAGGCAATTTTTGTTTTTCTCTTTCCTTTTTTCGTGAGAAGTAATATTCCGCCCACAATACCACCAATAACAAATCCAATATACAATGCCAGAAATCCAGGCAAGAGCCCAAGAATAAGACCCATCACAAACGCAAGTTTCACATCACCAAATCCCATCCCGCGACCTTTTGTGATCAAAAAGACTAAGAGAAGCGGTGCCATCACCGAAAGACCATACAAGGCATGCATACCCATTGTTTGAGATACCACGGATAGCCCAACTCCACCGATCACAATCGAAGTGTAGAGTATTTTTGATACTCCCAAAATCAGCAGCGCTATCTGCATCTCGTCTGGAATGATCTGATATCGGAAATCTGCAAGAAGCATTACAATGAGCACTGCGGCAAATCCGAGATGGATACTATGGAGTAGGTACGAATCTGGGGGAATCAGTATAGAATGAAGTGAAAAGTACCAAGTAATCACAAATATCACGCCTGTGAATAATTCTACCAAAGGGTACTGTATTGAAAATGGGGCTTTGCAATAGCGACATTTTCCTCTAAGAATCAGAAATGATACGATCGGAATAAGATCATTCCACGAAAGAACGTGCATGCAGGAGTCGCACATTGACCGGCCACCCATCGTTTTCCCCATGCTCAGGCGGTCTGCAAGCACATTGAGAAACGAACCGAAGAAAAGACCAACTACAAATAGCAAGAATATGGAATAGGGAATAGGGAATATTGGTTCAATGAACATGTTTATTATTGATTGTTGCCTTAATCAGCCCATTTAATAATCTGTGTACAGACATTACATTTGATTCTATACTCTTAAAATCATTCACATTTAAATATTTTAGATCTTTGGAGATAATTAACTGATTTTCAAGCTCGATTAATGATCCTCTTGCAATTAAATAAAATTGAGCTTTATCTTTTTTTCCAAGTCGCCCGAAACCCTCAGCAATATTTGAAGTAATCGATATTGCCGCTCGTCTCATTTGATTGGAGAGTGAAAATTTTTCGTCAGAGGGATATTTTTTAGTTATTGCATAGATTACAAGTATCATTGCATGTGCTTCTTTCCAAACAATAAGATCAGTAAAATGGGATATTTTTTCAATCATTTACTAATGATACACAATCAAAGTCCAACATTCTATATTCCATATTCTATATTCCATATTCTATATTCCATATTCTATATTCCATATTCTATATTCCATATTCTATATTCTATATTCCAATATCATTCTCCCCCATCGGCCCGATCGCGGCAATATTCAATCCCTCATCAACAAAAATATCTGACGCGAGCGATATGACCTCTTCTTTTGTCACCGCATCAATCGCTTTGACGATATCTTGAGGATCAACCGTACTTCCGTAAAGGAGTTGGCGAGTGCCATATAGCGAGGCTACTGTATGCGAATCTTCAAGAGACAAAAGAAATCTTCCTTTCATCATAGATTTTGCCCGAATGATATCCTTGGCTTCAATATGCCCCGTTGCGATTTTCTCGTGTTCATCTCGAATGACTCGAATTGCCTCATTTACTTTTTTCACGTCTGTAGATACGCCTGCTTGAGTGACTATATACCCTGTATCCTGATACAAATCACGTCCGGTAGAAATATAGTAACAAAGCCCCCGACGCTCACGTACTTCCATAAACAGGCGCGAAGACATCCCCCCACCGAGCACACCACTCAGTACGGTGAGTGCATATCTGCGGGGATCGGTAAAAGCAAATGCACGATATCCGACACACACATGGGTTTGTTCGACTTTTTTGGTTTTTATACTGATCTGTGGCTTGTTCTGATTATGAGAAAATCTGTTCAACTTATTTTCTGTACGTCCGTTCCATTTTCCAAACTTCTCTTCAATAATACTTTGATATATATCGATACCTGTCATTCCCTTCCCCGATCGGGAATCCATGGATCCTCGGTTCAAGCCCGAGGATGACGTACTTGGAGAACTCATTTTTAATCCTCCTGCCACAACTACCGTCACATTTGACGGATGATAGTGTTTTGATAAGTAATCAGTAAATGTCTTTTTCGTAAACGATCGTACAGTTTTCGGAGTTCCCGCTATATCTCGACCGAGTGGATGTCCGGCATATATAAGCTCATCAAATACATTTGAAACCGAACGCGCTGGCATGTCTTCATACATATTGATCTCCTCGACAATCACGCTTTTTTCTTTTTCGATCTCTTTCGGAAGAAGTCTCGGAGAGGCGAGCATATCGGACAATATATCGGAGACGTCTTCAAAACATCGCTTCGGTGCTTTTACATAGTATCCTGTGTGATCTTTTGAGGTAAAGGCATTGAATTCTCCACCCAGACCATCGATCTTTGAAGCGATATCATAGGAAGTCGGATATTTTTTTGACCCTTTGAACGCCATGTGCTCAATAAAGTGAGATATACCACTGTTTTCCTCACTTTCATGTCGCGAACCCGCGCCCACGAGCACCATCATAGTCATAGTTGGAAATGAGTCTGTATCCACAAAGATGACCGAAAGACCGTTTTTGAGTTTAGTATTCTGAGTTTGCATTATGAGGATTCATTGTAGCAGATCTTACTCAATTATGATCCAGTCAAACTTTCCCCCCGACAGGCGAGAGGTGTAGAACTCATCTCTAAACCCCCACGTGTCATTCTGACAACCCTCTCCTGTCATTCTGATCCCGATTTAAATCGGGAGAAGAATCCATGTTCTCGTATGGATCCTTCGGGTTACACCTCAGGATGACAAAAATAATTAGATTTGGAGATAACTTCTAGATTGGAAGATGTCTATTTAATTCTTTTTGATGAAATTAAAAATTTAATAAAAGATGAAAAACAATATGCTAAAACAAACGCAGATTAATTACATGGTTACTTTAGAAGAACCTCGTTTATTAGAATACTTAAAAAATCGAGACTTAAGCGAGTTACTAAGCATACAAAGTGATTTAAAAAAACACTTAAATTTTGGTGAAAATTTATCTCCAAAAAATAAAAATGATATCGCAAGTACACTGGTCTATATTGAAGCGATAATCAATGGTTTATCTCAAGCTGAAGACATTAACCCTGATGAAGAATTTATTAACATTTCTCAATTTAAACCTCTGTCATCTAATGAATTAATTGAAACACTTGGTTTGACGATTAAAAAAGATGAAATTAATAGATTACTCACTTTTCTTGCCCATTTATCAGCCTATACAGAAGAGTCTCAACTGAATATCAGTTTTAATGCTCCTTCATCATCGGGAAAGTCATATATTCCAATGGAAATATCAAGGCTGTTCCCTGAAAAAGATGTCATACAAGTTGCTTATTGTTCACCAACCGCCTTTTTCCACAGTCATGGAACTTTTAATAAAGAAAAACAGGGATACATTGTTGATCTCTCCAAAAAAATTCTTATATTCCTTGATCAACCCCATACAATGCTTCTGCAACATCTTCGCCCTATGCTTTCACATGATAAAAAAGAAATTCAACTAAAGATAACCGACAAATCGCAAAAACAAGGATTAAAAACTAAAAATATTTATCTTATTGGATATCCTTCTGTAATTTTCTGTACAGCGGGGCTCACAATTGATGAGCAAGAGGCAACGAGATTTCTCCTATTGTCACCTGAAATTAATCAAGAAAAGTTACGAGAAGGGATTCTTGAGAAGATTAAAAAAGACTCAGATAGAAGTTCATATCTTTATAATTTAGAGATCAATTCTGAAAGAAAATTACTAAAAGATCGTATACGAGCCATAAAACAAGAATCAATCACAGAAATAAATATTGTTAACCCTCAATTAGTTGAACATATGTTCATGAAACGTATAAAAAAGTTTAAACCAAAACATCAGCGTGATATAGGAAGAATTACCAGCCTTGTGAAAATATTTGCTTTACTTAATATTTGGTTTCGAGAGAGAGAAGAAGGAGCACTTATCGCAAATGATGAAGATATTAAAGATGCATTTGAAATTTATGACAAAATTTCTGAAAGTCAGGAGCTGAACCTTCCGCCATATGTATTCAATCTATATAAAGATATCATAGTCACGCTTTATAAAGAAAAAAATAATAATGAGCTTGATTCGAGTCCAAGAGGAGCAACGAGGCAAGAGATATTGAAAAAACACTATCAGGTATATGGTCGATACCTTCCTGATTGGCAATTTCGACAGCAGATACTACCCATGCTTGAAACATCGGGTCTGATTACATAGGAACAAGACCCAAACAATAAACGAACATTACTTATTTACCCTACCACTCAACTCACAGTATCAAATCGTGATGAATATAGTGAGCCAGATGGTGGGGTAACTTGATTTATGTATTGACATGTATTTAAATGTATCCTAAAATAACTATATATGGAAACTTACTATTCAACTAGACAGGTCTCTGAAATGCTAGGTGTCAACATCATTACTGTCCGTAGATGGATAGATAAGGGGCTTTTGCCAGCAATTAAGCTTGAACGTGTTCTTCGAATCAAGAAAATTGACCTTGATAGCTTTCTTGAGCAAAGGAGAGTGAAGAAATGAAAACTTCCGCCCTATATGCTCGTGTCTCTACCTCTGGGCAAGAAAAAGAGCAAACAATAAACTCTCAAATAGCTGAAATCGTTTCGAAAGCAAAAGGAGATGGTAGTGCTATTGAACAGGGTTTGCAGTATGTTGATGACGGCTGGAGTGGTGAACTACTCGCCCGCCCTGCCCTAGATAACTTGAGAGATGCAGTAAAGAATAAATCTTTTGACACCTTGTATCTGTATGATCTTGGTAGATTGTCTCGTAACTTCTTAAATCAACTTATATTGAAAAAAGAGCTCACTGAGGCTGGAATTAAAATCGTTTCTTTGCATGATATAAACGGAGAAAATCCAGAGTCACTTCTTGCACAAAATGTCATGGGCTTATTCCATGATTATGAGCGTATCAAGATAGCCGAACGGTTTCGTAGAGGGAAATTGTACAAAGCAAAGAGTGGTATTTTATTTGGATGGCAAGCCCCATATGGATATGAATATATAAAAGGTAAAGAAAAAGGAATGGGAAATTTCAAAATAGTCCCTCATGAAGTGGAAATACTCAAGATGATCTTTCAATGGATCGGTATAGAAGGACTTACTATCCGACAAGTGATTAAAAGACTGTACGAGCAAAAAATATATCCCCGAAAAAGCAAAAATAAGTATTGGTCTACCTCTACCCTATCCAGACGACTGAGAGATGAGACATATATCGGCGTCACTCACTACAACAAATCAAAGTCAATTGTCCCTGAAAATCCTACCAAGAATGAAAAGTACAAGAAGATCAAGAAAAGCAGCCGCCACAATAATCCAAAAGATCAGTGGTTTGCTATTGAAGTTGAACCTATCATTGAAAAGGAGCTATTTACCGCAGTACAAAAACAACTCATACTCAATGACTCCTTCGCAATGAGAAACAAAAAAAATAACTACCTACTTTCTGGACTCGCCTACTGTTCATGTGGTCGAAAAAGAGCGGGTGAAGGAAACAGTAAAACGCATAATTTGTACTATAGATGTACAGACAGGGTCTTGCGCTATCCCTTACCAAAAGAGTGCCATAATAAGGGCGTGAACGCTACTGTGCTCGATGATAGAGTATGGTCTACTATCGTGAAGCTTCTTTCAAATAAGAATCTCATCAAGAAACACTTTGGAATCTGGAAAGAAAAACAAAAACAACCTACATCAAATACAGACTTTCTGAAAACTGAGCTAGACAAACAACTAGATGCCTTCGAAACTCAAGAAAAACGATACTTAGAAGCCTATGGAGAGGGTGCTATATCGCTTTCACAGTACAAAGAGCAGGTACAAGCGATCCAAAATAAAAAGACCACCATTCTGACGAAATTACAGCGTGTATCAACCGATTTCTCTACCCCATCAGCTCCTGTGATACTCCCCGACCTTGACGAGTATTGTGACAAGATGAAAATAATATTGACAAATCGAGACTTCGAAAAGAAGCTACCTATCGTGCGTAAAGTCATTCAAAAGGTCACAACAGATGGTACAATAGCTACCATACAGGGATATATTCCTTTACAAATTCCTGTTGAAAACACACAAGAAAATGTCAAGTTCAAATCTGAGTATCGGTATCGTCGGTCTCCCCAACGTCGGAAAATCAACCCTATTCAACGCCCTCCTTAAAAAAACAGTCGCTGATGCGGCAAACTATCCCTTTTGTACGATAGAACCCAACGTAGGTGTGATCGAGGTACCCGATGATCGGCTTCCCATTCTGGCAAAAATCGTTAGTACACAAAAAATAGTCCCTGCAGTCGTAGAATTTTACGATATAGCAGGCCTCGTGAAAGGTGCTTCCACTGGTGAAGGTTTGGGAAATAAATTTCTCTCTCATATCCGTGAAGTTGCGGCAATCGCACACGTGGTGAGGCTTTTTGAAGACGGAAATATCATCCATGTGCAAGACACGGTAGATGCGCTACGCGATATCCAAACCGTAGAAACCGAGCTCATATTTGCCGATCTTGCGACACTCTTCAAACAGAAAGAACCAAAAGGCAAATTTAGCAAAGAAGAAGGAATTCGCTATGATGCAATTATTAAACTGAAAAATCATCTGAATGCCGGAAGCTCCGCAAGAACCTTGAGACTCACCGATGACGAAGCGATCCAAGCAAAAGACCTTCAACTTTTGACCATGAAACCTGAGATATTTGTGTTTAATGTATCTGAAGAACAACTGATGGAAAAAGAAGATACAGAACAAAGAATTGCTTCAATAATGAAATATTATACCACCCCCTCCCCCGATAAATCGGGGGAGACCCCTCCTTATAAAGGAGGGGAGTTCAAACAAGATAGCTCTCCTCCTTACCAAGGAGGAGTACCCGCAGTCGAGTCAGACTCGACGAACGGGGGACGTGGTTTTATCTTTCTCAACGCTAAACTTGAAAATGATGTGCTTGCGTTTGAAGAAGCCGATCAAAAGGAATATCTGAATCAATATAATCTCAAAGAAACTGGTCTTAATCGCTTGATCAAAACTGCTTATGAAACTCTTGGATTGATCTCTTTTTTAACTGGTGGAGAGCTTGAAGCTCGTGCATGGACTATCAAAAATGGAACGCTCGCACCTCAAGCTGCAGGAACCATTCACACCGATTTTGAAAAGAACTTCATAAAAGCAGACATCGTACAGTTTGATGATTTTGTCGCACTTGGCGGATGGTCTAAGGCTCGAGAACAGGGCAAAGTCCAGATTGTGGGAAAAGATTACATAATGAAAGATGGCGACGTGGTGGAGTTTAAGATAGGACAGTAGGATTTTTAATTTCTAGATTATCAAAATATCCCATCTTGAGTAATCCACCATCTCTCGTATAGAAAATGTCACATCCCGCATCTATCGCTGAATGAAGCTGAACATTATCTTCAAAGTCTTTGGTCGGTCCTTCTAAGGATTTAAAAGCTATCTCTGAGGTAAAATCTACCAATATCACAAGTTCCTGCAATTCTTTGAAAAGATCGTATGGCATCTTTTTTTTGTATATATAAAAATACATATGCAAGCTAAGTGGGGCTAGATAGACAGTACTGTTATCAAATATATCAAGAGATATCTTCTTCCTGCCTTCTTGAATATCAATAAAAACGTTACTGTCTAGGTATAGGTCTGCCATATTTTGTTTCTAAATGTTCTCTGTATCTTTTTTCACGTTCAGAATCAGTAAGTTTTTCAACCGGTCCAAGCTTATCGAGAAATCTCTCAAATTTTTTAGCATCAAACACAGGCTTCTTTTTCATTTTCGGCACAATCTCCCCTACCACTTCGGATCGATGGATCAAATAAAAACTTTCTCCCTCGCGCAGTTGACTGACAATGGAAGATGTTTTATACCTAAGATCAGTGCTACTAATATATTTCATGCTTCTTATTATATATACACTTAACTGTATATTCAAATGTAGATTTCGATGAGGTATAATAAATCATGCTAAAATCATCTCTCACCCTCACCATTCCTACATTCAATGAAGAAAAAAATATCCGTATTCCCCTCGATTCTACATATGATCTTGTGGACGAGGTACTGATTATTAATGGTGGATCGACAGACAAAACAGTTGAGATTGTGAAGTTAGAAATAATCAAGCTCAGTTCCAACTTACAAATTTATATATTTTCCAACCATCCTCAACATTCCATGTTTGAATCGGCTCTTTTTTCCGCATGAAATCCATTTCATATGCTGGGTCTTTTCGGATAACTGCCAATGGACTTGTAGATATAACAAACAGACAATCGCTGACTCCAAACTCAGCCGGCCCCAGAATCGGAACCCCCTTCAACGAGAGTAGGTCTCGATATTTTTCTCCGAGTACTCCTGAATCTTTACTTGCCACAACATAAATATTGCAATACTGCGAACTGTTTTTGGCAATAATTTCGGCAATATGTTTCGTCCGTGAAATGTTGGTGCTCCAATCATTTTTAGTAATTTCATGAATTGATGGATAAATACTCAAAATGAAAAAAACAATCAAAAGTACTTTTTGTACTCTCTTTAGAGTGCGATTTTTTTCTGGTATGGTAATAAATAAGATAAATGCTGGGATTGCTGCAAGAAAATAATAATCACTTACATCGGTAGAAATGACTGATAGTCCCAATATCTGGAAAATAATTGGTATTAACAGTAATTTTTTTAATCCATTGGTACCTTTTTTTATTACGAGGTACAAATATAAAAGAAATATTGGAATAAAAATGAATACAGCAGGAGTTGATTGAAAAAAATAATGAATGAATTGCCATGGATTGCTCGCAAGCTTTTGGGCAATTCCCGCGAGTGTAAATCCTCCTGAGGTCGGCGACAATGGGCTAAAATACAACAATCGTGATATAAAGAGGCCGGGTGGTCGTAATATATCAAAGATAATAAATGGCAACACTGCCGCAAAACCGCCGAAAAAATAGTACAAAATAATCTTTTTTCTCTTTTCATTAAACCCAATGATGATGATTGAAACAAAAAAACCAATATAAGAAAAAACAGCATACCAGTGATTATGTATTCCCAGCATTTGGAAAAACCCTGCCAAAAACCATACTTTCCAAGAAGGCGAATCATATTTCCACAGTATTATTGCAAGTGATACGATCGACCACAAAGGAATATAATGCGGATTCCACGCCCATCTCCCTGATTGGACAAGCGGAAATACAAAGGTTATAAACACAAAAGCGATCGGATATTTCCAATGATATTTTTTGCTTAAGATACATACAAATATAAGAGCAGTAACAACACTATAAAATGCAGTTCCGATTACTGGTCCAATCGGATCGAATTGATACAATAGCGCAAATGGCATCAACATGTAGTATGAAAGTGAACCAAATATCTTTGTACCCGTGAGATCCATTGGTCCTACCAGTGTCAGCCTTCTATTGGTGAATATTTCATGCATTCTTACAAGATCGCTGGACTCATCCCAAATAAATCGAGCAGATCTTTCTAACAAAATAAATCTCGAAATACAGAGCAATAGTAGGCCAAAAAAAATCAAAATACTGTATCGATGCTTTTTGATTATTTTCAATATATTGCTCATTCTCTTTGTTAGTAAAATATCATCAGCCTAATCGGTCGAATATGATTTCGACTTGACATAAATCACCCAATATCGAATTGACGAAAAAAGCGCCCAGACAAAGCCTGGAAAGCCATCCATAAATCCTTTGTGACGAATATAAATATTGAGAAATGTAAATAATGGTTTCCCAAAAAAATAACAAGGAAAACACGGTTTTTCTCCCTTTTCCACGAGTTGTATTGCATCAAAGGTTGTATATCGATTCCACCTATCAAGATAACGTTCAAATGTCGGATCGGCCATATGCTCAATAGCATTTTGTAACCATGCCGTTTCTCCATTCACAATTACATTCTCATGCACATCTTTGAGTGCAAAATGCGCCTTGTCCCGACGGTACAACCTCAAAACTCCATCTGGATACACTCCTCCTTTCATGAGAAACTTTCCTAAAAACCAATTTTTCCGTGGGATCCAATACCCTGCAATGGGCTTGGAATTTCTAATTTCTAATTTCAAATTTCTAAGTTCTTTTTTTAATTCCTCCGAAAGTCTCTCATCTGCATCAAGTTGCAATATCCAATCACCTGTAGCTTGTTCAATCGCCCGTTGTTTATTTATCAGAAAGTTTGAAGGATTGTCCACAGAAATCACTCTCACTTTATCACCGTAGGATTTTGCAATTTCAATTGTCTTATCGCTTGAACCACCATCAATAATAATAATTTCATCTACAAGCTCATATGCAGTATCCAGAGGTGTTTGAATATTTTGCTCTTCATTGAAGGTTGGAATGCACAAAGATAGTTTCATATTTATATAGTATATCGCAAACCGTGTGTCGTGGAACGTTCAATTATGTGTTTTGCGCTACACGCCACATCTTATACATTATAATATAGCTATGATTGTCCCTATCGTTAAAGTCCCCAATCCCATTCTCTTCCAAACTGCAGAGAAAGTAGTGGAATTTGATGCAAAACTCAAAAAACTTATTCAAGATATGGGAGACACGCTCAAAGCTGCGCGCGACCCTGAAGGCGTAGGTCTTGCTGCGCCTCAAGTCGGAATCAGCCTCCGACTCTTCGTCACTCGACCGACGAAACAATCAAAAATTCGAGTGTACATAAACCCCGAAATCACAAAAATCATGGAAGTCAAAAATGAGGAAGGCGAGAAAAAAAATACCTCGACTCTCGAAGGATGCCTTTCTGTAAATCGTATTTGGTCGGAGATCGAGAGACCCCTCAAGGTACAAATGCACTACGTTGACGCTGATAATAAGCCACACTCCGAATGGTTTGAGGGCTTCAAAGCAACAATCATGCAACACGAAATCGACCATCTGAACGGCACCCTCTTCACAAATAGAGCCCTTGAACAAAATAGTACCGTATTCGAAGAGCGAAATGGAAAACTCGAAGAAATACGAATATAAATACAGGATTAGAGAATGTGGAATAGAGAAATGATACTCGTCGCATCAAGCTCGGATGCATCTGTCATTCCCGTGCCCGCCCGCCTCTGGAGGGAAAACGGGAATCCAGACTGGATCCCGCATCAAGTGCGGGATGACAACGTGATAAACTACGGAGATTGATCACTAGAAGAAATCAAAATAAAAAGACTTATGTGCAGGAGTATTTTACTTAAACAGCCTGAGCCATAGGTTCGTCAGCTTTTGGCTGAGAAATTTTGGCCTTCTGAGGAGCTGTAGCTCTCGAAGATTCAGCAACTTTCATTGCTGCAATGATATTTGCAGGTACATTTGCAAGCTTCAAAAATGGCTTTTTTCCATCAACCATATCTTTCTTGATACGTTTCAAACACTTGTTGCAAAGTTTTATTCTACTGTAAACTCCATGTTCTACTATCATGACGGGTTGAAGGTTTGGTTGAAACAATCGTTGAGTCTTTGGAGCTCGTTTTTTCCATCGACCTCCCGCAACACCACGATGGTGAGTATGAGATCGTCCGTACATTACGCCTTTTCCACAATGAAAACAGTTCATAGTCAAATCGAGTGAGATTTGTAATTAACGAAACTTTATAATATCATAAGAGCTTGTGTAATGCAACGAATGCTCTGCATTTTAGAGTTAAGGGTCTTAGACACACATTGTCATTCCCGTGCCTGCCCGCCTCTGGAGGGAAAACGGGAATCCAGACTGGATCCCGCATCCCTCCAGAGGCGGGCAGGCAAGTGCGGGATGACATATTCCCAAACGCCGCAAGCCGCGGGGAATTTAACCCTAAAAGAGATTAAAGTATTTAATACACTATGATTTTTACTCTTTTCAGCAATCCGATCTTATTTCTGCTTTTAGCTGTATCTATCGTCGTCGCAATCACCGTCCATGAATTTGCACATGCAAAGATGGCCGAATATTTGGGAGATCCAACCGCCAGTCTTCAAGGTCGAGTGACCCTAAATCCGATGGCGCATCTTGATTTGTATGGGACAATATTTCTTCTTCTTGTAGGATTCGGTTGGGGAAAGCCGGTACAATTTGATCCATTCAATCTGGACAACCCAAGACGTGACGGCGCACTTATCTCTTTTGCAGGCCCAGCATCAAATTTCATTATTGCGATATTATGTGCTATCCTTGCACAATTGTTCATATTTTTAGGTATATCGGCTTTGACAACTATCGGTCTTTTGATTCTTTCTCCGATGATCATGATGAATGTCATGCTTGGAGTATTTAATTTGCTCCCCGTTCATCCGCTTGATGGATTTAAAATTGTTGGCGGCATACTTAGTGAAGACCATGCACGAGAATGGTATCAACTGGAGCGGTATGGCATGCTTTTCTTGCTCATGCTTATCATTCCATTTGGAGGTCAATCTATGCTCCACTCAATTCTCGATCCTATTCTTGGATTTTTGTACGGAATTCTTCTTCCCAGTTCAATATCAACATTCATCTGATACTGTCCCTGAGCCTTATGGCGTAAGAGTTGGTGTCGGCGTAGGTGTTGAAGATGGACATAACGCTTCTTTAATTATCCATTTACTTGAGTGTTCATCTCCACCAACCTCGTCTTCCACGCGTATCTCACACCAAATTTTTTCCCCATCAGGCATTTTATGAGTAATTTCGATACTATTTGTTGACATGTTTTTACCCACATAGTCATAACGCCAATCTGGAATAGCTTCTGAATTTGTCGATGTTGGATCTTTGTCTGTGCATTGTAGAACATATTTATCAAATGCTTTTGTACAATTTTCAGATTTTTTCAGATATGGCTCCCAAATCCACTTAGTACAACCCTCAGAATACAGGTAGTTTACCGAGCACTGTGCAGAAAGTACGCTCGCAGGAGAAGGTGTCGGCGTAACGGTGATAGCTGTACCTTCAGCTGTGGTTTCTGGAGCAGAGATACATTTGAAATAGTCAGTCGAGTTGCATCCTGTGCCCAAATGAACCTGTATCTCGAGACATGACGTATAGACACAGTTGTCTGTCACAATACCAACCTTTGCCTCTTCGGTTGCCTCAAGAGTCGAAAAATTTGTCGTAGAAATCCCTTTCACGGCTTCGGCCACATCGGTCCCATCTTTTGTTTTTGTCGTAAACGTCCACGGAACACCCTCATTGTCATAGATTGTTCCATCGATATTGAGGCGAAAATAGTAAGTTGTCGCTGGAGTAAGAAGCGTGAGTGGGACAGAATGTTCTTTTTTGGGCTCTACTTCAGGACCGTAGAATACAAATGCGGTGGGTGAAGTCCCATACTCCACAACACCTTGCGTATTTTTACTGGTTACCCATGATATTGAGGTCGAAGATTTCGTGATACTCATCGCAACGACATCTTCTGGTCTTGCATTTGAAGCTTGTGTTATGAAGCCTTTTGCAGCAACAATCATAAACATAATGACCGGCAATCCAATGAATGTAGTCAAAAGAATGAATAGAATTTTTGTTTTATGTTCGGTAAAAATAGAAGTCGCTGCATGAGAAGACATATCACATAATACCATTTCCACACCTAAAACAGTAAAGATGAAATGAGTTTTTTATATATGAAGCATCAACCTCAAAGCCAAACCTACAAGAAGTAAAACACCACCATACATGCTGTACTGTATCACTTTTTCATATGCGCCACTAACAGGAAGCGATGGTGGCGTATCTCCTGTTCCTCCGTCCCCAGTACCTGCACCGATCGTCACAGTATGTAGTCCAAGTGCACTACAATCTATAATATTTGTGGCATTGATATCGTTTTTTGCAATCTTTGATGTAATTGTTTTGGAAAGATCACAATCAAATTTTAGTTCAGCAGTTCCTTCTTTCACACCCTTAAATACCAAAGTAGCTATATCTCCAGCTCCTGTTTTAAACTCACCTGAATTTGCAACAACTCCATAAATATATAACCTATTTACCTCTGGAGTATTCCCAACTATTGGGAAGTAATCCAGTCCTGTCACTGACTGCAAGTCCAAGAGTTCGTCATCATAGCCGATATAGATATCAGTTCCTGCAATCTGTTCCGTTCCGGCATCTATCTTCACCATGATCGTAAACGTCTCATCAACATCAATGGTCGAAGTTGCACTATCAAAATCCAAGGAGGCTGCTTGAACGACGCCAAATACCCCCATGAGCAGGACAACTGCGAAAATAGAGAAACTTTGTATTAAAAATCTCCTCATTCTAAATTCCTAATTCGTAATTTTTAATTCGTAATTCTTATTTATTATTTCTTATTTATTGATTCTTGTTCCCTTGTTCCCTTGTTCCCTTGTTCCCTTGTTCCCTTGTTCCCTTGTTCCCTTGTTCCCTTGTTCCCTTGTTCCCTTGTTCCCTTGTTCCCTTGAATCCTAATTTACTGTAATAAAAACTGATCCAATCTGTGGAGTCAATATCTGTACATCATTGTCCACAAACTTCGTCTGTTCACCATCCTTTGAAGTGAGAATCGTCACAATGTTTTCTCCCTTCTTCTTTGTTTTCAGTGTAAGCGTTACCAAAGCCGATTCGTCAAAAACGGTCGGATCTTTCACTTGGATATCCTTTATCCCTGTGATTGACTGATACAGTCCTTTATCAAATTTGAATATCTGAAAACCAGGCATCACGGAGTCGATCGAAATGACCTCAAATGCTTCCGGATCTATGCCGATCAAGGCATCATATCCTGTGATATCCTTTCCTCCAGAAAACCCATATATAGTCACCATAACATTCTCCCCAACTGAAACCTCCTCCTTATCAGCACGCGCTTCTATCCAAGGTATGTTTCTATCTTGTATCTCTGAGATGAAAAGGTCTATATCATTTTCTTTAGAATTCTTTTCTGGAATGACTGGAACCAGCTTGAGAGCCTGTTGCACCTGTACTTTCAAATTCTGATTTGAAAGGACGACATATCCTCCGAGTGCAATTAACAATACAACTATTGTAATAAAGATCATTCGCACGTTATGAGCGGCTGGTTTTTTTTCACTGATCATTTGTTGTGAATCTATTGGTCCATATGATTGATTTTGATTTTCCATAATATATTAAGTGTAACTGATAAAAAAACTGTTTCAATGTCTATTATCACTCGTAAGAATTCGCTCTTCTTTACTCAACATTTGTCATTCCCGTGAAAACGGGAATCCAGAATATCAATACATGGATCCCCGCATGCGCGAGGATGACAATTCACCCTGTGTCATTCCTGTACGTGATACAATATGATATAGTTTTGTCAAAGAGCGTGAACTCTTACCTTCTAGAGCATCTGTTTGTTGCATGTTATTTGTTTATTGTTTATTGTTTATTGTTTATTTGTTTTAATGTTTTAATGATTTACTTTTCATCATACTTAAACCCGAGCGCAGCTATTGCTAAGCTGTGGTCTTGAGTGTCTACAATACCATCCAAGTTCAAGTCTCCACGTGATAACACAGATGATGTCGTTGTCCCTAAGTTGGCGCGAATAAAGGCAATGTCCACAGCATCTATTATGCCATCTTGTACCGGAATATCACCGGCAAGTAGGATAACATTGCTAAAGTTCAGGTTGTTGTCACCTTGAATTAAAGCAATTTTTTTATCGTTACAGTTATATGTTCCACCTACCGTTTCAGATGGTTGCGCCTCGCAAATATATTTTGCAAGATGTTTTGGTCCTTTCAAACCAATGGAAAACGTTTCATTTTCACTGAGGTTTTGCTCACTATACTCCCCTGTCCAAATTCCATCAGCACCAGGCTGAAATGAAATAGTCGTAGTTTTAGAACCTCCTGATGATCCATGTAAAGTCACTCTCACCATCATGGGGCCTTTTGATCCAACAGGTTCACCAAGGATACCTTGAAATCTCGTTTTAATTATGAGTTTTGCAGAAATATTTCCTTGTAGGAGTGGAGCCTCTTCGGAGGGAGTCTCCCCTCGTATAGATACCGCAGATAATACTGTATCACTCGTCGGCGCTTCAAAGAGGACACCGTTTCCACCAGCTTGCCCCACAAACTTTGGATCCTTACTGAGATAGATATGTACCTTATTCTTCAGACCAAAAACTTGTTCTCGAGTAAGGTCTTCCCGCACTCGAAAAACAAAAGAAAGTTGGTGCGCAGGGTACTCTTTATCAGATGGATTTACCAAAACAATTTCGACCTTACCTATGGTGGGGTCATTTTCTTCATATATCACATCGTAAGGGAAATTTTCCAAGGGAACAAAACCAGAACTCCCACCATCTCCGTATTCAAGATATATCGGGTCATATTCCAGTATGAGTTCTGCGCCAGAAATAAAGTCCTCTGACTGTGAAGAATTCACGGTAAAAGACGTAGTGAAAGCCTCCCCAACTCCTACTTCTATCTCTTTTTTTAGCACAGATATTGTTGCTGTTTGATTCGATGCGAAAAATTTATAAATATAGGTGTTGGTAAACCAAGCTAAAAAGCCAAATGTGCCAATTGCGATAAACACTATCAATATGCGCCGAAAAATACCCCATTTGATTCCTTTCCACTGAGACAATGTATTGTGGCCAGACGATAGTACGCTCTCACTTAGGGGAGAAGAGTTTGATTGACTTTGTTGTTGTGATGGTTGATATGTGTTCATTTAAAAAGGGAAAAACGTTAACTGGACGGTGGACTACCATTTGGTGTTGGTGTGGACGTTGGTGTTAGTGTTGGTGTTAGTGTTGGTGTATTGGTTGGTGTGAGCGTTGGTGTGAGTGTTGGTGTTAGTGTTGGTGTTAGTGTTGGTGTATTGGTTGGTTCGAGCGTTGGAGTGGTGGGTGTTTGTGACGGTGTGGACGTTGGTGTGAGTGTTGGCGTGGTACTTACTTCCGGCGTGGGTGTTGATGTTGGTGTGAGTGTTGGTGATAATGATACTTCTGGTGTCGGTGTTTGTGTGGGAGTCGGTGCTGGTGTCACGGTCTTTAGATAATTGGTATGCCAAATAGAAAAGTCCAATATGGTTACTCCATCTATTCCGTCAAAATCTGCGGCTTGGCAGGTTATACTCTTTCCGTGATAGATGATGGTGTTTGAACCAAATTGTTCAATTGGCGTACCTCGCCTCTTAAGAATATAATGAGATTTCCAACACTGATAATCGTCAGTATCAATTTTTTGGTCAGGATCGCAAGACGCATTACCTTGCTCAAATCCAGGGCAATTATCTTTATAATTTACAGTGATTTGTGTTGTCGCACCATCTTCAACTATTGCAGAAATTTCTCGTTGAGATACATATCCGCGCACTTGATTTATAAATATTTTGTGTGTACCTACTGGCAAATCTGCCACGGTTCCGCCTATTGTCTTCCATTCTTCGCTTTCGCTCATCCGCCATCCGCCGTCAGTACTGCCTGTCGGCAGATCACCGGCGATGGTTATCTGAATATTCCCTTTCATCTGTCGAAACTCCGCCTGAAGAACTCTATTTCCTGTTGCCGTGAATGTATACTCTGCCTCTGCACCAGATACCACAACGCCGTTTTCTTTCCAGCTGACAAAAGCATAACCTTCGTTGGGAATTGCCTTGACGATGATCTCATCTCCATGGGTCGCACCACCTCCGCCCTCGACTGTTCCGTTTGCGCCCGCTGTGATGGAAATACTGTACTCACTGAGAGTATAACTGCCCACTAAATCAAGCGAGCCACCTGACACTACAGATATTTCACGCTCTCCTGTGGGATTTGGGGTATGGCCTAAAACTGGTTTCAGCCGTACCGTATAACTGCCCGGACTGAGGTACATTTTACCATCCGCTTCGGGTACTATGGGTGTCCATATTTGCGGATCCGCAATTGGTCCCTTATATTGCCATATAAATTCACCATTCTCAGAAGAAGCAGGATAGGTGACGGTCGGTTTTACTGCACCATTTATTACATACTCTCCGTTTGCAACATCGCTGACATTTCCCGCCGTATCAATTGCAATCGCTTTTATAATCTTTGACTCAGAAATAGACAGTGGAGTTGAATAAAGAGTACTGTTTGCTGTAGGATCTGTCCCATCCAAAGTATATCGAATAGTCACGCCTGCTTCTCCAGAGATACTGACCGACTGGGTGGCATTAAACAATGCCGCGGCGGGAGTGAAAGCGGGAGCGGCCGGTTTTGTATTATCGACCATAAATACCCCCGAAGACTGCACCTCTACCATTCCTCCGCCGTTAACCGCTCGAATATGTAAATAATAATCCCCCGTGGCGTTGGCAGGAATTGTTGGTGTAGCACCATTTGTGACAGTACCTCCATTGAAACCTGACTCATCGTCGGGAGCAGTGGCGCTGGTTGTCCATATATACGTTGGTGTTCCCTGTATGCCTGTTTGCAAATCGGTTATGGATACCGTAATGGTGTGAGATTTACGAGGTGTGATATCGGTATTTGGAGACATTGAGAGAACCGGGGGAGAAGAATCTATGTAATAAGCACCACGTAATTCATTGTACCCTTCAGAGATACTGATTGTTGGAAGAGGAGCAATGATATTCCAACCATCTATTGGTATAAATTCTATCGTATAGTCACCTGTTGCGATTCCAGATTCTTCAGTGTCTGATGCTCGCCATGGCTGTGCCGGTGTGACAGCTCTTCTTCTCCACTGCGCTCCTTGTTGGGGCTTTGGACCTTCGATAAAGACTTTAAGAGAACCAGCGTTTTGGGTAAACTCGGCAATTAATGATTTATTGGAAGTGGCATTCGTGAGCAAAAGCGTCTCTGAGGCGCTTAGTGCTGTGCCGCTTTCTGTCCATTGTTTAAATTGGAATCCGCTATTTTCTGTAGCCACGATATCAATATCTGTTCCCTTTTCGATATACTGATCGGTCACAGAGATAGACCCTCCGCTACTGGGATTTGCTGAAGCTCGAATTCTGATAGTCTCAATTGTCTTGAATGAAAGAGGTGGATTAGATTCCAAAAGAACGTTTGCGACCAACCCGCCCGCGATACTACCCGTACCGCATACCAGCTTTACTTGTTTCGAAAGCGGTGAAGTTGCGGATGCAAAATTGATGGTAAAGTTCCCTAAAGCGTCTCCAACTTGAAAGGTTCTCTCTGTCCCATCATCCTTTTCCCAACCATTCCACCCCGAATTTGTTTGATTTCGCGCCATCAAGTAACATCGTGTTGTAGCTCCGGTATTATTGGTTTGCGATGATGAAAAATTTGTATCCGAGTAGATTTTATACTTTCCGTCAGTAAAATATGAGGGAGATTGAGTTGAAATAGAAAGATCTCCGGGAATAATAGTCGGAGTAGGAGTTGCGGTGGGTATTGGGGTATTGGTTGCGGTCGGAATTGGGGTATTGGTTGCGGTCGGCGTTGGGGTATTGGTATTTGTCGGTATTGGGGTATTGGTTGCGGTCGGAATTGGGGTATTGGTTGCGGTTGGAGGAATGGGAGTATTGGTAGGAGTTGGAACATTCGTGTTTGTCGGAACAGGGGTGTTGGTTGCAGTTGGTGGAATTGGTGTATTTGTCGGTGGAACTGAAGTTGCAGTGGGAGGGATGGGAGTTGCGGTCGGAATTGAGGTATTGGTTGGTGGAATTGGAGTAAGTGTTGGGGTTGCGGTTGGTTTAGTTTCAGAACACAATATGTCTCCGACTCCACTGCCTGAGCCTGGGTGTGCCGCATTTGAACCATTACACCACCAATCCCATCGCCCTGCATATTCTGCCGCCCATCCTAAGGTACCCACATTACAACCATTGTGAGTTGTGCCACAAACTCCATAAATAGGAGTGGGAGTTGCAGTTGGTGCGGCTACGACCACGACACCTAAATATTGCAGGTTATTGTTCTCGTTAGATTCGGATATAACATTGAGTGGGTCTACTTTAGCATAAACTTCATATGTCTTTGCTGAGGTAAATGTATGTGTCCAGCTTCCTGACTGCACATCTCCAACAGGCCATGTAATAGCTACTACCGATTCCTTCCATGGTGTAGTCGAAGGCATAGGTGGATTGCCTACCGGATCAATGTATATTCTGATCCTTCTTCCCGGGACAGATGAACCACTGAGATTTTTTGCAGAATATGATATGGTTACTTGCTGTCCCACTTGAGGAGATGATGGATTTGCCGTAAGAGCGGTAATGGCAAGATCGGGAAGAGGAATAGGTGTTGGGGTTGCAGGGGCGGTGACATGAAACCAGCGGTAATCTGCTCCAGTGAATCTACCATCACTTGCAATAGCATGAACCCACACACGATAGTAAAATCCAGGTGATGTATTAAAGGTAAGGGCATTCATTGATGGTTCAAGTAAATCAGTACAGAGATCTCCTGGACTCAATCCTGTGCAAGTTGCAGTAGCGGTCCACGATGACTCACCTGCTGTTTGCTGACGATCAATTCGCAGTGCATAGCCACGAATTGATAAATTAGGAATTGGGCTCCATGCTATCGTGACAGTTGCATTGCTTGTTGTTGTTGCAGCTCCTGCACTAGAACCAGTCGGCCAAGTAAGGCTTGGGTATAAGAGATCGGGAAGAGGAATAGGTGTTGGGGTTGCGGTTGGACACGCCTTGGTAAAGTTGAGATACGTTGATCCATATGATAAGGCGGGGTATCCTTTGCGACTTACCCATAGGGTATATAGTTGATCGGTTCCACAGGCAACATCTGAAACCGTGTATCTGGCTTGAGTTGCGGGGAGTTTACCCGTCAGAATGGTTGTGTAGTTTCGTGACTTTGTGATATCAATCTCATAGTCGTTTAATGAGAAGTCTGGGTTTGAAACGGTCCAAGAAAGAACGGCTCCTTGACCGGATGCGGCAACGCTTTGACTTGCAATGTGGGGCGCAGCCGTAGTGTAATCTCCGATGGTGAGGGCTTTTGTGCCTGACGCAACAACCGATGACCCCTTCTCGCAGGTTATCTTGATTGTTTTTGCGCCTGAGGACTGGAATATATCGGTTACCGTAAAGATGTTCTTGTTGGTTGTGTTTTGGGTAATAACAGCGGTAGTGGAACGTTGATAGGTTGAGTCTGCTGCGGTAGTCGCTTTTACCGAGAACCTGATCTCCTGTGGAGTACAAATATCGCGTCTTTGCAGATTGGCAACGGTTGCAATATAGGTGGATTTAATAAGGGTGTATGGTTTACTATGACGTTCGTACTGTTCTCGGATATCGATAACGGGGGCAGGAACAGGGGTATTGGTGGGGGTTGCAGTTGGTGGAATGGGTACGGTAAACTCAACAGAGTCTGCAGAAGGGTGACAGGAAAGCCATGCACTACCACAATTTACTGCGCCTCCGTTTACTGTACATGTTGGGTTGCCACTACACTTAATGCTGGCGCTAAGCTCCTGATTTACAACTACTACATATCTGCCTGGGGCAATATTTGAACTACTTCCATCAAATGTCCAATCGTAATTAACGCTACTTGCGGTAACAGCAAATCCACACCACGTTCCATTTGTTGCACCTGTTAAACCTGTTGGTGCCCATCCTGTTGGACACGCAAAACCACTCGCCTGTACGGTCTTACACTCAGAACCTGCTACTGTCCCTGTGCACTTTGCAAGTGCTACTTTTCGACTCGGTCTCGTATCATTCCAACTAGCAGAAAATCCATAAACCTCACTTGCATCCGATCCAGATGTTCTCCCAATAGACCCACTTGGTGGTTGTGGAGTAGGGGTATTGGTGGGGATGGGGGTATTGATTGGAATACTGACCAGTAAAGCCGAACCAGCATGAAGTGTTGCTACATTTCCAGCCTTTATTTGACTCGTTGAGCCACCCCAGATACAAAATTTGTATCCAAGATTATTCCGACTTTCGACAACTTCAACTCCAGTAGTTGAAAGAGACACGCGCGTATTTGAAGCAGTTGCACCCTTCCATGATCCGGGATACGCCCCGCTTGAGTCATTCGGCTCCATACCAATTCCAACTAAACCATGCCTATTGGTAGTAATATCCCCTTCAATCCTGAACTGTTTATTCTCAAATGTCTGATTCATCCTATACACCCAACATGCGCCTCCATCTGCTGGAAAATCTCGTAATGCACGGATTCGGAGTCCCCCATCCTCAGAAATCTCTGGGATAATATACTGATCAATAGCAACATTTGGATCTCTGCTTCCCACAAAAGGTACAAATGCCCAACTATTGTATTCACTTCCTGTCCAATGTAAATTGGGCTTTCTACTAAGCGTATTTGATAGTAATTGAGGATAAGTGTTATTCCCTTTTTGAACACGTATTGGGGCGCAGCTAAGGTTATTGATTCGGACTCCTGTCCCCCATCCACTGGAATCTATCGAGTGTAACCAGAAATCATACGTATGACCTGCAATTGGCGCATGAGAATATGTTGTCCCTTGAATATTATTATCACATGTTAGTCCTGGATAATTTACTCCACAGCCGTAAGTGGTTGAGAACGTATCATAAAATCTTACAGCGTACTTAGTAGCTGTAGGATCAGCGGTCCAACTAAAATTCAGTCTACCATCGGCAGTGCAACTTGCCGAAAGATTTGTAGGTACTCCAACTGCAAGAGCTCGCACCGCACTAAAGTGCAAATAGAACGTAAATCCGACGAAGATGAATGAATATATAAGGACTTTTCGGAATATATTACTTCTTGCAAAGACTAGATTGAGATTACGCATTGTATTTATTATGAACGACAAAATTGAATATTGCAAGCATGATCTATCTAAAAATCCATTCAGTGGAAAAGTCATATTTGGTCTAAATAATATTTTTATTTTTATGTTTGACAAAGCCCCAGTTCCTTCGTATAATCCTCTCGTACTATGTCGGACACACCCAAACACAAACCTTCCATATCACTTGATAACTTACCAGATCTCATGACCATCCGAGAAGTATCTGAACTTCTCCGTGTTTCTCCCCTTACGATCAAGCGTTGGGGCAAAAAAGGAAAGCTTCCCGCAATTCGGATCAATTCACGCGGAGATAGAAGATATAAGAAAGAAGTGATTTTGAGGCTTTTGGGTGAAGAGAAGAGTGAGGAGTGAAAATCAGGTCACAAAATCCAGATAATTTTCCGAAGTCACAACTTCATATGATGTATCACTCCATGCATTTTTCCAGTCCTTGGGCTCTTTTTTCTTCTTTGCATTTGACCAAGCAATTTCAAATCCATAGGCTTTTCCATCTCGTTCTTCGACTATATCTACTTCCTGCTGATCGTATGTACGCCAAAAATAGGATGTTCCATATATATTTGCATACGATCTTTTTTTCAGACGTTCCATGACAACGAAATTTTCCCACAAAGCCCCGACATCTGTCCGAACATCAAGATTATTAAATTGATCGATGACTGCGTTGCGAACTCCGACGTCATAAAAATAATATTTGTATTTACTGGTGACTTCTTTCCGTAAATTTCTACTAAATCCACCGACGCTTTTGATGATGAAGGTCTTCTCAAAAAGATCGAGGTAACGAGCAACTGTTTTGACATCAATACCAAGATGAGTTGAGATTTCATTAAGCGAAACTTCAGAACCTATTTGTAGTGCCAACAGCTTCAAAAGTTGGACGAGAATTTTGGATCCTTTTACTTGCTCGAGGGTCAGTATATCCTTCAAAAGATACGAATTTACTATTTCATACAAATATTCTATTTTTTTTTCACGATACGTTGAGGTTAACACGTCAGGATAACTTCCAAAGATCAGAAATTCATTTATTTTGAGCTTCTGCTCGTGAGGAGAATAGGTATTTTTCAACTCATACTGAGAAACAGGGTACAGGGTGAGCGTCCGCTTTCTCCCCGTCAGTGGTTCGCCAATTTTATTGGAAAGGTCAAAAGATGATGATCCTGTTGCAATAATATGTACATTTGGACAATGATCAACAATTATTTTTAATCCCATACCAATATGTGGAATATGTTGCGCTTCATCTATAACTAACAATTCGTTTGATCCAACATATGCAAAAATACGTTCAAAATTCTGAGAACTTAACACGTCTTGAGTCTCAAGGTTTTCTCCCGAATCAAGTTTGTATTTGTATTGAGTTCTTTTCAAAAATTGGGTAATGAGCGTAGTCTTACCTACGCGTCTGGGTCCATAGATAATGAGTGCCCGTTTTGGATCAATATAGTCCTCAAGTCGATCAAAAATTCGTGGTATCATACCTGAATAATACTACATATCCATAAATTTGTCAAATTCCAAGGAATTCAAATCCTTAAAATTAGATTAAAATGAGGAGTTGTTTATCTTGACGATCAACTCCCGCCTATTCACCCCACCCAATCATTGAGATATATTATTTCTACTTCCTTGATAGCAAGCTTTTTATCATTTGTGATAAATAAAGGGCATTTTTTGATAAGTGAGGCAGATAATTGAATCGCATCAGGAAGACGGATTTTCGGGTACTTCGCACGAAGTTTTGAAGCAAGTCGAACAAGTGGAACATCTACAAGAAGAACAGAAAGCGACGGAAGCGATGCAAAAGCCTGTTCATAGGCAAAAATGGTTGCTTCATCATAGACTTGCTCAGCTCGTACAAATATTTCTGCGATAGTAATAGTAGAGGTGACAGCACTGATTTTCTTGGCCTCCACTAATTGAAAAATTCTTTCAGTCAAAGGTGCATACAAAGGATGATCTGCAAAATGATACAAAAATACCATGGAATCAAGACCTATTGAGCCTGCAGATAAAAGCTTGTTTTCAAAATCATTTACTTTGTTGGCTCCCATTCATTTCGTAATGTGTTGATATATGACTTGATATCAATATTTTCCCACAAATGTTTCCCTAAACCACGTGTTTCTTTTGCCCAGTTTTTTGACGTTGGCTCTGCGATAGCGAGGGCTTTATCATTGCGATATATGATTCTCCAATTTATCCTATCTCCTGGGACTAAATTAAGTTTTTTTCGGATGTATGACGGGATACTCGTCTGATACTTTGGGCTCAATTGTGAACTTTGTATTTGTAACATATGCTTTACATTTTATCTGTAAGTAAAGCAAATGTCAAATTATCTTGGGGTGAAGGTGGGAGTGGAGAGTAAAAAATTATCATATGCGTCCTCCTTTAAAGGTGTTCGCTTTCGTTTTTTAAATGACAATAAGTCATGGCATAAATATGGTAAAAGTTCACACTCTTTGACAGGTACAGTCCTGTACCTGTCTTTGACAAAACCATATCATAGTATGTCATTGCGAGGAGTGTCAACGACGAAGCAATCTCGATGATATTTAGATTGCCGCGCTCCATTTCATTTCGCTCGGGAATGACATGCATGTCAAGAAGAGTGAACTCTTACTAAATATGGCAAAAATTGACAAAAAATAAAATAGATGGTATCATGACTTCAATATGAAAACAGTAAATATTTCAATACCTGACAATCTAGCCTCGCAGATTGATCTTCTCCTAGGTGAACAAGAATATGCGTCTCGGTCTGAAGTCGTACGAACGGCACTTCGTATTTTTTTCACTCTTGATAACATTTCTCATCCTCGAGAATTATCTACTTTTCAAAAACGACCACTGAATGAAATTGAAAACGATATGCGCGAAGCGGGACATCCTCCAAAACTTATCAATAATATTTTGAGCGGATTAAAAAAATCATCATTCTATAAATAATGAATATCTGTCCTCTTCGTAAAGATCTGCAAAAGATATTGGAAAAATACGATATCGAAAATAAATTTATCAAACAAAAACGATTATTTGAATCGGACTCTTTTTACCCATCATTGCATACGGAAAAATTGCAACCAACTCATCTCAATATCTATTCGTTTCGTATTGATAAGAAGTATCGCGCAATTTTCATCGTCACCAAAAACAGGGATGCAGAAATTATTGACATAAATATGCACTATCAATAAAAAAGGAAAACTACCTGCAATCCGCATCAATTCCTGCGGATACAAAAGAAGCATAACCCTCTGTACTGTCAATGGCAATAATTTTAATTGATCAGATCATCTCTAAAACAAACTGTTTGAGATTGGTTATTATTGCCCTCTCACTTAACGGCAAAAACTTATTCAAGTCTTGCTCTAGCTTTTTTTTATCAAATTTATGAATATTTTGTCTCAGAACATCGTAAGAAAAAGATATGGCAAATAGATCGGTAAGTCTATCCTTCACTATATCTGTATTTAGTTTTGTTCCTGCGTTGAGTAAATACCACGTATCATAGAGATCCCTACCTTTAAATCTCGTGAATAGTGTACAGATTTTGTCTGCCAATATGTGCTCCTTTGACAATACATTTATAAGAGTGAAGTTTTGAACAGGAAAAACTGTTTGTATGGGGCGTTTCTCATACTCTCTTTTTCTATCATTTTTTCTAAAGGAGAAATCTAGCTTTACTGTCAGTTTTTGAGGTGAGATCTCGGTGCCAAGATACATCTTCAAGCTCAATCCGACAAGTGAATTCATATCTTTGACACTTATATCTGGCATTTCTTTTTTTAGCTTGGCTATGGTGGATGATACACTTTCTTTTGTTTCTTCGATACTCGCAACTGCGTCAAAATCCAGGTCTTCGGAGTATCTTGGAGAACCGTACATCAATCTCATGGCGGTGCCACCTTTGAAGATCGTCTGCGTGTTTGGCAACTGAAATAATTCGGTCAGGAACCGTATCTGGACATACTCTCTCAAAATAGTAAATGTGTCGATTTTATTTTGGATCGAAAGAGACTCAATCTGATCATTGCTTAACATATAGCGACCTCCTGAATTTTTTTGACCAACTGAGGATTTGATAACTCTAAAATTTGGTTCTTCAGTCTTTCCATATTGACAGATGAAAGATCAAACTCACCGAAATCAAAACTTGTATATCCTTTCAGGTTGAAATACACACTGTCAATGAGGCTTTTTTCTGGTGTTGAGATAAGAAAAGTACCTCGCTTTTCATATCCCCAAAACAATTTAGGAGAGATATGGCTATACATATATTCTTTATCGTTAAAAATAAATCTCTTTGATTTGTTAGTTGTGATACTCACAATCGAGTAGCTAAACTGAGACAAGATACCATGATGCGAGAGCGCTGATTCTAAAGCGATGTATGATGGGCTGTATACAAAATTTGCGAGTTCAAACTCTGTGTAATCTCTATGATGTATGACATATTTGGAGCTGGTGCCGATCCTTCTGACAAGTTTGCTTTTTATCAGTCTTTGGATGATTTTATAGAGGGTATTTTTGTTGGTGACCCCACTGATACTTGACAGTGTCGTATAGTCTAAGAATTTTAATTTGAATCTTTTGGTGTGACCGATGAATTGAGCTATAGTATATGATTCCATATTTGGTATGATTATATACCAATTTGATACTTGTGTCAATGGTGTTCCAAGGTGTCAGATGGGGATACTAAGTGAGGTGCCCCTTGTAGGGAGGTTAAAGATATTTTAAGCTTCTTGAGGAGTCTTATCCCTGCAAAATATATGGCGCATCATCATTATCACCTATATGAGTTATCTGATCGGATATATTGAGCTCTTTTGGAAGTAATCCAATGATCTCTATACTAATAGGGTTTCCATGTTTGTCTTTCACAATAACATCATTTCTATCTATTGAATCTACTTCTTCCGTTTCATACGCATCCGACGGATCGCCCCACTAAATATTCATGGTGTTATCTACTGGATCAAAATAGATTTTGACTGGTTGTGATGTTTTTTTTACTGTTACTGTTTTTGCCATAATAAATCTCCTTTAACTTCCCTAATATTCGTTTGAAGCTCTCTGTGCTTAATATGCATAATCTTATCCCAGTATTGTTTGGTAGTACTGATATGACGACCCAATACATCTGTGGTTTGAAATAGCACATCACTTTTCTCGAGAGGGTTCATAACTATATGATACCACTCAGTAAATTATTTTTGGGTGAGGGTGTGAGTGAGGAGTGAATACTTGACATTCTGTACATTTCGTATGTACAATACTTCTATGAATGTTTTAACTACGACCATATTACGTAATAACCTCGCAGATAGTATTAAAGAGGTACAAGAGAACAAAGATTACCTATTGGTATCAAATAAAGGCAAGATCACTTCTGCAGTGGTCAATATTGATTTGTTTGAAGATTTGGTTGCACTCAGTAATAAAGACTACGTAAAAAGCATACAAAAAGCACGAAAAGAATATGAAAAAGGAGAGGTTTTCACCCACGAAGATGTGTTTGGAGAGCTATGAGCTATAAACTTATCTATACCAAATCTGCAGTAAAAGATATTCAAGACCTTGATGCAGTAGCAAAACATAGACTACAAAAGAAACTCGAAATATACGTCCTCAACCCACTTCATTATGCCAAAAAACTTACACACAACGATATCGGTACCTATCGCTGGCGCATCGGTAACTATCGTATAGTATTTGATATTGATGGAAAGAATATCGTGATATTACGTGTAGGACATAGAAGAGAGATTTATAGGTGAAGGTGGAAGTGAGGAGTAAAAAATATTTATCCTTGAAGAATATGTGGTGTATTTGGATCTTCCCCGAATTGAGCCATTTGATCTGAAATATTAAGCTCTTGTGGTAATATGCCGATCATTTCTATACTTATTGGGTTTCCTTTTTTATCTTTGATAATAACATCATTTCTATCCATAGAATCCACCTCTTCTGCTGTGTAGGCATCGGTGGGATCTCCCCACCAAATATTCATAGTGTTCCCTATTGGGTCAAAATATATTTTAACTTTATCTGATGTTTTTTTTCGGCTATTATTTTGACCATACTATTTCTCCTTTCTGCTTAAATTTGGAGGTCTTGTACATGGTGACAATGAATCCTCGAATGTTTATATATTTTACCACAATCACAAACTCTCACTTTTCTCAATATGACTCATACGTACATGATATAACAAATCTACGGTATAAAAAAAGAGGCGAAACCCCGTACCGTCCCCGCTTAAGCGGGTGCTGGGGTGATTTTGAGGCTTCTGGGAGAAGAGAAAGAGGAATAAAAAACTAATATCCTTCTTCAGCACTTTCGAAAAAAAGATTTTAAGCACCGGTTGCTGGAGGAGTTGATCCAGAAGTAAATCTACTTTGGAAAACATCATGAGCATGTTGATAAATAGTTCCTGCTGTTTAAGGTGGTACCGTTTGTCAAGACGATTTTTTAACGATAACTTCCTCTTTGTTTTTAACTTGTAATATCAAGAAACCCCGAAATATATTTGTGCCGG
>Ga0210005_1000531_pt1 | contig 29641 bp, 27 predicted proteins | sample CryGey02umfilter_3_FD_183961 | JGI IMG/M metagenome (GOLD analysis project Ga0210005, IMG submission 183961) | Groundwater microbial communities from aquifer in Utah, USA - Crystal Geyser 4/9/14 0.2 um filter (SPAdes) (version 3) | ecosystem: Environmental > Aquatic > Deep subsurface >... | reverse complement strand
AAAATGGTTTACCCGTATATTCTGATACTGATGTATAACCATCGTCTGCGGCACCAAAGAATATGTCACTGTCATCTCCAAGTATTTGTTCTGCCGCTGTAAAGTTACCAGCACCAGTTTGTTGAATCAAAAGCCTTGAAATTGCTCCAGAATTATAAAGATGCAATTGTTGTGTCGGCGCCGTCGTCCCGATGCCGACGTTGCCGTTTATTAATAATTTCCCTGTCCCAACCAATCCTCCAGGGTTCACATAACCCATACCTATATTTCCCGCTGCGTCTATGACCATTGCATCATCAAGGGTTATAGCTCCTCCTGCGGCAACACCGCTTTCATATTTGAATCGTAAATTGTCTTGAAATTTATAAATTCCAAAATTAGAACCTGCATCAGAACTCTTCCAGGAGCCATCCCAATATGCGTCAAATATCCAACCAATATTGTCATGGCTATAATTAAGATATTGAACAAGCGGGTAACTATCTGCACTAGTTGTTACTCGCATATGTGGACCGGTAGCACTGGAATCAGCACCACTCAAATCAAGTTTAGCGGTAGGTGCCGTCGTCCCGATGCCGACGTTGCCAGCATCAACGATCAAGCCGTAGTTGTTGGTAGCGCCGGAGGCGGAGAAGTAACCACCGACGTTGGTGGTTGAAGCGCCGGTCTTGGTGGCATAAAGACCATAGCCGGTTCCAGTAATGGCTCCAGATTGGGCGATTTCCAGCCCCTTGATACTGGCAGTAGTAGCGGTACTGTTGATATAGGTATTGTGGGCGACGATGCCGTTGGCGACGAAGTTGTGGGTGTTGGCAATTTGTAGGTCGTAGACGTGCTTGGCTGGCAGAATTTTGATGGAGGTGATTTTTTCAAAACCGTCTAAAGTAGCGATCTCATCGCCTTTGTTGAGATAGATGACCTTGGTCCATTGTGGTAAAGTATTATTGATGTCAATTAATCCGGCTTGGTCATCGGTAGTTTCTGATTTGTTTGTTAATTTGTCAGCCGGTTGGATTGGAGCCGCATTTATTGTGCCTAATTTTTTTGGATTAAATCCGCCATTTAATTCTTTAGTTTTGACAGGAGATATATTAGCTGGTATATTTAGTTTGTTAATTGCTTTTAAGTTAAAAAAGCGCTCAAAAAAGAAATTATGATTAATGTTTGGGATATTAATATTAGAGCTTTGATTGCTTTCGCCTTGATTCTGATTGCCGGAGCCTTGGTTTATATTGCTTTCAGTCTCTTTGAAAGCAAGGGTTCTTCCAAGTCTTCCAAGGGTTCTCGCTAAGTACGGATGATTGGCGGTGGTTTCGATCCTCTTGCCTGTTTCGGTAGTTAATTCATAGATTTCTTTGGTGTCCATGTCCAGGGTTTTTTCGACGATCTGGTACTCAAACTGTCTGGTTGCTTCATTGAGAGACAGAACTTGGTCGCCGGACTGAATGTCTTTGATTTTTTTCTCACCGACAGAAGTGCTGACTAAAGAGTTTTCTTCGATACACTGGCCTTCAACACTAAGTTTTTGGGAAGGGTTAGTTGTTCCTACGCCCACATTGCCACCGCCGGGATTGAGAGCCAAAGAGCGGTTTAAAGTCGTGGCAATAGTCCCGTCACCGGTCAGGGATAAAGCGGCACCAGCGGTCGAGCCGGAAATTGTCGCAGTGGGGGTGCCGGAGTTGACGTTTAGGATTGCGAACTTGGCCGAGGCGGAAGCGGTACTGCCCACGAGGAGGTCGAGCGTGTCGTTTATGGGGGAGAGAGCGCCACCGGTAATGCGCCAGTTGGAGGAACCACCGCTAGATTGAGCCACCCAAGAGAGAGTGCCGGAGCCGTCGGTTTGGAGAACGTAGTTGATGGTTTGGGAGCTGGGCCAGGTGTAAGCGAGAGAGTTGAGAGTGGTGGTGCCGGCAAAGGTAACGTTGTCATTTAGAGAGATAGTTGAAGAGTTTGAGGTCAGAGTGAGATTGCCCCCCACATCATCGAGAGTGTGAGCTACGCCGTCCAGAAGAGAGATAATGCCGGCGTTGTTGAGGGTAAATTTGGCCACACCAGAGGCGGAGGCGGAGAAGAGATTGCCGGTGCTGGTTTGGTTCACAGTAAGAGCCGGCCAACCAGACGCGGAAGTGGCATTTACTTTGGTACGACCGTCAACCGCTACGTAAAACTTATCCAAGTTTGAAGAGCCATAATCTGAACTTAAAGATAGAAGTCGTCCGGTAGCGGTGCCATTTCCGACATAGCCACTGATTAAATTGCCGGAGGTGAGATTGACATCTTCGACACGGAATTGGTTTCCGGTAGCGTTGGCGGTAATCACTTGGACATTTCCAACACCGCCAATGGCATCTGGCTGAAGGACAATACTACCACCAGAACTAGTAGTAGTTTTGACACTGACCGATTGGCCTTCGATGTTAAAATTTCCTGAGGTGGATTTTATATCCGGTGATGCTGAGCCAAGAATTATGTCACCATCGTTGTTCATTACAGGGATAGTATTCTCGACGGCGGAGGCGGATGCTGGATACCCCTGGAGGGTTTCGGAGTTCAGGGCATAGCCGACAGTGGCGATTTGTTGTCGCGGGGTAAGGGTTTCAGCCCCAACGGTAATTTCTAGGAAGATGTCCCGATTATCCGTGAAAACAGATGAGGGGATTTCGGCTCCACAGACGGTGTCTCCAATTAAGGAACTAAAAATACCTTCTTGGTCCGGAGTGATGGAACAAGTGCCAGTGGTATATAACTGGGTGGGACCGGTAAGAGCATTGAAAAGTTTGAAGACGACACTGACGGCGGTAGTGATCGGGGTTCCGGACGAGTCTGTCAATCTACCCTGAAAAGATAACTGTCTTTTTGGAGGAGTGAGAGCCGTGGCGGCGGCGCTGGGTCTAGCTTGACCGATGATCTGATTGTAAGCAAAAATAGCCATGGCAGTAGTAGCCAGTACGAGGAGGGCAATGTTTAAATAAGGGGTCCAAGAGAGAGCATTGTATTGGTCGTACCAGATGGCAAAGCGATTTTTGGAGCCACTCACTGGTTTCTTGGGTTTGCGGGCTAGTCTTTCAATCCAAGCTAGGGGGGCAAGTTTCTGAACAGGCGGCTTAATTTCAAAGGGATTTCTTGGTATGTAGCCTTCAGAAAAACAGAAACGGGCTAGCTTCTTGATAGATGATTGGCGTCGGTTGAGAACTGAAGTGCTGGTATGACTTAGTTTGAGATAGGTAATGTAGGCCTGTAATTGGATTTCACTTAAAATGTTAAAAAGATTTTGGGTGGTAAAAGGTGTTTGATTAGCAGTCCACAGGAAGAAGTGATTGAGATCTGAGAGATAGTTTTTGATGGTGGAATGCGTCTTTTTTTCCTTTTCGAGTGAGCTTTTGAACTGCTCGAGGATCTTGGTGGAGGAGAGAGGAGAGGCGGGTGACACATCCTGTAGGGCCAGGCCTTGAGGATTGGTGCCCTTTAAGGCCTGGCCCTGGAGAGGGGCGAGGCCGAATTTGACGTGGAGGAAGGTGGAGAAGCGGCGGATGGAGGCCAGGCGTCTGGCAGTGGTGTTTTGGGGGGTAAAGGCGGCTTTTTGAGCTTGAAGATAGGGATCGAGGTATTGATTGAGATTTTGGAAGATGTCTTTGACTGTTACTTCAGGGCCTTCAAGGCCAGGCCTTGAAGGATTTGAATCCCTATAAGGCCTGGCCCTGTGGGTGTATGGGTAAAGGGAAGGGGTTGAATAGTAGTTCTTCAAGAAGTGACGGAGATCGCAAAGGTAATTTTTGATGGATACGGTAGAGAGTCCAGCCTCCGATAGGAAGGAAGAAAAAAGTTGAAGTAGTTCGGCTTGATTGGGCAGGAACATGGATATTTAAAATTTCAGATTTTAAATTTTATATTTAACTTGCGGAAACGATTAATAAAAAGATAATGGGGAGAATGAAGATCATCCCGGCGGCGAGAAGTTCGGAGAGGAGGTGGATGGAGGGAGATTTACCCCTTCGGGTACCAGCGGGCCGCGTCGGAGTACCTCCTCGCAATGACGAATGAAGAAAATCTTGGTTGGAGAAGTCGGAAATTAGCATGTGTGTAAATAGTGTTGATAACTTTGTTTTAGGTTTGGATTAGACGATATTAGACGGTAATATACTGTCCATATACTAATATAATAAGTGATTGTGACTAAGTCAAGCGAGATAGGAAAATTGCGGGAATAAGATAATCAGGTTGCGGAGAAAGCGATATTTTATATTTTAGCCTAGGTAATTAACGCGGTCATCTGCGGAATAAATTATTATCACGCGGTTAATAAGGCTGATATCTTTTAATATCATGCGGAAATAGAAAACAGGCTTGTCTTTGTTGTGAAAACTTTATCTGATGTAGGATGATGGCTATTGCTAGAGAGTGAGATAGTTTATATCAGATTGTCCCGAGTAACTGTTTTGACTATGGCTTGGGGATAACGTACCTTGAATGCGGTATTAAGACGGCCTTGATGCCATTTGCATTCAACTCCGATTAACTCGTTCTCTAATTGAATGACTAAGTCAATTTCTGATCCTGCCTTGGTCCGCCAGTAATTTAGTTTGGCCTGAGGAGCGTGGTAATTCTGGGCTTTGACCGCTTCCATAACCACGAAGTTTTCAAATAACTGACCCACATCGTCACGGAGAGTAAGAGATGAGAATGACTGTATCAGAGCGTTACGTATACCGGTATCGTAAAAGTATATTTTGGGACGTTTGGTCAGTTCGTTCCGTTGACGAAGGCTGTAAGGGTACAAGCGATAAATAAGATAACTTTCTTCAAAAACATTGAGATAGTGCTTGACAGTCCGTGCATCAATTTGAAGACGGGTGGCTAGCTCCTCATAGGAGACCAACCCTCCAATCTGGTGGGCTAGTAAAGTGAGTAGGTTCAGCGCGATTTTTTTATCACTGATGAGGGATAAATCCAGTAAATCACGGAAGATAGTTCGCTCGATTAGATCCAGAAGATACTGACGAGGATCGGCATGATTGATGAGAGCTGGATACAAACCATAAAGCAAGACTCTTTCCCACATTTGGGCAGGATCATACGTGTGTATCGGAACAGTCGGGACATTCCTGCCACCGGTCAGGTGATCCCAAATGCGCCAATTTAAGGTTTCACCGGGGGCTTCCAACTGGGCCAGTAATTCACTTAATGTCAGAGGAAGTAACTCTAAGCTGGTGGCTCGGCCGGCCATGCTTTCGGTATGTTTATTTTTGATAGTTAATCCGGCTGATCCGGTAATAATGAGGTGGATGTTGGGAAAATTATCGTAAATTAGTTTACCGGCTCTGCCCGGGTCTGAGAGGTTTTGAACCTCGTCGAGAATGATGATGCCCTGGTCGGGCATTATTTGACGGTAAGCCACCAACGAGTAGCTATCAAACAAGGATCTCATTTGCTGATCGTCCATGGTGAAATAGATCGCTTGGGGAAAAAGCTGGTTTAGGAGATACGTTTTACCTACTTGACGAGGACCAGTGAGAACAATAGCCTCTTTCCTGGTGGCTAAGTGGTGTTTAATAGTATTGGTAAGATGACGAGAGTATGTCATAAAAGATTTAACTAAATATACATCGTAATGTTGTAAAAGTCAAATCTTGGGGTAGAGGTACTCCGAGAAGAGGTATTGGAGTGAGAAGTAAGCGTAGATGAAAATGGAATATGAGGGCGTGATGATAATTGCTGTAGTGCTGGTAGTTAGGGCGATAACCAGGGGGATGATTCTAGCTGTATAGATTCTTTTTCGGAGTCTTGTACGGTTATTCTGAGGCGTTGTGGGCCGAGGGCAGAGGCAGGAATAAGCCATAAGCGAACCTCTAAGTAGATTATTTTTCCATGGTCGTCCGACAGCCGACATTTCGATAAATATATTATCCGGAATTGGTGATCTTAAATCGTAAAATCCCTGCACGTCTGATACTGTGGATTGCCACGGATGGTCCAATTTATCGGGGATAAAGACATTGATAAAAGAAAAAGGAATTGTTTGATAGGTTTTTCTTCTTAAAAAGGGAAAGGCGAGTATGACTATGAACCTGAGGGCAAACCGTAAAGGTGTTGCTGTGCCAATGGAAGCCATCAGCAGATGAAGCGGAAGTCCAAAGACTATAAGGATTAAAAGCAGTAAATAAAAAGGATACATAGGTCTGATAGTAGTTACTTTTTTGACCGGAGGAAGCATGGGGGCGGGAGGGGTGGCGGGAACATAGGAGGTAGGGGTAATGACGTTGAGTAGTTCAATGGGTGGAGAGATGGGAATAGACGGAAGGGTCAGTAAGAGGGAAACGGGGTAGGTGATAAAAAAGTCGGGAAAGATAGTGGAATTACCGGACGGATCGGTAGCAGAAATCTTGATAGTGTAAATTTGATTGGGCAAAAGATCGGAAAAATGAGTCTCCCAGTGACCGGATGAAATATTGCCGGTGAAAACCTGAATTTCACATTTCGGTATATTTTGTGGACATATCAATATTATTTGAAAATTTGAAAAAGATTCCACGTCACCTTTGATGATTGGATCCTTGGTGGTGACAGTCAGATAGCGATTTTCGACAGGAGGGATGGAGCCGGGTGTGGCCGTATTCCAGGATAAGGATTGCCGGTCTATCTTGGTGACGGAAATAAAAGGCGGAATGGAGTCAATATAAAAGTTTCTTGTTTCGGAGGCTGAAGAGATACCGTTCTCAGTAAAAGCGATAACACTCCAGGTGTGATAGCCCTGAGCAAGATCGGTTTTGAGCAAAAGATTGAAGATACCGGCTGAGGCGGAAGCAGTATAAAAATAATAATCCTGAGTGGTAAGAGAGTCACTAATGGAAGCTGCGAAGACGGCACCATCTAGAAAGAAATTATAATAACTTAGTGGGCTAAGAGCTGGAAGCGGGCTGGGACGGGACCAGGAAAAAACGGGGCGGGTGGTGTTTAGGGCGGCGTTGATGGCTGGTGTCAGAAGAGTGGGAGGATCAAAAGATAGGTCGGGGATGGTGGCAGAGACGGAGGTGGTGAAAGACTGTGGGTTGGTAACGGCAAAAGTCACCCTGGCAAATGGGGAAGAAAATAAAAAAGCAATGACAATAATAGCGAGTCGCTTCACTAATTAAAGTATAGCTAATTAGTGGTTGTTTGACATCTTAAAAAAAAGACCTTCCGGAGTTGAAGAAGAGGATCAAGGGAATAACAATGTAATTTGGGGATGGATTTTCCGTAGGGGCATTGCGCACAATACCCCTACAATGAACATCGCAATGACGTAGAGGGCGGGAGAACCCCGCCCCTACAAATTATTTATTTTCGGCTTGTTCGAGTTCTTTCTTGAGCTCGGTGACTTCGGCCTCGAGCTGTTCCTGATGTCTCTGGCTACGTTTGTTGAGCAAAACGATGACTGTAAGGACTGAGATGATAGCGACGAGTGAATAAATCACTAAACGAATGGGGAAGAGCCAGAAAAAGATGGTGGCGGTGGCAACTGCTCCGGTAGTGCCGTAAGCTAGATTGAGATCGGCTCGGTATTTGCCCCAGCCCCATTTTTGGTTCCAAGAAGAGATAAACTCTCTTTCATGAGTTCAATTGTTGCTACCGGCATCTACGGGGACGGTGGCAACAATTGAACTCATGGGATCTGAGATAGTGATGTTGCCTTTGGGGGTAATATGAACGTCTGAAAGGCTTTCGAGTGTACCGGAAAAGTCGACAGGACCTTGTTCGGAAAATTGAGGGACGGAGAATTTGAGGATGTTTAACTTTTCGGTAACGGGGCCGGAAACGGTGAAGTAAATAAGGGTACCGACTCTCTGGCCAATGATGGCGGCAGTTTTTTTCATTTGTCCCGGTTTAACATCTGCATTTGGCATATATGTGAGCATGGCATAGTGGCCACCGGGGAGAGCGGTCAAGGGAACTTTGATTTTAATATTAACGACTTGGGTAGTTTTGGTATCGACAGGGATCATGTCTGGGGCTAAGACCCAGGAGGCAAGAGACCAGCGATTGCCGGCGGAGTTGGCGACGGGGATCGGGGTTCCCTGTTTGTCGTAAACAATGAAGTCTTCTACGGCTACCGAATAGTTTTGGGCTTCCTCAGAGTCATTTCTAACTTTTAATTGGGCGGTGATGGTTTCACCTGGTTTGCCTTGGAGTAAGAGCCGAGGAGGTATAGCAGTGATGACGGAATCGGCGAGAATGGGATGGATCCCCGCCTGCGCGAGGATGACAATTGAGAGAAAAGCGGAGAAGGTAAGGGCAGTTTTTTTCATTTTTTTGTTATTTTGTTTGGTGGAGTGAGATTGCCACGTCGTTTCACTCCTCGCAATGACGTCAGAAACTGGCGGTGGCTGTATACGTAATCTGGTTTTCGTAATCACCGGCAGCTTGAGTGGCGGCAACCGTGACGCGGTAACAGACGTTGGCAGTGTGGGCGTCCGAAGTGCTGGTACTGGACATGATGGTTTGAACGAGGGGTGAGTCCGGATCGGCGATAGAGGGGAAGGTTCTGACGTTAAAGGTAGTGCCGGTACTGGTAAAAGGAACGGTGGCTCCGGAAACTGCTTTTAGGGTATAGCCAAAACCGGGGTGAGCGGCGGCGGTGTCCCAGGTATCGGAAGTAGTTTCGTTGGCAGTACCATTATCCCCGGTGGTGTCGATAATAAATGGGGTAGTACCCCCGTCTTTACCCATTTGGTCATTTTCCTGAGTGGTGACGACATAACCATTGGAAGCATTAGTGGAAATAGTAAGAAGATGGGCGGCATCCATAAAGGTATTTAGAGTGAGGGTGCCAAAAGGGACGGCGAGGGGGGCGTTGACTCCGGTGACGGTACTGACGTCGGTCTGGTTGGTAGCACCGGTACCACACGGATTGGCACCAGAAGCGATGCCAGCGATGGAGAAACTGATGGTAGGATCGACGGTGGCGGTGACGCGAACGGATTCGATGACACCGATCTTACCGGTGGATTGATCGGTTGGGGTGCCGGTGGGGTCTGAGCCGTTGATGAAGTTTTGAACCTTAAAGGAGTAAGTATCAGCGGTGCCTTCGGCATGGCCGGACTTGGGAGCAGGAGCAATGGGGGTATTCGTGCCAGCAGTCGCACCAATATTTAGAGTAATGGCCGTGCCTATACCACCCGTGCCGGTGTAGTGATATTCGAGACAGTGCCAGCCGGAAGGACAGTTGGTGCCTCCGGAGACGGTGGCGACGGGGGTGACAAAGGTATAACCGGAGACGTCTGAAGCCGTGCCGGCAACACCGCTGGCAAAATCAAAACCGGTAGAATCTGGGGCGACGTCGTTGAAGCTTGAAGTGGCAGCGGGGATAAGGACACGGAAGAAACCACTGGCGATGGAAGAAGCCGTGGTGAAAGTGATGACGTGCTGAGGTTTGGATTTGAAGTAGATGACGTCAGTATCGTCGGCATCTCCGACGGCCAGATTGGTGGTGACAGTGAACTCGTCGGCATCAACGATAGAATCAACCGTGTATGAGGCAGTACCGATGGTGAGAACATCACCAACCTTGAGACCGGCGGTGGAAACAGAATAGAACTCGGCGGCACTGGCTGTATATATCCAGACGTGTGAGCTTCCGGATACAGTTGGGGATTTAACTCTGCCCGCAAAAGAAAGACGAGAGGTTTGGAGAGTGTCTTTGACCACACCTAAGTTGGCTGAGTTAATCTGTGAGGGATGATACAGAGAAGAAACTACCAAAACAGTGACGACAGAGGCGGCAACAATAATACGTTTGAGTTTCATATATACGTTAAATATTTCATGTTCCTCCCCCCCCTGTCAACTATCTTCTGTGTTTTGTTTGTGCGGAGAATGACTGTTAAAAATATTGAGGCAAAAATCAGCCCGGCCATGATCTTAAAAGGGAAGAAAAAGATGTCAATGGAGTTTTCGGTATGGGAGTTTTCGGAGTTTATTTGTACGATGATTTTATAAAAACCGATTTGGCTTAAATTGGGGCTGAAGGAAAAATTTCTCCCTTCAGAATTAAGAAGAATTCTTTGGGTGTTGGAGATGACATAAACCGGTAAAATTCCTTCAAGATATGTAGGAGTGTTATTTTGGCCGGTAACTTTGAAAATACCTTTTGTTTCGGAGGTGAAGTTACCCTCGTTTTTAACGGAGGTGGAAAAAGAGAGGGGGGTGATGTTGTCGACGAAGTAGATATTTCCAACTTTGAAAAAAGCTCCCGTATTGGGAAGGATACTGCTTATCTTTAGGATAGTAGGTGGGTTGATGTCCGAGTGCAAAGTCACGAGGAGATTGGCTCCGATAGCGGCGCTTACCTGACTGCCTTGGAATTTGGGACTAGAGATGTTGGAGTAGGTGGAGATAAGAAGAGTGGAGTAGAGATCTCTGAGAATCGCGTTGGCCGGTACCGAAAGGGCGAGAATCAGCTGTTCGGAGGATTTTGCTTTGACCGTGAAAGGAGAACCGAGCTTTATATGAGTGTTGGCTAAACCAAAATAATTGAGCCAAGAGGGATTTGATTTCATATCAATACTCGGGTTTCCCCTGTCATCTGACTGAGTAAAAGGAACTATCCTGGCCACTAGTAGTTTATCTTCGTTATTTAGATTGGAAATAGTAAAGACTTGAGTAATTGATTTTCCGGGTTTGATATTGACTCGGAGTAAAGGAGGAGTAAGAGAAACTCCGTAGCTAGAAGCGGAGGCGGAAGGTGGATGACAGATGACAGATGTCAGAAAGATAATAAGTAGTAATATCGTCATTGCGAATTTCGGTACTTCGAACTGGGGCTCGCTGATACCCGAAGGGGTAAATCTCCGATATTGAGATTTAAGAAGTAGTTTGGGCGTTCCCGTAATGGCGGGGATTGCTTCGGCACTTTGTGACTCGCAATGACGATAATGGAGTGAGGTCATCTTATTCATTTTTAGAATGAGGGGATGGCTATATATTGAATATTATTTTGGTAGGTGCCGGTGGCTTGGGAGCCAGCAATATTTATTTTGTAGGTAACAGTGGCGGCGGAGGCGGTGGCGATGCCGGACCGGCTCATGACTGTGGCCGGCGAATCGATATCTTGAATGGGAAAGGGACGGAAATAAGTATTGTCGACGAAGTCAGCTGTATCGACATCGGTGCCCTGAATGTTGTAGCCGAAGCCATAACGGGTATTGTCGTCCCAGACGGTAGCGTCAGTTTGAGTACAAGCAGAGGCCAAATTGCAGGAAGTATCGGCAATGGTAGTACTTCCGTTTGAGATACGCAGAGGGTGATCTTCGAGGACTTTAACAGTATACCCATAAGCACTGCCGGTGGTAACGGTTAGAATGTTGGTGAGGAGACTAGGTGTTCCTGGGACGAGACTGCCATAGTTGAGATCCAGATTTGAGATGGTGAAAGTAAAAGGGGTGAGTTCGCGAACGTATTGAAATCCAGCTTTTATAATATAGCCGCTAGAGTTGAATTGTCCTTGAGCTGTTTGTCCCACCGTGTCCGAAAGGCGATAAGTGGCGGAGGTTTTGTTTCCTCCGGTGATATTGATAGTTCCCATGTCAATTTCAAAAGAAGGAGAAAACAGATTATCGGCGTAAACCTGGGGGTGAAAATAAAGCGTGAAAACAATGGTTGTCATAACATATAATATAAGTCTTGATCCGGAGAAAAATGTCAAGATTAAATGATTTGAAGGATGACTTTGAGTGTTGGATGAGTGTGAATTGACTGCTTTTGATGTATTTTGTACAGTCACAATATGGCCTGATGATATAGTAGCGATTGGTGCTTGAGAGGACTGAGGAAACCCGAACATTTTGTTGATATATTAAGTTTATAATTTGATCTTATCGGACTCATTTTCTATGGTTTTTTCTAGTGAGTTGGCTGAGGAATAAAGCGTAATCATATCTGTTTGGATGGATTTTAATTTCTCAACAATGGCTGGTGGGAGAAGGAGCTCTCTGCCTTTGGAATTGAAATACATGACTAAATCTGTGGTGGAGTTTAAGACAGAAGCCAATGAGGGTTTGGCTTGCCGGGATATCCAAAGAAGACTTTCGGCTTCAGTTTCGTGGAGAGCGGTTTCTAAAACTTTGATTTTGCCCTTACTCTCGAGAACTTCGAGAAAATTACGGGAGAAGATTACGGCTATGGGTGTCATGAGAATCAAGGAAAATAGATTAATAATCTTATCAGTGTTCAGGCTGGAATAGTTTTGAGAAGAAAAAATAAACACGATTAGAAAAGAGGCGACCGCTGCCTGGACGGGTTCAAAAAGAAGGGCGATAGCAAAGAAAAGAAGATCTAAAAGAAAAAATAAGGGTGAGACGAGACCCCCAGTGGAGAAAACCAATAAGAGACAAATGGTGTTTAGAATGAGGGTAGAAGGCATGTTCAAGGCCTTTTGATTAGAGAATCGTGAGAAAAATTTAAAGCCGAAATAGAGTAAGGTGAGGGCCGCAGTGAGCTGAAGATTGTAAGGGTTGAGGCTTGAATTGCTGCTCCAGAACCAAGCTATCAGTATAGAAAGTGTGAGATAGATTGTGTGTAGAGAGGAAAGAGGCATACTATTAATAATAGTACAAATGGAGATTGGGTGTAAATGATTTGGAGACGATAGGGATATTGGAGCAAAATTGAAAGATTGATATATATTGTAGTTAAATTAGCACAAAGATAATGCATGTGATTAACAATTCACACCTATGTTGTTATATCATCGCAAATAAATACTGGTAATTATTCGTCGAAGTAAGACGTAATTTTATTGCGGAAATTCAGGAGGAGATGAATTTCTTGTGATGGAGAAATACATATTTTGACTGGTCGACATTCGGTGTTATGATAAAAATGGTGTCTGAAACTCTTTGGAATAAACTAGGGAAATTAACCAAGATGGATGGGGTGTTGATTGGTTTATTGGCTATTGGGTTAGTTGTGTCGGGAATAAGCCTTTTTAGAGGGATTACAAAAGACAATCAAGTTCAAGTAGAATATTTGGATGCGACTAGATCAGGTTTATCTGATCGAGAGCTGATAAAGAAGCTGGTAGTCGACATAGAAGGGGCAGTATTTTCTCCAGGTGTGTATGAATTATCAGGTGGGTCCAGAATAAAGGATGTTCTGATCGCGGCAGGTGGATTCACGGAAAAGGCCGACCGTATATTCTGTGAAAAAAATCTTAATTTGGCCCAGGAAGTTAAGGATGGACAAAAGATATATATCCCGTTTCTCACCGATACCCCCACAGATATGGGGTATGTGGAGGCTAAAAATAATATAAGATTAGTAAATTTAAATACTGCCACGGTGGGTGAACTGGATACCCTTTGGGGGGTAGGCCCGGCAAGAGCAGAGAGCATTGTGAAAAATAGACCTTATGCTAGTGTCGATGAGGTGGTTAGCAGGGGTGGAATGACCAAACAGATTTTAGAAAAAAATCGAGAAAAACTGACAGTCTATTAGGTGATGAAAAAACGCATCTTGATTCTATTATTATTGTTTGGATTACGATGTATTCTAGGTTGGTTTAGTATACTCATTTTTGAACCTGGAGAAAAGATACGAGTAACAGGGTACGCCAACACATTATCTCAATATGCCACAAAGTGTATCATAAGAATGAACCGTTTTGTATTTTTGACTGAGGAGGTATGCGCAAAATATCGTGACAATAAGATTAGCGTAATTGGCAATATAGATACGAGAGTGATAGACGGTTTCGCCGGTAAATTGTGGCTTACCAACGCGAAAATAGAGATAAAGGGAAGAAGTCAAGAACTCAAGGAGTCGAGAACTCAAGACAGGGATTATTTAAATAATTTCCGTGAAAGTTTAGTTTCTGTCTATAAAAAGTTTGTGCCTGAACCGGAAGCAGGGTTAATCGCTGGAATAGTCTTGGGATATGAAAAAGATATAGGGCAAAAACTATATCAGCAAATGATCAAAAGTGGATCAGTACATATTGCTGTGGTTTCAGGCTACAATATTTTACTTGTTGGTAGTGTGGTTTTGTCTTTGAGCTTTTGGTTTATGCGCAGACCTTTCGCAATTTGGATAGCGATCGCGGCAATGATTTTTTATGCTTTGTTGGCTGGATTGGATCCTCCCGTGGTTCGGGCTGTCTGGATGGCGGGACTAATGTATCTTGGACAGGTGCTGGGCAGGGGAAGTAGTTCCGGTTGGATACTGACGTTTACGGCTTGGATAATGCTAATGTTTGATCCAAGTCTTTTGTCTAGTGCAAGCTTTCAACTTTCAGTGGCCGCTAGCTTTGGTCTGATGGTGATGGAACCTTGGCTCTCAAAAAAGTTTGCAGATAAGATCGGTGATGGGCTAATTAATTTGGCGGGGAGTATTGGAGTAACATCATCGTTGTCGACAATGTTAGTGACCATGCCGATTATCTGGTGGCATTTTGGAAGAATGAGTCTTTTTGGTATACTAAGTAATATTTTGATATTACCTCTTGTGCCACCCCTAATGGTTTTTGGGGTAGGCATGTTGGTGTCTCCAGGAGTTTTCGCTTGGTCTACCTACGCACTGGCGCACTGGATGGTTCTGATAATTAGATTCTTTGGAAATTAAGTGGGTAGTTTTGCTTGCCCTCCTGCACGTTTTATGATTAAGATTGATGGTGAATTGGAAAAGATGGAGTGGTGTAGTTGGGATATTGCTTGTATTGTGGGTTTGGCAGCAGTGGCCAGACGGGAAACTGCATGTGGTTTTTTGTGACGTGGGGCAGGGAGACGCCTCTGTGATCGTTTTGGGGTCATTCCAGGCGTTAGTGGACACTGGTGCAAATGAAAGTAGGGTGACTGAGTGTCTTGGGAGGTTGATTCCTTTCTGGGATAGGCAGATTGAAGTCGTCTTTTTGAGTCATACAGACAAAGATCATGTGGGGGCTCTACCGGGAATAAAAAGCCGGTATATGATTGGGAGAATTATTGATAAACCGAGCACTGGAGATATTGTCCGTTATGGTAGTTTAGATTTTGATATATTGAAGGGATCTGAACTTGTGGTGGAGAAGGTCATGGCTAGTGGCAGTGAGTCAAACGAGTCGTCGGTGGTCATCAGACTAGTCTATGGAAATCTTTCGGTTCTATACACAGGAGATATCGACACGGCTACGGAATTGGCACTATCAGAGAGATCAGTGCTAATAAAGACGGACGTACTAAAAGTCTCGCATCATGGATCTAAATATGGTTCTGCCAAAGAGTTCTTGGAAAAGATTATGCCTAAGTTGGCGATCCTTTCGGTGGGGGCGAAGAATAGCTATGGTCACCCAGCCAGTGATACTTTGATGCGGTTAGAGGCAGTGGGGGCGAAAACCTTGAGGACGGATAAATCAGGCACAATTACGCTGGTGACTGATGGAAAAGAACGGAAAGTGTTTACGGAGAAATAATTTCCCGGTTTCTTTCGTGATAGGCTTTGTCATTGCGAGTTTCGGTATTCCGAACCGAAGCAATCCCCGATGGTGGAATTTAGATAATAGGTTGAATGTACTCTTAATGGCGGAGATTGCTTCAGCTTGAGTACAAGATTCGCAATGACGAGTGGAGTGAGACCTGATCGTGAAATACACGATATATTCGACCTACGGCAGGCAGGTTGCCAAACTCGCAATGACGACTAAGGTCTTGATCTTTGTGAAAAATATGTTTACTATGAAAATAGATACCTAAGAAGTATCTCATGCTTGTGAAACGCTTGGAGAACTGGGGAGAATTGTAGACGTACAGTTTTGAACCATTTCTTATCTCTGATCAAGATCGTTAATAAGCAGGGTTCTAGTCGCACCTTGCAGGAAGTTTATTGGAGGTGTTAGTGTTTGTTGATTAGGGGCGAGGGTCATACCGAGCCCCTTTTGGCCTTCCGGCCAAGTGCCTGCTCCGCAGGCACAAAGGATTCATTTACAGACTATGAGATAGAGAGAGTTTGAGATATAATAAGCAGATGCCAAACACATTTGCTAGAAAGGACTATGTTATCAGGGAAGAACCCTTTGGATATATATTTTTTGACAAACCAAGACTAAAGCATAAATTCGTATTAAAAGCCGATTTGCCAAACTTTTTGAACTCTAGTCGTTTGGAGTTAGAAGACTGTGAGTATTTAAAAGCAGAGAGAGAGAAGATTTTCGGGCTGATATTATTTATTCTCCGACTAGAATATATTACGAATTGACTCTAGCATGTAATCTTCAGTGTAAATCATGCTTTAACAGGTCAGGAAAGCCTAGACCAAATGAATTGAGCACTGATGAAATAAAAAAGAGTTTAGTTGATCTAAGGAAGGCAAATGTTTTGGATTTGAGGTTTACTGGGGGAGAATTAACCAGGAGGTCAGATTTGTTTGAAATTCTGAAATCTGCCAAAGAGTTGGGTTTTGCGGTATCTTGTAACACAAACGCAGCGTATTTTAATGATGAAATAAACAAAAAGTTTGCGGAGTTAGATATTGAACAAGTCACAGTTAGTATCGATGGAAGAAAAGAACACCATGAGGCAAACAGGGGATGCAACACATTTGATCGTACATTATCAAACCTGAAACGAATGCACGAATTGGGAGTCAAGATGAGAATCAATACATTAATTAATAAATATTCTTTGAATGATCTTGAATATATGTTGGATTTGGCATCTAAATATGTGACAGAAATAAATTTCTTTATCACAAGGTTTATCGGCAGAGGGAGTGAGTTTAAGAAAGAAGATGGTTTGGTAACCTTTGATGAATTTTATGAAATGTCAAAACAAGCCGACAAACTGAGACCAAAGTATCCCAATCTAAATATCCTCCATTTTGAACAATCAACTATTGATAATTCTTCTAGATGTGGTATTTATGATGAATTTGGTCTAAAAGTTGGACCTCCAGATGGTTATACGAGGTTCAACATTATGAGTGATGGTAGTTTGTGGGCTGGAGGATATATACCCTATGTTGATTCATCATACGAGCTGGGAAATATCAAAACGGATAATATATACGATATCTGGCAGAAAAGTAAAAAACTTGAATCTTTTCGAGAAGAGTCCAGAAAATTAGAACTATTTTGTCGTAGATGTGATAAATATAGCAAAACGTGTCCTGGTCCAAATTTCGAATTAGAGTTGTTAAGAAAAAAAGATTCTTCGATTACAAATCCATATTGTTATTATGGTTCCGGACCATCCTTATTACAGATAATTGAAGACAAAGAAAATGCCAGATAAAAATGCTTATTTTGATTATCTTACCAAGAGATTGGATAGCGGAGAGAGTAAAAATATAGTTATTTCTACAACGGTGGATATAATCTCAAAACAATTAAGGAGTAAAAAAACAATAAGAGTTTTGGATGTCGGCTGTTTTAGCGGAGCAATGTTAAACAGAATAAATCAAGAATTACCAAGTAATTTTCGGGATCGTGTTAGTTATGTTGGTATTGATTCAGACCAAGACGCAATGCAACATGGATCGAATAAATACGGTTTAATTACCTTTGTTCAGACAAATCTTGAGAAGAAAATTAACCTAGTAAAACAATATGACGTGATAATTTTATGCAACGTCTTACATGAATTATTTCCAAACGAGGAAATAGAAATAAGAAGAGAAAGAATTAAATCAGTCTTCCAAGGTGTATCAAAATTGCTAAATGGTGAAGGAGAAATCATTCTTTTAGATGGTATAAGACCTAATGATGCTGATAAAGAAATTGAAATAGAACTTGTAAATGAAACCTGGAGGAAGAAGTTTGAAAAATTGGTTAAAGAATACACGGCCGCCTCGTTGACATTGAAAAATATCTCCAAAAATAAAATTAAAACAAACAAATTTACACTATCTGTATTTTTAACAAAAGCGAGGTATTTGGATAAAGAATATTGGACCAGTGAGGCAGAACAGCTTTATCAATATTTTTCTGCAAAAGATTTTGAAGGCATGATAAATAAATCTGGACTTCATGTTGAAGAAGTAACTCCACAAGCTTTAGAGATTGAAAAGGCAACAGAAATGATTATAATTAGCTCATTATCTGAGGAGCTACCAGCGAAGAATGTTTTGATTGTAGCTAAAAACTGTTAAACTAGGTCAAACTTCTTTAGAAAGCCTCGGTCATTATCGTAATTTCCTACATGCATTGCAGATAAAAACAATTTTGACCCTCCAGATAGCAATATCTCCTTTTTCCCTAAGTAATCGTGCCAATCATCCCTTAATGTGTCTCTAACTTTAATTAGTTTTTCTTCTGCTTCTGACGCATTTCTAGCCTTGTTAACCTTTACTATGCCGAGGACAATTGGAGACATTGATCCATCGTAAACCTCCATGTGTTTAGCGTAATCATCCTTAGTTAGACTATCTAGCCACTTTCCGTGATCGTCTCCGTACAATTCAACAAGCTGTTCTTTACTCAATCCCTTGATGATTTTTACCTGTTTGATCTTGACGATAACGCCACACACAACTCTTGCGTATTCCTCCAATGAGGCAGACAACCACTTATTAATTTTCAGTTCTGATTCTCGGCTTCCCGGTATTATTGAAGGATCATTTCTCGTAACTTCTTTACCCAGATCTCCTTTGATCATAATAAATCCCAGGCTAAAACTTTCCTTTTCTGTTTCTAATGTTTTAGCTCCAGTCTCCATTTTTATATTTAGTCAATCTCTCGTACATAGACACACTCACCCTTAAACTCATTCTTATTGTCTTGAATAATCTGCTTTACTAAAGCTTTTGGTCGTACATCTAGATCTTTTAGTTTATCTAAATCTATCCATGTCTGCCAATGATCTCCATTAAACTCCTGGTCTATTACACCCTCTATTTCTTCATCCTTGTCTATATCTCCAAGTATATAGAGCTCGATACTGTGTTCGTTCTCTTCTGGCTTAATATAGTCTCTAACGTAGATAATTTTCTTAAACGTGAAGTTTCCGCCGGTTTCTTCAAGTGCCTCTCTAACACATGCCTGCTCAATTGTTTCTCCCCATTCCATTTTCCCCCCAATGTAAAAGTAAAAATCCTCACTTTTTACATATGAAAGCAATATTTTGTCGTTTTTGATAATAATTAGACGAACTCTAGGTTTAATTTTTCTGTTATCCATGTGTTGATTTTACCTTATTTTTAGGTTTGGCAACAATATCATCAGCTTTGGTATAATTAGGTTTCGACAGAAGCTAGTTTGTAAGTAAATATTCTCAGAAAATGACACGCTATGGCCTAGATTTTGGCACTACCAATTCGTCTTTGAGCACGCACGCTGATTAACGGCGAATCTGTTCTGATACCTATAGATCATGCTGCTGAGAATCGAGGGGTGGCTAGATCCGCTCTCTATTTCTACCCTCGGAAATTGGTTATTTCTAAAAAAGTAACAAAGGAACAGTTAGTGTCACAAACTTTTATGGCAGATCAGGTTTGGTATAAAGGAGAGGAAAAGGTCATCACGGGTAGTCTTGCTGTAAATACTTATTTGAACGACAATAAGTCCAGACATGAAGGTGTGAAGAGAAAAATCTATACTGGAAAGTACAATAACGTTATTCTTTACACCACACCAAGTGGTAAGGTGGTAACTGGAGACATTCCAGATTACTATGAAGAAATTGATTTTGGAACGGGACGTTTATTTCACGCTCTTAAGTCGGTTACTTAAACTCCCCTTTTCTATTGTAAAAAACCCCGTGTGTACGGGGCTGGTGAGATGTATTTATTCAGGAGAAGGGCAGAGAAATCGATCGTGGTCGGCGGGTAGCTTAACAATATATCTGGAGGTTACCCAATCAATCTTGCCACTGGCAGTAAAGATAACTGAGATCTTGTCGAACAAGGGGAAGACCAGTCGTTCCGGCTTATACCAGCCGAGTGTTCCTTCAGGGCTGGTGGGGCTGACAAAGCCATGATTGTTTTCAGCACACGGCAGTCCGTTTAGCATCACTGTTTTTCCAGTCATGACTGCGATTTCATCACCAGGTTTAAGATTATCTGGTCCTGTCCAAGCTATGAGTTGGAAAAAAAGTCCAAATACGAAGATGATCGTGGTGACGACCAGGGCATAGCTAAGGAATTTTTTCATTTTTTCTCCTTCATGAATGAATGTGCGTAACTGGGGATATTATACCATCTCTGCTATGGGATGGGTCCTGCATGATTTGATGGTTACCAAGAACTTACACATACTTGACAAATAGTTACGCTTTATGTATAGTGTGGATATCATATGGTATACAAACGGAAAATATATCAAGACCTTTTGGCTCACGCTCAGACCCCGATGGTGACGGTGCTGACAGGCATGAGGAGAACGGGGAAAACGACTTTGGTTAGTCAACTTTTAAAAGATATTTCGAATAAAAATTCGATATTTCTAGATTTACAACGGCCTGACAGTAGAGAACTGTTTGAGCAGAAGAACTATGACAATATTTACGAGGCGCTCGTAGCTAGGGGTATGTCCCAAGACGGTTCAATGGTGGTGGCGTTGGATGAGATTCAGTTAGCCCCGGATTGCCCTAGTGCCATTAAGTATTTATACGATCACAAAGGAGTCAAGTTCATCGTGACTGGTTCCAGCTCATATTACCTGAAAAATTTATTTTCTGAGTCTCTTGCGGGGAGAAAAAAAATCTTTGAACTATTTCCATTGGACTTTGGAGAGTTTCTGTTATTTAGAGGGGTTAGATCGGTGCCAGCCAACTGGCAGATAGGGATGTTTGACAAAGATGAATACAACCGATTATCAGCATACTATGAAGAATTTATTAGGTTTGGTGGTTTCCCTCAAGTAGTTCTGGCTGGGTCGGAAGTGACAAAGAAGGATATATTGCTCGATATCATGTCATCTTATGTAAATATCGACATAAGGTCTTTGGCCGATTTTTCGGATGAAAGAAATCTGTTTAGTTTGGCGAAGCTTTTGGCTACAAGAGCGGGTAACAGGATCGAGTACAACAGCTTAGCTAAACAAATAGGGCTATCAAGACAGACAGTGAAAAACTATATTACATTTTTTGAGAATACCTACTTGATTCACACCGTGCCGGTATACACAAAAAATGCTGGTCGGGAGATAGTAAAGGCTAGGAAGCTGTACTTTTGTGATACCGGTTTGGCCAACACCTTGGCGGAACTCTCCAGTGGAGCACAGTTTGAAAATACGATCTACAATCAGATAGTCAAATTGGGGACAGTACAGTACTACGCTTTGAAAACGGGAAGAGAAATAGACTTTGTTCTTGACGGTAGGTTGGCGTTAGAGGTCAAAGAGACACCGACCGATGGCGATCTCTCGGTATTGAGGAGACTGTCAGAAACGGCTGGGATAAAAGAGACAATATTGGTATCAAGAAATGAATCTCCACTATTTGAAAATTATATTTGGGGCGGATCGATACAATAATAAACTCCGCTGATAGAGTAGAATAGTTGAATGAGATTTTCACCAAAAGTATATAAACTGGGTCAACTGAGAGTGGTCCTCGTACCTGAGGAACGGGAGAGTGTAACTGTGCGGGTGATGGTGGGAACGGGGAGCCGAGAAGAAAATGACCAAGAAGCGGGCAGTGCTCACTTTTTGGAACATTTTGTCTTCAAGGGCACCAAGAAGTTTCCTAAGATGTACGATATCAATGAAGCGATAGAAAAGGTCGGTGGGGCCTTTAACGCCTACACCGGTCAGAACGAGATGGGTTTTTGGGTGAAGATGGATAAGGAGAATCTGGAGCTAGCTACCCGAATTGTCGGCCAGGTAGTGACTGAGCCGGTACTGCCGAAGGAACATTTTGATAAAGAGAGAGGAACAATTCTCGAAGAACTGCACATGTACGATGATAGACCAAACTCTAAAGCGGCCGAGGAGTGCAAGGAACTGCTTTTTGGCAAGACGAATATGGGTAGACCAATCATTGGGACGGTCAAAAGTCTCAACGAGATGACTGTAGAAGAATTGAGAAGATATTTAAACAAGTGGTTCGTGGCCGAAAACATAGTGGTAGGAGTCGTGGGGTCTTATGGGAAAGAAGAAGATGTTTTGAAAATAATTAAAAGTGAGTTTGCGACTTTGATCGAAGATGGCCGAAAGGTTCCAGAAAAAAATAAATTCGTATGGAGTGAGCAAAAGGCGCCAAGACTAAAACTAACTAAAAGAAAAGTGGAACAAGCTGCGGTAGTGATGGCCTTTCGAGCTTTTGATACTAACGATCCAAGAAGGTATGCCATCGATCTTTTAAACATTGTCTTTGGGGACGGATGGATGTCCAGATTAATGAGGGAAGTACGGGAAGAGCGAGGTTGGGCATACGCCATAGGATCTGATGTGGATTTGTTTACTGATGCGGGAGGTCTGTATATAGGTGCAGGTTTGCCAAAAAATAAACTAAATGAGGCGGTTACACTGATTACAGAAATTGCCTTTGGTTTGGTGGATAGCAAAAAATGGGCAATAAAAAAGGAAGAGCTAGAGACAGCAAAAGATACATTCAGAGGTAGGTTCGCATTAAATTTTGACCGTCCGGAAACGGTGCTGGGAGCGGCTCTGTGGGACTTGATCTATCGAGACAAGATTTATACTCCAGAAGAGAAACTGGCCAACATTGAGAGAGTGACTATTGAGGAGATCGGAGCTTTGGCCAAAGAAATATTTAAGAGAGAGAATCTGAGCATTTCGGTGGTGGGGAATTACACTAAACTAGATTTTAAGATCTAGCTGAAGATGGGAGGTATAATCTGCGTGAGATAAAATTGCACCTAGGGCAATTGCTTGGATACTTCTTGTTTCGATAGTAATTGGGCTGACTTGGCTTGTTTTGAAGACCATTGTATATAGCTGGAACGTGCAACAGTAGAGTGCTGTATACATTTTACGAAACGAAAAATAACATCATGGGAAATTACGCCCCCGAAGGCCGCAATCCATGGGGAGACTCCTGGCTTACTCCACTTCAGCTCCAAATAATGAACGATAAAATTCGGAAATTGCGGGGAAATTAAGGGTCTAGAAGATAATAGCTTCGTCCTCTCACTTAGTGGGAGGATTTTTTTGGTTTGGAAGGGTGTTTGGTTTCGCTCGCCTTGATACTGGTGCAGATGGGACAGTAAGGAGGTGCGAGGTGATTAGTGCGAGGTGCTTGGTGCGGATTTTGTATGTTGTCTGAGATCCGAGAACTGTGATCTGAGATCTTTTTCTGGTCTAGGTTTTGTTCGTAGTCAGAGTAAACGAAGGGGTTTTTGCAGTTTTGGCAGATGAGGATTTTGTCCGGCATGGTTATTTATAGACGTCGCCGCGATAATCAACGGTTTCGATAGTAATAATTTTTTCTTTTTGATTATACGTATAAATTATACGGAAAGGCCAAGCACGGATGCACCTGTATCCCTTGAGTTGCCCCTGAAGGAGTTTGCCTTCAAGTGGATCGGAGAGAAGTAAGTGGATTTTTCGTTCAACTTTTTTTTGGTCTTTGGCTCCAATCGTTTTAATCTGTTTGGCTGCAGAAAGTCGAAATTGTATTTCCATTGCTTTTTATTTACCAACCAATTATCTTGTCTGCTTCCTTTGAGGAAATTGCCTTGGATTTTCTGGCTCTCTCGATACTCTTCACCAGTTTTTTGTCGGCCATTATTTCTAGAGTCTCTTGCCAGCCTTCAAACTCTTCAATAGACATAATAACAGCGCTCGGTTTACCTCGATGGGAGATGGTGAACTGACGTAAACCTGAACCTACTTCATCAAGAATTTGGTAGAAGTTGGTACGGGCTTCGTTGGCAGGAAGGGTGGCACTTAGATTGCTCATGAGGTGATAGTACCATTAGTGGTACATATGTGTCAAGTTGACTCGATATTCCCAAGACAACCATTCGGTCCCGTTATCTGTTTTGGATTCGAAGATCTTAGTCCCATCCTGGTAACTGGTCAGCGTTGATGGGGTTTGTGATGGAGTGTATACGCTGATTGGCTGGCTGATTGTGGACTTGAGGGGAGTCGAACCCCTTACCTCCTCAATGCGAATGAGGCGCTCTACCAGGTGAGCTACAAGCCCGTGACTAGATTTTAGCAAAGATAGCCATGAAAAAAAACTCCCTGTGGAAAACACAGGGAGTGAAATGGTTAGGCTATCGAATAACTCCGGCGTGGCGGAAGTTTTCGAGCTGATTGGGGAAGTTGGTCATATTACCGATTTCCCATTCTAGCCGATCCTGGCCTGAGCAAGAGTTCTCAAAACGATAAACTCTTCCGGTGGCACCAGTGATGGTCATAGGATGATCACTGTTTACTTCTGCCCAGCTTGTAGTGTGGGCCCACCAGGCGTCATCACCGATGACGTTTTGGAAGGCCGCTTCAATAATGTAAAAATAACCCGGTTCAAGAGTGAAAGTGCCGGGAGTGTTGCTTTCCCAAACGAGAGTGGGAACACAAGTGACGGGAATAACCTCAATAGTGAAGGCCATCGTCAGCTGATGATCGTCGATAGCACAGTCAGATCTGACAGCTAGATCATCGTGGAGGGTCAGTGTGGTCTGAAGAAGTGTCCCCGTCCGGGAATCGGTTAAGACACAGACCCCTTTTTCATCACCGAAGTTGGCGTAGGTGGTGATCGAAACCGCTTGTCCGGCAACGACTGGTTCCGGTGAGGCAAACAGGCCGGCAGTGACGGTTTCGCCAAAGGCGAAATAGAAACTGAATTCCTGTGTCCTCAAATTGCATTCGAAGCTGGCCGGATCTCCGGTGGAGAAAGTGGCGCCGGTGTGTAGGCAGCCATAGGCATTGACTGCGGGTAGCTTGGTCGGCGTTTGGGCCGGGGTGGGAGACGGAATCGTGGGAATGGATAGACTTGGAGCCGGAGCTGCCGGAACGGAGGCCGGTGCCTGGGTGCTGGGCGCACAGGCGGTGAGCAGAACGAGAAGAACCATAAGCCCGAACGAGACTTGACGCATGATTTACCTCCTCCGCCAAAGGCGGATCAATAATTTAAGGTTCCAAATTAATTGTGGTGATTATACCTATAATAATCTGAATGAGCAAGTGAGCTGGGTGGTTTTTATTTGTCCTGCGATAAGGTAAAATATTAGGGAGTAGGGGCCCGTAGTTCACCGGTAGAATGCGCCCATGGCATGGGCGAGAAAAGGGTCCAATTCCCTTCGGGTCCACAGTTTTGGAGAATTCGGCGAGTCAGAAATGGCGCTCGCCGCGCCCGCCCCCGCGGCGAGCGTTGCAAAGCCCTGTTTATATACGCAAAAAAGCCGTCGATTATTTAAAGAGTAGTCCGAGCCGACTTTTTTGGCGAAGAATGATAATTCTTCGCCATTATGTTTCGCGCGCGCGATTTTGACCGCATCAGCGGCCACTTCTATAAATTCCTTCATTAGTCCGAGCCACTCACTTCCGTTTTTGGTAACACTTGCCATTTTCTCCTTTAATTTGATTTTTAACTCTACCAATTCGTTCTTTTTCTGTTGGTAAATTTGCGGGTCAACAATTTGATCAAGATAGCCTTCAAGTAATCGATCAAGTTTTTTTCAATTTCTTGAACTTCGGAAGAAAATTTTGTAACCTGATTTTCACTATTTGATTTTTCTTCCGTTCCATCTTTATCCAGTCTTTCCAGCCAAAGTTTGGTCCACGAGTCGGGCAAACTGGATTTAGCAACAATTGCCCGCAATTGTTGCTCTAAAAGTTCTTCCCGCAGATAATTTTGTGAACAATCCGTTTTCTTTTTGGTACAACGGTAGTAGATATAATCAACGTTTCCGCGGGTCGAGGGATAACATTTATGTTTGACTTCGGCGGTGATGGCACAATCGCACTCGGCACATTTTGCTAGCCCCAGAAAAGTAAAATTGTGTTTATTATTTTTGGGATGTTCTCGTGCCTCGATAATTTTCTGAACTTTCCCAAAAAGTTCCGGTGGAATAAATAGTTTATGTGTCCCTTCGTAAGTTTCACCGCCGAAGTTGATAATTCCGATGTAAAACTTGTTGCTCAAAATCCGTTTGACCGTATCAAGATGAAGCATTTTTCCGCTGTATCTGGTAATGCCGAATTTTTGAAAGAAACGAGAAATGTCAGCTATAGAGCTTTCGCCTTCGGCGAAAAGCTCAAATGCTTTTTTGACAATTCTAGATTTTAGCGGATCAACTTCGATTGTCCGTAATTTTGGTTCGTTGAAATAACCATAAGGAGCTTTATTGGGTAAAACTCCTTTTCGCAGTTTTTGCCGATTGCCTCGTTTTACATTTTCGGACAAATTATCAACATAATATTTCGACTGCCCGAAGGCAATTGAAAGCATAAATTTACCTTGCGGTGTGTTGTCAAACCAAAAGGAAGGAAACTTGAGGTCAAGGAGCTTGCCTGTATCGAGAAGGTAGATGAGGTATCCGCCATCGATAGAATTGCGAGCAAGTCTATCAGACGTTCTATGCTAAATTTTAATTGTCACTGATGGATGGATTTAGAAATGACTCATGGCATCCTGTATTCCGATTCATCGGAATGACTTTGGTCAGACTGTCTTTCTAAGTCCATCGCTGGTGACTTGGCTCTAATTTGACTAAATAGAACGCTGTCTCCGCCACCGGCGGGTGACTTCTGATAAATGAAGAATTAGGATTGTACGAATTTAGTAATGACTATCTTGGTGAATTTGTAGCCTGGTTAAACTCACTCGGGTTACGAGAGAATCTGTTGGTAGCACTGGAGGATGTTAATGGTTATGGTTGTCATATTGTGAAGTGTCTGGCCAATGAAAAAATTGTCATGCGTTATGTCCCCGGGATACTCACTGAACGTCATCGCAAACAAAGCATCCATCGTGAGAAAAGTGATAGAGTGGATGCTTTGCGAGTAGCTAAAGTCATCCTCACAAATTACGAGGAGACACTACCCGCAAAAGAGAGTATAGCAAATCAAGATGAGCGAGCCGTGGCGACGAGTTTGGATTTCTTTCTGGTCGAAAGACGGAGCTTGGTTTCCGAGAAAACAATTCTCAAGAATCAACTCCACGCCATGCTCCATCAGTGTCTAGGTGATCACTATGCTGATCAGTTTACAAAACCGTTTAATTCTAAATCAATCATTTACTACCTAAAAACTTTAAAACCAAAGATGATGACTGATCCCGAACAACTAGTTTTAGTCATGAGTATCAGGAGGAGGTTGGAACGTCTAAAGTTACTAATCCAACAAGTTAAAGAAATTGATGGAGAAATGGCCAAAACCGCTAAGACCTCAAAAACGATTGATCATTTGAGGTCAAGCATTAAAGGTTGCGGTCACATTACTGCTTGCACTCTACTGGCAGAAGTGACGACCATTAGACGAATTTCAAACTAAGGCCCAATTTGCTAGGTACAGCGGAATTGCTCCGATCCATAAAAGCTCAGGTAGCCACAATCGACTATACACATCACCTTATGGCAACAGAAAAGTTAATCGAGCCCTACACACGATTACTCTTTATCAAATCTCCAGAACTAAAGATCCTAACGGTCTTGGCCGAATTTATTATGACAAGAAACTAAAGGAGGGTAAAACTAAACTGTGGGCATTACGCTGTCTTAAGCGTCAACTAGCTAATCGGGTATTTCAAACCCTTAAACAAGAATCCTTGGCTCATCCGGAATTAAATTAAAACCAGCAACTATTACCGTAATTGAACTGAGGTGTTGACATAAAGGGTGCCAAGCGAGAATTCCATTAGCGTAGCCTTTTTTTCTATTTTCTTTATAACCTCTGCAAACTTTTCGCGTCCAGGGACTTTAGCGGTTTTGGCTTCCTCGATGAATTCAACAATTTCCAAATGCTCTCGCTTGGCAAATTCCTTTAGCTCGGCAATTTGTGCCTCGATGGACAAAATTTGTTTATCCGCTTCGTCTCTAGATTTACGGCAATATGCTATGTATTTGATCATGGGTTTGTTTTCCTTCTTAAATTTTTGCGTTTTTCTTTCTTCTCTTTATTATACGACGGCTTTTTTGCGTATATAAACAGGGCTTTGCAACGCTCGCCGCGGGGGCGGGCGCGGCGAGCGCCATTTCTGACTCGCCGAATTCTCCAAAACTGTGGACTCTTTACGAAAAAATACGGACTGATTTTCAAAGGTAGTGCTGCGAGTGCCCCCACCCACTCGCAGCGCCATCTTCACGCTCGGCCTTCTGCCTCGTAAAAAGTCGGCTCGGACAAATCATTTCTTATAAGAAATGATTTCAAAGAAAAACGCAAAAATTTTAAAGAACTAAAAACTTAAATGCCCTCACTGGTTGTGCTCGAATCTGTGAGGATCTGTCCAATGAGGGCATTAAAAATCCTCACAATTCTCGAGCACAATTAAAGTGTAAATGTTTTAGTAAAAGCTTTCAATACCTATTCGTCCCGTTTTTTGATAAAATATTGTTGTATGAATGACTTTTCTCAAGAAAATTCACAAGGAGGAGTAAAAAGAATTTCTCGAAGAGATTTTTTGAAGTTGGGTGCGGTTGGCGCTGTTTATCTGATTGCAAGGCCATACATGAGAATTTTAGACGGGTTATATCAAAGCAACTCGAATAGTGACGAGTTTGAGCAAAACATTGGTGAAGCGGTGGGTTTTATCAAAAATAATTATAGTGTCGACATTTTTACGGGTATGCCTAATGTTTCCGGTTTTTTTAATTTAATAAGTGGCATCAAAGGAACTGATTTGAGTAGATTTGAATTAAGTCGTGGTTTGGGGCTGGTAATGGAAGAGATTGTAAAATACCCCCCCCGATATTTTACCGACAATGGGGTACATAATATTCGATTTTTAAATAATGTGAAGGTGAGAGGAATTGACTACTATGGTGGTTTTGGTGCAAATCAAGGTACCTTGGGAATTGCTTACTCAGCTGCAAATAATGAGGCAGATCGTGAATATGAACGCGACGTTTTTCATCATGAGTTATACCACGGTACTGATTGGCATGATGGGTTATACTTGTTTGATGATAATAGGTGGCGGGATTTACATAATTGCGGATGCAGACCTTACTGGGAAAGAGGCGGTAGAGATTCTTTAGAAGGAGCCGAACCACCACAATCGTCTCCTAACTGGTTTTTAGATCCTTATGGGCAAACTGAAGCGCCAGAGGACAGGGCGGTTTTTGCTAGTCATGTCATGATTCCTAGATTACATCGAAACCTACTGACATTAATAAATACATCATCTAATCAGACGACTAGAAACATATTACAAAGAAAATATGATGCGATTAAAAAAGATTTTGCCAAATGGAGCGGTGGAAAGATGAATGACCAATATTGGAAGGATCTTGTCGATGATAGAGTATCCTGGGGGTATTTTGGTAACACGTAGGTAGAATGCCTAATTTGCTCGGCGGTAGCCGAGCAAAAATCGCGCGCGTGAAACATAAGCGAGGCCGAAAGCCGAGTGTGAAGATGGCGCTGCGAGTGGGTGGGGGCACTCGCAGCACTACCTTTGAAAATCAGTCCGTATTTTTTCGTAAAGAGTCCACAAAATATTGTACACAGTAGAAGAGACTACCGTATATTGGCAGTCTTTTCCAATACAAGATGAGCCCCAAATGAGGTTTTGATTCTAATCCAATAATGAGCCCGAAAGGTTATGGGTTCTTGGGTTTAATACTGTATCGTCTAGTT
>Ga0210005_1000526_pt1 | contig 29884 bp, 22 predicted proteins | sample CryGey02umfilter_3_FD_183961 | JGI IMG/M metagenome (GOLD analysis project Ga0210005, IMG submission 183961) | Groundwater microbial communities from aquifer in Utah, USA - Crystal Geyser 4/9/14 0.2 um filter (SPAdes) (version 3) | ecosystem: Environmental > Aquatic > Deep subsurface >... | reverse complement strand
CGATGATGCTCCCCGCTAATTTTGGAGCATCACAATGAACGCCAACCCTCAATTCCTCGCCACTACCGCCCACGTCGATGCAGCTGCCGTGAAGCCGTTGCCGAATTCGCGCAAGGTCTATGTGCAGGGTTCGCGTTCCGACATTCAGGTGCCGATGCGCGAGATCACGCAGGACGAGACCCCGGCCAGCATGGGCGCGGAAGTGAACCCGCCAATCTATGTGTACGACTGCTCCGGCCCCTATACCGATCACGCAGTGAAAATCGACATCCGTTCCGGCCTGGCCGAGCTGCGCGCGGGCTGGATCGCCGAGCGCGGTGACACCGAGGCGCTGCCGCATCTCACGTCTGAATACGGTCGCCAGCGCCTGAACGATCCGGCGTTGGCCGACATGCGCTTCAACCTCAAGCACACCCCGCGCCGCGCCAAACCGGGCAAGAACGTGACGCAGATGCATTACGCGCGCCAGGGCATCATCACGCCGGAGATGGAATACATCGCCATCCGCGAGAATCAGCGCGTGGACGGCATGTCGGAGATGATGCTGAAGCAGCATCCGGGCGAGAATTTCGGCAAGGCGATGCCAAAGAAGATCACGCCCGAGTTCGTGCGCAGCGAAGTGGCCGCCGGCCGCGCGGTGATCACCGCCAACATCAACCACCCGGAATGCGAGCCGATGATCATCGGCCGCAACTTCCTGGTGAAGATCAACGCCAACATCGGCAACTCCGCGCTCGGTTCCAGCATCCAGGAAGAAGTCGAGAAGATGACCTGGGCCATCCGCTGGGGCGGCGACACGGTGATGGACTTGAGCACCGGCAAGAACATCCACGAGACGCGCGAATGGATCATCCGCAACTCGCCCGTGCCCATCGGCACCGTGCCGATCTATCAGGCGCTGGAAAAGGTCAACGGCAAGGCCGAAGACCTGACCTGGGAGATCTTCCGCGACACGCTGATCGAGCAGGCCGAACAGGGCGTGGATTACTTCACCATCCACGCCGGCGTGCTGTTGCGCTATGTGCCGATGACCGCGAACCGCATGACCGGCATCGTCTCGCGCGGCGGTTCCATCATGGCGAAGTGGTGCCTCGCGCATCACAAAGAGAGTTTCCTCTACACGCATTTCGAAGAGATTTGCGAAATCATGAAGGCGTATGACGTGACCTTCTCGCTCGGCGACGGGTTGCGTCCCGGCTCGATTTATGACGCCAACGACGAAGCGCAACTGGCCGAACTCAAGACATTGGGCGAGCTGACCGAAATCGCGTGGAAGCACGATGTGCAGGTGATGATCGAAGGCCCCGGCCATGTGCCCATGCACATGATCAAGGAGAACATGGACCTGCAACTGAAGTGGTGCCATGAAGCGCCGTTCTACACGCTGGGACCTCTGACACAAGACATCGCCCCCGGTTACGACCACATCACCAGCGCCATCGGCGCGGCGCTGATCGGCTGGTTCGGCACCGCCATGCTCTGCTACGTCACACCGAAGGAGCACCTCGGCTTGCCGAACAAGGCCGACGTGAAGGAGGGCATCATCACCTACAAGATCGCCGCCCACGCCGCCGACCTCGCCAAGGGCCACCCCGGCGCGCAGATCCGCGACAACGCGATGAGCAAGGCACGCTTCGAATTCCGCTGGGAAGACCAGTTCAACCTCGGCCTCGACCCCGACCGCGCGCGCGAATTCCACGACGAGACCTTGCCGAAAGAGTCCGCCAAGATCGCCCACTTCTGCTCGATGTGCGGCCCGCATTTCTGCTCGATGAAGATCAGCCAGGACGTGCGCGACTTCGCTGCACAGGAAGGCATCGCCGAAGCCGAAGCGCTGGCAAAAGGCATGCAGGTGAAGTCCATCGAGTTCGTGCAGCAGGGCGCAGAGGTCTATCACAAAGCATGACAATGCAGTGTCGTGCGAGGTGCGGCGCCTGCTGCATTGCACCCTCCATCACCTCGCCGCTACCGGGGATGCCACAAGGCAAGCCTGCAGGCGTACGGTGCGCCCAACTACTGAATGACAACCGTTGCGCGGTGTTCGGAAGACCTGAACGTCCGGCCTTCTGCGCGGGATTGCAACCCGCGCCAGAGATGTGCGGCGACTCGCGCGAGACAGCACTGGTGTGGCTTGCGCGACTGGAACAGGCAACGCTGCCACCCGTATAATGCGAACCGTTTTTTACTGAGCGTACTGTTATGCCCTCCCCACTCGCGAATGATGATCTTGAATTTCTGCTACGCCGCTCGGTGGAAGAAATCCTGAAGACCGAAGACCATACGGCTTTTTGCGAATGGTTCAATCGTTACGCTGAAGCTGTTTCCCCGAATTTTTTCGCGCAACTTGTACCGGAGGCGCGGCTTCCCTTCAAGGGGTTCTTTTCACGCTATATCTGGAACCGCACGGCGTTGCCGGGCAATCATTTCCGTCCGCGCTTGATTCCAAAGCCGGAGCGCAATGCACCCTGTCCGTGCGGTTCCGGGAAGAAATACAAGCATTGTTGCCTGCGCGAGGAAACCCTCCACGACCAATTTCCCAACATGAGCCTGCTTCGATATGTGCTGGATGCGCTGACCGCAAAGCAGCGCGCCAGCCTGCCTTACGAATATCTGTCGCCGGAAGAGCTGGAACACGTGGCGCGCGAATGGATGAAAGATGGACGCGCGCAGGATGCCGCCAAATTGCTGGAGGGATTGTTCGAGGATATGGGCAAGGTGGATGACCGTGCGGAGCCTGCCTTCGATTGCCTGCTCGATTGTTACGACGAGCTGGGCAATCCGTTGAAGAAGAAAAAGCTTCTGGAACGCGGCATGGCGGTGCCGAACAAGCGGCTGCGCGCCGCCGCGATGCAACGTCGTTGCTGCATTCTGGCCGACCGCAACGAGTATGCGGAAGCATGGACGCTGTTTCAGGAATTGCAGCGGCTGATTCCCAATGATCCTTCGTTGTCGCATCTGGAGATCATTATCCTGCTCAATCAGGGCGACAAACAGCGCGCAGCGGAACGCGCCAAGTTCTGGGTGGCGCGGCTGGCGCGCGATCCGGATTCCAGTCATGGTCCGTTGATCGAATTTCTGCGCGGCGTGGCGCAGGGCGAGGTCGCGGATGCCATGACCGGCATCGCCAAAAACTTTGGTTCTGACAGCCAAGGATTGGTAGCCCTCATCGAGCATCTGCCGCCGCCTGAATGCCATTACACGCTTGAACCGCTGAAAGACAGTGCGGGCCCGCTCATACCGGACAGGAAGCTGCAAAGCCTGATTGCGCAATGGGAAACACAGGCCGAATTTTCCGAACGGCTGGAAGATGACATCGAGTGGCTGCAACGCAATCCGCTTGCCTTCCATTGCTTCGAGATTCTCGATGACTGGCTGGCAGCAGTGGCAGATATGCGAGTCTCGCACGGCTTCGAGGAAGTGATGTTGCTGCCCGTGCTGCGGCATGCCGAAGCCTTGTTGCGCATGATCCTCAGCCGCTACAAAGCAGATCAGCTCAAGCTGGAATGGGGCTGGCATGAAAACCGTCCCGCCTTGAGCCTGCTGCAAAGATTGGTTGACGTGCTGCGTCTCACCCATAACACGGCAGAAGCGGTGCGTGTGGCGGAGTGGATAGTGCTGACGCTCAACCCGAACGACAACCAGGGAATGCGCGATCATCTGATCCACGACTACTTGCGCTTGAACCGCGTCAAGGATGCGCTGAACCTGGCGGCACTTTATCCCGATGATATGGCTGCCATGCAGTACGGTACGGCGCTCGCGTTGTTCATGGATCAGCAGGAACAGTCCGCACGAGATACGTTAAAAACTGCGCGCAAACATTATCCTGAAATCACCAAAATGCTGCTGGCAGACAAGCCGAAACAACCCAAATTACGGGATGGTTTGGTCCGCATGGGCGGCAAGGATGAAGCGTGGTATTACCGCATGGATCATTTCGACCTGTGGCAACCGAGTGGTGCTTTGGACTGGCTACGCAATATCGACGGCAAGAAATAATCATCTTGCCGCCACTTTCTGCACCTGAACGCTAGTTCACACCGAGCAATTCAACATCGAAAATCAGCGTCGCATTCGGCGGAATCGCCCCCGGTGCGCCCTGCGCGCCGTAGCCGAGATGCGGCGGGATGATCAACGTGCGTTGCCCGCCCACTTTCATGCCTGCGAGACCCTGTTCCCACCCATCGATAACCATCCCCGCGCCGAGCGGAAATTCGATAGGTTTGCCGCGGTCGTGCGAGCTGTCGAACTTTTTCCCCTTATTGTCCTTGGCGGATACATCGTACAGCCAGCCGGTGTAATGCACGGCCACTTGCTTGCCGGCAACTGCCTGCGCGCCTTTGCCAAGCTTCCTGTCGGTTATCATCAACCCGGTTATGTTAGCCACTTCCTTCTTTGTTGCGGCTTTTTCGGCATAGGCTGTGGCTGAAAAAATTCCCGCTGTCAGCAACAAAGCCAGAGGGAATAACAGGGCGCGTCTCATCATTTGTAGTGCTCCTTCGATATGGCTTCAGGTTGTTGCGGGATGCGCAATAAGCCCGTCCCGGTGAAGCGATTGATACGACGGCCAGCCGGCCGAAGGACGTAGCGCATTGCGCCGCCAATCGTATCAAACTTCTGCGAAAGGCTCGATTTTTTCAATGCTTGAAAGCATGGCTTATTCGACGCCGATCCTGGGGCGGGATTCAGGCTGTTTTCCTTGCGGCTGGTTTGGCTGCGACTTTCCTGGTAGCCGTTTTCGCCTTTACTGTTGTCTTGGCGGTCGCTTTCTTCACGCTCGTTTTGGGTTTGGCCGATGTTTTGGTTTTGGTGGCCTTTGTGCTGGCCGCTGGCTTCCTTGTTGTTTTGGCTTTTCCTGTCCCGCCCTTAGCTGCTTTGGCGGCAATCAGTTCCAGTGCTTCTTCCAGCGTCACCGCCTCAGGGGTCAGCTCCTTGGGCAACGTGGCGTTGACCCTGCCGTGACGGGCGTAGGGGCCGTAGCGCCCGCTACAGATTTCAACGGGAGCCTTGTCATCCGGGTGTTCGCCCAGGGTACGCAATACGGTGTTGCCGCCGGTCTTGGCTTGCGCCAGGAGTTCCACGGCACGATCCAGACTGATATCGAAGATGCTGTCGCTGCGCGGGATGGATTTGAATTTGCCGTCGTGGCCGATATAGGGTCCGAAGCGACCGATGTTGACGATGACTTTCTTGCCTGTCTCCGGGTGGGCACCGAGATCGCGCGGCAGCGACAGCAGTTTCAGCGCGTGGGCGAGATCGGCTTGATCGACGGGTATTTCCTTCGGCCAGGACACACGCTTCGGTTTGGTTTTTTCACCTTCAATGACTTCGCCCAGTTGCACATAGTGGCCGTAAGGGCCTTTCAGCAGCAAGACGGCTTGTTGGGTGTCGGGATAGACGCCCAGCTCTATGCGTGCAGCAGGGTCGTCTTGCGATTCGCCGCTGAGGCTGCGTTTGTATTTGCACTCCGGGTAATTGGTGCAGCTGATGAAGCTGCCGTAGCGACTGAGTTTTTTGGCAAGCGGCTTGCCACATTCAGGGCAGGCTTCGTCAATCAACTCCACCGGGCGGTCAATGTTGGTTTTTTCTTTGAGAAGGGCGGAGAAGCTTTTCCAGAATTCGTCCAGCACTGGAATCCAGTCGCGCTTGCCTTCGGATACTTCATCCAACTCATCTTCCAGACTTGCCGTAAAGCCGTAGTCCACATAGCGCGTGAAATGCTCGGTGAGGAACTTGATGACCACGCGTCCAACGTCGGTGGGCATGAAGCGCTTCTTGTCGAGTGTGGCGTACTCTCTGGCCTGTAAGGTGGAGATGATAGCGGCGTAAGTGGAGGGGCGACCGATGCCATACTCTTCCAGCGTTTTCACCAGACTGGCTTCAGAGTAGCGCGGTGGCGGCTGGGTGAAGTGTTGTTCACCGTAGAGTTTGTCCACGGGCAGCACATCGCCTTCAGCCAAGGGCGGCAGCTTGGCGCTGTCTTCTTCCTCCGCATCATCCACATCTTCCATGTAGACGCCGATAAAGCCGGGGAACACCAGGGTCTGGCCGGAAGCGCGGAACAGGGTGTCGTCGCTGCTTAACCGGATATCCACACTGACGGTATCGAATCGGGCTGGCGCCATCTGGCACGCAAGTGTGCGCTTCCATACCATCTCGTACAGGCGCAACTGGTCGATGTTTAGATGGTCGCGCAGACTGTCCGGTGTGCGCAGGATGGAAGTCGGGCGTATCGCTTCGTGCGCTTCCTGCGCATTCTTCGCTTTGCTCTTGTAGCTCGGTTGTTTGCCCGGCAGATAGTCGGCGGAAAAATTGTCGCGGATGTAGTCGCGAATCTCTGCCACGGCCTCGCTCGCCAGATTCACCGAGTCGGTACGCATATAGGTGATCAGACCGATGGTTTGGCCGCCGATGTCCACCCCTTCGTACAGCGATTGCGCAGTGCGCATGGTGCGCTCGGAGGTCATGCCCAGTTTGCGCACCGCTTCCTGTTGCAAGGTGGAAGTGGTGAACGGTGCGGCGGGACTGCGCTGGCGCGCCTTTTTCTCGACGCGAGTGACTTTAGGTGGCAGCTTGGCATCAGCCAGTTTGGCGTGAATGGTATCGTACTCCGCCTGGCTGCCGATGCTGAGTTGTTCCAATTTCTTGCCCTGGAACTGGAAAAGCTTGGCTTTGAACGGGATGCTGTTCTTCTGGCTGTCCAGATGCACTGACCAATATTCCTGGCTCCTGAATTTTTCGATCTCCAGCTCGCGCTCAACGATGAGGCGCAACGCCGGACTCTGCACGCGACCCGCCGATAGACCCGGGCGAATTTTGCGCCACAGCAAGGGCGAAAGGTTGAAACCAACCAGATAATCCAGCGCCCGACGGGCTTGCTGGGCGTTCACCAGGGGCATCGCAATCTCGCGCGGATGAGCAACCGCTTCCTGCACGGCGGATTGGGTGATCTCGTAGAAAACCACGCGCTTCATGGCTTTACCCTTGAGTGCGCGCTTGCCTTTCAGCATCTCGGAAATGTGCCAGGCAATCGCCTCACCTTCGCGGTCCGGGTCGGGTGCCAGCAAGATGGTGTCGGCAGCCGCAGCCGCTTTGGCAATCGCATCGAAGTGTTTGGCATTGCGCGCGATAGTTTCGTAATTCATCGCGTAGTTGTTATCCACATCGACCGCACCGTTCTTCGGCACGAGGTCGCGCACGTGGCCATAGGAAGCCAGAACTTCGAAGTCATTGCCCAAATATTTTTTTAGCGTCTTGGCCTTGGCAGGTGACTCGACAATCAGCAGGTTTTTTGGCATAGGGTCAGTGGACTTGTGTGGCGTCCGAGGGGGTAAGTAAATCTTCGATGAGCAGGGGATCGAGGTCGTCATGCTGATTCCACAGAACCATCAGAGCGATCAGCTTGACCTTGTCCAGCGCCAGCTTGTTCCGCCCCAGCGCAACGACGCGGTCGATGATCATTTCGCGCTCGATGGGGCTAATGATCTTGTTGTGTTCCCAGAAGGCAATAAAGCGCAGGCCATCCTCGCTGATTCGTTCGTTCTCAAAATCGGTATAGCAGCGCAAACCGCTGCGGTTAATACGTTCCGGATAGGTAGCTGCGGATAATTCCCGCAAGCCGGATAACCAGGACAGCGCCAGATGAATGTCATCTTCTTCAAAGCCGGCGGCACTGAGTTTGGCGGAAAGGCGATCCGATTCGGGGTAACTCCCCGCGTCAAAATAACTTTCAAACAAAAAAATCAAAATATCGAACATAGGTAGAAATTCAGGCAATGCGTTGATAGCGACCGCCGGGCAAGGTGGCGACTGCACCTTCCAGCTCCAGTTGCAACAGGATGGCGGATAGCTCCGCTATCGTCAAGCCGCTACGCCGGGCAAGGGTCTCGGTGTCAACCGGATCGAAACCCAGATGGTCGAACAATGGGTGTTCCAACGCGGGGTCTGCCACAGCGTATTTTGGGAGATAACCCAGTTCTTCAAGAATATCCTGTGCGCGCTCGACCAGCTTGGCGCCCTGCTTGATCAGGCTGTGGCAGCCTTTGGACTGGGGAGAGTGGATGGAGCCCGGGATGGCAAAGACATCGCGGCCCTGCTCCAGCGCCATGCGCGCCGTAATCAGCGAGCCGCTTTGCAGGCTGGCCTCGACCACCAGACAGCCCAGGCTCAAGCCGCTGATGATGCGGTTGCGGCGCGGGAAATTGGCCGGCAATGGCGGAGTACCCAGGGGAAACTCGGAAACGAGGCAACCCTGCTGCGCAAGCTGGTGTGCCAGTTCGCGGTTGGACGCGGGATACACTTTGTCGAGCCCGGTTCCGACCACGGCAACGCTGGCACCTTTTGCCTGCAAACCTCCGCGATGGGCGGCCGCATCGATGCCTTGCGCGAGACCGCTGATGACACATAATCCAGCCTCGGAAACTGATTGGGCGAAAGCTTCTGCGTTGCGCAGCCCTTGTGTGGTGGCGTTCCGGCTGCCGACAATAGCCAAGGATGCCTCGTTGAGCAGATCAAGGCGACCTTTGACATACAGCAGCAGCGGTGGGTCTGCAATATTCAGCAGGGCTTGCGGATAATCTGCATCGGCAAGGGTGAGAACCTGATTCAGCGGGTCATCCAGCCAACTTTCCGCAGTTGCGATCACTGTCTCGTCAATGCCTTCGGCAATCGCGTGCGCCACCGACTGCCTGACATATTGGGAGAGTACTGACTGGGATTGTTGCAGCACAGCCGAAGGCGAACCAAAGGCTTGCAACAGCTTGCGCTGTCCCTCGTTGCCCAGACCGGGAACGAGGCAGAACCTGAGCCAGTCAGTCAGGCCGGGTTCCAGCGCCATTTATTCGGGATTGCGCGCACTGTCCAGTATTTGCACGGGTATTTTCGTTTCCAGCACGAGTGCGTAGGAAACTTTATTGAACACCCGGAATACCATGACCAGGCCATAGCGCATATCGGGCAGCTCAATATTGGGAGTAAACCAGCCCTTGGTTTTGAGCACTTCCCCCTTTTGATACAACGCCAGCACATGGCCGGTTTCGACCCCGTCACGCCGGCCCTTGTTCAGCGTGATGACGGAGTATTGTCCCGCCTGCTGCACGCCGCCGTAGATAGAAATGACTTTGGAGACGATACTGTTCTGCGGAGCGTGCGGTACAAATTCGGAGGAATAGCCGGACAAAGCCTGGGCAAAATAATCGCCCTTGTTGATTTCCAGAATCGCATAAGTGATGCGAAGTGTGCTGGGATCGCCGAATTTTTCGACTGCCGCATCACCGAGGTACAATACTTCCCGTCCCAGCACTTCACCCGTATCGGGGTCGATAAACTTGACGTTGGGACGATAAACCTGCCACTGCGTTCCTTTGTCTGTTGGCAAATTCTGCGCGTAAGCGACATCGTTCACGGAAAGCAGGGCACGCTGCTCGTAAGTGCCAACCAGCTTGGGAGCCAGATCAAGCTCTTCGCTTTCTACCACCAGCGGGCGTTTCAGGAATGGTCCAATTACATTGAGTGGAATCGCTGGAATGGCCTCGGTGTTTTTCGCCACAACACGAATCCTCGGTTGGAGTTTTACCAGTTCAGAAGGTGTGACCGGCTGCGTTGCCGGGGCGGAGGATGCGGCAACCGGCTCGTTGATCGCAAGTTGGCCGGTCCGGCGATCCAGATAGACCACATCACCCGGGTAAATCCAGTGGGGATCTTTGATGGCTTCCTTGTTCAGCGCCCAGATTTCCGGCCACTTCCAGGGGTCACTGAAGAATCGGGCAGAAATATCCCACAGCGTATCTCCCTTCACCACAACATGGCGATCCGGGGCATCTTCGCGGATTTGCAGCACGTCAGCGACGGCGAGGATAGGCAACAGGAGGCAAATCAGCGATATAATCTTGCGCATGGAAAACCCCAGCAAAGTAATGGAATGCGGTGCAAAGTTTACGCACCGGTTTAAATTCTGCATCTAGTCTATTCAGTTGGCAAGCATTTATGGCACTCCTCCCGATTCTCCTTTACCCCGATCCCCGGTTACACAAGGTCGCCAAAGCAGTTGCCAAGGTGACGGACGAGACACGCCGCTTGATTCAGGACATGGGTGAAACCATGTACGCCGCACCCGGAATTGGTCTGGCTGCGACCCAAGTCGACGTGCATGAACGGATCATCGTCATGGACGTTTCGGAAGCGCGCAATGAGCTGAGGGTGTTCATCAATCCTGAATTGCTTGATCAAAGCGGAGAAGAAGAAGGGGAAGAAGGGTGTCTCTCGGTGCCAGGAATCTATGAAACAGTAAGACGTGCGGAGCGTGTTACGGTGCGCGCGCTGAATGAGCGGGGTGAACCGTTCACCCGGGAAGCCGAAGGCTTGCTGGCGGTCTGTATCCAGCATGAAATGGATCATCTGCAGGGGCGCGTGTTCGTCGAACTCCTCTCTCACCTCAAGCAAACCCGCATCCGCGCCAAGCTGAAGAAGCAGCGGCGCGAGACCCTGTAGCAGGTAGGACGTGAAAATCATATTTGCCGGAACGCCGCCGTTTGCCGCCGTTGCCTTGAGCGCGCTGCTGGGGATGGAACACCACCAGATTGTTGCGGTGCTGACCCAGCCGGACCGACCCTCCGGGCGCGGAATGAAACAAACGGCCAGTCCGGTGAAAGAGTTGGCACAACAACACGGCATTTCACTGTTGCAGCCGGATACCTTGAAAGCAGAATCCATCCAGCAGCTATTGCGCGAACTGCAGGCTGACGTGATGGTCGTCGCGGCTTATGGCCTTATCCTGCCGCTCGCAGTGTTGCAGATCCCCCGCTTTGGCTGTCTGAATATCCATGCGTCATTGTTGCCACGCTGGCGCGGTGCGGCACCGATCCAGCGCGCGATTCTGGCCGGAGACAGCGAGACCGGGATCACCATCATGCAGATGGACGCAGGCCTGGATACGGGGAACATGTTGCTGCAGAAACACTGTCCCATTACGCTTGATGACACGACACAAACTTTGCATGACAGGCTGGCGGTATTGGGTGCGGAGAGCATCGTTGAAACACTTCAGCTGCTGGAACTTGGAAAACTGCACCCGCAAAAACAGGATGAAAGCCGGACTTGCTATGCGGCCAAACTTAACAAGGCAGAAGCGCGGATAGACTGGGGCCGTCCTGCCAGCGAGCTGGCGCGCGCTGTGCGTGCCTACAACCCGTTTCCGGCTGCACATACCGAACTGAACGGGACACCGATCAAAGTTTGGCGTGCCAGCGCCGACTCAAAAACCGGGTTGCCAGGCACGGTGCTGGCCACCAGCCGTGCGGGGATTGAAGTGGCGTGCGGCGAAGGCTCGCTTGTATTGGAGATGTTGCAAAAACCCGGCGGCAAAGTCGTGCCCGCCGCGCAATTCATGCAGGGTTTGCCGATCACGGCGGGTGATCGCTTCGGCACGAATCCGGCGTGAATATCATCCAGACCGAAGCGGCCCGCATGGTCCAGCACGTCATGGACGGTGGCAACCTGGATCAGGCGTTGCAGGCCAGTTTGCGCGTGCATCCACAATTCACCCCGCAGCAGCGCGGCGCACTGCAAGACTTGAGTTATGGCACGGTGCGCTATTTCGGGCGACTGCAATTTTTTCTGGATCGCTTGCTGACACGTGCCGTGCGCGATCCCGATCTGGGATATCTGATGCTGGTTGCGCTGTACCAGCTCGAATTCAGCAAAAGCGCCGAACACGTCATCGTTGATCAGGCGGTACGCGCCGCCAAGCGGCGCAACGCAGCAACGGGAACACTGGTCAACGCGGTGCTGCGCAACTTTCTGCGCCAGCGGGTTGAATTACGACTGGCGGCGGATGCCGATCCGGCCAGTCGCTATGCCTATCCGCGCTGGTGGATCAGCCTGGTGCAAGCGCAGTACGGAGAAAGGGCCGACGCAATCCTGGCAGCGGGCAATCTGCACCCGCCGATGACGCTGCGCGTCAATCCACGGCGTTGCTCGGCAACGGCATACCAGGCGATGCTGGCACAGGAAAACATGGAGTCAAAGATCGTCGATCCAGAAGCATTGATCTTGGCCAGGCCCGTGCCAGTCGAGCGTTTGCCAAAATTTGCCGAGGGCTGGGTCTCGGTGCAGGATGCGGGTGCGCAATACGCCGCTGGCCTGCTGGGCGCAACAGCGGGGATGCGCGTGCTGGACGCGTGCGCGGCGCCGGGTGGGAAAACCTCGCATTTGCTGGAGCGGGCGGACGTCGAGCTGGTGGCCGTGGACCAAGATGAAGCACGCTTGCAGCGTGTGCGGCAAAACGTGCAGCGCATCGGACTCAAGGCCGAGCTGGTGTGCGGCGATGCCGCCGACCCGCAAACATGGTGGGACGGCCGGCCTTTCCAGCGCATCCTCGCGGATGTTCCCTGCTCTGCCTCGGGTGTGGTCCGCCGCCATCCGGATATCAAATGGTTGCGCCGGCCCGTGGATATCGGGGGATTCGCCCGCCAGCAGACACAAATTCTGGAATCATTGTGGCGACTGCTGGCAGCCGATGGTAAATTGCTGTACGCGACCTGCTCTATTTTTGCGCGTGAAAACGGGCAAGTGATAGACCAGTTTTTGCAGGCGCATCCGGAAGCTGAAGCGGAAGAAATTCGTCTTCCCCACACCTCACATCAGGCGGGGCAATTGTTGCCAAACGATGTTCATGATGGATTTTTTTATGCCCTGCTGCACAAAGAATTCTGATTGCCGGTGGCGCTGGCTGGCGCTGTGTGTGCTGTCGTTGTGCATGGGCCCTGCCTTTGCCGCCGGGATAAATATCGAAAAAGCCGAAGCCCGCCTGACCAGCGAGGGCTATGTGTTGTCGGCCGATTTTGATATTCAACTGCCATCGGAGGTGGAAGAAGCACTCCGCCACAGCGTCACCCTTTATTTTGTCAGCGAACTTTCGCTGCACCGCTCACGCTGGTATTGGCTCGATACCGAGCTGGCAATGCACCAGCAGACCAGCAAACTTTCTTTCAATTCACTGACCCAGCAGTACCGCATCAGCCGCGGTGGCCTGTACCAAAGTTTCGCGACGTTGCAGGATGCCTTGCTCGCCCTCGGGCGCGTATCCACCTCACCCATCAGGGCATCATTGCTCGACAGTGCCGATGATGGATATTTTTCCCGGTTGTCGAAAAAAGGCAGCGAGATTGGCGCTAGTGCTTCGATGCGCCTCGATGTCAGTCAGCTGCCCAAGCCGCTGCAAATCAATGCGCTGGCCAGTGAACAGTGGAACGTCGAGTCTGAACAGTTTCACTGGGAAATCAAAGCCGAAGTGCCGGCGGAAGAGAGTCAGCCATGAAATACCTGGTACTGCTCTCGGCGCTGGCGGGTGTGCTGTTGCTCTATTTACTGGCGAGCGCAAGCGGCAACACAGACCTTTACGCACAGAATTATGCAGCTCTGCTCGGGCTGACCGGCGCACTGGCGCTTGGCTTGTTGTTGCTGGTGGCGTACCAGATATGGCAGTTGCGCAGAAAATTGCGCATGCAGGTCTATGGCGCGAAAATCACGCTCCGTCTGGCCTTGTTCTTTTCGTTGATCGCGGTGCTGCCCGGATTATTGGTATATGCCGTTTCGGTCCAGTTTCTGGAGAAGAGCATCGAGTCCTGGTTCGACGTGCGGGTAGAAAAGGCGCTGGAAGGCGGCTTGAATCTGGCACGCAGCACACTCGAGAACGGACTGGATGAATTGGAGAAGAAAGGGAAATTTGTCGGACTGATCCTGGCAGAGCAAGATCCGCGCCGGCACGCCGCAACACTTAACAATTTTATTACAGAAGGTGTTGCACAAGACGCGGCCGTGTTTGAAAGTGGCGGAAAGCTGACGGCGTTTGCCGGAACGGGGCAGGTGCTTTCCGAAAAACCGACACCGTCCGCCTTGCGCGAGGCTTGGCAGAACGGGCACTATCGCCGCGTCGATGCGTTGGCAGACAATCAGCTGGTGTTGCAGGTCATCGTTCCCATCCGTTCGGAGCGGTGGGGTAGCACCCGCCTGCTGCAATTTACCCAACCCGTTCCGCCCCAGATGGCGGCTGATGCAGAGATCGTGCGGGGAGTCTATGGGGATTACCAACAACTTTCGCTTTCAAGATTGGGCCTCAAGCGTTTGTACGGAATCACTTTGGCGCTGTCCCTGTTGATCGTATTGCTGAGCGCCCTGTCCACAGCGTTCTATTTGAGCGCAAAGCTCAGTGCACCGCTGGTTGCGCTGGCTGCCGGAACGCGCGCCGTGGCAAGAGGAGACTTCAGTGGCAGCTATCCGGTGCAGAGCAATGATGAACTGGGCGGTCTGACGGTGCTGTTTAATCAAATGACGGCCCAGTTGTCCAGCGCAAAGCAATTAAGCGAGCAACAGCAACAACAGGTTGCGGATGCCAAAGCCTATCTGGAAAGCGTATTGGCGCACCTGTCCTCAGGCGTTTTGGTAGTGGATGAGCAACTGTTCGTCCGCTCCGGCAATGCCAGTGCATTACGTATCCTGGAGGTGGCAGAGAACGCACTCACTGGCAAGAGATTGCAGCAGTTAGCCGATGAACACCCCCTGCTGCGCCCCTTTGTCGCGGCGATCCAGCAGGGGATCAAGCCCGATACGAACAGCATCTGGCAACGACAGATCGAACGTATGAGCAAGAATGGTGATCAGGTCTTGCTCTTGCGCGTCACCCGTCTGACTTCCGCCAGCAGCCTCAATTACGTGGTGGTGTTCGACGATATTACCCATCTGCTGCAGGCCGAGCGACAGGCAGCCTGGGGCGAGGTGGCGCGGCGCCTGGCCCACGAGATCAAGAACCCGCTCACCCCGATCCAGCTGTCCGCAGAACGGTTGCAATACAAGCTGTCTTCCAAGCTGGAGGAAAAAGATGCGCAGCTATTGCAGCGCGCCACTGAAACCATTGTGAGTCAGGTTGCGGCGATGAAAAGTATGGTGACTGATTTTGCCGACTACGCGCGCTCACCGGCGGTTCAGTTGGCGCCGCTTGATGTTCATCAATTGTTGCGCGAGGTCATGGGCTTGTATGAAGCCAACAGCACCCCGATCAAGCTGTGCCTTGGGGCCTCCAAGTTCCGTATCAACGGCAACGCAACGCGGTTGCGGCAAGTGGTCCACAATCTGCTGCAAAACGCGCACGATGCGCTGCAGCAAGCAAAGGCCCCGCAAATCATCCTTGCCACGGCCGATGCTGAGCACGGCAAGCTGCGGCTGACGGTGACCGATAACGGCTGCGGCTTCCCGGAGCATTTCCTGGCAAAAGCATTTGAGCCTTATACCACGACCAAACCCAGGGGCACGGGACTGGGTTTGCCTATCGTGAAAAAAATTGTCGAAGAACACGGCGGCAGCATTTCCATACAGAACAACACAGCTAGCGGGACTTGCATCGCCATACTGTTACCTGTGCTGGAAGAACGAACGGAGGAAATCGCATGACAACAAAAAATATTTTGGTGGTGGATGACGAAGTGGGCATTCGCGAATTGCTCTCCGAGATCCTGTTCGATGAAGGTTATGGGGTGCTGTTGGCAGAAAACGCAGCGCAGGCGCGGCAGCAAATCAAGCGGCGCCCGGACATCATATTGCTCGACATCTGGATGCCGGACACTGATGGCTTGACGCTACTGAAAGAATGGGTGGCGGCAGGGTCGTTGAACGCGCCGGTGGTCATGATGTCGGGACACGGCACGATCGAAACGGCGGTGGAAGCAACGCGGATAGGCGCGGTGGATTTTCTGGAAAAACCGATCGCACTAAAAAAGTTGTTGGCTACCGTGGAACAGGCCTTGCAACAGTACCAGGCGCACTTATCCGTTCCAGCCATCGGGGAGGCGACAAAGGAAATACAATCCGAGTGGATGACGGTTGAGCTGCCCCTGAATCTTCCTTTCAGGGAAGCGCGCACCCACTTCGATACACTTTATTTGAACTATCACCTTGAAACAACACAGGGAAATCTGTCAGATCTTGCCGACAAGATCGGGATTGAACGCACGCACCTGTATCGCAAACTTAAGCAACTCGGCCTAAAACCACCCAAAAAACCGTCACCATAAATAACCGGGCCCGCAGGTCGGTTAGCGCTGCAAAATACGCCGGGTTGCCCTGCCCCAGACCGGTAGTGCATAATCCGCCCTCAAATTTCAGTTTCTATTAGAGTCCAATTCCCAACAAGTTTCCGGAGGAGAGTCGAAATGTCAGCAGCGCGCAGTGTAACCCCACCCAAATTCAACGACATCACCGGTGCGATTCGCATGCTGGCGGTGGACGCAGTGCAGAAAGCCAATTCCGGTCACCCCGGTGCCCCAATGGGCATGGCAGAAATTGCCGACGTTTTGTGGAATCGCCATCTGCGCCACAACCCGGCCAATCCGAAATGGCCTGACCGCGATCGCTTCATGATGTCGAATGGCCACGGCTCGATGCTGGTTTATGCCCTGCTCCATTTATCCGGTTACGACCTGCCGATGGATGAACTGAAGCGCTTCCGCCAATTGCATTCCAAGACCCCTGGCCATCCGGAATACGGCTATACCCCGGGCGTGGAAACCACTGGCGGTCCGCTCGGCCAAGGCATCACCAATGCGGTGGGCATGGCGATGGCGGAAAAATTGCTGGCCAACGAGTTCAATAAACCCGGCCACGAGATCGTCAATCACCACACCTATGTATTCATGGGCGACGGCTGCATGATGGAAGGTATCTCGCATGAATCCTGTGCGCTGGCGGGAACATGGGGTCTGGGCAAACTGATCGCATTCTGGGACGACAACAATATCTCCATCGACGGCCATATCGACGGCTGGTACACCGACGATACGGCGAAGCGCTTTGAAGCCTACGGCTGGCATGTCATTGCCGATGTGCAGGGTCACGATTCCGAGGCAATCGATGCGGCGATCAAAGCCGCCAAGGCGGTCACCGACAAGCCGACGCTGATCTGCTGCAAGACCATCATCGGCGCGGGCTCGCCCAACAAGGAAGGTACCCATGATGTGCACGGTGCGGCACTGGGCGACGCAGAAGTGGCCGCGACGCGCGAGCACATCGGCTGGAAATATCCGCCGTTCGAGATCCCGCAGCACGTCTATGACGCATGGGATGCCCGCACCAAGGGCGAGGGCCTGGAAAAATTGTGGAACAACAAGTTTGCCGAATACAAGGCTGCCTTTCCGAAAGAAGCGGCTGAATTTACCCGCCGCATCAAGGGTGAATTGCCGGCGAACTGGGCGGCGCATGCTGCCGAGTTGATCGCCAAGACCAACGAAAAAGCCGAGACCATCGCGACCCGCAAAGCCTCTCAGAATGCGATCAATGGGTTGGCACCGGCCTTGCCCGAATTCCTCGGTGGTTCCGCCGACTTGACCGGTTCCAACCTGACCAACTGGACGGGCGCGCACCATGTCAGCGGCAAGAAGCCGGGCAACTACATCAGCTACGGCGTGCGCGAGTTCGGCATGTCACACATCATGAACGGCATGGCGCTGCACGGCGGTTTCCTGCCGTTCGGCGGCACCTTCCTGATGTTCTCCGAATATGCGCGCAATGCACTGCGCATGTCGGCGCTGATGAAGCAGCGCGTGATCTTCGTGTTCACCCACGACTCCATCGGTCTGGGCGAAGACGGCCCGACCCACCAACCGGTCGAGCAGACCGCGACCTTGCGCTACATTCCCAATATGCAAGTGTGGCGTCCGTGCGATACGGTCGAATCCGCCGTGTCCTGGGTTGCGGCAGTCGAGCGCAACGATGGCCCGTCCAGCCTGATCTTCAGCCGTCAGAATTTGCAGTTCCAGAAACGTGATGCGGCACAGATCGCAAATATCCGCAAGGGTGGATACATTCTGTCCGAAGCAGCGGGCAAGCCCCAGGCGGTCATCATCGCAACCGGATCGGAAGTCGATCTGGCGATGAAGGCGCAAGCTGCCCTAGCTGCGGAAGGGGTGAATGTACGCGTGGTGTCGATGCCTTCGACCAATGTGTTCGACAAGCAGGATCGGGCTTACAAAGACAGCGTGTTGCCCAAGGGCATGAAGCGTGTTGCGGTTGAAGCGGGCGTCACCGGCGGCTGGTACAAGTATGTTGGTCTGGATGGTGCGGTGGTCGGTATGGATAGCTTCGGCGAGTCCGCTCCGGCACCGGAATTGTTCAAGCACTTCGGCTTTACCGTTGACAATGTCGTCAAAGCAGTTAAAAGCGTTTTGTAAGGAAAATTGACGACATTGCGGCGCAGGCTACTATGAGTGCAGCGAATGTTAAGGGGCGAGCCCCGGCCGAAGCCAAAATGTGGTCAAGGCCGTCAAGCGCGTACTGTAGAGCACAGATTTTTTTGATTTTTACAAGGGAGAGCAAACATGGCAATCAAGATTGGCATCAATGGTTTTGGCCGTATCGGGCGCATGGTATTTCGTGCAGCAGCTAAAGATTTTCCTGAATTCGAAGTCGTTGCGATCAACGACCTGCTGGAGCCTGACTACCTGGCTTACATGCTGAAGCACGATTCGGTGCATGGCCGCTTCAATGGTGATGTGAAGGTGGATGGCAACAATCTGGTGGTAAACGGCAAGAAGATTCGCCTGACCGCCGAACGTGACCCGGCCAACCTGAAGTGGAACGAAGCGGGTGCCGACATCGTGATCGAGTGCACCGGCTTCTTCCTGACCAAAGACACTTGTCAGGCACACATCAAAGCGGGCGCCAAGAAAGTCGTACAGTCGGCTCCTTGCAAGGATGACACCCCGATGTTCGTCTATGGCGTGAACCACGAGACCTATAAAGGCGAAAACATCGTGTCCGCCGCCTCCTGTACCACCAATGCGCTGGCACCGGTGGCCAAAGTGTTGAACGATACTTTTGGCATCAAGCGTGGCTTGATGACGACAGTGCACGCGGCGACGGCGACGCAGAAGACCGTGGACGGCCCCTCCAACAAGGACTGGCGCGGTGGCCGCGGCATTCTGGAAAACATCATTCCCTCTTCCACTGGCGCGGCCAAGGCAGTGGGCGTGGTAATCCCGGAACTGAACAAGAAGTTGACCGGTATGGCATTCCGTGTGCCGACTTCCGACGTTTCCGTGGTTGACCTGACCGTCGAACTGAACAAGCCTGCGACCTACGACGAAATCTGCAAGGCGATGAAGGCGGCCTCCGAAAGCGGTCCGCTGAAAGGCGTGCTGGGCTACACCAACGACAAGGTGGTTTCCACCGATTTCCGCGGTTGCACCAATCCTTCCATCTTTGATGCCGAAGCCGGCATTGCGCTGGATCCCACCTTCGTCAAGGTGGTGGCCTGGTACGACAATGAATATGGCTACACCTGCAACCTGATGCGTCTGGCTCGCCACATCGCCAAGTAATTTGCTTCGATCAGGGCTGGCGCTGCCAGCCCTTTTTCTTCAAGTTAGCTCAAAGGAAAAACATGTCTGTAATCAAAATGACCGATCTGGATCTCAGGGGCAAACGCGTCCTGATCCGTTCCGATTTGAATGTCCCCGTCAAAGACGGGAAAGTCACTTCCGATGCGCGCATCACCGCTTCCATGGCAACCATCAACGCCGCGCTGAAGGCCGGCGCCAAGGTAATGGTGACTTCTCACTTGGGTCGTCCGACCGAAGGCGAATACTCGGAAGAAAATTCGCTCAAGCCCGTGGCGGACACCATTGCCAACAAACTGGGCAAGCCGGTGCGGCTGATTCGCGATTGGATCGATGGCGGTTTCAATGTCGCCGAAGGCGAGTTGGTTCTTTTGGAGAACTGCCGCTTCAACAAGGGCGAGAAAAAAAGCACCGATGAATTGGCGAAAAAATATGCCGCACTGTGCGACGTGTTTGTGATGGATGCATTCGGCACGGCTCACCGTGCCGAGGCCTCGACGCACGGCGTCGCGAAGTTCGCGCCCGTCGCTGCTGCCGGCATCCTGCTCACCGAAGAACTGGAAGCCTTGACCAAAGCATTGCTCAGCCCCGCGCGGCCGATGGTGGCCATTGTCGGCGGTTCCAAGGTTTCGACCAAGCTGACCGTGCTGGAGTCATTGTCGGAGAAGTGCGAACAGCTGGTCGTCGGCGGCGGTATCGCCAATACCTTTCTCAAGGCTGCCGGCAAGAACGTCGGCAAGTCGCTGTGTGAGGATGATCTGGTGCCAACCGCACAGGCGCTGATGGCCAAGATGCAGGCGCGCGGCGCGACCATCCCCATCGCAGTGGATGTGGTGTGCGGCAAGAAATTCGACGCCAATGAACCGGCTGTATTGAAAGATGCGGACGATGTGGCTGACGACGACATGATCTTTGACATCGGTCCCAAGTCCGCGCAACAGCTGGCCGACATCATTATGCAGGCGGGTACCGTGGTGTGGAACGGTCCGGTCGGCGTGTTCGAATTTGACCAGTTCGGCGCAGGCACCAAGACCATCGCCATGGCGATCGCTGAAACCAAGGCATTCACCCTGGCAGGCGGCGGCGACACCATCGCCGCAATTCAGAAGTACGATATCTATGACAAGGTGTCTTACATTTCCACCGCAGGCGGTGCGTTCCTCGAATTCCTCGAGGGCAAGACTTTGCCGGCGGTGGCGATTTTGGAAGAACGCGCCAAACAATAATCAATCATGAATAACATGTTGCGCAGAACCAAAATCGTTGCAACGCTGGGACCCGCCTCCAGCGACCAAAAAGTACTTGAGCAAATGATCCGCGCCGGAGTCGATCTGGTGCGGATGAATTTTTCGCACGGCACCGCGCAGGATCACATGAGGCGTGCCGAGACAGTACGTGCCGCGGCGGCGGCAGTTGGCCGCACGGTAGGTATTTTGGCCGACCTGCAAGGGCCAAAGATCCGCGTGAGTAAATTCCAGAACGACAAGATCATTCTGAAAAAAGGTGACACGTTCATCCTGGACGCATCGCTGGATGGTTTGGGCAACCAGGAGCGTGTCGGCCTTGACTACAAGCAATTACCCAATGATGTGAATGTCGGCACCGTGTTGTTACTCAACGACGGCATGCTGGAATTTCACGTCACCGGTGTCCAGGGTCCGGAAGTCCATTGTGTGGTGGTGCGCGGCGGTGTGTTGTCCAACAACAAGGGCATCAACCGCAAGGGCGGCGGACTGACCGCGCCGGCTTTGACCGACAAGGACAGGGAAGACATCATGACGGCCGCGCTGATCAAGGCGGACTATCTGGCGGTGTCATTCCCGCGTTCGGCGGATGATATGAAGCTGGCGCGCGAGTTGATGCAGGCGGCAGGCGGCAGAAGCATGTTGCTGGCCAAGATCGAACGCGCGGAGGCGATTCCGGCGTTGGATGAAATCATCGATGCATCCGATGCCATTATGGTGGCGCGCGGCGATCTGGCGGTTGAAGTCGGCGATGCGGCAGTTCCTGGTCTGCAGAAAAAGATGATCAAGATGGCGCGCGCGCGCAACAAGCTGGTCATTACGGCGACGCAGATGATGGAGTCGATGATCACCAGCCCGATCCCGACCCGTGCCGAAGTGTCAGACGTGGCGAATGCGGTGCTGGATGGCACCGATGCCGTGATGCTGTCGGCGGAAACGGCAGTGGGCGATTACCCGGTTGAAACCATCGAGGCGATGGCGCGCATCTGCCTTAAGGCAGAACGTGAGGCGGAAGATCATGCGATAGATCGGCGCGGGGTGCACCAGAACTTCACCCGCGTCGATCAATCAATTGCCATGTCAGCCCTGTTTGCCGCTTCGCACTTCAACATTAAAGCCATTGTCGCGCTGACCCAATCCGGCTCCACCCCGCTGTGGATGTCGCGGATGAACGTCGGTGTGCCTATCTTTGCCCTTACTCCGGTGCAGGAAACGCTGACCAAGGTCACCCTGTTCAGCGGTGTGCATCCCATCGCATTTCATTCAACGGCAACGGAACAGTCGCAGGAATTGCATAACGCCGAACAAGAATTGCTGGATCAAGGGGTGGTGGAAAACGGAGACATGATTGTGTTGACAGTGGGTGAGGCGGTGGGCGAAACGGGTCATACCAACACCATGAAGATCGTGCGGGTGGGCGATTACCACAAAGTCTGAATGGTTGAAGGGCTTGCCTTGGGAATTTAAACTGCAACCGCGTATTGAATCGTAATTTATTTTAATCAGGAGGAAATATGGCACTCGTATCCCTGCGTCAACTTCTCGATCACGCCGCCGAACACAGCTACGGCTTGCCGGCGTTCAACGTGAATAACCTGGAACAAGTCAAAGCCATCATGGAGGCGGCTGATGAATGCAACAGCCCGGTCATCATGCAAGGCTCCGCCGGTGCGCGCAAGTATGCAGGTGAACCGTTCCTGCGCCACCTTATTGAAGCGGCGATCGAAATGTATCCGCATATTCCCGTTGTCATGCACCAGGATCACGGCGCATCTCCGGCAGTCTGCATCAACGCCATCCGATCCGGCTTCTCCAGCGTGATGATGGACGGCTCACTGATGACCGACGGCAAGACTCCCTCCTCATTTGAATACAACGTCAACGTTACCCGTAACGTGGTCGAAATGTCGCACGCGGTGGGTGTTTCTGTCGAAGGCGAACTGGGTTGCCTGGGCTCTCTGGAATCCGGCGCAGGCGAAAAAGAGGACGGCCACGGTGCGGAAGGGGTATTGAGCCACGACCAACTGTTGACCGACCCGAACGAAGCCGCTGAATTCGTCAAGGCCACCCAGGTGGATGCCCTGGCGATTGCTATCGGCACTTCCCATGGCGCATACAAATTCACCAAGCCACCTACAGGCGACACGCTGGCGATCAGCCGCATCAAGGAGATTCATGCGCGCATTCCCAACACCCACCTGGTGATGCACGGTTCATCCTCAGTGGAACAGGAATGGCTGAAAATCATCAACGAGTTTGGTGGCGCGATGCCACAGACCTACGGTGTGCCGGTCGAAGAGATCGTTGAGGGCATCAAGCACGGCGTGCGCAAGGTTAATATCGATACCGACCTGCGCATGGCCTCCACCGGCGCCACCCGTCGCTATCTGGCGCAGAACCCCAAGGAATTCGATCCACGCAAGTTCCTGGCCGAAACCACCAAGGCGATGAAAGCACTGTGCAAATCACGCTACGAAGCCTTCGGTTCTGCCGGCATGGCGGGCAAGATCAAACCGATCGCGCTGGATGCAATGGCAATGCGTTACATCAAGGGTGAACTGAATGCGATCGTGAAGTAGGTGCCGTAGAATAGGCATCAATAAAAAGCGGCCTTGGGGTCGCTTTTTATTTTGCCGAACAACGCTTTCTCCCGGGCGGAACCGGCGGCGAATCATGCGCCTGTGCCAACAGGAAATGCCTGAATTCGACAGCGGATAAGGAAGGACGTTTGTCCTTGCGTTGCACAATGTACCAATGGCGCATGATGGGAAAGTGATCCACATCTAAAATAATAAGACGTTGGGTTTCCAGTTCCAATTCGATGCCGTGGCGCGAGATGATGCCGATCCCCATCCCGGCCCGTACCGATTGCTTGATCGCCTCGTTGGTATCCATCTCCATATGCGCGGGTAACGGCAGACCATGGCTGGCAAAAAACCGCTCAACCACGCTCCGCGTGCCGGAACCAGTTTCGCGCAACAGGAAAGTCTCTTTTGCCAACTGGCGCGGCTGGATTCTTTTCGTGTGCGCCAGAGGGTGCGCGGGTGCGGCAATGGTCACCAGCGGGTTGGTCATAAAAGGCTGGGCCAACATGTTGGTGCCTGCCGGGGGCTGCCCCATGATGCCCAGATCAGCACTATTGTCGTCAAGTTGGCGCACAACGGCATCGCGATTGGCGACGGACAGACTGACCTGAATTTTGGGATGTGCCTGAATAAACTTCGCCAGCAGTTGCGGCATGAAGTAATTGGCAGTACTGACCACGGCGATGTTGAGTTGACCGTGCTCCAGTCCTTTCATGGCATCGAACACTTCCTCCATTTCCTGTATTAGCTGCAGCACGGAACGCGAATAATGCAGCAATTCACGCCCCGCCTCGGTCAGAAAAATACGTTTACCGGCTTGCTCGAACAACGGCAATCCGATAGTCTGTTCGGCCTGCTTGATCTGCATTGAAACGGCCGGTTGCGATAAAAACAATTCCGCCGCCGCACGCGAATAGTTCAAATGGCGCGCGACGCTCTCGAAGATCTGCAGTTGGCGCAAGCTTAATGGCAACATGGCGCAAGAATTATAAATCATAAATAACATTTATAGTTCTGATAAAAATATTTGACTATTATTTATAGTTCGCAAACTGTAAAGTGCGCAACGCAGTAGCTCAATTCAACAACCAGAGGAGAACACAATGGATCAATCGAATCGTTATGCAGACCTGAGCTTGAAAGAAGCCGATCTGATCGCCGGTGGCAAGCACATTCTGGTGGCCTACAAAATGGCACCCAATCCGGGTCACACCTATCTGGAAGCGGCGGCACACTTTGCGGCTGAATCTTCTACCGGTACCAACGTGGAAGTTTCCACCACCGATGATTTCACCAAGGGCGTTGACGCACTGGTGTATCAGATTGACGAAGCCACCGAAGACATGCGCATCGCTTTCCCGCTGGAGTTGTTTGACCGCAATGTGACCGATGGTCGCATGATGCTGGTGTCGTTCCTGACTTGCGCGATTGGGAACAACCAGGGCATGGGCGACATCAAGCACGCCAAGATGATTGACTTTTATATGCCGCCCCGCGCCATTCAACTGTTCGACGGCCCAGCCAAGGGTATTGAAGACATGTGGCGCATCCTGGGCCGCCCAGTCAAAGACGGCGGCTACATCTCCGGCACTATCATCAAGCCCAAGCTGGGCCTGCGTCCCGAGCCTTTCGCCAAGGCAGCTTATCAATTCTGGCTGGGCGGCGACTTCATCAAGAACGACGAGCCGCAAGGCAACCAGACTTTCTGCCCGTTGAAGAAAGTATTGCCGCTGGTGTACGACTCGATGAAGCGCGCGCAGGATGAAACGGGCGATGCCAAGCTGTTCTCCATGAACATCACCGCAGACGACCACTATGAAATGTGTGCCCGTGCTGACATGGCATTGGAAATTTTCGGGCCGGATGCGGACAAGCTGGCGTTCCTGGTGGACGGCTTCGTCGGTGGTCCGGGCATGATCACCACCGCACGTCGCCAATATGCGGATCAATTCCTGCACTACCACCGCGCCGGCCACGGCATGGTGACTTCACCTTCCGCCAAGCGCGGTTATACCGCCTTCGTGCTGGCGAAGATGAGCCGTCTGCAGGGCGCTTCCGGCATCCACGTCGGCACCATGGGCTACGGCAAGATGGAAGGCGAGGGCGACGACAAGATCATTGCTTACATGATCGAGCGCGATGAATGCCAGGGACCGATCTATTTCCAGAAATGGTATGGCATGAAGCCGACTGCGCCAATCGTTTCCGGCGGCATGAACGCTTTGCGTCTGCCGGGTTTCTTCAAGAACCTCGGACACGGCAACGTCATCAACACGGCAGGCGGCGGATCTTACGGCCACATTGATTCCCCGGCCGCTGGTGCGAAATCGTTGCGTCAGGCGTACGAATGCTGGCAAGCGGGTGCCGATCCGATCGAATGGGCGAAAGAGCACAAGGAATTCGCGCGTGCGTTCGAGTCCTTCCCCAAGGATTCCGACAAGCTGTTCCCGGGCTGGCGCGAAAAACTGGGTGTGCACAAGTAAGAACGTGAAAGGCGGAGCAGTGCTTGCCGCCGGGCAGTATTAAGAGAAAACGCGCCCCCACTTGCTGGGGGCGTTTTTTTGACTTCGACCGGCCGCAAGCGTCCTTAACATGCCAAGGCATGTTAGCCTGCGCCGCAACAAGCCGCTGCGCAGCATGTTGTCCGCAATAACAAAGAGGTTTAACTATGAGCAACATAGAGCAATACCAGGTTCACAAGGAGCCGTTCTATCAGGCGCAGGACGATGAAGTTGAGCTGTACGAGGCGGCCTATGCCGCGCGCTTGCCGGTGATGGTGAAAGGCCCGACCGGTTGCGGCAAATCGCGCTTCATCGAATACATGGCGTGGAAGCTTAACAAGCCGCTCATCACGGTAGCGTGTAACGAAGACATGACCGCCAGCGATCTGGTGGGGCGTTATTTGCTGGATGCCAACGGCACGCGCTGGCTGGATGGCCCGCTGACCACCGCCGCGCGCATCGGCGCAATCTGTTATTTGGACGAGATTGTCGAGGCACGACAGGACACCACGGTGGTGATCCACCCGCTGACCGACCATCGCCGCACTTTGCCGCTGGACAAGAAGGGTGAATTGCTTGAGGCGCATCCCGATTTCCAGCTGGTGATCTCCTACAATCCCGGCTACCAGAGCCTGATGAAAGACCTGAAGCAATCCACCAAGCAGCGCTTCACCGCGTTCCAATTTGATTACCCGGAAGCGAAAATCGAGGCGGATATTTTGAGCAAGGAAGCGGGCATCGAAGCGGGATTGGCGGCGCAACTGGTGAAGATCGGCCAGGTGGCGCGCAACTTGAAAGGCCATGGGCTGGACGAAGGCATCTCGACCCGTTTGCTGGTGTACGCGGCGACTCTGATCAAAGGCGGTGTCGAAGCCAAAGCGGCTTGCCGTATGGCCCTGGTGCGACCGATTACGGATGATGCGGACATCCGCGATACCCTGGATCACGCCATCGCAGCAACATTCGCCTAGACAATGGTCGTGCAAACGCTCGATATACCGGAAGATTTGCAATCCAGCTGGAAGGCGCTGGACTGCGGTTTTCCGCGCGTAGCGGAGGTATTTCCGGACTGCATGCGCGATGCCTTGCTGCTATTGTCGGAGGACGGCATCGCGTCATACATCGAGCATGCACGTTTCCTCGGCAAAATGGGACGCGGGGCGGAACCGATCCTGATCTTTCTGGAAGAATGGCCGCGGGTGGCAGCTTTGGTCGGTGAGGACGCACTGATCGACATCATGCTGTTCATCTACAAGATGTCGAAATCACCCAACGGCAAAGCGATCGTGCCTTTCCTGCAATCGCTCCCGGCCACTGCGCGGCGACTGCCGAGCCGCGACCAGTTAAGCGATTATCTGGCGATTGCGCTGGACTTGATGGAGCGCACGACCGGCTCGGTGCATGGCATCCACCAGACCTTTCCCAGTCCGGGCTTGCCGGAAATGTTCAAGCAGATTTCTGCGCTGTTGAACCAGTTGTCGCTGGCCGGCCTGAAGAACTGGGTTGAGTACGGAGTGCGTTACTACGGCGATCACCCGGAGCGCCAGATCGAGTATTTCGGCCTGCAATCGGCGGATAGCCGCGCTGTGTTGCAACGCGAACGGCACGGCACGCTGCTGGCGGATAACGAACGCAAGTTAAGCCTTTACTTGCGCGGGATGTGGCGCGAGGAAGAAATGCTTATTCCGTATTCCAGCGCCTTCGACGAATTGCGTAAACCGGTTCCCTACTACGACAAACTGGGCATCCGCGTGCCGGATGCCTACGATGCCGCGCACGGGATCTCCGGCCTCGACCGCTATCGAGCCGTGCTGACGCATATCGCGGCGCACCGCCGCTGGACGCGCGCCATCATCGCCGACAACATGAGTCCGTTTCAGCGCATGGCGGCTGAATTTCTGGAAGACAGCCGGGTGGAGTATCTGGCGCTGCGTGAGTACCCGGGCCTGCGGCCCATCTTCCTCGCACTGCATCCGGTCCCCAGGGAAGATGCCTGCGATCCGGAGAAAATTTCCACCGTGCGCTTAAGACTGGCCATGCTGTCGCGCGCCATTCTCGATCCGCGGCACGGCTATACGCAGGCCTGCATCACCGAATACGTGCAACGCTTTCATGCGCTGCTGGAAAAAGGTGAGTCAAGCACGCAGGAGATGGGTGATCTGGCCATCGCTTTCATCGCGCGCACCCGTTTGCCCAGCGACAATTTTGCCGACACGTATTTTACCGATACGGTGATTGATTACCGCGACGACAACCGCCAGATGTGGCAATTCATCGAGGAAGGCGAGGAAGAGGCGGCATTCGATGAGCCGCGCAAGATTGAACCGGGCGAAGAACTGAAAGGCCTGCCACCGCGCCATTACCACGAATGGGATTATCACAACCAAAGTTATCGTCCGGACTGGGTCAGCGTTTACGAAGGGCTGCACCCGCAGGGCAATGCAGCGGACATCGAGCGGTTGCTGGAAAAACACGCGGGGCTGGCCAAGAGACTGAAGAAGTTGCTCGACTTGCTCAAACCGCAGGACAAAGTGCGCATCCGCTATCAGGAAGAAGGCAGCGAGCTTGATCTGGATATCGCCATCCGCTCGCTTATCGATTACAAGAGCGGCGCGCAACCCGACCCGCGCATCAACATGAGCCACCGCAATGACGGGCGCAACATCGCCGTCATGCTGTTGCTTGACCTATCCGAGTCGCTCAACGAAAAAGCGGCAGGCAGCGAGCAGACTATTCTCGAACTCAGCCAGGAAGCGGTGACGCTGCTCGGTTGGGCCGTGGAAAAACTGGGCGATCCGTTCGCCATCGCAGGCTTTCATTCCAATACGCGCCACGATGTGCGCTATCTGCATATCAAGGGCTACACCGAGCATTGGGATGACAAAGTAAAGGGCCGCCTGGCGGCAATGGAAGCCAGTTATTCCACGCGCATGGGCGCGGCGATGCGCCATGCCGCGCACTTCCTGGAAAAACAACAGGCGGACAAAAAACTGATGCTGATTCTGACCGATGGCGAGCCTGCCGATATTGACAGCAAAGACGGACAGATTTTGATTGAGGATGCAAAACGCGCGGTACAGGAACTCGACCAGCAGGGCATTTACAGCTATTGCATCAACCTTGATCCCAAGGCGGATGAGTACGTATCGAACATCTTTGGCAAGCAGTACACCATCGTCGATAACGTGGCGCAATTGCCCGAGAAGTTGCCAGAACTATTCATTTCATTGACCAAATAGCCATGGAGGATGGTCGTCAAAAGCAGTAGAATCAGGCTTCAAAATTCAAAATGACCAACGAGGAGAAACCAGCATGAGCAAGAGCCTTATCCAATTCATCATCGAAGAGCAACGCCATATTCCCAACGCCAGCGGCGACTTTACCGGTCTGCTGAGCGACGTTGTGTCTGCCTGCAAACAAATCGCGCATGACGTGAACAAGGGCGCGCTGATCGGCGTGCTGGGCAGCGCCGGTAGCGAAAACGTGCAGGGCGAAACGCAAAAGAAACTCGACATCATCACCAATGAAGTATTTATCAAAGCGAACGAATGGAGCGGTCACCTGGCGGGCATGGCGTCTGAAGAAATGGACGATGTGTATGAAATTCCGAAGAAGTATCCGCGTGGTAAATACTTGATCACTTTTGACCCATTGGATGGTTCTTCCAACATCGATGTGAACATCTCCGTCGGTACCATCTTCTCTATCCTGCGTTGCCCGGAAGGCGTGACAGATCCCAAAGCGGCCGACTTCCTGCAGCCCGGCACCAAGCAGGTCTGTGCCGGCTACGCGTTGTACGGCCCGAATACCATGATGGTGATCACCACCGGCCACGGCGTGAACGGCTTCACTTTGGATCGTGACGTTGGCGATTTCTTCCTGACCCACCCGAACATGCAGATTCCTGCGGATACCAACGAGTTTGCCATCAACATGTCCAATCAGCGTTACTGGGAAAAACCCGTGCAACGTTATGTGGAAGAGTGCGTGAAAGGACAGGACGGCGGTCGCGAAAAGAACTTCAACATGCGCTGGGTTGCATCGATGGTGGCCGAAGTACACCGTATCCTGACCCGTGGCGGTATCTTCATGTACCCGTTTGACACCAAAGACCCGGCCAAGGCAGGCAAGCTGCGCATCATGTACGAAGCCAACCCGATGTCGTTCATCGT
>Ga0210005_1000515_pt1 | contig 30297 bp, 40 predicted proteins | sample CryGey02umfilter_3_FD_183961 | JGI IMG/M metagenome (GOLD analysis project Ga0210005, IMG submission 183961) | Groundwater microbial communities from aquifer in Utah, USA - Crystal Geyser 4/9/14 0.2 um filter (SPAdes) (version 3) | ecosystem: Environmental > Aquatic > Deep subsurface >... | reverse complement strand
AGGGCTATGACGAGTTCAATCATTTAGGCACTCGCTTAAATATACGGCGTTGTTCTGGTCTACGGTTAGCTGCTGTAATTCCGTTCCGCAATGCAATGTATGCACAGGGCGATAAATAGCACAGAAATCAGGGCTGGTCGAAGTGGTCACGCAACCAGAAATAAAAAATGAAAATAATAATATTATTACACGTGATTCCATGTCTTCTTTCTTATGATGGCACGCATTGTTGATTTAGCTACATTGTATTTTTTTGCCAAATATACTATTTCTCCGCGTATTTCTTTATATTCTTTTCTAATTTTTATTATTTCTTCTTCATTAAATTTTGAATGACCACAACGCGACCCAAATCTCCTTTTACCATGAATAAGTTTATCAGATTCATTGTCTATGCTTGTTCCCCATTTTAAATTTTCACTAAAATTATTTAATCTGTTTCCGTCTTTATGGCATACCTGTGGAAGATTGTCAGGATTTTTTATAAAGGATAATGCAACCAACCTATGAATACGCATAGTTTTTTGTTTTCCATTTATCATCACACCTACTGCAAAATATCCATTACTTTTAGACTGCTTAAGAATTTTTTTTGTTTTATTATTTCTAATATCACCCATATTTGAAACTTCATAATGACTATGCTCGAATATGGGTTTCCACATTTTTTTATCCATCAAATTTTTCCCTTACCTTTTTCCGCTCAGCATCATCAGTAGCAATCCGGTCATGAATAATCCTTGCGCGGGTATTGGCTTCGTTTGTCTCTTCGGCCTGTTTTGCTTTTTCATGGTACTTCCCCAAAAAAATAGGCAGCGCTATTGCAACTGCCCTAGTTATGGTTCTTGCAATCATATCCATGATTGCGAGGAGAAATTCTTTAATCATTTGGTTTTCTTGTTCACAACCGAAACAAGCTCGATGAATTTTACAATTTTACCCAGAATTTTATCATCTCTGGTGGATGGTGTTAGCGCAACAATCGCAGTTGCTGTGGATACAACCAGACCAATAATTAAAAACAATTCGTCTGCATTCGATGTGAGAAATTCCAGCATATTTTTACCCCCCTGTAAAGCCCCTTCCCGCGTCAAAACCGCTTTATCTGCGGGAAAAGGATGTGTATATACTACCAAAGTAGTAGATTAAAATCTATAGATTTAAAATAAGAGAAGCCTTTGACAGAAAATCTTCCGGCGTTCCCTTCCCTTTTTCAGTGTTGTAATGTTTTTTCCAGTAATCTGCCATTCCTGATATGTCGTTATGATCTGGAAGCGGGGCTTTAACCCGTAAGTAATGCGCTCTACACATGGCTGTGGCATATTTAAGATTCCAGACCATCTGCTTTGAGTCCAGATAATTAAAATTGAACCCGTTCATTTTTTGTGCCAGAGGTAGCTTGAACAGGAGATAATTCTTCCAGATATCATCATGTGTGGCTGGCTCCATCTGGTACACACCCAGCGCGGGGCCGCCGCCGACCTGATGCAGATATTCAAGCTTTGACTCCGTCAGCGCCGTGCCGATCAATAGCCTCATAGCGGCTTTGCTGTAGAGTTGAATTTCTTTTAACGTGGGGGTGACAATATAATCTCTGAATTGTACGGGGTTTATCAATCAATCATGCCCTTTACCACCTTTGGAATAAACGAAACCGCAAGTCCAATACCAGCAGATACAGCAAGGCAATATCCAATTGTTTTGTTTAAAAAGTTTTCATGACGGGAAACTTTGGTTTTTATCTCGGAAACGTCTTCTTTTACGCTGACAAGCGTAGCCTCGATCGAACCGAGTTTTGTATAAATTTCTTTCATGTCTAAACTCATGTTAAAATTCTAACCTGAAAAAGGGTTGATTTCAATCGTAAGTTTCATACAATCATATCCGGCCAGCCTGCCCATTTATGAGTTTCATGCAGAACGATAGGTAATGGCTCGCCCTGCTCATCGTAGCTTGGTGCAGTACGCTCCAGAAGTTTTGTCTCATCTAACGGCACAAGCTCTGTCAAAGCGTCTGTATGCCCGTCCCATTGCCAAAGACCTATGATTTCCCATGTTAAGCCTAACAAAGGCATATGAGCAGGGTCAAAGCTATCCGCACATACGGCATCACAAATTATAAGACCGTCTACCGCAATAGTATGCGGCATCGGCATGACGTATTGGCCAAAGATATTGTTGATCGCGGCCTGTTGTGCGGCGGTAAGCTGGTCAAAGGTCAAGCCTTCGGGTATTAAAAGTAATACTCGTTTCATTCGGTGATCCTCTGCAGCTCGCTGTCGGATATAGTGAAAGGATAAAAAAGGATTGATTTTATTGTGCCGTTGAGTTGATTAGTGTTTGAGTTGGTATTTTTCCCAATCGATAAAAGATTAGGGCTAGCTGGTACAGTAGCAACTGTATCTGTGTCTTGAACAGTACCAGCTATAGCCAGCACAATATTATTAGTGGCATAAGAAACAGCCGCCTTTTTATCAACACCGATAGCATCTTCTGCTGTCGTTGTTCCTGCTTGCGCTACCCCGCCAGAAATTACTGTATATGCAATATCGTCACCTGTAGAGTCGGTGAATATTTCTAATCTGTTATTAGTCGTTCCATCCCCAAAACCTATTACTTTATCTGTAGAAGTCGTCTCTATGGGTTGCCGGAAATTGACAAATAGTGTTCCAGTTGCGGCATTAAACCAATCAGTGAAATTCGTACCTGTCACACTGGCAACGTCTGCTGCTCTGGTTGCTGCTGATGCGGTTGTAGCGATATACGACATTGGGAACGCTCCTGCTTCAAATTGCATTCCCCAAAGATGAAAGGCAGCTACAGCAGACCCATCCCCGTTATACGCGATAAAGCCAGTAGTTGCGTCACCTGCTGTCGTTGTCATTACAAGCCACACACGCACATAAGCGCCAACTTGTTCATAGCCTTGACTAATAATTTGAGCGCCAACACTACTAAATGTATTTGTTGAGGTATCGAATGTAGCAAGTCCCGCTGTTCCAGAACCAAAGGCGGTCGAATCATCTGAACCTATTTTTATTTTCGTGCCACCCGAGGAGTTCTTTATATAAGCAGAAAAAGTATAGGTGGTGGTAGCAGACGTTGTTACGTTAAACTTAAACACACCGGAAGTAGCACTAGCGGCCATAGAAACCAAGTCAGAAGTGCTTTCCCCATTCGGTGCCGTAGTATCATTTACGGTTATCACAGCACCACTGTTAACCGCCCAACCAGAATTAATTTGTTCGCTATAAGTAAAAAGATTCGTCCCTGCTTCCTCAACCAGCAACCCTAGGCTTTCCAGTGTCACCGGATCGTGTGTAAAGCGCGGCACGTCTGTTAATGCTGTCTGAATTAGTCCGGCACTGTCCACATATGTTCCAGATGATGCGCGGGTGAAGGTGATGACAGAGGCGAATGCTACACTGCCGTCATTAACGGAATAACTCTGGTTTTCAAAATCCAGTGACAGGGTATCCATACCATCAAAGACCATATCCCCAATAACAGAAGCAAATACAAGACTCTCCTGCGAAGACAGATAGCTTACAATGTTAGGCCAGTCATGGTCAGACCCCGTCAGTTCGTAAATCGTCTGTGTTGCCCCAGAAGCCGATATAAACGCTAATGTATCAGACAGAACAGGATAAATGGCATCACCAACCGATCCAACGCCGCCAGCAGGAGGGACGTTAGTATCTAAATCGCCATACATATAGGTAACTGGAATCGCTGGATACCCGGTGCATTCATCCTGATCCAGCATGAGAACGCCAGCCGCCAAAACCATCCCTTTGACCTGTGAAGGATAATTGCAAGCGTAGGAATGTGACATCATCGCCCCGTTGCTATACCCTGATAAATAAACATTGTTTTCGTCAATGTCCTGATTAAGGGATAAATCAGCAATCACACGCCGCAGAAAATCCAGATCGTCGATCTTCTGTTCGTGCGCCGTGCCGCAACATTTACCAGTACGGGCATTCCAATAATGGGCAATGGATAGATAGCCCGTACCATCAGGATACGCAACCGCAAAGCCATGTTGTTCCGCTTCGTTATCAAGAGAGCCACCGAGTCCGGGGATCAAGTCCCCTGTAGCAGCATTTTCCCAAGCACTAGAATAATTAATGCCAGGATGCACCGCTAGCACCAGAGGCATAGGGGAAATCGGATTATCTGGTATAAATAGCTCATATGATCTATCCCCTAATGTCACGCTTGATTTTGTCCCTGCGAAAGCTGCCGTCACCAGCATGAACAGCATGAGGAATACCAGAATAAAAGGCACTATGAATATCGCTTTATCGCGTCTGCTGAGTTTTGGTTTCATGATGTAAAATCTATCCCGTCTCTTGCTTCAATCTGTGTAACCCACGATCCCCATGCTGTATCGTCATAATAGGTATTGTCTATCAGAACGTCATACAGCTTTGTACCGCTCTCGAACCGGAGGCTTGATGTGGTCAATGCCGCGTTCCACGACGATCCGACCGTAAATGGCGCTGTTGGTACGTCAGTCGCTGTGATAAATGTATGCGACAAAAGCTCTGCCGTTGTGCTGGTTGTCCAGACTCTGGTGTTCGTTGTTCCTGTCTCGTGCGCCATACCCACCGCGTAACAGTTGCCGTCTACAAGATCCGTGTCAGTCGTCACTGTCACCGCCGTTGCGCCAGCTTGCTGCACACTCACGCGTCCGCCAGCGTTAATATATCCTGTGATCCCCTGATTATTCCCTGTTGCCTTTGTCGTAAACAAAGTCTGGAACGTGGCATTGCTCTCATAACAGAACGCAAATCCTATCGTAAAGCTCTCTCCGCCTGTTGTCTTGTGCCAGTTTTTAGCGCCACCGTCCGTCACACTTGCCGCCGCACCCACACGGCCAGCATGGATAATATAATCACCGCCATCAAATGACAGATATGTGCCCTTATGTCCCGCCCTGCCCGTTGGAGTGGGGTCTGCTGCCTCGGACAATACAGAAGCACCAAGAACAAAGCCAACGCTACTTTGTGGATTAGTCGTGTCAGCCGCGCTATCAAACCGTATAGTGTTCCGCAATATCTGCCCTTGACCCAGCCATGAATTCGCACACGACATGCCAATATCAACAACCAGACCAGCAGAGCTGACAGGCTCGCATTGATCCGCCGACATCTGTCCGTTAGCAAATGCAGGGGATGATAAAGCCAAAAGGCTAATAAATATTAATCGTGATAACCACATACTTGAATCTCCAATCCAGCCGCAGTATTTCCGCTATCCGCACTGTCAACATCAACGCTTATAACCGCATTTGCCGCGATTGCCGTATCTGATATAACCGCAGCCGTCGCCGCCGTGGTGCTATTGTTTTCACTTGCGTCAATCGTTAGTTTTGTGGAAAGAATTGTAGAGGCCGCGTCATTAATATCAATCGTCACCGCGCTTGAAGTGCCTACAACATTAACCCGAGCAAACACACTTTCAACCGTAAATGCGCTACGTGCAGAGATACGGTATAAATCAGTCCCTGCCACTACGTCACCATCCGGCGTAGTCGGGAATAGATCGTAACAATAATGTTTCGCCCCACCTATCGACCCGCCGTCGGATAAAGGAGAACTGTCAGGGAGCGATATTCTATTAACCACGGCATGGGCAGGAGAGGCAAAGAACATTAATATCGTGGCTATCAACAATAGTTTTTTCATGGTGTTACCTGTTGTCATCTACGGTTACAGTAATTGCAGGGGCAGAGGTTCCTCCGGCAGAGGAGATAAAAAAGATAGCGCTCTGGCTATCAAGTGTAGGCCATCCCCAATTGAAGGAGACAGTACCCGTACTCGTTTTGGTATAAGCCACGTCTGTTAAATCCATTACAGGAGCAACAGTAGCCCCATCATCTACGCTCACCATAAGGTGTTGTGTTGTACCATTAAAGCCGCTTGAGAAGACAATATCTCCCTCATATTTACCATGAGGTGTCTTGTCTCTTGTTACAGTAGCTATTGCCACCAGATCGTCAAGAGCGTCTATCGTGCTTGTTGTCCGTTTCGCATAAGCAGGGAATGCCATGCATACAATCGCCAGAACAAATAATACGTTTCTCATTTATTAATCTCCTATGTTTTTATAATACATCCCAGTATAAGTATTGGCGGGACGTTATTGTGAGCGCCGCCGCTACCTTTGCTAGATGTGTCCAATGTACTTGCTGTGGCGTTTGTACCGTTGCCGCCGCCGTTCTCTCCTGTACCACCAGAATTAGCGTAATATGTTTGATCGTGGGTGTGCGCAGGCATTTCCGCCACTGTTAGTGTATGTGTTTCCTCGCCGCCAGTTCCTCCAAATGTATCACCATTTACACTTCCTGTGACCCCCGTAAGCCTGTTTGCAGATGATCCGCCCATATCATCCTCACCCGCCAAAACGCGGCCTCGGCAATCAATAACATTAAATGTAGTCGAGCCGTCACCAACTCCGAAGGTTGTTCCAATCGTGGTAAAAAGAGTGGCGTATGTTGTTCTGGACACAGCTTGACCGTACCCCAGAAGCCAGCCGTCGGGAGCCGTAGCACTGGCATAGAATATTACCGATCCTGTTGGTACAAGAAGGTTTTCCAGTCCCCATTTAGGAAGACCATCGCTGGATGTATAAAGAATCTGCCCGTCACTGCCAGCGGCAAGGGGGGTTAAAGTGCTTGAATTTGATGCGCTATAATAAAATAAATCACCAGTTGCTAACCCTTGCGGTATCTCTGGCGTACCAATAAAAGACCAACTTGCGGAGCTTGCAATAATCTGTCCACCAGAGCTTGGCGGAATAACCCATGTAGAGACACTATTAATTGTTTCAGATGCATTGGGATCAATCGTTATAAGACCTGTCCCGTCGTTTTTTACAGAAAAAACAAATCCTTCTCCGGCTGTTGCTATTTCGAGAAGGTTAAGATTAAGCGTCCCTGTAGCGCGTAAATGTGCTTTTTCGTAAGAGGAGTCTATCGCCGTTGTTGATGTGATTAATGTTGTTGTGCCAAAAAAATCAGAGCTTGCGCCAGTGGAATAATTATCATTCGTATCTATGGTTACATCAGACCCGTCTTTTAGAACAACTTTATATGTGCCATCCATATAAATAGGAGCGAACCTGCCAGCGCTATCAGCAACAACCGGATTCGTGTGTGGTGTCGTTATTCCGCTGTCCTGATACACTGTTTTTAAGGTTGTTGTTCCGGCTTCGTAAAAATACAACTGACATCCGGTACAGGGGCTACCATCCGAAAGTTGCTCAAGAGAAGACGGAGCAACGTAAAGCCCTGCGTTCGCAATGCCGATTGTAATCATAAAAAGAGTGCAGAGGATTAGTATTTTTCTCATTGTTGTTTACCTTTATCTTCACCCAATGTTTTCGTCATTTCTAAAATTATAGCCCTATCTGCCCTTAATTGTTGTAAAATCTTTTTATCTGTCGTTGTTTTAATCACTTTATCAGTAGCCTTTAAAATTTGACCAAGTGCTTTTTTAGCCGTAGCGCTGCGAACAACCTTATCCCCAACATATAAAGCGCCACCAATTATTGTTATAACAGGAGAAATCTGCGCACCCGCAGCTCCAGCGCCACCAAGCGCTAATAATTTTGCGGCCTCGCTTTTAAGCGGTATTTTGTTCTCGACTACCTTCACAACACGTGTGATAGCCGATCCCCCCTCTTGCGATACTTTTGCTGCCATATTGTCAGCTGCACTAAACAATAAATGTTGTTTTTTCAACGCTGATTTTACCGTAACGTCCGGTGCTTTTTGCGCTATAAAATCATTTGTTGTGTTGCGGATAGAGCTAATTACTTCAGAAAAAGCGTTTTCCACGTCAGGATTAAATACATTTTTTCTTGATTGTATAGCCAGTTGATCAAATGCCTTTCTAGCCTCTAATAAACCCGACGGAGTAGACGGGACATCATCAATGATTTTATAGAACTGATTAACAAGCCTTTCCGCTGTTGCGCCAGCGTCACCAACCAATACATGACTCGTGTTAATTAATTTTATTAAGTTTTTTTCTATAACTGATTTATATTCTTTTTTTGGAAAAATGATACCACTCTCTTCAAGTTTTTTTGTTAATATTTCCGCCTCCTTCCAAGCGAACTTACGTACAATATTTTGATTATTAAGAATTGTTCTGTTTTTGGAAACCATAGGCACTTTAGAAACCTCATCGGCCATAGCGGACTGAAACTTGTCAAGCTTAACCGCTCTCTTTCCTTGAAATAAACCGACATCTTCCATCAGTCCTTTTTTTGCTTGTCCTTCTATTGTTTTGGCTGTTTGCTTAGGCAAGACCAGATCTTCTACAAAATCACGTTTAGCTTTAGCAATTTGTGACTTACCAGCTTTTGATGCTCTTTCTCCTGCTTTACCCAAGGTTAAAAACGGCTCTTTTGTCGCAGTCTTTGGTTTACCCTTGACCGGAGCAAGCAACATGCCAACATTCGCTACGTCTTCAAGAAGACTAATTGCTTGCGGATGCTTTTCTTTCACATCTTGGTATTTTTCAGCACCTTTTAATATCCCTGTGCCTATAGCAGAATCCATAACAGCGCCGCCTAATACCCCTGCGCCTTTTCTTATTGGTGTCTCTATAACATCGGGCAGCGCCCTAAAGGCACTAACACTAGCCTCCCCCATAACATCAAGACCTAGCCCGGCAGCTTGCCCTACAGCTTTTGTTCCAACTAATGCCGCAGGGAAACTACCTTTTTTAAATTCTTGTTTTTTCTCTTGTACTGCTTTATATCGCCCTCTTGCGTCTTCGCCAATACGCTCTATAAGATCCATATCTGCTCGTGATTTTTCAGGGGCAGCCGCTGATACTGCGCCGCCTTTCCTGCGCTCAAGTTCAGCAATCGCCGCCCTTCGTCTTAACTCTTGCTGTGCTTGCTCTGGCGTGATTGGCATTACTGCCCCCCTGCAATTGCACTAAGTTCTTCATCTGATAATGTAGAAAGATCGTCTTCTGTTTTGTCAAGCCCGAGGTTTTTATTAACATTCTCAAACATTCCATCAGGCACAGATTCGCCTGTTCTCCGAGCAAGCTTTTCTGCTTGTCGTTTCCAGCCCCTGACCCGTGCCCTTAATTGCGCGGTTTTCTCTTGTGGTGATGCCTCAGGACTCATAAGCGTTGCTTTCAACCATTCACCCTCTTTGACTGTAAATTGCGCTCCGAATGTAGGCCTCAGAAGTGGCAAAACCTCTACATCAATAGTTGCTATAAGCTCTGCCCTTGCTTCCGCAGCATCACCTACATCAAGCCCCACTTGTCTAGAAGCCCAATCTTTAAATTTTCCCGGTTCGGTATATGTTGCACCCTCAGACAAATTAAGAAGATTTCCGGCAACTTCTTCAAGGCCGGGAAGTGCAGCTACAAAATCTTCATATTCAGCAATTGCGATGCCTTGTGCTTTTCCTGTTTCCGTCCCAATTGCCTTTTCTGTCTCAGCCATCCTACCAAGATCAATTTCGGATTGAAGTCTGCCAGTAGCCCCAGCACCGCCTTTTAATATCTCCAAGGCTTCTTTTTTATTTTTAGCTGAACCCTCTTCTATTAACCCTTTTACAAGCTTTGTGGTCTCGCCTTCTTTACCTTCGCCCTCTAGCCTTTGCTGCTCGGCAAATTCTGGATTAGCCTGCCCGTACATAAAATTCCTTATCTCTGCCGTCATATCTTCCGGTTTTGTCCGGTTTATCATATCAAGCTGCATATTTCCGTTTCTGGCTATGCCTTGAAGCAAGTTTACTCTGGACTCAATATCACCTGATTTTATTGCATCGGGAATAACAACAGGCGCTAATCCGGCTTTTGATCTTTGCTGATTTACAATATCAATAGAGCCTAAATAATCATCCAGAACTTTTTCCTTTTCTTCCATATCAACAATTCCATCAATAGCGCTGATGGCGTTATTCGTTAATCCAACCTCTGCCCTGATTTGCTCTTCATATTTTTTATTACGCTGTGTTTGCTGCATAAGTGCATTTTCAAGATCATATCCCTGAACCTGCCTTTGCCCCTTTGCAAGATCAAGAACCTCGTTAGCAGCTTTAATGTTTCCAGAAGCCATTAAAGCACTTGCGATCTTTTCCGGTCTGGCTCCCGACCCCATAGTTTCTAAAATACCCTGCATTTTTTCACGGTCAGACTGTTCTTGTGAAAATAAAGTTTGTGCCCTGTCTTCACCTGCCTGTGCTCTCTCTTCACCTGCTTGCGCACGCGCATCCTGATTTTTCAAGATACCCATCTGCTGGCCTTTGGCAAAATTCCCATATATATCCAGATCCGGTGATTGGCTTAATATTGGTGCTAATGGCATTATATTGGTTTCCTTCCCGGCACAGGCACTCCGCCGCTTGTTATGTATCCGCCGCCGCCCAAGTCTGTTGTCCCGCCGCCGCCCAAGTCTGTTGTCCCGCCGCCTCCAAAAGAAGACCCAAAAAAGCCCGCAGCTGTATTAAGTATATTCGCTCCGGCTTGTTGCGTCCCAAGATACCCGCTTGCTCTGGCTGCGCCTATTTGAGATAACTGCGTTGCTGCATTTTGTCCATATGCTCCCTGATATGCCGCCATATTCCCCAAAATACCGCCTTGTTGCGCCCCGCTTTGAATAGCCTGTTGTCCGCCAACATTTGCCTGCGCCGCGCCCGTGTCAACCAAGCCACCTAATCTATTTAAATAATTCTGGAATTCGTTTGTGGCATAATCCTGCCCATATCTCTCCATAGCCTTTGTTTGTGCGCCGGAAAGAATACCACTTCGCGCCGCCGCGCTACGTTCTAAAGCCTTTTCACCCTCGCCCATTCTAAATTGATAGCCGGGGGTTTTAACAAGCGTTTCCATCCTTGCTTGCTGCACGTCATCACCGCCAATATCTGTAAGCGGCATAGGAGGAGGCTCGCTTGGCGTAAAGTCAGGCTCGTATGGCCTCCAGTTTTCATGGCTCTCTTGCCTGACAACCTGTATTGATCCGTCTGCACCAACTTTATAATGATTGATATCATCACTATAAGTGTTTTCTCCTGTTTTTCGGGCGTTAGGAGGAATTGTTTTCTTAAAGGCTTCTTTTTCAGCAGTAACGCGCTGTTGGTATTCAAGATTTTGAAATGTCGGGGTTTTCGCTACAGGAACACCATAAAGGAAGGATTCGTATTGCGCCAAAGCATTTGTTCCGGCCGCCCTGTATGGATCACCAAGAGATATAGCTTTATCAAACATATCTTTTTGTGTCTGAAGTGCCTCATAACCAAGACCAAGCTGTTCACCGAGTGCCGCCTGTTGCGCCGCTAAACCTTCGGCACCCGCGCTAGCCTGTGCATCAGCCGCTGATCTTGATCCTCCGCCCGTTAATGCGCTTACTATGCTACCCATTTACCCTCTCATATACGATAATATCGTACAATAAACCTTCTTTTAACCACGCTTCTTTTTTTACAGAAACTCGATTAAAACCAAGGCTCCCAATCATATATCGTGATGGTTTGTTAGAAGTAGAGGCCTCGGCTACGATCTTTTCGGCTTTCACCGTCTTAAACATATACTGAATACTCTTTTCAATATTATGTTTTGCCAATGCACCTCTTTTTCGGGGCAAGAAATAGCAATCCAGTTTATAAATATTATCACCACAATGCAAAAACAGCAAGCTCCCATTCGGGAATGTGAAAAAGTAGTTGTTTTTATCATCTAATAATTTTGATCCATCAAGATAATCTATCCCGTCATGGGCAATATGCGGAAAGATTTTCGAGTGATTTAAAAAATAATTTAACAACACTCCGTCAAAACTACGATTTAAGCCCCTATATTCCAAAGATCAGCCTTCCAATTTGCCCCATCATAATGAAGAATGGCTAAATCCTGCGTATTGTCCAAGGATAAATCAACACTACCATTGGTTAAAATGTTTCCTGTTCCGTCTTTTAAAACAATAGTCCTTGCAGCATTAGCGGCTTTAATAAAGATTAAATCACCTTCATTACCGTTATTGATGGTGTCCAGATCGTCACTGGCCGCCGCAGCCTCGGTATCAACTGAATAATATGAATAATTTGATATCGTGGCAATAACACCACTTGAGATCGTTCTTGGTTGCGCAGACCCGGTATTGATTTTTCGATCCTGTACAAGATCGTTTAAGAAGCGCACAAATTGAGGGCTAAAATTTTCAGCCTGTATCGCCGCATTTAACGCTTGTTTTGTTATTGTCATTGTCTACACATCCTGCCATCTATATAAGCTCCTGTAACACGAACAGGAACAGGATCGGTGACTGTAAATTTATAAATTCTTTCTCTTGTCTGCCCCTCTGTGCGCCACTCGCACCGTGTACTGAATTCTCCTATTTTACCGAATGACCGCCAAGCCTCATTGCTCCATGTTTTCCCGCCATCATCACTAAACTCTTTAACAATCTGCGGGTCACTTCCTTGTCCTGTTATAAGCCCTACACCAGCATCGATATCCAAACGCACACGGTCAACAATGAATCTTGACCCGTCTTTCCATTGAACAGTTCCTTGTATAATACGTTTAATCGTGTCCCCGTCTTCTGTATATTTTATAGGACTTAATTCATAAATCTTGCCGTTAAGGTAATCACCAACCAGTTGTTTTCCGGCAAAATTGGCATAGCAATTTGCCCTCCATCTTTTTTCGACCCCACCAACAAGAGTAACTCTCTCATGCCAAAATGTTGTCGCCAGATCGTACACCCATGTTTTTGACACTGTTGGAAATGTCATTACCAAAAATTTATGTCCATCCTGCTCTTCCACAAAAGAAAAACAATCACTTATTATAGAGTATCCCTGTATCGCCGTTTCCACCGCATGGGTTGAAATGCGTTGTGGTGTGTATCCAGAAACTCTATAGATAATTCTATCGTCGCCCAGAAAAAACAACCCGTTGTCTGACTGCGTTACACTAAACTTTGCAGCAAGCCCCCTTGTCGTGTTTACCGCGCCTGAAATTTGTTCGAACGGGAAGTCTGCATTTCCAGAGTTGTAATAAACTTCATACGATTTTTCACCAAATAACCACAAGGCGCTATTAAAACCTTCCGGCCTTACCAGATTATCGGGACTTTCTTCCGCTGTAGCAAAATCAAGAGCGTCCCATGCGCTGGAATCAAAAAGTGAACTTATATTAAATTGTCCAGAATCCGACTTGCTTACAATCGTATATCCATCGAGGTAAGTTACGGCATTCGCAGTAGGAAAATCTCCATCGGAAATTGAGGTAATTGTAGTAGATGTAATATACCACCCGTCTCCGTCAGGATTAATAAGCGTTAGCTGCGTTCCGTTGTCGGAAAGGTCTACCCTGCCTTCTGTTCCTGTAATGCTTCCAAGGCTCGTTACTACGCCATCTGTGGTAACTTTAAACACCTCATTGCCGGATACGGCATAAAGAAGACTACCCATCTTTCTAAGGCCATCTACGGACTTTGTAGTCCCTAAATTGGCAAATTCTATTAGTCCTGCTGTATTGTATAAATTAAAGGGGTATTTAGAGCCTTCAGGATTCGGCTCTGCGTACATATTTACAAGGCGCTGCCCCGTAGAAGCTGCGCTTCTCCCTTGATAAGACTGATATCCTAATAATAATTTCATTACCTACCATCCGAATATTCAATCCCGAATACCAGACTCGTATCTTCTTCATCAAAATCAGATACCTTCTGATACCACTTATCGGCCTCTTTTTCTATTTTTTGAATTGTCACCTGATCAATAACCCCATAATCCAGATATATCTGCTGTGCCAATCCCCACCCTAAGGGTAAAAACCACTCTTGCGGAAAATCAGGGTTATTTGAAGCGACGGTAAAGTCTTCAATTGGAATCTGTGTTGTTAAATTAAGATAAACCGTCTCATCGCTTGCTGTAGGCCATACATACAATTTACCGTTTGTTAGCGACGGATTATAATAAGCCTCAACAGCAACACCAGCAGATGATTTATTAGACAAGGTGAAGTAATCCTCCCTGCCACGTAAATTAAGGATTGTTTCGCTGCTGGATTCAACCTGAACGCGACCATGTGTAACTTGTAACGGCCTTGGTGCTTTTGCAGTGTAGGCGTAAACAACATTATCGACCGCCACCGCGCCATCAAGGGCAACCGTCAATGTTACCGTATCACCTGCCGGAGCGCCGTTTACCGTTGTCCAGTGGATGGTATTGTCATCGATAACAACCCCGATATAATCACCGCTGGAAATGCCCGTAATACTATCAACATCAATTGTCAGATCAGTCGATACCCCTGCGACCTTTACCGCCGTGGTTACAAGGTCAGCTTTTTTCACAAAATTACCACCGGATGGTCCTAAATCATAACTCTGCTGGCTGGTAACCAAAAACAAAATCATTTCTTCATACTTCCAGAGGTGTAACCCCTCGGCTTGCCAAGCCTTCGTCATAAACTCAAGATCAACCAGTCCTTTAGCAAGCATAGAAGCCGTTGCTGTCTCACCCTCTGCTATTATCCCGCACTTCCTTAACGCAAAATCAACAATTGCTGTCCCCGTTGTAGAATATGTATAAGTTCCGCTAGTTGACATTATAAATCATCCGCTGTTACATCCGTGGCATCAATAAAACTTTCTGTGCCCTCTGGTCTGGGATAGGCAGGGACTTTATTTTCTGTAATTGATTTTACGTGATCCTGTGGGTGACGCGGCTCCCACCAGTCTTTTAATACAAACAATCCATTCCACATCATACGACACTCTGAAGCCTTAACAATACTTCCTGTGTAATCGCATCGTACTTTATAGTCTCCGCGTTTGTAACGATTCATTTTTAAGCATACTTTTTCTTTAAATGAAGTGTAATTGTATAAAAATCACCAGATCCGGAGTGGCCTGTCGTAGTCAAAAGTAAATCGCCGTTTGATGATGCAGCATTATTTGGGACACCTGCTGATTTATGCCAATCGAGCTTTCCAGAGCCACCGTTCCCGGCTAACTTTATTATGCTTTTATTTGGTGTGCCGTCCCAAAGAAGCTCTACATCAATACCGCTAATATCATATTCAATACAAAGCAGGCTGAATGAGTCACATCCGTATGTCGCAGCAGCAGCTTTAACAACCGCACTTTCCCCCGTACCATCACCTTTATTTGTAAGCTTTAGGATAAGGTTTCGTTCGCCGTTGTTAATTACTTGCGTCGTAACTGCATCAGCCATATCAAACTCCTATATTAACGCTCCGCCGCTACAAATAAATAATCGCAATGTAGGACATTCGCTTTTGCTTCACCAGCCTTGATGTAAAGAGTCGGGGTAAGGACGCTTGTAACGTCATTCCCTGTTATCGTTGCAGCAAGAGCCATATCGGAACCATCTGCGGCATTTCCTACGTAAAATTTGGCTTCCGTCCCATCATACCAAATAGCTACGGTAACCCATGTCGCTGTTACGGGAGTAAGAACTCCGGCGTCCGTTGATCCGCTGTCATTTTCTCTCATAATAGCAGACATTGAGGCTTCCGCATCCAGTTTATAGAATCCGAGAGCATCGTCCATCGCAAGGCTAAGGCCATCGGCTGCAAAGAATGCTGTGGTTACTTGTTCACTCGCTAACCCTACAAACAATTCGTTTGCTGCTACCGTCCCACCAGACGCAAGAACAAGCTTAAACCGCGCTTGGAAAAAAAGCTGCTTGCTATTTGTCTGGAACGGCGCTTCTGTAAGCTGTAGTTGTGCGGCATCGTTATCAGCACCGCCAAGCGTGAGAACCAAAACACCAGTAGGGCCGACAATCGTATCAACACCATTTGTTTGCGTCAGGGTGAAGGGATTCCCCGCAGCTTGCCCAATATCATAGGCAAGAAAATCTTCCATCCATGTTGCCCATTTTAACGGGTTTGTAAAATCAAGATTTGCTAAAGGGTGATCCGATCTAAACGAATTAAACCCGTCTTCATTACGTAGAATTGCCATTGTAGATCCTTTATGTGAGTGGTGTATCCGCTACAGGCTCAAGTGCGCCAGAGGCTACAGAGGTAGAAGTAAACAGATTTTCAAAGAACTGAATTCCTGTCGCCGCGCCACCTACTTGACCGCCCGTAACATCAAGATTACCGCAATAGTTGTTATAAACAAGGCCGCTATTGGTTGCCCCGCCATTGTCAATCAGTAAGTCACCTGCTGTCATAGCGTGTTGAACACGATTCCATCCTATATCAGCATACCGTATGATTTTAGAACCAGCTTGCAGAATTAACGGGCTTGCCGTTCCGCCTGTTGCATAATGCTCACAGCCACGAATGACAAGAAAATCAAGGTTTCCGGTAATTTCAAGGAATTCTAAAGCCGCAGCATCCAGTGTATGATTCCGACAACCTACTATAGTCAGCCCGTCTGCTGTGTTATCAGCACCAGTTGCCTTAATAGGGGTTAGGAAGTTCTCTGCCGTTGTGTTCTCTACAAAATCAACATCAATTAAATGACAGCCTTTTCCGGTAACATTGACCCCCAACACAACATCCGCATGACCAGCGGCAAGAACAACATTCTGAATGGTTACATCAGCAGCCGATACCAACCACGTTACAGTATCTGCGCCATCCATAAGAAAACGGGGTTTTTGCTCACCAACACCAAGGCCAACAACAGAAACGCCAGCGACATCATTCGTAATCCCGCCCACGCCTGTAATTGTTTCAGCATGATTAGGCTTAATCATTATGATATCGCCCTTGTTCGCTGTACATCTGCCAATAGCATAGTCCAATGTTGCAAACGGACGCTCAAACGTCCCTTTGTAACCATCAGATCCGGTAGCACTATCGACCCAGAATACACTTCCAGCATGTGTGTTTAAAACATTAACGCCGCGCAGATTAATTCCGTTTTTAAACCCGTTAGGGTAATTAGAAATAGGCATAAAAAATATCTCCTTATTCTGTTTTAACAAAGGGAGGGGGTAAGCCCTCCCCAAGGATTAGATTAGTTTTAAAATTTCAACAACAAGGTCTTTTGCTTTTGTAGTGTTCAGGGTTTTAAGCCCCTCTAACTCTCCTAACAAAATTGCCTTTTTGTCTACTTTTTCTACTTTTTCTACTTTTTCTTCTTTTTTAGCCATTTTAAGCCCCCGGCGATCCATAAACTGAACGGAAATCAAAGGCAGTCCGGCTATAACGCTCATAGCCAAAATGCTTTTCATTTAGTGTATCGGAGTCATTATCAAGACCTACCTGAAACGGTTTCCGCTCAAAGTGAACAAGACCTTCTTCTGTCTGTGCAATGTCCGTAAGTATAAACCATGCGTCCCCATCATCAAGGTAAGGATTGTCCATATGATATGGGACAGACCCCATCGATTTTAAAGCGTTTGTGGCATTGTTAGCCGAATCGTTCTGCTTTTCAGAATTAAGAATTCTCGTTGCGTTAAATTTTTCATCCGGCGCATAAAGAAGCTTCATTTCTTTCAAGGCAATGCGATTGCCCACATTGTCAGTTGCTTTGCGGATCTGAATGCAAAGGTCTTCAATCGAAGCCTCCGACATATCAGCCGCTGTTGCCAGCTCGTTAGACTGGCTTCCGTTAAGCGTAGCATGGTCAGTCGCACAAAGTTCTTTTGCATCACCAAACGTATATGTTGAGTTAAATGCACGATTAAAAAGATTAGCGTGTACGGTTTCCTTTGTACGAATAAAGGATTTTGCCAATCTGCTGCCGCGCCGCATCCCCAACTTCTCATACAAATCATCATCACTTTCTTCCATTGTGATAATGTAACCCATCGCATAAACAACGTGCGTAGAGCGTGTTGTATGCGCCTGACTTTCAGAAGCATACTCGATATTTGCGCCCTCTCCCTTTACAGGGGCAAGACCGAAAGAGTTACCAGCAACGGCTTCTTCATAAGCAAGCTTTGATGTTGTTACATAAAAGCACTCCCTCCAATATTCAGGATGCTCTTTATATTCCATTTGTGTAAAAGCAAACACACCGGGGCGCTTGTTTTTAGGAAATGAACCCGAAGTAATAATACCACTCATAATTTATACCCCCGTAGATGTGTTAAATTTTTGATGTTCGGAAATACGAACAATTAATACAGGGTTTGCACTGTTCAGATCATTACGATCCTGCTGGCGAACACCCTCAATTACAAGCTGTGAACCCGTTCCAATATCCGAGGTATCCAATTCAGCGCCTGAAAAACCTGTTACAGTACTTCCTGCATGAGTAAAAATAATATCGGCAGTTTCGCCAATGTCTGTAATTGCAATGCTTCCGTCTGCTTGAATCTCGAATAATTGCATCGGATCATCACAGACTAGAACAGTGCGCTGTGTTACAGCATCAGTTTTATATGTGGGGGATTCGTCTGTAATTGGTTTAAAACCAACAATTACACCAGTGGTATAACTACCAGACCCAGCCGTTGCGCGAACAACACCCGGTTTGTATTTATCATCGGTAAGATCAAGAATTGATGTGCCGCTAAGATTTACAGGATCGCCGACAAAAAGGTCTGTTCCCTCTGCCGCTGCTATGATGTATTCACGCACCGCGCCACTGTAACCCGCGCTACCGTCTCGCGTAATTGGCTTTAAGCCAAAAGGTGAATCAGGGTTAGCCATGTTTTTTCTCCATTAAAAGTTGCCCCAAGACGGGCAGCTTCAACAGAAAAATCACTCTATTTTGCTACCCTTATTATAAAAATCCTTGCCTAGTTCTTTGTTTTGATCGTCAACAGGGTTTGTAAATAAACCCCGTTCCAAAGAACGCCGTTCCTTTTCGGCGGCTTGATCTCTTTCCTGCTTCCACTTTTTCGGGATTGCCATGAGATAACCGAGTTGACTAGAGCCGTCTTTTTTAGACCCTACGCGATACTCGTGTTCGATCTTTTCGCCCGTATTAGGGTCTTTAAGATCATCCACTATCTGGTAACCGAGACTTTTAGCGTACTCTAATTTGCCTCTATCATCAATTACAACACGATAGTGTAATTCATTATTCTTCACATTCTCGGGGATGTCAACTGTTTTTCTACTGGAATGGTCAAGACCAACTCTTGAACGAGAAAAAGACTTGCCACCAATAGTCAAAGAACGCGTGTCATCTGTTAAATGATTCATAGGCGCTCGCTCTTCTGGCTGCTTAAAGGTTGCGGTAATCTCCTTGCCTGTAAAATGCTCATAATCAGACTTTGTTATCGCCCCATTCCGCCCCGTACCTGTGATCTGGTTTAAATCAATACCATCTTCTTTGGCAGCAACCCGCACAATAGGCGCGACCCTTACGGATTTCATTTCTTCACTCATTCTTTAGCTCCCTCTACATACATATCCGGTGTTGTTGAATTTAAAAAGCCAGCTTTTGCAACAGACTCTTTCTTCCCTCGTTTTACCATTTCTTTGACAAAAATATCATGTTCTGATTTGTATTGTGGTTTCAATGCCTCGTATGTCCCAATCTTTAACACCTTATGCCCCCTGACCCCGCTGCTATGCCCCGGCATCACATGCGCCTCCTTTGTTTGCCTGAATTTATGTGGATAAGTTTCACGAACGTATTTTTCAGCAGCCTCAAGCTGGTCTTGAACGGACGCATTCTTGGCCGCCTGAATATTACACATCTCGATAGCGTCTCGCGTAAGAGCAGGATCGTTACCAAACCACGCGTTTTTAGTCTTCCATGCATCGGCATAATCATTATCGGCTTGGGTGTATCCTTCTTTTTCCTGCGGCTTTAGCAACACCTTGTCACGGACTTCAACAGCCTTGTTGACCTCGTCAATATCACCGGACTCCACAGCCTCGGCAAGTCTATCGTTGGCCTCTTTAATGGCTTTCTCGTATCCTTCTTTTTTCGCAGCCTCGATTTGCCTTTGCGTATGCGCATGAATAGCGTCAGTGGTTTTTTCAAGTTTTGAATAATTGCGCTCTAAAGTCTTTAATGACTTCCTGAGCAGGTGAACATCGCCGTCTGTTTCCTTTAAAAAAGTCTCGGCATCAACCCATTCTTTGTCACCAAGATAATCCTCCTTTGGCCGCCATCCCCGTTTTCTGGCGCGCTCTTCCGGCGTACCATGATCTTCTGCGTCATCGGTATCATCCTCTTTAGGCGCTTCTGCCTCAAAGTTCTCGGGGTCAGCAACCATGTCATTCAAAATTCCGTCATCTTCTTCATTCATTGTGCTATTCCTTAATTATTGCAACTATATCTTTATCATTACAAAATCTATAAAGATTGTTCAGCTTATCGCGGTAAACATTTCCTGCGTATTTCGTTGTGATAACCCTGTCCCCAGCCTTCGGCATCGCCTGTATATAATCTCCGCTACCATTGGTAAACGCTTCACTGCCTGCACTGATGAAGGTTGCATAAGTCTTGGAAAACATCTCCTTTGCAAAAAAGGATTCCGGCTTAAAGATACCACCATCCGTCATTTCAAGAACATCAGCAACCCGAAGCAGCACACGTAAATCAACAGGTATTAGTTCGTGCGGATCGATAACCTCCAAATCCCGTAAAGCATTCTCGGCCTGCTTCCCCGTCATGGCGTTCTTGGGCAAAGCCAGCCCCGACCCCATTCTTGACCCGTCATTGTTCACTATCGCCATCACTCTCTTCCTTTTCTTCCTCTATTTCAGGTTCATAAAAAAAATTAATATCTTCGCAATTCATTACCTCAAGTGCATACAGGCAATCACAGCGCATCGTGTCTTTCACCAGCGTATCTTGCATAATAATATTACCCATCGCAATACTGGTTGCAATTTCCGTTGCAATCTGATTCCTGAAGTCCTGAATATATTTGAAAAATTTAGAGGTTGTTTGGCTGGTCTTCCACTGCGCCCATTCCTCGGGGGTTATTGTCTGTTCTGTTATTGTCTGTTCTGTCATTACCCAAATCCTTTTTCATTTGTGTAAGCTCGTTAAGATGTGCTTCGTAAATCGCAAAGTCCTGCCCCTGCTCTTCACTCTCTGCCCTTGCAATTGACAACACAGCATCTGCTTTTAATTTTAGCACCGCCGCTTCTTCCTTCATCACTTTCAAGGCAAATTCTTTTTCGCGCATAATTGCTTGATGATTCAAATCATCTATCTGCGCTTGCAAGGCTGCTTTTTGTGCCTCTGCCAATTCATCAACCGATTGTGGCGGGATACGGACAAGATCGTCAACATCTTTTATACCCATAGCCTTTAACGCTCTTTTGCGTATAGCAACACCGTCCATCAGCGGATCATCTTTTAGCTCCATTAGCAATCCCGCCCTGATCTGTGACTGAATATCACTAACGTAATCCGGATCGCTCACCGGAATAACGTCAACAGCGCCGCTCATAAAATCACGCTCGACATCAGCGTTCGGATCGCCAAGCAACCGCACATAATCCTCTTGGCTTAAATGCTTCTGATTCAAATAAAACAGGCGCTTATACTCTTTTTTCAACGACCTGTGCAATCTTTTAAATATAGCCTTGAATGCCTGCATGCCCTGCTCTATCGAAGCAAGCGCCGTTGTCGCTGGCATATTCGCCGGAATGTCACCAGCCATAAATCTGGACAACGAAGCCATCTCTTCCGCGTTCTCGATAAGAAACTGCATCATGGACATCAGAACAACAGAAGGCTCTTTAACAGGCAATGGCACAACATTATCCCGCAATGGCTGGCCGCCTGTCTTGACCCGCTTCCATTCGTTCGGCCTGAATTTTAAATTGCCTGATTTAATCCGTACCCCTTCGCCAAGAAAACCGCCGCCAATTGTTGCCATATGGCCTTGGTCAATAATCATATTAACGCTAGTATTGATAGCAATGTTCATATGCTGAAGCAGATGACCAAACCCTATTCCGTACGGTCCGCCCTCGGGATCTGGAAAGAACGGGAAATCTTCATAATACGCCTGCCCTTTGATACGCACAACATCCGCGCCGTTCATCTCGATATCGTCCAGATCGTACCGCGCAAGAATACGCACAATCTCTTTGCTTTGCTTGTGTATCCAAACGATATATGGCTCTGCGTAACCATCGTCATCAAGGTCAAGCCGCCTGTGCTGCTCAATAAAGACATGAGGCATATCATCATCTTGCGTTTTGGCCGCGCCATCACTGTCCGTGTAATTATCAGCTAAGGTCTCGCTGGAGGTCGTATAATCAAAATCCCTGAACACGCCAAGGTTTATCATCTCCTGAATTTCATAAGGATAAAGTTGAATCAGCTCGCTCACCCTATGCGCCGATTCTACATTCTTGGCGTCTTTATTAATAATGAGGAATTGCGGCAAAACCAGCTTGGAAACTGATTTACGTTCGCCGCTATCTCTATAGGTTTTCTTGAAAGCGCAGCCGATAATAGGGATGATGTGAAGGATTTTATCCATATCATCCTCCCAGCATTCCATCTCCTCCAGTACCTGCATAGACATGGCTGACGATACACGATCTGCAATCTTCTGTTTCAGACCTGCATTTTTACGCAAGACCTCCCCCGTATCCTTATCGACCAACGGGTTCCCATCCGCTCCTGTGATCTCTTCCTGCCCCTCATCGCTCCCGATAATCTTGCCCTTGACCACGGTGGAATCTTTTACAATTGCGGGATAAGCCATCGCCGCGAACCCCATCGCAGCCTTTGTTAATAATGGATATTTGATATTGCTGGCACCAGCAAACGGGTAGTCCTTTTTCTCGATTGGCTGAAGCGCAAGCCTGTATAAATCCTCGATACGCTTCCGCCGCTCTGCAAAATCACCTTCGTCAATATCGAATTCTCGCACCGCCAGCATTGCAATATCCTGCAATTTCTGGCTATCGATCATATCAGTGACATTCTGAGAATTAACGGCTCTTTCGAACGAAAAGACGGGAGCTGGTTCCGGCTGATCGTCTATTTCATAATCACTTACCATGCTTTTCTTTCAAAGGTTCTGATTTTTTGTGACGAATATCTTTAAGAGACTTAACCATTGCCGCCCGTGATTTTTTATCCTCAGTCTTAACTCCAAGCGCGCCGCGCATAAGTTCCATGCGTTGCGTTTTGAGAGACACACGGCCATGCTCTTTTATATAACGCCGCACCACAAAAAACTCTTCGTTCGTCCAATCCTCGCCGGACTTTAATAAAATTGTGTTAATATCCACTTATAAAATCCCTGTCATCGTCATTATAATCGTCATTATAATCGTCATTATAATCGTCATTATAATCATTAAAGCCTGCACGGAGCAAGCCTGATCTGTACGCCACGGCCGCAGCTCTGAATCCATCAGCGCCGTGCGAAGCCCAGTCATGCTTCGGTGACCGCTTAAACGCCTTGTTTTTATCGTCCCACTCCCGATGGTACGCTCGCAGGCACTCGACTAAACGCGCCGCTTTTTTATTCTCAAACCAAAATTCACCGATGGCCTGCCGTGTAATATTAATATCTCTCAACAAGTCAGGAGTCATTGGCAAGACTTCGGTCTCAAATCCCATTTGCTCAAACTGTTCTTTGTAACTCAATCCGGTTGCCAGTCTTGCATAACCTGCATCATGCGGTAAAATTAATTTTCCGAGAAAGTACCCCGTGTCCTTTATATATTTACCGTAACTTTCAATACTTCCAGAGTTATTTTCGTAATAATCAATTACAATCGGATCTCGACCGACGACCTGAACAAAAGTTATAGTTGTGCTGTTTGACTGTCCGATGCCAAAATCAAAGCACGGATACACAGGCACGCCAGCCGTATATGGTATTCCGCAAATACGTCCATCTGATTCCGCTTTGCTCATCTCTACGCCATAATACGCGCCAGGCAAGGCCGCGTCAAAGCTGCAGTAATATTCCTGACCAAATTTTGATTCTCCGGCATCCGCGCCATACTGAGCAATTAACTCTTTTTTTATTCTGATTAACTGTTCGCCCTCAAAAACATTTGTGGCATCCACCGTTAATTTTTCGCAAAACCAATCGCTCGAGTCTTTTGCCATTGCAAAAAAACTGGCTGCGTGATTTCGTCCACGCGGTGTTGTGATAAACACCGCCCAGCCGCCGTTTTCCTCCAAAATTGGCTGCATATAAGCCCAGGCTGATGGGTCAGCCAGCGCCCATTCTGAAAACACGATTCCATAAGGCGGCGACCCGACAAGGCTGTCATAATTATCGGATCCGCATAGCTGATAAACCGCGCCGTTTATACGGCATTTTACTCGCATGTCTTGATCTCTTTTTTCAAAAACTGCGTCCGGAAAAGCTTCGTCCACACGGCGCTTACCTGTATGTGGATTGATTGCGTCCCAGATTGCCTTCCTCGCTTGCGAGGCCTCTGGCAACATATGCCAATAAGTCGCAGGTTTTTTTACCATACATCGCGCAAAATGATGGAGGCAGACGTCGTCCTTGCCTGCGCGGCGATGCCAGACCACGTACGCACGTTTGCCTTCGTTTTCCAAAAAATCCCAAAGTTTTTTTTGGTATTCTCGCGGACGCCAGTTATTAGGTATTTGCATTTTTTCCGAGGCCATCCAAAACCTCCACAGTTATGTTAACCGAGTTATCGGTTTTGTCGCTAAACAGCTTCAGATGCCTACCAAGGAGCTCATAACCTTTTAAAGCCGAGCTAGGATTATGTTCCTCTGCCGAGCAACAGCGTTCGATCGTGTCCCTGATACCATATAATATATAATCTGCTGTAATCTCTGTTCTTTTCGAGCGAGCGTCCATGTTTTTCTGGACAATTTTTTTTATGTTAACATTGATTAACAGCCGCGAAGCCTGCTCTTTCGCCGTTTTTTCGCTATACCCAGCACGGATCGCCGCCTGTGTCGCGTTTAAATCTTTTAAATATTCCGCGCAAAACGCTGCTTGTTTTTTCGTGAGTTCCAAAAATTCGACTCCATTCAACTCCAAGAATAATGACTGACCGCCATACAAATAAAAATCACCATTAAAAAAATAATACCGTTTACCATTTTTTAATCCTCTGTTTCCCTGCCATTTATAATTATAATAATCTATTGGCTCTTATTTTGCAACCACCCTATAAAACATAATTTTATTACACCTCACAACTAATCTACGCAATAAAATTACAAAAATAATTGTTGTACAAAAACCGTATTTTACGGCATAATTAAATCATGGAGACGGCAATCACGCCGCCCGAAACGGAAAAGGAACCGAGAAGATGGCAAATCAGGTAAAAATCACAGGCAACACCTACCCTGCACGCGACATAATTAAAAGTATGATGGGCGGAAAATGGGATGCGACCAATAAATGCTGGATCGCACCGCAGGAAAAAGTTGATGCAGCGCTGAAAAAAATCAGCAGCCCCTCATGGGGTATGTCCGACCAAAAAGCAATCGTCGGTCTTACGTTGGAGGTTTTTAATGTCTAATCATAAAAAAACCTATGATGCTTGTGCCGCATGGATGGCGGGGGATGTAAACAAAGCCGCTGAACTTGGCCTGAAAATTAAAAATCTGTCCGATGCCAACCGACTGATGACAGAGGCTTTCAAAGCCCTGTCCGCCGCGGAGCGGACGTCTGATTTCTGGGAGATTATGCAAAAACAAAACGAAATAAAATTACAAAAATAATTGTTGTACAAAAACCGTATTTTACGGCATAATTAAATCATGGAGACGGCAATCACGCCGCCCGAAACGGAAAAGGAACCGAGAAGATGGCAAAATTTATATTAAATACAGAACTAGGATACGGAAACAACGGTATGAACGGTGATGTTCGCCCGGAAGGGTATCGGAATTTTTCAAAAGAGTGCCGGAAGAAAATACGGAAATTGATTTTAAAAGCAGAACAAAAAACAGGGAAAAAAGGCGTGGCACTGGTTGAGTTTCTCAACGAAACATATCAAATTGACGGAGCCTTGATCTGGCCGCGCAATCAAGAAAAGCCGGAAACGATATATGCTTCCGGCGTATGGATGGAGTCATAAAAAATGAATAAATTCCGCACACTCCTCAAAAGCACGGGGCTTCTCGAAAGAGAAGCCAGTGCCTTTTTACAGGTCAACCACCGCACGGTACAGCGGTGGATTTCCGGCCAGAATACCGCGCCGGAAGCGGTACTGGACAGACTCTACGCTTTGATGGAGCAGCAGGAAAGCGCCGCCATTACCGCCCTTGAAATTGTCGAGGATCACCCTCGCGCCGCGCCGGAAATCGGCTATTGCACCGATGACCGCGAAGCCAGCCATCTGGGCTGGCCGTACAAATCGGCTCATGATGCGGTGATCCGGCGGATCTTTGAAATGGCGGAGCCGCCGCTCCGCGATAAAATAACCCTTGTCCCGCAAAATTTAATTAAATAAAAAAAGGAGAAAATAAAATGACAAATCCCTTATTCCAACTATTTTTAAACCCATTTGCCGGATCAGCCGGACTGAACATGGTGGCAATCCTGTTGTATATAACCTTGCTTGCCCTTATCGGGCTGGCGATTTTGGAAAGGGGCGAGAAATGAGCCAAACAACAATTCTTTTTGTATTAATTTTTGTATTAAACATATTTTTTTTCTTGCACCAGATCGGGCAGCATCCGAATAATTCTGACCTTGCCAAAGAAAACGCCTTCATCCTTGGCTATGAACAGCAGGAGGCTGATTACAAAGCCGAGTTCGAGGCCATTCTTTACGGTATCCACGGCGATGGTTTTCGCCCTGATCTGATGCCACCAGAAAGGAAGCCGCGATGAAAAAAAAACCTGTTGGACGTCCCCGATGTGAGCCGACTAAGGCCATACGGATTCCGGCTGTGCTTGTGCCGTTAGTGATGAAAATGGTTGCAGAGCATAAGCGGGGAAAGTAACCCCACGAAATTACCCCACGAAATTACCCCACGAAATTAAAAACCCGTCATTTCAAGGCGAGTTTTTTTATAATTGACATCAAAAGATATTATGTTACAGTTAAGATACTGATTTTAAAGAGTAATTCCGCACCTGTAAGGAAGTTTTGACCGCGTTATGTCGATTCATCTTTAAAATCAAAGGGTTAGCCCCATAACGCACACCGCACACCACTTTTTCCCTTAAAGTATAGAAAAGTATAATAATATTTATTTAATTTATAATTTTATTTATACTATATATATTAAATATTATAAATATTAATGTTATATTGTTAGGTCATTGATATTAAAAGATAATTGTCCGCACAAAACGCACAAAACGCACACATAAAAAAATAATGGTTATTAACCATTTATTGAAAAAATCACCCCATTGACAAAAAAGGAGTACCTCTTTAGGGTTATTTTATCGACTGCAAACCGATCATACTGTGGGGGTATATAAAAAACATGACTGATTTCATTGGGAAATTTATAACTGGCATGGTGAATGCCGGAATTGTTCCAAAAAGTACAAAAATTACACAATCAGATACTTTTAAAAGAATTGCTGCCGAACACGACAAAGGCGGAAAACGATCTATATCGTACTGGCTGCGGCTGGATTACGATTTTGCCTATGGGTATGTCAGGGATTTTAAAACTGGCGCGGAATACAGATTTAACTCCACAAGAGACGATCCTAATATGACACGGGCAGATATTGCGCGGGTCAAAGCTTTGTTAAAAGTTCGAAAAGCAGAAGAAGATATAAGGATAGCTGATCGGCATAAAAAAATTTCCTTACGAGCCAAAGTCAAATGGAATCTGGCAAAAGCGCATGGAACGACACCATATCTGGATAAAAAAGAATTACCTCTTTTGTCTGCCCGAATTTACGGGACGAAAAGTCTTTTTATTCCGGTTTATGAACAGGGATCAGAGCCGGAAATGGTTTCGTGGCAAATCATCGAAGCTGACGGAACCAAAAAATTCCCTTTTGGTGGTAAGAAAAAAGGTTGCTTCCATATTATAGGGCAAATCAATCCGGCAAAGCCTATATTAATATGCGAAGGGTGGGCAACGGGCGCGAGTCTTCATTTGGCATTAAATACAAGCGTGGTTGTTGCGCTTGACGCAGGGAATATGCTTGCTGTGGCAAAAGTCATGCGATCGGTTTATAAAAGCCCTATTATAATAGCGGCAGATAATGATGAAAAAAGCCGCACGGGACAAAATGCAGCGGCGAACGTAATAAAAAAAGTGCCGGACTGCACGGCTATAATTTGTCCGCAAACGGACAAAGATTTTGACGATCTTTCGCCGGAGGAAATAAGACTTTCCTTTGGTGTTAAGGAGGACGGCGGCGGGATACCCCCTGATGGTTTGCAGTCAACAGGACTACCCGCCGCCGGATCTTCAGCCGCCGATCCATCATGGATGGATTCTTTAATAATGGATGTGAAAGGCCGGATTCAATCCGCAAGTCTTCAAAACGCAATTATGTATATGATGTTTCATCAAGATTTTAAAGGCTGTTTTGCTTATGACGAATTTCGGCAAGATACGTTGCTGGTCAAATGCCCGCCGTGGGAAAACGAAAGCAGATTTCAGGTGTCCTCAATCACGGACATCCATATAACGCAGGCAGCGGCAACGTTGGAGCGGTACGGCATAAGCTGCACGATAGACAAAACGTCAAAGGCTATTGATGTTGTGGCGGATGAAAATAAATTTCATTCGGCAAGAGAATATTTTAATATTCTGGAATGGGACGGATGCTTGCGCCTTGAAACATTTTTAAAAGATTATGCCGGAGTCACAGAGGAAAGCGAGGAATATCTGGCGTTTGTTTTTCAAAAATGGATGACAGCAGCGGTCAAAAGAATTATGGAGCCGGGCTGTAAATTTGACCACGTCCTGATTTTGGAAGGGCAGAAACAAGGGCTTTATAAATCAGAGCTTTTAAAATCTCTGGCAACTTTTGAAGGAGAGCGATATCACACGGAATCGGTTTCCATGAGTGATCTTGCCAATAAAGATACGGTCATGAAAATGCAGGGAAACCTGATTATAGAACTGGCGGAATTATCAGGATTTAATAAAAAAGACGATAACGCCATAAAAAACTGGATCACACAGACCATCGACGAGGTTCGAATTCCATTCGCGAGAAAAACAGTTTGCTATCCACGACAATTTGTTTTTGCCGCAACAACCAACAATTACGATTATCTTAAAGATCCAACAGGAAACCGGAGGTACTGGCCTGTGACTATTAAAAAAACTATTGATTTAGCAGAAGTTGAAAAAATAAAATCCCAACTGTGGGCGGAAGCTGTTTATTGGTATAAAGACGGGCTATATATCGGTCCAACACCGGAAGAGGATGATCTGGCAAATTATGAGCGGGGCAAAAGAATCCAGCCTGATGCCTGGGAAGATAAAATACTTGGTATAATAAATTATTTACCGGAGTTTTTTAGGGTTAGCGATATTTTAGAAAAAATGGATTTGAGAACCAATGAAAAAAACGAAGGCGCGCAACGAAGAATAACAACCGTTTTACGGCAAAACGCATTTAATAATGCGCCAAGATGGGACTCAGAATTGAAAAAAAATGTAAGAGTCTGGAGCCGATGACAGATTTATTTACAATACAAGAAAAAAAAGAACAAAAACCAGTCATCATGCGGGATTATCAATCTGCCGCAACCGATGCGGCTATTTCCTATTTAAAATCAAATTCCGGCAATCCTATTATTTGCGCCGCGACAGGAACGGGCAAGAGTATTATTATTGCCAGTCTTATACAACGGATTATTACGGCAAACGCCGGAGCAAGGGTCATGGTCGCCACCCATGTGGCGGAACTGGTTTTTCAGAACAGCGAGAAACTAAAATCTATCATGTCGGATGCCGATATCGGAATTTATAGTGCTGGTCTTGGATTAAAAGAATCAGGAAATCAAATTATTTTTGCCGGAATCCAGTCTGTTTACAGAGCTAAAAATCTTGGAAAGATTAATTTATTAATAATTGATGAATGCCACACAATAAGCAAAAAAGATATTTCCATATGGGCGAGTTTAATTACAGTTCTCAAGGATTTAAACCCACGTCTTAAAATTATAGGTCTTTCTGCTACGCCTTTTCGTCTGGATAGCGGAAGTTTAACAGGAGACGAGGACAGTCTTTTTGATGATATCATTTATGATTACGGCCTTGGACGTGCCATTCAAGACGGCTGGCTATGTCCTTTAACAACAAAATATACGGCAACAACCTATAATATTGAGGGCGTTGGCAAGATCGGCGGCGAGTATAATTTAAAACAGCTTGAGGCAGCAACAAATACTGATGACATGAACGCCAGAGCCGTTGCTGAAATGGTTGAAAAAGGGGCGGATCGAAAATCATGGTTAATATTTTGCAATGGTGTGCAGCATAGTTTTGCA
>Ga0210005_1000507_pt1 | contig 30550 bp, 38 predicted proteins | sample CryGey02umfilter_3_FD_183961 | JGI IMG/M metagenome (GOLD analysis project Ga0210005, IMG submission 183961) | Groundwater microbial communities from aquifer in Utah, USA - Crystal Geyser 4/9/14 0.2 um filter (SPAdes) (version 3) | ecosystem: Environmental > Aquatic > Deep subsurface >... | reverse complement strand
AGTCGAGATCCTATAGTTTTGTTCAAGCAAGAAATGAAACTTCGAGGATTTAGCAATAAGACTATAAAAAGTTATCTGTATTATACACAGGAATGCCTAAGGTTTGCAAGAGTTGGCGCAAGTGAAATAACATCAAAGATAGTAAGAGACTAATTCAAATATTTAGTCCCACCAAAAATACCATTAAGCCAAAATTTGTAATCTATAAAAATAAAAAAGCAACTTGGAAGTTGCTTTTTGTAATTTAAATATTTTTTTATTAGTTGAATTCTAGAGTTTGTATTAGCTTGTTTTTGAGTTCAGTACAATCAACTTTTGATTTTGTAATAAAATTATAGTTATCATCAACACAGTCACCTTCAATGATAAGCCATTTACTATTCATCCTCGTAGGGTACTCTCCTCCAGCTGAGCACATGTCAAAGTCATTTTTGAATTCACCCATTGTCTTGTAGTTCATTTTGTTTGGCAAAACTGTAAGTTTGTAGTGGTTACCTTGACCATCACCAGTAAAATCAAATTGGTAAACAATTTTATTTGTACCTTGGAAAGTCGATAACAAATTTTCAAAATAATTTTCTGGATGGGTTGATCCGCAGTCAGATTCTAGTGATTTTAAACCTTCTGCTGTATAATCAAAAGGCACAATTTCTTTTTTAACTGTAGCTGGTACGCCATCCAAAGAATAAAATAATGGATCTGTTGAACTTACAGATGTGGCTTCTTGTAGTTTATTTTCTGTAGTCTGTAGATTGGTATCCAAATCTGCTTTTTCTTGTTGTAGTTTAGCTACATCATTTTTGAGAGAAGCATTTTGTATTTGCATAACCGCTGAAGTATCTTTTGCTGATATATTTTGTAGGAAGTAGAGTGTTCCTAATCCTGCTACACTAAACAAAAGCACAACTAAATTATCCAAATGTAAAGTGGTGTGTGTGATTTGCTTTCTACAGGTGTAAAATTATTTTGTTCGTCCATATTTTTTTTAGTTAATTAAAAGATACTTTTATATTATACACTATTTTCTTATAATTTTGAAGTTTTTTAAATTAATCTAAAAATTTTTAAAAGATTCCTCCTGTATTATTATTATTTTTTTAGCTTAACTACTGTTAGTCTAGGTGCACAATTTTTTTGGGATCAAAGACGTGTTTTTTGCCATAAATAGCTAGTCCATAGTTGATATATTTTTGTTTGTTGATATCAAGACCGTGCCATCTTTTTTTGAGTTCTTTGTATTTGAGGAAAACTGTTTTGAATGATGATGGGTCAGCAAAATAAATTTTGTGGGCATCATAGCCAATAGCTACCACATAATGACTGTCGTCCCAGTCATCTTCTGATTTTATTTCTTGTTTATTGGCCCAGGCTTGGACGACCATTATGACGGGTATGGCCTTATCAATAAAAGATTTTACTTCGGCAATGTCCATAGTTTTGGCTAGGTACTTTAGTCCATATTTTTCCACGGTGTTTATAATACCTTGGATAGTGGTGCCTTTTCTATCAGTTTTGGAAGCAGACATTATTTCGTCTTCGCGTACTTCAAAGCCATAATAGACCAAAACTGATTGAAGAGCACTAGCTCCACAGTCGTAATCATAGGTCTGGCGTAGATTGGGGAAAATTAGTGTTTTCATATAGCTATGTAGTTATTATTTTGGTAGCTATATTATACCTGTTTAAGTTTGTTTTTTCCAATAAGCACACTTCTTTTATTTTTTATGGCTAAATCAAGCCAAAAATTTTGAAAGCAATAAAAATCTGAGCGATATCAGCAAAAATGTGGACATACCAGCAAGAAAACAGGTCTTGGTATTTTTTGAAGATATAATTCATGATAAGGGCATAGACTGTAAGACCAAAAGTTGCTAGTAGAAAAAAACCAAGGTTGAACCAATTGTAATAAAACATCACATGGTGAAAGGAAAAGGCGATACTTGTAATAAGATACGCTTGCCAAGGCTTGATAAGTTTGTCTAACTTGGCAAAGAGAAATCCTCGCCAAAAATATTCTTCTAGAAGCGAATTGAAAATGATGATATAGAGTCCGATAAAGATTAAATTAGTTAGATTTATGTCTATTAGACTACTCAGCTTATCTGTAATGGTATTGATATCTAAAAAATTTTTGAAAATAAAAAAACTGGTTAGATAAATTCCTGCTAGGAAAAGTCCTAAAGACGTTAGCCTCAAAATATTTTTTTTGAAAATACTAAAATGAAAATTTTGGCATAAGGCTTGTTTCCAAGATTTTTTTTCACTCCACATCGCAAAAATGATAGGGGAGAGAAAGACTAGTTTGTAGAGAGAAGAAAAGAAATAATTGTTTGGCAAAATTTCTCTACTTAAGACAATTATAATTGGTGGAAAAATTATTAGACTAAGTAACATCAGTAGTTGTTTTTTGTGGGTCATACTTTCTTATTTTTTTATAATATAATCATACCATTTTTTATACATTTTCAGCAACTATTTTTGGTCATTTTTTGCAGGAAATTTTGCTACAAAAACAGTGTTCAGATCTTTCTATTTCATTTCCACAGTTATTCCCCAAGCTAGCACTTGACTTGTTTTGTTTTTTAGTTTATAATCACACCGCATAATTTTTATGTATTTTTTGCTCTAAAGAGCAATATTATTTATCCCGCCCAAGGCGGGCGAGTAGCTAGATTACAACATTTCGTTGTGGTATAAAGTACTTGCTATTCCACGGTTTTAAGTGGAAAAGTTTATTAAAATATTCAAGGTCGCTGGACACAAATCTAACTGGGCCATCCCATGTTAGAGCGGCCAAAGCTACCATAGTAATATGGCAGAATTTCAAAGAACCAAGGTTCACGTTAACGTTGGTACAATTGGTCACGTTGACCATGGTAAGACTACTCTTACTGCAGCTATCTTGAAAGTAGCGTCAGCACATGGTCTTATTGCACAAAACAAAGATATTAGTGCTATCGACGCTGCTCCAGAAGAGCGCGAACGTGGTATTACTATTGCTACAGCTCACGTTGAGTATGAGACTGAAAAACGTCATTATGCTCACGTAGATTGTCCAGGCCATGCTGATTATGTCAAAAACATGATCACAGGTGCTGCTCAAATGGACGGTGCTATTCTTGTAGTGTCAGCCGCCGACGGCCCAATGCCTCAAACTCGTGAACATATCTTACTTGCTCGTCAAGTTGGTATACCTAGAATTATTGTTTTCTTAAACAAAGTTGATCAAGTATCTGACCCAGAACTTATTGATTTAGTTGAAGAAGAAGTAAGAGATTTACTCAAAAAATACGAATTTCCTGGAGACGAAACACCTATCATCCGTGGTAGTGCTCTAAAGGCTCTTGAAAATCCAAATGATCCAGAAGCTTCAAAACCAGTTATGGACTTGCTGAATGCTTTGGATACTTATTTTCCAGATCCAGTTCGTGCTTTGGACAAAGATTTTTTGATGCCTATTGAAGATGTCTTCTCTATTGAAGGACGTGGTACAGTAGTTACTGGTCGTATTGACCGTGGTGTTGTCAAGATTGGTGATGAAGTATCTATTGTTGGTATGTCTGAAGAGATTGCCAAAACTACTGTTACTGGTATTGAAATGTTTAACAAGAATTTAGCACAAGGTCAAGCTGGTGACAACGCTGGTATCCTTCTTCGTGGTACTAAGAAAGAAGATGTCCAACGTGGTCAAGTTTTGGCTAAGACTGGCACTATCACTCCACATACTGAATTTGAAGCTGAAGTGATTGCACTTACCAAAGAAGAAGGTGGACGTCACAAACCTTTTTTCAATGGTTACAAACCTCAATTTTATATTCGTACAACGGATGTAACAGGTGATGTAACTTTGCCAGCTGGCACAGAAATGGTTATGCCAGGAGACACTGTTAATTTAACAATCAAACTTATCGTTCCAGTAGCTATTGAAGAAAAAGTACGTTTTGCTATCCGTGAAGGTGGTCGTACTGTTGGTGCTGGTGTAGTAACTAAGATTATCAAATAAAATCATTGCTCTCAAGCCTCCGGTATTACTATCGGAGGCTTGAAGTATATGTAAAATTATTCAATTATGTCTGACAATGCAAACAATACAAACAATAAAGCAGAGAATAAAGTAGAGAACAAATTACGTATCAAAATCCAATCTTATGATAACAAGATTATTGATATTGCTACCAAGACTATTATTGATACAGCTGAGAGAAATGGTGTAAAAGTAGTTGGTCCAGTACCACTTCCTACCTCTATCAATAAATACAGTGTGAATCGTGCTACCTTTGTCCACAAGACTGCTCAAGAACAATTTGAGATGCGTACTCATAAACGTCTTATTGATATTTTGAATCCATCACCAAAAGCCATTGATGCCTTAATGAATTTGAATTTGCCAAGTGGTGTGGATATTGAAATAAAGATGATTTAATATCTGTTCATAAAAGTTGTTCATATAGTACTTTAAAAATGTTATCAGGTTGGGGATATATCAGGAGTATTATCCTTGACATTTTGTTTTGTTTGCGTTAAACTAGTCACGTTACTAATTTATACATTATTTAGACACATTACAACTTGTTTCAAAACAGATAAGATCTAGAGCTAAATAAAGCTTAAGAAAACATCTGAAAGTAGAAAAAGTTGTTTAGGTGGAGGTTTTCATTACATATCAATTAATCGCCTTACAACCAGTTTTTGGTCTTGAAGGCTAGAGATGATTAAAACAAACAATTGTTTGTGGTATTCATTTCTAGTTTTTTTATTACGAAAAAAGGTGTGTTACTAAAGTCGTCTATATTGTCCCTGATAATAGATATTCAGTCACATGGAAACGACCAGTCGAAATAGCACCTTCTCGCAATTTATATTATGAAATTTATTATAGGCAAAAAATTAGACATGACACAGGTCTTCCGTGAAGATGGTGCTGTAGTTCCAGTAACCAGAATTCAAGCCGGACCTTGTACTGTTACCAAGGTTAATACCGTGGAAAAAGACGGAGTAAAATCAGTCCAAATTGGTTTTGGTGTACAAAAATTGTTCAGATTGCGTAAACCAGAAAAAGGACATTTGAAAGGTATTGCTATTGAAGGTAACCAAAACTTTACTGTGCGTAACTTACATAATTTCAAAAATGATAGTGATTTGAAACGTGGCGATGTCTTTACAGTTAATATTTTTGAAAAGGGAGAGAAAGTTCAAGTAACTGGTAACTCTAAAGGTAGAGGATTCCAAGGTGTAGTCAAACGTCATGGTTTTCATGGCTCTCTAGCTTCTCATGGTCACAAAGATCAATTGCGTATGCCTGGTAGTATTGGCGCTGGTGGAGTACAACATGTTTTCAAGGGTACACGTATGGCTGGTCATATGGGCGATGTTCAAATCACTGTTAAGAATTTAGAAATAGTAGAATTACATCCAGAAACCAATGAAATTTGGGTTAAGGGTGCTGTACCTGGGGCTAGAAATGGATTATTGTATATATTCACTGGTGTTGGACAAATTGTCCCTCAGGTTGAAGTTGTAGAAGAAATAAAAGCTGAAGGAATTGTAGAACCAAAAATTGAAGAGGCCAAAGAAGAAGTAGTTGTAGAAGAGCCAGTTTTAGAAACAAAAGAATCAGCCACTGCAGAAGCTAAGGCTGACAAGGAATCTAAATAGTTTTATATATGACAAAAGTTGCAATGTACAATAGTAAAGGTGAAGCAGTAAAAGATCTTGAATTGAGTGAGGCTGTTTTTGCCACACCTATCAACAAAGAAACTGTTCATCAAGTATTTGTAGCAATGCGTGCCAATGCTAGACAGCCTTGGGCTGATACCAAAGATAGAAGTGAAGTTTCTGGTGGTGGTCGTAAACCTTGGAAACAAAAAGGTACTGGCCGTGCTCGTCACGGTTCCAATCGTTCTCCAATCTGGAGTGGTGGTGGTATCACTTTTGGACCTTTGAGTGATCGTAATTACAAACAAAAAATAAACAAAAAAGTTAGAAATCTTGTTACTAGAATGTGTTTGTCTGACAAAGTTTTGGATAATAAAATGCTAGTCTTAGACAAATTTGATTTTGAAGGAAAGACCAAAGACATGGTTACTTTAAGTAAAAAACTATTCAAAGAAGTTCGTAAGACATTGGTAGTCTTGACTGATGTTAATGCGCAGGAAGCTATCAAATCTCTACGTAATATCAAAGCTTTTGACATTGTCAGGGCAGAAGATGTCAACGTGTTGGATTTATTACAACATCAATATTTGCTTATTTCCGAAGATGGTGTAAAATTTTTAGAAAATCGTTTAACAAAAAAATAATTTAGTTTTTAGATATTTATATGGGTTTACTTGATAAGTGGTCAAAAAAAGAAGACAAAGAAACAAAAGACACAGTTGAAAAAACTAAAGGTGCTGTTAAGACTGCTGAAAAAACAAAAAAGGTAGTCGCTTCTTTCAAAGGTTCAGCTTATCGTGTAATTCTAAAACCTTTGGTAAGTGAAAAAGCTAGTACTGCTGAAATGTCTGGCAGATATACTTTTTTGGTAGATGCTAGAAACAATAAAACAGAAATCAAACAGGCAATCAAACAAATTTATGGTATAATGCCTACTAATGTTAGTGTAATGAATTTTGAAGGTAAACGTACTCGTTCTGGTGCTTTGCCTGGCAAAAGAACAGATTTTAAAAAAGCGATAGTGACTTTACCAAAAGGACACACTATCAGTATTCATGAAGGTGTCTAATTAATAAAAACTATGGCAGTTAAAAAGTACAAACCAACAACTCCCGGTCGACGCCACTCTAGTGTTCAAGATTTTTCTGATATCACAAAAACTAAACCAGAAAAGTCTTTGATTAGTACTATGAACAAAAAAGCTGGTAGAAACAATACTGGAAAGATTACCATACGTCATCGTGGGGGCGGTACTAAACGTTTTTATAGACATATTGATTTTGCTCGTATTAATTTTGATTCACCTGTTAATGTTGTTGCGATTGAGTATGATCCAAATCGTGGACCTCGTATCGCTCTTGTAGAAGACGCTGACAAAAACAAATCATACATCTTGGCTGAAAGTAAAATGAAAGTAGGAGATGTTGTGGTATCCTCAAAAAACAAAATTGAAGCTAAACTAGGTAATCGCATGCCTTTGGAATTTATCCCATCAGGTCTAAACGTTTACAATGTTGAAATGGAGCCCGGTAAAGGTGGACAAATGGTTCGTGGTGCTGGTAATGCTGCTCAACTCATGGTTATTGAAGGTAAATATGCCCAATTGAAATTACCATCTACTGAAGTAAGAATGTTTGCCAAAGAATGTATGGCTACTGTTGGACAATTGAGTAATTCAGATTACAAACTTGTACGTTGGGGTAAAGCTGGTAGAATGAGATACAGAGGTATCAAACCTACAGTAAAAGGTAAGAATATGAACCCGGTTGACCATCCTCACGGTGGTGGTGAAGGTCATAGTCCTATTGGTAACAGAAAAGGTCCTCGTACTAAATGGGGTAAAGCTGCTCTAGGTGTGAAGACTCGTCGTCCAAAACAATCAAGTGATAAATTTATAGTTTCAAGAAGAAAAAGTAGTAGAAAGAAAAAATAGAACACAAATCTTAACACTAATCAGCACGAATAATAAATAAAACATTCGTCTAAAAAGTGTTAGGAAAGTGATATAAAAATAAATTATTAAATTATTAAAAAATTAACCACTTGTTTACAAATTGTTAAAAAAAGATTAGTGTAAATTCGTGTTAAAATTCGTGTTCCTATGTCTAGAAGTTTAAAAAAAGGACCTAACGTTGATCCAAGATTGCTTGAAAAAATCAAGAAATCTCAAGATGCTGGCGACAAAAAGCCTATCAAGACTTGGTCTCGTGCTTGTACAATTACTCCTGAAATGGTTGGTATTAACTTTTTAGTACACAACGGTAAAGATTTTTTGGAAGTGTTTGTGGATGAAAATAAAGTCGGACATAAGCTTGGTGAATTTTCCCCAACTCGTAAATTTAGAGGACATGGCGGAAAGATGGCCAAAGAACAAAGTAAGCCGACAACTCCAGTAGCTCCAGTAACAAAAAAATAGTTTTTCTAAAAAAGCATTAACCAATATATGAAAGTACAAACAAAAGCACAATTAAGATTTTTACGAATAACTCCTCAAAAGGTAAGATTGGTGGCTGGTTTGGTTCGTGGTATGGAAGTGAGAAAAGCTTTGGATCAATTACAATTTAGTAGTAAACAAGCAGCTATTCCTGTCAAGAAATTGATTGAATCAGCTGTAGCCAATGCTATTCACAATGATCACGTCAAAGAAGATACTTTGAAGATTGAAACTATTTTTGTCAATGAAGGTTCAGTATTGCGTCGTTGGATGCCAAGAGCTATGGGTAGAGCAACTCCTTTGCGTAAAAAGAGTTCTCATATTACTGTTGTCTTGACGGGTGAAGCTGATGAAACAAAAAAAGAAGTAAAATCCGCCAAAGGCGGATCCGTCTTTGACGGAAAAGAATCATTATCCGTTAAAGGTTCAACTGATAAAGAAAAAGTTGTTGAAAAAAATAAAAAAGAAGTTACTAAAAAAACTAAAAAATAATTAGATACTAAATCATTAATTATGGGTCACAAAGTACATCCACAAATTCATAGAACAGGTATCTTATTTCCTTGGGCTTCACGCTGGGTAGGAAAAAGAAACTATGCGCAGTACCTAGAATATGATATAAATATTAGAGAGTATTTGAAGAAGAAATTTAAAGATGCTCAAATTGATTCCGTATTTATTGAACGTGGTCCAAAAAATATGACTATCACTATTTTTGCTGCCAAACCTGGTGTGATTATCGGACGTGGTGGTCAAGGTCTTGATGATTTACGTAAAGATATTGAAAGAAAATTTTTGAAATTAGCAGTAAAAGTAAAATTGAGTATTCAAGAAGTACGTCAGCCATCTCTTTCTGCGGAAATTATTTCACAAAACATTGCCAAAGATATAGAAAATCGTGTAGCTTTTAGACGTATCATGAAGCAGACTATTGAAAAAGTTATGTTGGCTGGAGCAAAAGGTGTTAAGATTACTTTGGCTGGACGTCTCAATGGTGTAGAAATTGCCCGTCGTGAAACTCTTTCCAAAGGCAAAATTCCACTTATCACTATTAGAAGTCATGTTGAATATGCTGGTAATACTGCTCGTACTTTGTACGGAGCAATCGGAATCAAAGTTTGGGTTTATAAAGGTGAATCTTTTGAAATGATTGATAAATTAGTTGATAAAAAAGAAGATATTAAGAGAAAACCTAAGAAATAATATGTTGTTACCAAAAAAAGTAAAACACAGAAAATGGCACAAGCCAAGACGTCGTAACAAAGGTGAAGCTACTAGAACTAACACTGTTGCTTTTGGAACTTTCGGTCTTAAATCTACTACTCATGCTTGGGTGACTTCTAGACAAATTGAAGCTAGTCGTCGTGTGCTTACTCGTTATGTTCGTCGTGGTGGAAAAATTTGGATTCGTGTTTTTCCAGATAGACCAATGACTAAAAAAGGTAGTGAAATGCCGATGGGTAAAGGTAAAGGTACTCCTGACCATTATGTAACTACAATTAAACCTGGTACAGTATTATTTGAAATGGCTGGTATTACAGAAGAGCAAGCTCGTGAAGCAATGACTAGTGCTACTCACAAATTACCAATCAAAGGCATGTTTGTTATTAAACAATAAAAAGCAATTTTACGATAAATATGGATTACAAAGAATTGAAAATTAAAAGTCTAGGAGCCTTAGAAGAACTATTGGCTGAAAAGAGAGACCTTGTAAGAAGTTTGCGTTTTCAAGCTAGTGAAAATCAGCTTAAAAAAGTAAGCTCAATCCGTAAAGAAAAGAGAAATGTTTCTCGTATTATGACTGCTATCAAGAATTTGAAAAATCCTGCTAAACAAGGTGATAATAATAAAACAGAATAATTAATTTTATGTCCGATACTAAAAAAACACAACATAGAAATTTTGAAGGCGAAGTAGTTAGTGTTGCTGAAAACAAGACTATTCATGTTATTGTCAAAACTACCAAAATGCATCCAAAATATCGTAAGCAATATGTTGTTAGTAGAAAGTTTGCTGTACATGATGAACATTCTCGTGCAAAATTGGGTAATTTGGTTACTTTTGTAGAATGTCGTCCTATTAGTAAAACTAAAAAATGGACATTAGTAAACATTATTAAATAAAACAAATTGAAGTATTAGACATTCGAATTACGAATACTTGCGAATCTACGAATTCGAAAATTCGGAAGCATTCGTAATTCGAATGTAAAGCAATAAAAACACTTTAATATAATTTCAGTATGATTCAACACAGAAGCATGTTAAAAGTAGCAGATAATAGCGGAGCCAAAAAGCTCATGTGTATTCGTGTACTTGGTGGCTACAAAAAAAGATACGCTAGAATTGGCGATATCATCACTTGTTCTGTCAAAGAATCAATCCCTCGTGCTCAAGTTAAAAAAAGTGAAGTAGTCCATGCTGTAATCGTTAGACAAAGAAAAGAATTACGTAGAACTGATGGTACTTATATTCGTTTTGATGAAAACTCTGCTGTGATAATTGACAAAAATACCAAAGAACCAAAAGGTACGCGTATTTTTGGACCTGTGGCTCGTGAACTTAGAAACAGAGGTTACAAAAAGATTGTTTCTTTAGCTCCAGAAGTCCTATAAGGATTAAGAAATAAGAATTAAGCAATATGAAAATAAAAACAGGTGACAAAGTAAAGATTTTGAGTGGCAAAGACAGTGAAAAAACTGGCAAGGTTCTTCAAGTACTAAAAAATAAATTAACTGATAAAGTATTTGTGGTAGTAGAAGGAGCCAATATACTCAAAAAACATTTACGTGCCGGAAGAAAAGGTGAAAAAGGACAGATTATTGAATTACCTGCACCTATTGATATGAGTAATGTAATGCTTATTGATAGTAATTCCAAAAAACCAACACGTGTTGGCTACAAAATAGAAGGTGAAGAAAAGAAACGTGTGGCCAAAGTGAGTGGGGAATTTATTGATTAATTTCTATAAAAATTATGAAACCAGAATTGTACAAAATTTATAAAGAAACAGTAGTACCTGCTTTGAAGGTTGAATTAGGTTTGAAAAATATCATGATGGTACCTAAGATTGAAAAGGTTGTGTTGAATATTGGTTATGGTCGCAATACCAAAGACAAAGCTTTTATAGAAAGACTAGAAAAAACTTTGACTTTGATTTCAGGTCAAAAACCTGTTCATAACAAGGCTAAGAAATCTATTTCTAACTTCAAAATTAGAGAAGGTATGGAAATCGGAGCTTCTGTCACTTTGCGTGGTGCTAAAATGTATGAATTCTTGTATAAATTGGTAAATCTTACTTTTCCTCGTGTGCGTGATTTTAGAGGTTTAGATCCAAAAAGTTTTGATGGTAAAGGTAACTTTACTATGGGTTTCAAAGAGCAATTAGCTTTTCCTGAAATTTCTGGTGAATCAGCTGATAATATCCATGGTTTACAAATTATTGTAAATACTACTGCTGGAAACAATGTAGCTGGTATGGCCTTATTGAGTCATATGGGTTTTCCTTTTAGAAAGAAATAATAAATAATAATTATGGCAACTCAAGCGCAAAAAGCAAAAACATTTGTACATAAACCAAAATATTCCAGTCGTATTGTGAATAGATGTTGGAAATGTGGTCGTAAACATGGCTACATGCGTAAATTTGGTCTATGCCGTATTTGTTTTAGAGAATTGGCTAATCAAGGAATGATTCCAGGTGTTAAGAAATCAAGTTGGTAATTTTTTAAATAAATAATTTAATTATAAAATAATAATAAATAATTATATATCACTATGATGACTGATCCAATCGCAGACATGCTAACGCGAATTAGAAACGCTCAGAAGGCTAGAAAGCCTGTTATTGAGTTACCTTTTGCTAAGGTAAAATTTATGATTGGAAAAATTTTATCAACTAATGGTTATGTGGATGAAGTTACTAAGGTGGAAGGTCCAAAACCTACCCTTACTATTGTCCTAAAATACCATGGTAAAGTACCAGCTATCACTTCTATAGATCGTGAAAGTAAACCTGGTCATAGGGTATATCGTAAAGCAGAAGAAATGCCTAGTGTTTTGAATGGTTTTGGTATGGCTATTGTCTCTACCTCACAAGGTATGATGACTGCCAAAGAAGCTAAAGAAAAAGGTATTGGTGGTGAAGTGATTTGTTCTGTTTATTAGTAAGTTTTAAAAAAAAGATTATCAATGTAAAATATTATTATGTCACGTATCGGAAAACAAGTTATTAGTATTCCAGCTGGAGTTACAGTCAACGTCAATGATGCTCGCGTTGAAGTAAAAGGTCCAAAAGGAACACTAGTAAGACAATTGAATGAAAAAGTAAAAGTAACTATGGCCGATGGTGCTTTGACTGTGGATGTACAAAATAAAGAAGACAAAGCTGAGAGATCTCTTTGGGGTACTTTTGGTGCTCATTTGAAAAATATGATTGAAGGTGTAACAACCGGTTTCAAAAAAGAATTAGAACTGAATGGTGTTGGTTTCAAAGTTGCTATGAAAGGTAAAGATCTGCAATTAGAAGTAGGCTTTTCTCATCCAGTAATTTACAAAATGCCAGATTCAGTTGTAGCTAAGGTTGACAAAAATGTTATTACTCTAGAATCATACGACAAAGAAATGCTTGGTAGTACTGCTTCAGAAATTAGAGCGATCAAAAAACCAGAACCTTACAAAGGCAAAGGTATTAAATATATTGACGAAATAATCAGACGTAAAGCTGGTAAAACTGCTACTAAAGGTGAATAATAAACACTGATTACATTGATTTTAAAAGATTACACAGATTATAAATTGTGTAATGTAAAAATTCAGTGCAATCCAAAAAAACAGTATAAATCCGTGTTAATAAAAATATGAAAAATACAACAGCACAACAAAAAAGATTACGTCGTCATATGAGAAGTCGTTCTCGTATGCAAGGTACAGCTACTATTCCACGTATTAGTGTCTTTCGTAGTTTGCGTGGTATGCAAGCTCAGATTGTGGATGATGATAATGCCAAAGTATTGACTAGTGTAAATAGTAAAAAAGATTTTGATAAGGCAGAAGACGTAGGTGAAAGAAAAGGAAAAATTGCCATTGCTTTTGTTTTGGGTAAAAAATTAGCTTCTAAAGCTAAAGAGTTAAACATTTCAACAGTTGTTTTTGATAGAAGTGGTTACAACTATCATGGGCGTGTGAAAGCTTTGGCCGAAGGTGCTAGAGAAAACGGTCTCAAGTTTTAATTTTGTTAAAAAACTAAATTTTGTATATGTCAAAACCTCAAGGTAACAACAATAAAAGACAAAAACCTAGAAAAGAAAAACCAGAGTTTGATCAAGCTATTGTAGATTTAGCGCGTGTTACTCGTGTTACAAAAGGTGGAAAACATCTTAGTTTTCGTGCTCTAGTTTTGATTGGTGACCGTAAAGGTAAAGTTGGCTATGGTGTTGAAAAAGGTGCTGATGTTCAAATTGCTGTTGATAAAGCTGTTAGACAAGCTCAAAAAAATATGATTTTTGTTCCTTTTGATAAGAAAACTATTCCTCATCGTGTGGAAGCTAAATTCAAAGCTGGCAAAGTAATGATCAAACCAGCCCCTCAAGGCTCTGGTATTATTGCTGGAAGTTCTATTCGTACTGTGCTTGAACTTGCTGGTGTACCAAATGCTTCTGCTAAAATGCTTGGAAAATCAAACAACAAAATTTCTAATGTCAAAGCTACTTTTGCTGCCTTGAGTTCTTTCAAACGTGAAGCTATTGAAAAATCAAGAAAATCTAGAGAAAGAGTAGAAAAAAATAAAGTACAACAAATTGAAGTAAAATCCACTCAAGGCGGATCCGTCTTGAGCGGAAAAGAATTAGACTCTGCTAAAGTTTCAGCTGACAAAAAAGAAGTTGTTGAAAAAAAAGTTGCTAAAAACGACTCTAATCCGTCATTTGTCGGATCAGAAAAAAAATAAAATATATATATGACATTATCTCCATCTACCCTTTCTTCAAAAAGAGTAAAGAAAAATACAAAAAGATTAGGACGTGGTAATGCCTCTGGTAAAGGTAATTATTCAGCACGTGGCTTGAAAGGACAAAGAGCTCGTTCTGGTGGTAAAGGTGGTCTTTTACGCCATGCTTTCAAAGCTCAATTACAAAAAGTACCAAAACTTCGTGGTTTCAAATCACAAGCTTTCAAAGAAGAAACAGTGACTTTGGCTCAATTGCAAAAAGTAGCTGTGGAGGGCGTAGAAGTTACCCCATTTTTCTTAAAAAAACTTAGAGTTATTAGAAGTACTAAGAGAGGTGCCAAGATTGTAGCTGGTGGTGAACTTACTAAAAAAATTATCCTCAAAAATTGTCTAGCTACCAAAAAAGCGGTTGAGATGATAGAAAAAGCTGGTGGAAAAATTGTTTTTTAAAATATCAACTTGATATAAAATTCTAAGTGCTTTATATTTATTTATAGAGAAATAGCCTTTTTTATCTGATTACACCATTAAGAGCACTTTACAATTCACCTAATTTCTAATTACTAATTTCTAATAAAATTCTTAATTTGATAATAATAAACTTTTAGAATTTTATTTGCAGATTTGTATGTAACTTGGGAAATTAAATTTAATCTTTGATTTTTAGGGAACAATTGGTTTGTGGAGTATTTGATTAGAAATTAAAAATTAGTTGAATTAGAAATTTAAATTTGAAAGTGGGTGAATAACATGTTTGTTTTGGACTTTCTTTCACTTAAAATTAAACATTCTTTATCTTAAAATATTATGTGGGAAAAAATAATGCGTATCTGGAAAATCAAGGATCTTAGAAAAAGAATCCTTTTTGTCATGTTTTTGTTTGTGATTTTTCGTTTTACTGCCCATATTCCAGTTCCAAGTATTGATACGGCTAATTTGGCTAAATTTTTGGAGGGTAACCAAGTTTTGGGACTACTCAATTTGTTTTCAGGTGGTACTATGGAGAATTTTTCTATAGTCATGCTTGGTATTGCTCCATATATCACTGCTTCTATTATTTTTCAATTGTTGGGTATGGTCATCCCTAGTCTGGAAGAATTGACCAAAGAAGGGGAGAGTGGTCAACAAAAAATAAACATGTACACTCGTATTACCACAGTTCCTCTAGCTTTCCTACAATCTTTTGCTATGATCAAATTGTTGAGTAATTCTCAGTATGAAATTTTTGGAGGATTAGATTTGTATAGATATATTTCTATCATGATCATGATTACAGCTGGTACTATTTTCTTGATGTGGATTGGTGAGCTTATTTCTGAAAAAAAAATTGGCAATGGTATATCTTTACTTATCTTTGCTGGTATCGTGGCTGCTTTACCAAAAGCTTTAACACAAGCTGTTATCAACTATGATCCTTCACAACTATATATGTATATGATGTTTTTGGTTATGTCTATCGTAACTGTGGTAGCGGTAGTCGTCATCAATGAAGGACAAAGAGATATTCCTGTTAGTTATGCCAAACAAATTCGTGGTAATCACGTCTTTGGTGGTAACACAAGTCATCTACCTTTACGTTTGAATATGGCTGGAGTTATTCCAATTATCTTCGCTATTTCTGTAGTTTTATTTCCTTCGATGATTGCTCAGTTTTTTGTCAATGGCAGTGGTTTCATGGCTCGTGTGTCTCAAGCAACTATTGCTATTTTCAATAATCAACTTATTTATGGCATCATTTATTTTATCTTAGTATTTGGTTTTACTTATTTCTATACTGCTGTTATTTTTCAACCACAAAAAATGGCTGAAAACTTACAACAACAAGGTGCCTTCATTCCTGGTATTAGACCTGGCAAAGAGACAGAGAAATATTTGCAAGACACTATGAGTAAGTTACTTTTTTCTGGAGCCTTATTTTTGGGTGTGATTGCTATTCTACCTCTCATTGTCCGTGCTTTGACTGGTTCACAATCACTCGTGATTGGTGGTACTAGTTTGCTTATCGTCGTCAGTGTAGCGATTGACTCAGCCAAGCAGATTGAATCTCAAATCAAGATGCATGAGTATGACCGTGTATAAGTATTGATTCCACCCTAGGCGGACAAGTTAGACAGACATTACACTTAAAATTTATATCAAAACAATCCTCCAAAGAGGGTTTTTTGTTATTATAGTATTGAAGAAAGTCTTATTTTGTGCTATAATGTAGGTATTAATAATGATGAATATGAAAAAACAAAATATCAAAAAAATCACAAAAAAGGATATCCAAAAAATTGTAGCCAATTCTTCAAAATTGGAAGGTTTAAGTTTGTATAAAGCAAAAAAAAATAGTAAAGCTATTAAAATTTTGAAAAAATATGGGAGGGCTTTCTCGATATAATACAGGCGATGCTGGCTTAGTTGAGCAGGGAGTGTTAAAAAATAAACTGAATATTATTGATAGTCAAGTATTGTCTGATATAGAGACTATTTTGCTCAATGATAGTTATGATTTTTTTATAAATAGGTTACAGAATAAGGGTCTCGTTTTTGATGTGAAGCTGGTATTTGATATTCATAAATTTTTTTTGGGAACATTATATAGTTGGGCAGGCTCTATACGAAAAGTCAATATTTCGAAGGGCGAAAGTTTTTTTGTGCCTTCTGTTTATATACCAAATGCCTTGGATTACTTTGAAGGAATTCTCAAAAAGAATATGCCTATAAAGGGCGATAACAAATCAATAGTAGTCAAAAAAATAGCTTTGATTGCTTGTGAATTCAATGTCATACATCCATTTAGAGAAGGAAATGGCAGAACGATTCGTTTGTTTATAGACTTGCTTTTGTTAAGTATTGGATACAAAGTGGCCGATTATAGTCAAGTGTCTGTAAGAAATTATATAGAAGCTTCTATTGCTGGCATGAATAAAGATTATAAGCCAATGGAAAAGGTGTTGCGTAAAGTACTAAGTATTCAAAAAACTCGTTGAGTTTATTTGCTAGATTTTGTTACTTTTGCTATAATAAAGAAAATTTAAATAAATTATTTTAATCTAATTTTAGGCTTAATAGACAAAATGGGTGCCTAAAAAGTTCAATATGTGACATAATATAGCAATATATTTAACTATTTTTATTATGCTATATAAAAAAAGTGTCCAAAATGTAATTTGAACACAGTTATTAAGAAAGGGAAAAGAAGAAATGTTCAGAGATATCTATGTACAACATGTAAACATTCATACCAAAACAAAAGAAGATCAAAACGAACAAACAAGAAGCTACTAAAAGAATATGTCTGGCAACGCCAGACATATGGTGACTTAGCTAGTAAGTACAATAGAAGTACCAAATGGATACAAAGGAAACTAGATGAAGCAAAAGTCAAATCAGTAGTAAAGATAAACAAAAAAGAGTTAGTATTAGTAGTTGATGTAACCTTCTTTACAAGAACAAAGGGATTATGTGTTTTTAGAGAGCCAAACTTAAAAAAGAATGTCTGGTGGAAAAAAGTTAAAGTAGAAAATACAGATATTTATCTACAAGGAAAAAAACATCTAGAGAAGAATGGATTTGTTATTAGAGCTGTGATTTTAGACGGTAAACGGGGTGTTAGAGAGGTGTTTAGTAGTATACCAGTACAAATTGTCATTTCCATCAAACGCAGATAATTGAGCGCTATTTAACTACTAAACCAAAACTAGAAGCTAGTAAAGAACTTAAAAATATTATTACAATATTAACCAAAACAACTGAACAGTTGTTTACAGAAGAATTAAGTAATTGGTATAACCAATGGGAAACTTTTCTAAAAGAAAAAACCACCAATCCTGAAACAGGAAGGTGGTGTTATACTCACAAAAGAGTTAGATCTGCTTACCGAAGTTTAAAGACTAATTTACCTTATTTATTTACTTACCAAAAGTATCCTGAATTAAAGATACCTAATACAACTAATTCTCTAGATGGATATTTTAGTAGATTAAAAAAATTACTTAATGTTCATAGTGGTCTTAATGAAAAACGTAAGTTCAAAATCATTGTTGAAATACTAAAAGGTAGAAAATAAGCACCCATTTTGTCTATTAACCCTAATTTTATGTTTAGAAAAAAGTTTTTATATTTTTATATTTTTATATTTTTAATTTTTGGTTTGTTTTTGTCAGGTTTGGTTTATTCTACTTGGTCAGAGGATGGAATTCTTACTGTAGATTCACCTTCTATCAATGAATATGTAGGGACTGGCGTTGACTTGTCTGGCAGTTATGCTGTTTTGGGTACATATCCTTCTTTTGGTTCATCAAAAGTGGCTTATTTTTTTGAAACTGATGGTAGTACTTGGTCACAAGTGGATTCTGTGACAACAAGTACGGCTACTGATTATTTTGGTGAGAATGTTGGTATTTCTGGTGATTATGCTTTGGTTAGTGATTATAATGATCTTGAAAATGGTGGGCAATCTGGAGCTGTTTTTGTATATAAACGTAATGGTAGTAATTGGGATGAAATACAAAAATTTGGTGCTAGTGATCCCCATAATACTGATTTTTTTGGTGATGAACTATCTATGGTTGATAATTATGCTGTGATTGGTGCTTATAGAAATGATTATGATCCTGCTGGTCAAAATTTATTATCAGAAGCTGGAGCTGCCTATATTTTTTCTCGTACAGGTGATGTTTGGACAGAAGAACAAAAGATAACACCAACTTCCTCTGATAGGGGTGCTGCGGATTGGTTTGGTAGAGCTTTGGACGTTACAGAAGATGGAAATTATGTAGTAGTTAGTGCTTATAATGATGATGATACGGTTGCTGGGTCTGGTTCATTATTTATTTTTCATAGAGAAAATGGTACATGGATACAAACTGATAAGTTGCATGCGAGTACTCCTGCAAATAATGAGTATTTTGGTAGATCTGTGTCTATTGCAGACTCTGGTGATTATATTATTGTCGGAGCTGATGGTAATGACGACAATGGTAGTAATGCCGGTGTCGCATATATCTTTTCACGTAGTGGTTCTGCTTGGGCACAACAAGCGATGGTGACTTCTACTGATATCGCTGCTGGTGATGGGTTTGGTTATAGTGTTTCTATGTCAGCTGATGGTAGTTATGCTACAGTCAGTACTCCAAATAATGACAGTTACAATGGGGCTGTTTACGTATTTTCACGCAGTGGTTCTACTTGGACACAAACTGAAAAATTAACTTCAAGTCCATCTACAGCAACTAGTTTTGGTTGGGATATCCAGTTAGATAAAACTAACGACAAACTAATTGTTGGTGCTCCTGATTATACGACTAGTACTTTTTCTTCTGCTGGTGGTGCTTATATTTTATCAATGGCTTCTGTTCCTATTGCTCCTACATTTGGAAGTGTTACTGTTGCTAGTAGTTCCATTAGTTTTTTTTGGGATACTGTTGCTGATGCTTCTTATTATACAGTTTCTTCTACCGCTGCTAGCTCTGAGACAACTTCTGATACTAGTTATGTTTGGACTAGTGGGATTTCACCAAATACAGAGTATACTTTTCAAGTTAGCGCTACCAACGCATCAGATCAAGAAGGTGAATACTCAAGTGCTACAACTACATACACCAATCCGGCTAAACCTTTGAGTCTCTCAGCTGTAGCCAATGGTCAAACGTCTGCAAACTTGTCTTGGTCTGCAAATAATAATCCAACAAATACAGTATATAAAATATATAGTGGAAGTACTTTGTATGGTAGTACCACAAGTACCAGTTATACCGTAATTGGTCTTACTGCTGGTACAAGTTATACTTTTACAGTAAGAGCAATATATAATTCAGACAATACTAGTTATGTAGAGTCAGATAGTAGTGGTAGTATCACTACTGCGGCCATAGCAAATTTTGTAATTTTGACTTTGAGTAATGATAATGCTACACCTAGTTATCAATTTTTGAGTAAGTTGGGTGAGGTGCATACTGCTGTAGTTGACGATATCATTGATGATGGGGGTACTTTGAAAGCACAACTTACAATACATTCAAATCCAGTAACAGTAACTTTGGCAGCCGGTGAAAGTCAAAATATTGATACAAATGGTAATGGTAGTAATGATATGACAGTAACAATGAATAGTGTTAGTTCTGGTTCTACTAATTTTACTTTAACATTTTTATCAGCTGGAAGCTCAAAAATTTATGATAACCCTCCAAAAGAGATAGAAGGTATAAAAGCAATAACCATAAATAATTCAGCCCAAACAACAGATAAACAAAAAGTAAACTTAAACTTCAATGTAGAAAATGCCGAATTAATGGCAATAGCTAATAACGCTGAATTTGAAGATGTTTCTTTTGAAAAATATAACTCAACAAAAGATTGGAAACTAACCGAAGGAAATGGTCTAAAAACAGTTTACGCTAAATTTAGGTCCGCTCAAGGTGGGACAATAATCTATTCAGCTCAAATAATCCTCACCGGACAAAATACTGACGCAAAAGATGAAGTAGTAATAGAAACAATAAATGATAATACTAATTGTCCACTAATAAAAGAACAAGCATATAAGACAACAACAAATAAGACAGTATATTATATAACAAGTAACTGTACTAAGAGAGCCTTCCAAAGGTCAGATATTTACTTCACTTACTTTACATCTTGGAAAGATGTAAACCTAACAGATAGTAAGACTCTAAACCTAGTAGCAAATGATAATCTAGGCTTCATGCCATGGGGATCAAAATATGATCCAAAATATGGTGCTCTAGTAAAGACTGTCACAGACCCAAAAGTCTATCTACTACTCAACAACAACAAATACTGGATTACTAATGAAAACGTCTTCAACACTCTTAACTACCACTGGAACTGGATTGAAGATATTGACCAAAGATTACTAGACAAATACACTACTAAAACAGAGATAACAGACACCACTACTCACCCTAACTACACTCTCATCAAATACGAGAATGACCCTAAAGTTTATCGTCTAGAACCAGATACAATAGATAATACTAAACAAGTAAAAAGACACATTCCAAATGAAACAGAGTTCAATAAACTAAACTTTAGATTTGACAGAGTGGTCACTATTCCTGAGACTGAAGATTATACAGAGGGGAGTGAGTTGAAATCGTAATAACAACTCAACATTAAAACATCTAAACACTTGAACAACTAAACAATTAAACACTTGATTAATTACTTAATCACTTAAACAATCTCTTAGAGGGGATTGTTTTTGTTTTGGTTGTTTATTTGCTGTAGTGTTTAAGTGTTGTAGTGTTTAGGTGTGTTGTGTTATAATAAAAACAATTTAACTTTTTTATGCTAATAAAAAAAATAGAAAAAAGCATTTTCCCAGAACCTATAAGTTTTAGGAAATTGATAGGTCCTAGTTTCATTATTTTGGCGCTTGGTCTTGGTTCCGGAGAAGTCATCCTGTGGCCTTATTTGGTCTCCAATTATGGTCTGGGGATTGTGTGGGGAGCGATTTTGGGAATTACTTTTCAATATTTTATCAACATGGAAATAGAGCGCTATGCTCTAGTAAAAGGTGAAAGTGTTTTTGTGGGACTAAACAAGCTTTGGCGTGGTACAGCCTACTGGTTTATTGTTTCTACTTTTGTTGGTTTTGGTCTGCCAGGAATTGTGGCAGCTTCGGCTCAACTTATTGCACATGTGTTTGGTTTTGCCAATTTCAAATGGCTCGCAATAGCCTTTTTGTTATTTATTGGTTTTATTTTGAGTTTGGGCAAAACTGTTTATGGTATGATGGAAAAGACTACTCGTACTATTATCATGCTTGGTGTACCTTTTATTTTTGTTCTGGCAATTATTTTGGCTAGTAAAATGCACTGGATTTTGTTGTTTCAAGGTTTAGTTGGTCAGGGAAATAATTATCAGTTTTTGCCAGCTGGTATCAGTTTAGTAACTTTTTTAGCAGCCTTTGCTTATTCTGGCGCTGGGGGCAATCTCAATCTTACCCAATCAATTTATATCAAAGAAAAAGGTTATGGTATGGGTAAATACGCTCATAAGATTGCTGGCCTATTTGCTAGTCGAGGATCACATCAAGAAATAAAATTGGAAGGTGAAGATTGTGAAATAAATGCTGAAAATGTAGCTAGATTCAAAAGTTGGTGGAAGAGGATTAGTCTGGAACATCTGTTGGTTTTCTGGTTTGTGGGAGGGCTCTCTATGCTTTTACTCATGGTTTTGTCTTATAGTACTGTCTTTGGTCTGGATAATAAACAGGGTATTAGTTTTGTTATTAATGAAGGTCAAGTAATTGCCAAAACGCTTTTTCCTTGGGTTGGTTCATTGTTTTTGTTTGTACTTGGTATAATGCTTTTTCAAACTCAATTGGGTGTAATGGACTCTACTTCTCGGATTATGGCTGAAAATTTTGCTATCAATAAAATTTTCAAAACAAAAAATAATAAAATAAATTTGTCCAAAATTTATTATAGTTTTCTCTGGGCACAAATTGCTTTTGGTATTATTTTGTTTTTATTCAATTTCTATGAACCAAAACAACTGATAGTCTTGGGTGCTGTCATCAACGCTGTGGCTATGTTTGTACATATTGGTCTGGTTACTTGGCTAAATAACAAGGCTTTACCAAAAGTATTTAGGCCAAACTTATTTAGGAAAGTGATTATTGGTTTTATATTTTTATTTTTTGGATTCTTTAGTGGCTTTGTGATATTTTCCAACTTTTTTGGCTAAGATTTGCTTTATTTTAGACTTTGTGTTATATTTTCTTAGTTCTTAATCCTTATCCTTTTTATGAGCTTTTTTTCTTATCTTTTTGGCACTGGTGCTGATAAGGTTGGTAAAACAAATATTAACGAATACAAATGTATTACTCGTCAAGAGGTTTTGGGTTTGGTTTCTCCACTTAAAGTGAAGACTCTTTCGCAAAAAGAAGAAAAAACAGTAGAAGAAATATTATGGGAACGTTTGAAATATTTTCACAAAATTTCTTTGAAAAATATTAGAGACATACTAGCTAAATTGAGTAGAGAACACACTATTGGTGAGATAGATGGTAAATATTTATACAAAGTTTTTGAAGATTATTTTGTCAATAATAAAGAAAATTAGTTATGAAAAAAATAATAATTTTGATGGGGGTGCCGGGTAGTGGTAAGGGGACACAAGCTAGAAAGTTGGTACAGAAATTTGGATTTGCTCATATTTCCACTGGGGATTTGCTAAGAGCTCTGGATGCTGACCCAAATGGTGATAAAGAAGATAAAACTAAGTTGGCAGAGATGAAAGCAGGTAGATTGGTTGCTGATGATCTTATTTACAAGTTAGCCTTTGCAGAAATAAAGAAAAATTTGGACATTGGCAAAAGTGTTATTTTGGATGGAGCTATCCGTACTGTAGAACAAGCCAAAAAATATGAAGAATTTTTTGTGTCTTTGAATTTGGGGCATGAAATAATTGTCATAGAAATAAAATTGTCAGATGAAACAAGCTACAATCGTCTAACCAAAAGAAAAGTTTGTCCAGCTTGTGGCTTTATTTTACCATTTTCAAAAGAGAACGATCTGAAAATTGATTGTCCAGAGTGTGGCGAGAAATTAATTGTTCGCAAAGATGATAATCCAGAAACCATTGAAAAGAGAATTAGAGAACAAGGGAATATAGCTATTGAACCAATTTTAGATTATTATCGTGAAAAAGGGGAGTTGTTTACAGTTGATGGTGAAGAAGATATTGATAACGTTGACGAAGAAGTTGTAAAGTTACTTTTGTAGTTTAATCCACCCATAGCCCTAGGCGTGCAAGTAAGGCGGACAAGAAAGTTAAAAAACTTAATTTAATGACAAATTTCAAAGCTCAAATATCAAATCAAATCTAAATTACTTAATGATAAAAATTATTTTTAAATTTGTATTTTGAAATTGATTCCACCCAAGGCGGACAAGTTGTCATTTTGATTTTGTAATTTGTATTTTTTTGCTATGTATATTAGGAAGACATTAAAAAAATATTTTGTTCCTCATAGAGAAAACAATTACCATCCACATATCTTACACACCAAAAGAGCTATTTTTTATAGTCTCTTTTTTTTGACGATGAAGCTGATTGTTTTTGTATTTGTGGTATTATTACCAATTGAGACCTTTACCATGCCAGACATGCTCAAGTCCTTTGCTGACAAAATAGTTGCGCAGACCAATGAGATTAGAAATAAACAAGGTATTAGAAGTATAACTGCTCAAGTAAAACTTTTTTCTTCAGCCAACAACAAATCTTGGGATATGGTTCAAAATAATTATTTTGATCATATCTCACCAACTGGTAAACGTCTGAAAGATTTTTTGCAAGAAGTAAATTACAATTATAGTATAGCAGGGGAGAATCTAGCCATCGGATTTTATAATGTTGACCAATTGATGAAAGCTTGGCTAAATAGTCCTAAGCATTATGACAATATAGTGGATAAAGATTTTCAAGATATAGGTATTGGGATGGCTGTAGGTACTTACAAAGGTATTCCAAACACCATTTTTGTCACCGAACATTTTGGTATGCAGATGAATTCCAATTCTATTTCACAAGTAGCTGGGATAACAGAAAATAAGAATTCTAAAACAACATCTGTTGTCTATGATGGAGAAAAATCAGAAGTTTTGTGGCAGGAGAATGCTGATTCTACGATGACACTTACAGCGCGCGCTTATGTGACTGGTACTGTGTCCAAAGTTGTGGTAGAAGTCAACCAATATGATATGGAGCTTTTTCCAACAGATCAGGTTGGTTTGTACGTTGGCAAAGTTCAGTTTGTGGGCAATAGTGATGATTTGTTTCAAGCAGTAATCAATCCTACAATAATAATTACGGATAATGATGGAAACGTAACAGAAAATATTATATCTTGGTATAATCCAAAAATTTTGCCAGTATCTTCAGTAGAAAAGTACAATCAATCCAAGGATGGCTTGAGTCAAATGTTTGGTATTTTCAATGTTTCTCGTGGGATATATTTATTTTTTATAGTATTTTTTACTGTGGCGTTACTTCTTAAAATTTTTGTGGAATTTCGCAAACAACATCCTCATGTGATATTCCAGACTTTATTACTTATCTCACTTTTGGTGGTTTTGTTTGAAGTATAAAAATAAAAAACCCGGCCTCACGACCAACCTATTAAAGTTGGCAAAAAGCCAGGTAATTAGCGCCAATTTCTTGGCAAAAAAATGTTTCTACCCATAAAACATTTTTTTGAAACGCTAACTCACATTTTACACTAATTTTGGATACTATACAAGGGTTTTATGTGAATAAGTGCGATAGTTTGTAAAGTTAAAAGTTCATTATACCAAAGGAGGACTCGTCTATGCGAGAAAGTCTAAAGTCGTTTTATAAGTATTGCACATTTTTACAAAAACTTTATAAATTTTTAACTTTACAAACTTTATGAACTATTTGGGTTATTATTTGCCTAATCTGTTCATTTTTGCTATGATATATTCATTATGTCATATATAAAAACAAAAGAAGAAATAGAATATCTCAAAACAGGAGGTGAAATATTGGGAGAAATATTGGACAAATTGGCTAAAATGTCAGTAGTCGGTGTCTCCGCCTACGAAGTGGACAAAGAAGCTGAGAGGATGATTGTAGAGGCTGGCGGACGCCCTGCTTTTTTGGGTTATCGTGGTAGGAAAAGTGATCCACCATTTCCCTCTACTATTTGTGCTTCGCTCAATACTGAGGTAGTTCATGGTATTGCTACCAAAGACAAAATTCTCAAAGATGGTGATATTTTTAGTATTGATATCGGGATGCAATATCCGCTTAATTGTGGTCTTGGTAAAGGTGGAAATGGTCTATTTACTGATACGGCTATTACAGTCATGGTTGGCAACGTAACTGAAAAAACTAAACAATTGGTAAATGTCACCAAAAAATCATTGGAACTAGCGATTGAAAAATGTGTTTTGGATAACTCTATTGCCGATATTGGTAAAGTGATAGAAAATTATATTGATCCTCAAGGTTATGGTATTGTAAGAGATTTGGTGGGTCATGGTGTGGGTCATGAAGTTCATGAAGAGCCACGCGTACCAAATTATTATGATAGAGATTTGGAAAGTTGGAAATTGGAAGAAAACGCTGTCATTGCTATTGAGCCGATGATTACTATGGGGGATTACAATGTCGAGACAGCTGAAGATGGTTGGAGTATTTCCACAGTGGACAAAAGTTTGAGTGCTCATTTTGAGCATACTATAGTTATTACCAAAGATGGTCCTCTGGTGGTGACGAGAAGACCCTCTGAATTATAATTTTTTATGAAAAAAATACTATTTCTATTTTTTATAGTTAGCGGTTTTTTTGTACCGTTTTTTGTTTTGGCGACTGATGTCCCAGACCAGACAGCTATTACCAATTGTTTGACTGGTGCTTATAATACTTATATCAACAAAATAAATGATTGTAATGCTAACACAGGAGAAGACATTCAGAAAAAAATAGATGTACTAAATCAAGATTTGGATTATAATTTGGCACTTTGTTATCAAACTAGTGATCCTGCTGTGTGTGCAAAGCAAGCTACTGACTATAGTAATAGAGTACAAAAGTTGCAACAAGATGCATTGAATCAGCAAAATAATTGTCGTGAAGCTGATATCAAAGATGAGTATATCAAAGCTCAAAATTATTGTTATGACAATTATTCTTTCAACAATGTTTGGGATACACCAGCTTTGAAAGAAATGCTCAAAAATTCAGCTCTTGATTCTCTTACGCTTAGTCCAGAAAAAATGAATGAACTGAATACTTGTATGCAAAGTTTGGCTAGTAAATATGACCTAAATAATTTGACTGCAGATTTGGAAAAAGAAATAGGTAATTGTTATAGTGCTGTAGGATTAGTAAACAATGCTAATTTATCACAAGGTGTTTCCGCTGTTTTGGATTGTACTAATGAAAAAATAGATTTGCAATCAGGTCAAACTTTGCTAAATTTGGCAGCCACAGCTACGGATAAACAACAAGAATATTTGTCGGAGTGTGTAGCCAAAAAATTGAACCCAGTATTGGCCGGGGTAGCAGTACTCAATGTACCTTTTGCAGCTGGTTTTGGTAATTTCTTTTTATATTTTCAATTTCTTTTTACTCAACCGTTATTATTGGTTACTAAAAGAAAAAATAAAGCTTGGGGCAAAGTATTCAATTCTCTAAATGAAGATCCTGTGGATTTGGCAACAGTTCGTCTTCTCAACAAAGATGATAATAAAGTCGCCAAGACTATTGTGACGGGTAGAAGTGGTGAGTATTTATTTTTGCCTGACCCTGGTAAATATGCTTTGGATGTTCGTAGAGATGGTTTCCTTTTTCCTTCTGGTAATGTTTCTCTTGGTATAGACAATGAATATCAAGGTGAAGACATCTTAGTAGATTCACAAGATGATGTGGTAAATAAATATGTCCCAGTTGATCCAACCGAAAAGACTGCTTCCAAATTTAAATTTCACTTGCGTAAATGGAAAAAAAGAATAGCAATCTTACTCGGTTTTAGTGCACCACTTTTTGCAGTGCTGGTAGTAGTCTTTGTAAGACAGTGGTGGACAGTAGCGCTATTACTCTTGCATATTAGTTTATTGTTTTTGTTTATTCGTCTTTCTTTTGGCAAAAAAGAAGCTCAATATGGTAGAGTATTTGGTGAAAAAAATTCTGTCTTGATGGGTGTGACAGTTTCGTTGTTTGAAAAAAGACGCAACAGACTGATAGAGTATTATGTGACCGATATTTTTGGGCGTTATTTCTTGCCAATTGCCATTGGTGAATACAATATAATTTTTGAAAAAAATGGTTTTGAAAGAAAACAAATTGATTTGAATATCTCTAGTGGAGAAAAAGAAGCAAAAATACTTAAGATAGATGTTATGTTGGATAAATTAAAGTAATTTAAGATAGTTGAAAGTCTATAAAGTCCTTAAAGTCAAAAGTCACGACTTTATAGACTTTATAACTTTATAAACTTTATGACTAAAATATGAATATATTAGGAATAGACTATGGCAAAAATAAAATTGGTCTAGCTTGGCTTCAGACTGGTCTTGATATTATTTTGCCCTTTGGTTTGGTACAAGAAAAAACCAGACAATTGCAATTGGAAAAATTGGCTAAAATTATCAAAGAAGAAGGAATTGATAAAATAGTTTTTGGTTTACCTCTAACGCTGGAAGATATGAGTGAAAATAAAAACACTGAAAGAATAAAAAACTTTGCCAATGATTTGTACAAATTAACCAAAAAAGAATTTCAATTTGCTGATGAACGTCTGACTACATCAGAAGCTAGGTCTATGGAAGGGGATGCTACACTTGATGAAAAATCAGCAATGCTTATTTTGAAGACGTATTTGGATACTGAGTAATAGCAGATTCAGCAGTCAGCAGTCAGCAGAAACAGCAGATTCAGCAAACATTATCTCTATGTATCTCAATTTACCTCTACTTATTATTGGAATAACAAATTTGGTTTTTTTATTTTAATTATGTATGATTGCCATTATCCTTTCTCGCAAAGACTTTCGTGATTATGACCAGATAGTTTCTGTCTACACACAAGAAAAAGGAAAGATGAATTTGTTGGTTCGTGGGGTGAAAAAAATTGTTAGCAAAAATTCGGCCTATTTGGAACCATTTTCTATTGTCAATATTACGGTAGAGAAGGGGAAAGAAGTAGCTTATTTGACAAGAGTGCAGTCAGAAAATTATTTGAGGAATATTAGAGAAGATTTAGCAAAAAGTTTGGTGGCTTTTTATCTTGTTTCTCTGGTGGACAAACTTTTTTCCGAAGCTGAAGTAGATAATAGATTCTTTGTTTTTTTACGAGTTTTTCTTGAATATTTAGATTCTTTGGAATTACTTGATGATCAAAAGACAATTTTTATTATTGATGTCTTTGTGGTGAATTTACTATCTTTTCTTGGCTTCAAATTGAGTAGTGACGAAAAAATAATAAATAGTGAATTTTTGCCCTATATTCAGGTTTTTGAAAAAGGGGACTTACAGGAAGTTTTTTCATTGAATTTTGATGTCTACTTAGCCAAAAAAATACATAAATTAGTTTATGATTCTTTGCTAAGTTATACTGAAAGAAAGGTAGCTGACTGGGCTAAGACTTGCATTATTTAAGTGGTCATTGTAGTATAATTAATAATCTGGATGTGATTTAATACGTTTTTACTATTTTTTATTATCATCTCTATTTTATCTCTTCGTTTTAGAAAATAAGATAGAGATAAGGAGATGAATTGAGATAATTAATTTTTTTGGATTACAAAATTTTATCTCAATTTATTAGAAATATTTTTTATAAATAAAATAAGGATTAAAAAATAAACATCTAATTAAAATTAAAACATAACTATGCTTATCAAAAATATATCAGAACAAGTCGGTCAAGAAGTAGAAATCAAAGCTTGGGTTTACAACAAGCGTTCTTCTGGTTCTTTGGCTTTTTTGGAACTGCGTGATGGTACAGGATTTATTCAGGCTGTAGTTGCCAAAGATTCGGTGTCTGTAGATACTTGGTCTAATGCTGAAAAAGTAACTCAAGAATCTTCGGTAATTTTGCGGGGTATTGTAAGTAAGCATCCCAAACAAGAAGGTGTTTTTGAACTTCAAGTAAACAATTTGGAAATAATAAATTTGTCGGTTGAGTATCCAATTTCCAACAAAGAACACGGTCCAGAATTTTTGCTGGAAAATCGTCATCTGTGGCTTCGTTCCAAAAAACAATGGGCAATACTTCGTATTCGTGATACTGTTGAAACTGCTATCAATGAATATTTACATAGTGTAGATTTCATTCGTACTGATTCGCCAATTTTTACACCCAATGCTTGTGAAGGGACTACTACACTCTTTCCAGTACCATATTTTGACCTTGGCGAAGCTTTCCTTTCTCAATCTGGTCAATTGTATATAGAAGCGGCGATTGCTAGTGTGGGGCGTTGTTATGACTTCGGTCCAGTGTTTCGGGCTGAGAAATCTGTTACCAAAAGACATTTGACTGAATTCTGGATGATGGACGCTGAAGCAGCTTTTGTAGAGCATGAGGAAAATTTGAGCATTCAAGAAGGACTGGTAAAAGCTATTGTCAAAAAATGTTTAGATAATTGCGTCCAAGAATTCGCTATTTTGGAAAGAAACACAGATGCACTCAAAAAAGTTTTGGAAAAACCTTTCACACGTTATACTTATGACGAAGCAATTGTGAAGTTGAATGAACTTGGTAGTGATATCAAACATGGTGAGGATTTGGGAAATGATGATGAAGGATTACTTACCAAAGATAGTGAAGTCCCAGTATTTATTGAAAAATGGCCAAAGTCTATTAAGCCCTTTTATATGAAGATTGATCCTGAAAATTCTGCTAGGGTGTTGAATGATGACCTGATTGGTATTGAAGGTTCTGGTGAATTGATTGGTGGTTCACAGCGTGAAGATAATTTTGATTTGTTATTAGAGCGTATTCGTGAAGAACACTTACCTGAAGCTGAGTATT